>Ga0315277_10010376_pt1 | contig 11796 bp, 7 predicted proteins | sample YL17G05_15_MG_FD_203695 | JGI IMG/M metagenome (GOLD analysis project Ga0315277, IMG submission 203695) | Sediment microbial communities from Yellowstone Lake, YNP, Wyoming, USA - YL17G05_15 | ecosystem: Environmental > Aquatic > Freshwater > Lake > Sediment | place: USA: Wyoming | collected...
CGGGGCCGACGCGATGGTGCTCGACCCCGGCACCTTCGCCTATCACGAGGAGCCGCAGGCGCGCGACCGCTTCCGCGGCACGCCCGCCCACAGCACGCTCCACTTCGGCGGCCGCAGCCAGAGCCGCATGATGGGCCCGTTCCTGTGGGGCGCGAAGGCGCGCGTCCGGCGCGACGGCGAGGGCTTCTCCTGCGCCTGGGCGAGCGGCGAGACCCACTGGCGCGCGATCGACGCATCGGGCGGACGCATCCTGATCCGCGACAGCGTGAGCCACCCCGGCGCGGAGCTTTCGTTCGCGCTTCACCCGCAGGCCAAGGTGGAGCTGGACGGGACGCGCGCCCGCGTCACCGTCGGCGGCAGCACGGCGCTCTTCGAAGCGACTCCGGTCTCGAACTGGTGGTGCGCGCCGGCCGAGTACTCGCCGCGCTTCGGGACCAAGGTGCCCTCGCTCCGGCTCTGCGCCTCACTGGAGGCGCTGGCCTGCCGGACGGAGATCACGGTGACGGAGGCGTGAGGGGTGCGAGCGAGCGAGAGATCGCTGGTGGACGAGCGTGTGGGTAATTAGCCGTCCACCAGCGATCTCTCGCTCGCCCCCCAAGGCCCATGCAAGTAGGCGGGCGCCGTCCAGAGAGCCCGATGGACGGCTAATTGAACACACGCTCGCGCATCGGTCTCTCTGGACGGCGCTCCGACGTTTGAAGGACGAGATGGGCGCCGTCCAGAGAGCCCTGGTGGGCGGCCATTGAACACACGCTCGCCCATCGGGGCTCCCTGGACGGCGCTCCGGCGCGTGAACGATGAGTTGGGCCGCCTGGAAGTGGCTGGTAGTGGTGGTATAGTTCTCGAGATGCAATTGGAGGAGCTCAGACCGATGAAGACCTTCAGCTTTGTTGTTGAACGTGACGGGGACACCGGGTTGTACGTGGGTTACGTCCCCGGCTGGCCCGGTGCCCACAGCCAAGGAGCCAGCCTCGATGAGCTCCAGCAGAATCTTCGCGAGGTGGTGGAGATGCTGCTGGAGGACGGAGATCCGAAGATCGAGTCTGAGTTCGTCGGGGTCCAGACGATCAAGGTAGCCTAGGTGTGGGGTCGCTTCCGGTCCTGAAGCCACGCGAAGTCGCGGCCTTGCTCGAACGCCTTGGCTTCGCAGAGGTCCGCCAGCGCGGATCCCACAGGCAGTACCGCCATGCCGACGGCCGTGGCACGACGGTTCCGTTCCATCCCGGCCGGGACGTTTCTCCGACGCTGCTGCGGAAGATTGCGCGAGACATTGGTCTCACGGTCGAGGAGTTGCTCGCGCGCGGCTGAGTCGCGTCCCAACGCCCTGGCAAACAGGCGGGCGCCGTCCAGAGAGCCTCGATGGACGGCTAATTGAACACACGCTCGCCCATCGAGGCTCTCTGGACGGCGCTCCAACGCCCAAACGACGAGATGGGCGCCGAGACAATGTAGTTCGCCTCAGCTCCCCGGCCGGTAGTGCCGGTTCGGCTTCCCCTCCTCCCACGGCCTGTAACTCAAGGCGAAGCGCACGCGCTCGAGCAGCGGCGGGTGGTCGTAGAGGAAGAACTCCACGAACGGCGAGGGGTCGGGGTTCGAGCGGTTCTGCGACCCGAGCTCGATGAAGGCGCGCGCGGCGGCGTCGTTCAGGCGCGTGACCTCGAGGCCGAACATGTCCGACTGGCGCTCGATCCCGCGCGAGAAGGCATTCACTCCCGGCTGGACCAGGAAGGAGAGCAGCGACAGCGTCAGGACGAAGAGCGGCAGGGACGCGAGATCGTGCAGCTCGGTGAAGCCCCAGCGCGCACCCCAGGCCCGCACCGCGCCCCGCATCAGCACCGAGCCCAACCAGAACAGGACGAAGCTCAGCAGCCAGGCGAGGACGATTCCGGTCCAGATGTGGCCCAGCCGGTAGTGGCCGGCCTCGTGGCCCACCACGAACAGGATCTCGTCCGGCGTCATGCCTTTCAGGGTCGTGTCCCAGAGCACGATGCGCTGCGAGGGACCGAAGCCGTTCACGTAGGCGTTGTACTTGACGGTCTGCCGGCTCTTGTCCACCTGGAAGACGTGGCGCGCCGGGATGCCCGCCCGCCGCGCCACCTCGAGGATCTGGGCTTCGAGCCGCTGGTCCTGGAGGGGCGTGAAGCGGTTGAAGAGCGGGTCGATCACCACGGGCTCGATCAGGGTCCCGATCAGGATGACCGGCAGGGTGCCGAGCCCGAGCGCCACCCACCAGCGCCGCGGGAAGCGCTTGAGCGCCGCGTAGGCCAGGCGCACGAGCGGCACCACCCCGAAGAAGACGATGCTCACGCCCAGCGCGATGAGCTGCTGGCCGAACCAGCCGCCGAAGTGCTCGGTCGAGAGGCCGTAGCGGTGCTCGAGCCCGAAGCCCCCGTAGAGGGCGAGCGGAAAGCCCAGCACGAAGCTCGCGATCACGTACAGGACGAAGTAGGCCAGCGTCTGCACGTAGGCCCCGGAGCCGAGCCGCTGCGCCAGGTCGCGCAGGCGCGCGGAGAGCCCCGAGAACAGCAGGAACAGGGCGACGAGCATGCCGTAGAGGGGCTCGATGAAGCCGAGCGCCGCGCGCGTGGTCGCGTAGGCGCGGTTCAGCGGGCCGAAGTTGGCGCGGATCTGGGCCAGGTAGTCGGGGACCTCGCTCACGGCGGAAACGGAGGACGGCATGCCGGTCGCTTCGGGCACGCGTCCGCCGGCCGGCGCTGCGGTGCGTGCCGCTGCCGCACGCGTGGCGCTGTCCGCCCGCGCGATGCTCTCGGCGACGGCACGCGCCCGCAGGTGCCGGAGCCAGGCGCGGTAGGCGCGGCGGGCGCTGTCGGTGACTCCGGAGGCGAAGGAGCGGCCAGCCGGGGCCCGCGACCTGGTCGCGGTCGTTGAAGCCCGAGGAGCACTCCCCGCCGTCGAGTCCCGTGCCGCAGCCAGGGCCAGGGAGACGGGCGGCGCGGTCGTGGCGGTGGAGGTCTGTGCCGCGGATGCCGAGGTATCCCCAGGGGCGGGCGCAGCAGGGGTCGGCCCCGCCGACAGGAGAAGCGAGAGCGCGAGTGGAGCAAGGAGGAGAGCGAGGCGCGGCGGCCGCTTCCGGAGCATGGCGATCTCCCTCAGTTGTCGCGGGAATCCTACTCCATCGGCCGCTCGTGCGCACCGCGACGATCCCGGCTGCACGGGCCGGGCGCCCTGCGCACTCCCTGGGAGAAGCGGATCACGGCGCGGCCTGCCCCGGTGGTCGCTTGCCCAGGGGGACTTGCCTGGGATCAGAGTCCTCGGATCCCGTTCACTTGATGACGACCAAGCGCCTCGTGACTGTCCCCTGCCCCGCCGTCGCCCTCACGAGGTAGAGCCCCGCAGGCACGCGGCGGCCGCTCTCGTCGGCGAGATTCCAGCGCAGATCCACCGAGGAAAACGGCAGGTCCCCGGCCGCAAGGAGGCGCACCCGACGGCCTTCCAGGTCGAAGACCTCCACGCGCGCCGCTCCCGGGCCCGGGAGCCTGAGCGCCAGGCGAACGAAGGTGCTCGCGGGGTTGGGAGCGGGCGCAAGCGAGAATCGGCCCGGCAAGGGCAGGTCCCCGGCCGCGGCGAGGTCGTCGTTCTGGTCGAACACGATCTGCACCGGCGGCAACCCGGTGGCGATGGGCCCGGCGATGCGCACGTCGCTTCCGGCGCGGAACACGTGAAGCCCCGGCGCGTCGAAGCTGCTGTTGCAGACCCAGAGTTCGCGCCTGTCGTTGAGCGCCGCGTCCGAGAGGCTGAACCCGACCGGGGCGTAGAGCGTTCCGAGCTTGGCGCCGGTCGAGGGGTTCCATGAAACCAGGCTCGTATTCGAGCCGGCATCGTACACGATCGCGTAGGAGTGCGTGCTTCCGTACGCGACCACGTCCATGGCATCTCCGCCGAGGGCGTCCTCGGTGATCATGAAGCCCGTGCTCCGGATGACACCCGGCTGTGCGGGGACCCCTTCGGGGACGTGCACGTCGTCGATGCCCCCGTCCAGAATGCCCCAGCGGCCGGTGCAGCCGACCAGCAGGTGCCGGTCCGGATCCTGGCTGGCTCCGGGGAGCAGAGCGAAGCTCGTGCTCGGATTCTCCCCGGCGAGCCGCACGACTTGCTTGCCCGGCGTGACGGGATCGGCGTCGTAGACCGTGTCCGCCCGGGTGTCGATGACCACGACCAGGCCCGTGTCGGCGGGGAGGAAGTTCGTGAGCCGCTCGAGCGCGACGAAGAGCAGGTCACCGAGCATCGTCATGCGGGCGGCCTCGGGGTTCCCGTCCCCGTCGGCCCACGGCGCGAGCGGGATCACGCCGAGCGTGGCGCCAGACGCCGGATTCACGATCAGCAGGTCCGGAGAAGCGAGCCGCGAGACGTAGGCCTTGGCCGGCGAGACGAAGGCGATGTCCTGCGCGTTCGTGCCACTCCCCACCGAGAACTGCCGGAGCGTAGCGTAGCCCTGCGCCGGATCGATCACCTGCACGTTGTCGTAGCCGAACCGGTTCACGACATAGAGCAGCCCCTGGTACCAGCGCTCGACCGGGTCGGGCGAGACGCTGGCCACGTCGGGGGTCACCACGCGCGTGTCGAGATCCACGACGCTCAGCGTGCCGGTGGTGTAGTCGGTGGTGAGGATGAAGCCTTTCGTGGAGGCAGCGGCGCCCCGAGTCGCGGAGGGGTCGAGTCCGGCCACCGCGGCGAGCGCAAGCAGGAGAGCGGGAATGATGCGAGAGCGTGGCATGATCATGGCTCCTGGCCGGAGTGCGGGTCCGTGCCCACCCTCCAGCCGCAGGCGAGGTAGACACTCCGGCCGGGCAGAGGAAAGCCGGCCACGTCGGCCGCGCGGTCGTCACCGAGGTTCTTGCCCTCGAGCACGACGCGCAGCGCTTCGGTGAACGGTGCGAGAGAGAGCGAAGCGCCCGCGAGCCGGCGCGCCGACAGGCGCTCGCGGTTGTAGGGATCGAGGAAGTTGTCGCCGATCACCTGCAGATCCGCTCCCATCCGCAGGCGCAAGGGGCCCCCGGCACGCCAGTCGAGCCGGGCGAAGCCCTGCTGCGACGGGCGCCCGGGCAGGCGCTTGCCCGCCCAGAACGCGGGCAGCGGACCTTCGTTGATCGCCGACTGCCAGGTCCACGCCGCGGTCAGGATCAGGGACCACGGCAGCTCGAGGCGCCCGCTCAGCTCGTCGCCGCGGATGGCCGCGCGGCTGAAGTTCCTGGCCTTCACGGTGCTGGCCGAGTTCTTCACGAACACCACCAGGTCGCGCGCGTCGGAGTGGAAACGCGCCCACTCGAGCGAGCCCGGGGCACCGAGGGCCCGTCCGCGCCAGGCGGCGCCGGCGTCCCAGTTCTCGGCGGCTTCGGGCAGGAGCGCGGGGTTGCCGGTGACGCTGCCGCGATCGCCGAACAGCTCGATGAACTCAGGCGCACGGCTTGCCCGCGTCCAGTTGGCCCTGGCCTCCAGCCCCCACGCCAGCGCCACCCGCGCCCCGATCTGCGGCGAGGCGAGCAGGCGCTCGATGTCCGTGCCGGCGACGACGCCGGCCGTGCCCGCCGCATGCAGCCGATCCCGGATCCAGTCCCAGCGTTGCGCCGCGTGCAGGACCGCGCGGTCCTTGGGCGCGCGGAGCTGGAAACTCGTCATCACGCCGCGCGCGAGGCGGCGGCTCTGCGGCGGGTCGGGCAGGCCGTCGGCCGCGTCGCGAATGTCCTGTCGCTCGCTTCGCAGCGATCCCGCGCACTCGAGCGCCAGCCACTCGGCGGGACGCGCCCAGGCGAGCGCGAGCGCGAGCGCATCGGCGGCGCTGCGGTCGTCGCTGTCGTGCCGGCCCAGCCCCAGCTCGCCGCGGTCGGGAAGGCGCGTGTCGCGGAAGCGCGAGCGCTCACGATCCGCCGAGAGCCGCGCAGTGACACGGGGCATGAGGCGTGCGCCCTCGCGGCTCAGCTCGAGCAGGCTCAGGGCGCGCAGAAACGAGAGCCGCGTCGCGAGCGCGGGCACGGCTCCGAGCCCCGGCAGACCCTGCGTCTTCTGGAAGAACTCCTCGCGCGCCAGCAGACGCCAGCCCGGCCGGGGCTTCCAATGGACGCTCGCGAGCGCGTTCCAGGCGTCGAAGCGGTTGTTCACCCGGGTCTTCATGCTGTCGTCCGCCGCATTGAGCCACGTCCCGTTGTCGTCGAGGTAGCGGTAGTCCCCGGCCGAGCCCTGGTAGCCCGCGTGAACGAGCAGCCCCACCGCTCCGCGCTCGAGCCCCGCGGTGCCGCGGCCTTCCCAGGTCGAGAACGAGCCGCGGCTCAGGCGCAGCTCGCGCACGGCCGGCGACGAAACCGTGACCAGGTTCACGGCCCCACCGGGCGTGGCGACGCCGAGCCCCAGCGGCCCGAGGCCGCGGAAGATCTCGACCCGCTCGATGGCGCCCGCGGGCAGGTCGCCCAGGCTCACGACCCCGTGCGCCGCCGAGGTGAGCGGCACGCCGTCGAGGTAGATGGTGACCTGACCCGGTGCCGCGCCGCGCAGGGAGACGGTGCTGAACGAGCCCAGGCCGCCGTACTGCTCGACGTGCACTCCCGCGCCCTCGGAGAGCAGCTCCGTGAGACTCTCCATCGCCCGTCCCGAGCGGTTCGACTGGAGGTCGGTGACGAACGCGGTGGGCAGCAGGCGGCGCGCGTCCGAGAGCGCGCGCTCGCGCTCGACCCGCACCTCGGGGAGCACGATCACCGAGTCCGCAAGACGCGGGCGGGGCGCGGAGCGCGTCCGCGGGGAGGCGGCGTGCGCGGCCCTTGGCGCCGCGGGGGCTGCGGGCGCGAGAGCGTGCGCAGGCGGCTGGGCACGCGCCGGCAGCGAGTCGCTCGCGACAGCGAGCGAGAGGACGAGCAGGCTCAGGACGATCACGGCGTCACCCGCGCCTCAATCGAAACGCCCCGCCCCGCGGGAGCCTCTCCGCGGGGACGGGGCCTGAGCCGGCGCCGCCTGGCCGCGGATGCTCTCCAGCGGAGCATCACGGGCATCACCCGCTCGTGCACGATGCGCTCCCGGCGCTTCGCAGCATGCGGGCGGTTGCTTCCGGGCAGGTTTCCTGACTCAGGGCCGATGCGGGGTCTCGCCTTCCCGGCGCGAACGCCAGTGGCGTCGGAGACCCGGTGTGCCCATCACAGTGGCGGGACCGTGGGGGCTTCTCACCCCTCTTCCCTCTTAGCCGCCCGCTGCGGCACCCGGAAGAATGCGGCGGAACACTGCTCCGCGGGCGGCATGCTGTCAAGGGTTGGGGTGCGCGGGTGGTAGGCTCACGCTCCGCGATCGCGCGGACGGCTCAGAGAGCACACGAACTCCCAGGAGGCTTGCATGCCCGAGATCGTTCTCGAGGTGATCGGTACCGTGCGGAATGGACGGGAGGACGCCGCAGACCGCGGCTGGGGATCTCTCGTCTCGACCATCGAGCTGCGTCCCGAGTTCGCTGCCGGACTCGAGGGGCTGGAGTCCTTCTCGCACGCCCTGGTCCTCTTCTATATGCACCGCGACCCCGACCGCGAGCCGCCCACCCTCAAACGCCGGCCGCGGGGCCGCGCCGACATGCCCCTGCTCGGCGTCTTCGCCCAGCGCGCGCGCAGGCGCCCGAACCCGGTGGGCGTCACCGCGGTCGAGATCGTGCGCGTCGAGCCGGGACGCCTCGTGGTGCGCGGCCTGGACGCACTCGACGGCACGCCGGTGCTCGACCTCAAGCCCTACGTGCCGGTCTTCGACCGCAGGGACGGCGCGCGTGTGCCCGAGTGGATGGACCGCCTGATGGAGGGGTACTTCACTTCACCACCGCCAAGCGGCGCGTGAGGTTCACGCCCTTCGCCTGCATGCGAACGAAGTACACCCCCGCGCGCAGGTCCCTCGAGTCGAGGGCTGCGGTGTGGCGGCCCGCCTCCCGAATGCCGTCGGCCAGCGCCGCGACCTCGCGGCCCTGCACGTCAACGAGCGTCAGGCGCACCTGAGTGCGCGTGGGAATCGCGAAGGAGATCAGCGAGAGTCCGGTGCTGGGATTCGGTGACAACGGCGAGAGCGCGAACGCGGTGATCGCTTCCTGCGCCACTGTCGAGATCAACCCAAGCGTCAACGAATGGCCGTCGCGCTGCACGCCGCTCAGGCGGTACCACAGGGTCTGCCCCGCCACGCCCGCGTCATCGAGGACCGAGGTGAGCCGGCCCTGCACCTGGGGCGCCTGCTGCACGCGCAACCATGGGCCCTTCTCGGACAGGCTGCGCCGCAGCTCGACCGATTGGAACGCGTTCGGATCGCTCAACTGCCACTCGACGCGGATGCCCTCCGCGGTGGGCACGGCGCGGAACAACTCGACCAGTGCGGGCGTCGGGAAGTCGGGGCCGATGTTGAGCAGCACCGTCACGGTGTTGGCCGTCCAGTTCGCCACGGCCAGGTCGGGTTTTCGGTCCCCGTTCAGGTCCCCGATCGCCACGTACTGGGACCAGCGCCCAGTGCCATAATCGCTCTTCACCCCGAAGGTCCCGTTACCGTTGCCGAGCAGTACCGACACCGATTTGTAGAGGCCCGCCACCGCCAGGTCAGGTTTCTCGTCCCCGTTCAGGTCTCCGATCGCCACGGAGACGGGACCGGGCCCCGTCTCGAAGTCGGCCTTCGACTCGAAGGTCCCGTCACCATTGCCGAACAGCACCGACACCGTTTTGCTGGTCCTGTAGTCATCGCCACAGTTCGCCGTCGCCAAGTCGAGTTTCCCGTCCCGGTTCAGGTCCCCGATCGCCACGGAGATGGGACCGTACCCCGCCCCGAAGTCGGCCTTCTCCGCGAAAGTCCCGTCGCCGTTGCCGAGCAGCACCGACACCGTGCTGCCGGTCGTGGACTCACCGCCGTAGTTCGCCGTCGCCAAGTCGGATTCCCCGTCCCCGTTCAGGTCCCCGATCGCCACGGAGATGGGACCGTACCCCGTCGCGAAGTCGGTCTTCGCCCCGAAGGTCCCGTCGCCGTTGCCGAGCAGCACCGACACCGTGCTGGAGGAGTCGATCGCCACCGCCAGGTCGAGTTTCCCGTCCCCGTTCAGGTCCCCGATCGCCACGGAGGAGGGCCCGTCCCCCATGCCGAGGTCGGTCCTCGCCCCGAAGGTCCCGCTGCCGTTGCCGAGCAGCACCGACACCGTGTTGTCGCCATGGTTCCCCACCGCCAGGTCGAGTGTCCCGTCCCCGTTCAGGTCACCGATCGCCAGGGACCAGGGAATGCTCCCGGTCGCGAAATCCGTCCTTGTCTCGAAGGTCCCGCTGCCGTCGCCGAGAAGCACGGACACCGTGTTGGAGTCGTAGTTCGCCGTCGCCAGGTCGAGGTGTCCGTCCCCGTTCAGGTCCCCGACCGCCACGCAAACCGGACCGGGCCCAGTGCCATAGTCGGTCTTCGCCCCGAAGGTCCCGTCCCCGTTGCCGAGCAGCACCGACACCGTAGAGAACACGTAGTGCGCCGTCGCCAGGTCGGGTTTCCCGTCCCCGTTCAGATCCCCGATCGCCAAGGAGTGGGGATTGCTCCTCGTCCCGAAGTCCATCTTCATCCCGAACGTCCCGTTGCCGTTGCCGAGCAGCACCGACACCGATTGGGAACCGTTGTTCGCCACCGCCAAGTCGGGTTTCCCGTCCCCGTTCAGGTCCCCGATCGCCACGGTCTGGGGATGGTCCCCCGTCCCGAAGTCCACCTTCGCGCCAAAGGTCCCGTTGCCGCTGTTGACCAGCATGGATACCGTGTTGGAGTAATAGTTCGACGTCGCCAGGTCGGGGTATCCGTCTCCGGTCAGGTCCCCGATCGCCACAGAGTTGGGGCCGCCCGCCGTGCCGTAGTCGCTCTTCGCCCCAAAGGTGCCGTCGCCGACGCCGAGCAACACCGACACCGTGCTGTCGCCAAGGTTCGCCGTCGCCAGGTCGGGTATCCCGTCCCCGCTCAAGTCCCCGATTCCGACGGAGGCGGGCGTGCTCCCCGTAGCGAAGTCCGTCTTCGCTCCGAAGGTCCCGTCACCGTTGCCGAGCAGCACGGAGACCGTGCCGCTGGAGGAGTAGTTCGCCACCGCCAGGTCGGGTTTCCCGTCCCCGTTCAGGTCCCCGATCGCCACGCAGCGGGAACCGCTCCCCGTAGCGAAGTCCGTCTTCGCCCCGAAGGTCCCGTCGCCGTTGCCGAGCAGCACCGACACTGTGCCACCCTGGCTCGCCACCGCCAGGTCGGGTTTCCCGTCCCCATTCAGATCCCCGATCGCCACGGAGTGGGGACCGCCCCCCGTGCCGAAGTCCGTCTTCGCCCCGAAGGTCCCGTCCCCGTTGCCGAGCAGCACCGACACCGTGCTGCCGCGGTAGTTCGCCACCGCCAGGTCGGGTTTCCCGTCCCCATTCAAGTCCCCGATCGCCACGGACCAGGCATACTCCCCCGCGTCGAACGAAAGGAACGGCGCGGCGAATAGCGGTTCGGCGGCAGCTTCTCGAGTGAGAGCAGCCGACGCAACGATCACGGATCCGGCGAGCAGGGAGAGGATCACGGCACGGCGGGCAAACTCACGCAGGATGGAAGGCGCGGAAACCAAGCGAAGCATGAGTGGCCTGCTCCTGCCGCGGGAGGGTCGAGTCCCGCGGCGGGAGCGGCTGACCCAACGCGGGCGTGCTGCGGCGAAGCTGACAGGGTCAGGAGTGGATCCTGGAGGGGAACAGACCCACAAACTTGAATGTTAGCAAGCGCTCTTTGGCCACGCAATCGTCTTCATCAGAAGCCTTCTCCAGCTCCGTGAGCCTCCTGCGCGGGCAGGACGCAGGCTGGCCTCCCCTCGCCTGATCTGGAACTCACCGCTCGTTCCGTCTGAATCACGCCCTCCCTCCCGCCTTGGATGAACTCCCCACATCACCCATCCACCAGCTTCCGCGCCCGGCGAAACACCGCGTGCCACATCGGGCGCGTGAGGCGGCGGGTGTTCGTGTTCTGCCGGCTGGGGTGGTACGAGGCGATGAGGATGCGGCCATCGGGCAGCATCGCCTCGGCGCCATGCGCGAAGCGCGGCCGCTCTCGCGCAGGCATGCGCTCCCACCAGCCGGACGCCCGGAGCCAGGCCTCGTGCGCCACGCGGCCGAGCGCGAGCACCACGCGCACGCGAGTGAGCAGCGCCAGCTCCGCCGCGAGGAACGGGCGGCAACGCGTCAACTCCTCACGCGTGGGCCGGTTCGCGGGCGGGGCGCAGCGTGCCGCGGCGGTGACATAGACGCCGGTGAGATGCTGGCCGTCGTCGCGGCTCACCGATTGCGGCTGGCTCGCGAAGCCGAAGCGGTGAAGGGCTTCGTAGAGCCAGTCGCCGCTCGAGTCGCCGGTGAAGACGCGCCCCGTCCGATTGCCGCCGTGGGCCGCCGGGGCGAGGCCCGCGACGAGCAGGCGCGCCTCGGGATCGCCGAAGCCCGGCACGGGCAGGCCCCAGTAGACCTGGTCGCGGAACTCGCGCTTCCGCTCCTCCGCCACCCTGCGGCAGTGCTCGCGCAGGCGCGGGCAGCGCTCGCAGGCCACGACGGCGCCGCGCACCGCCGCCAGCGAGGAGCGCGCGCGGACCATCTACCGGCTCCCGAGCCATTCGATGCGTGCCGCGGCGGGCCCCGCGGCCACCCCCGCCGAACCTGCCGGACGGTCTCCCGGGGCCACGGCCAGCAGCCCCAGAACGGCGAGCGCGACGACGCGGTTGAGGAGTCCCATGCGCTCAAAACCCCTCTTGATTCGGCCCGGGCGAGTCCCTATGTTCCCGCCGTGCTTGCCCGGCTGCGAGGCCTCCTCATCGGCGGGAACATA
>Ga0315277_10010380_pt1 | contig 11792 bp, 9 predicted proteins | sample YL17G05_15_MG_FD_203695 | JGI IMG/M metagenome (GOLD analysis project Ga0315277, IMG submission 203695) | Sediment microbial communities from Yellowstone Lake, YNP, Wyoming, USA - YL17G05_15 | ecosystem: Environmental > Aquatic > Freshwater > Lake > Sediment | place: USA: Wyoming | collected...
CTCATCACAACCGCCGACCGCGGGATCGACGCCCGGGTGCGCGCGGCGGCGACGCGCGCCGGCTACTCTCAGGGGATCGTCAACACCGACGTCGTCCCCTCGTCCGTGGTGAGACTGGGGCTTGCCAACGAGGCGGACGAACTCGTGACGATCAACCGGATCTTCCTCCCCGAGTCTCTTGAGGCCCTCCGGGCGTACATGGAGGCGTCGCAGGTCGTCCTCCGCGTGACTCCGAGGGAGCCTGCGGTGCTCGATCCCTTCCCGACGCCTATCCTGCGGGTCCGCGGGACCGGCACGACCGAGATGGACCTCGCGCCGGCCCTGGAGGCCCTGCGGGAGGCGATCCTCGCGAAGTACCAGGGCCTCGTCTCGACGGAGCTCGAGACGAGCGTCTGGCTTGAGGATAGCTTCGACGGCCTGCAGCGAGGCGTCGAGATGTACGCGCCGACGCGGGACACGATCTACTTCTGGACGCAGCCGTACTTCAAGCTCCCTGCCGGCGCCGACGACTTCGTCATCGTCTACGGCGTGAACCACGAGAAGACGGGGAAGGCGACGTACTCGAACTTCAGCCTCTATGCGGATCCGGCCCTCAAGCTGGGCGTCGTGGGGGAGAACAGCCGCGTCATCGTGGAGAGCGCGCGCGAGTACCTTCCGGATCACCCCCAGGCCGACTACCTCTACGTCTGGAAGATCTCGCGGGACTGCGCCGGGAATCCTCACTGCCTCGACCTCGTGAACTGCTGCTGCCAGAGGCTCGATCTGGAGGCGCTCCCGGACCTGTGGGTGGCCTTCCGGATCTACCTCGAGCCGGAGACGAAGGTTGGCCCGGCGTTCGCGGAGATCCTCTACGACCGGGCGATCGTCTTCCGCCCTCGCGAGTAGGCAGCGGGCTCGGCGGGTTCAAGTCCTCTCGGGCGTATGAGCATGAGAGGGGTCAGAGGTTCTGCACGGAACAAGACCCCTTCAAACGCGGATGTGTCATGTCAAGCATCTGACCCCGCCGATCCTGTGAGTGGCCCGCTGTCTGCCTTCGCGATTGTCCCCTGCGATGCCGTCTGCTATCCTGATAGACATCTCTCAGATGATGAGGGGGATTGTCCGTGACTCATAGGCCTCCAGAGGATGCAGCGCGAGTTCACGTCTTCCTTAGCTCCTCGATGGCCACAGCTGAGCACATGGCTCTCAGAGAGGAGCTTCGCACTTTCTTAGAGGAGAACTCGCTTCTCGAGGTGTTCGCCATTGAAGCAGTTGCGAGTGGCGACACATCGGACGAAATCATGCTCAGCCGCATCGAGGACTGGGCCGATGTAGTCCTCATGCTACTGCAGGACGACCTGCGTTCCGGAGTCGAGAAGGAATTGAGACTCGCCAAGAGATTCGGCAAGCGCCTGCTGATCCTCGTGCAGAATGGCGAGAAGACCGCCGAGCTGGAGGCACTCATCCGCAAGCTCAGAAAGCCGGACATGCCCTTCCAGGGGACATACGAGGGCATTGAAGACCTCAAGACGCTCGCAAAGCGTAGTCTCCTGCGCGACGTTGCTGTTGAGTACCGTAACTCACAGCGCGAGCTTCACATCCTACGCAAGCAAGTGGGGTTCCTCATACCCGACAGTGTCCATGATTGTCACGACTTCCTTTCCCGAGTCTACCTCCCGAGGGAGGCTGATCATCCACCCGCGGCGGAACCTGAAGGGTGCGTGGCGACCCGTAGCCTTCTGGAGGTGGTCCTAAGGGGAGGCCAGAACGTACCCGCGGACTCAGTCGAGCAAGTCGTCGGCTTACTCCCTCAGGAGTATCGTCAGACCGTCAAGCTGCGGTGGTCGGCCTTAGAGAGTGCGCTCTCCGGCGACTTCCCCAACGCATCCGACCTCCTTAAGGAAGCTCGCACCGAGGCGGAAGCACAGCGGCTGCGGCTATGGATTCGACGGGACATAACCCTGGATCTCGACTACATGGAGATCTGCCGAGCGAATCGCGGCGACAAGGCAGCGCGTGAGAGGATCGCCTTGTTCCAAGGGGAGTTGCAGTCGTTGAGCGGCTGGGAATCGCGTTCCCCCATCTACTACGATCTCTTCTGCCTCGGGCACCGCTTCCTAGAGGAAACGGTGAAGTGGCGGCTGACTAGCGAGAGGACCCTGGTCTTCGGAACGAACCTCCCCACGCATCTGGAGGACCTCTCCGAAGCTCTAATTGCAGCCGTTTGGACGGGCTCCTACAGCATCCTCCGACTGGTCCGCAGGATGCTCGCGCGGGTATTGCTGCACTACGGCTTCCAGTATGACGACCGAAGGTTGCTCTACGAAGGAGCCTGCATGCTTGCGATCGAGGGAGAGCACGGGGAACTCGAGGCCTTCCTCAAGCTCCATGCCGACTCGATTGCCACCGAGGCAAGTCGAAGAGTCCTTGCTCCGGGGGCGTTTCCCGCTCTCGAAGCCGAACGCCCCGAGATGCGAATGTCGAAGTCCCTCTTCTACAAGTACCTAGGTGACTACGTGCCGGATGCGGACCTTGGGAGGGTCAAAGAGTTCCTGAGGCAGTGCTACGACTACGACGTTGCTCTTGGATTCTATGGAAGTGTCATGCGTGGAGCGCTTGCCGCTCTGCCCACGTTCGCTCCCAGACTAGACGCAAGATGGGGCAAAGAGCTAGCCTACCCACTCCTCACGGGCCATTCGGTGGTTGCCGGCGAAGCCGTGGAAGCCTTGGCGGCTTGCCGGCTTGCAGATCTCAGCGAGGATGACCTTACTCAGATCACGGATTCCGTCCTGGATCATCTCGACGAAAGCCTCCCAGGGCCGAGATTCGAGCTAGCGCTTGCTCTCAGCAACGCGTCAGCCCAGTGTAGACGGCGGTTCGCCGACGCATTCAGGCGCGCCTGGGTCAGTAGGCAAGATCCCCGTTCCATCCGGTTCCTGGAAGCTGCAAAGGAAGAGGCAGACGCGCAGCTTCTTGCAGAGATGGCCACGGGTGTCCTCGCCCAGTTGGAGCTGGCTGACGGCAACCTGACTGAGACGTCACCGATGTCGTTCGGAGGGGACTCCGGATGGCTACTACTTGGGGCCCTTCTCGACCTGGGCGCCGAGGTAGATGAGCGGCATCTGGTCGCGGTCATTGAGCAAGTGCTCTCCAACAAGAACCAAGGAAGCTGGAAGAAGCGGGACTGTTTGCGGACGGTGGCGTCGCTTGCCGCGGCCAGCCTGATCGATCGCGCTCAGGTGCTTCAGCCGGTTGGAGCATTCATCGCGTCTCACCAAGACCAGGTTCTGGCCGCGAGGGGGTTCAGAATCCCGTTCTCTGCGGCTCGCGAAGAGCTGGAGATCTACTCGGCTTCTGTGACTGCCGCGGCCCGCGTGACCGGTCCTGATTCCGCTCTTGAGATCGTGGCCAGATACGCGAATCACGCCCGACTTGACACGCGCCTGGCCGCGGTGGATGCCCTTCGGTTCGCAATCGGTGCTCAAGAGAAGGCCGAGCTTCGGTCCTCGATCCTACTCCTTCAGGTACTCGGGCAGGACCCACACTTCCAGGTTCGGCGCTTCGCGGTTCATGGATTATCAGAGGCCGTGCGCCGTGAGGAGAGTTGTGTCATGGCCCTAAGGAAGACACTAGAGAGGCTGTCGCGAGATGAGCATCCAGTTGTTCGCGCTGCTGTCGTGCACGCTGCGTCTCCGTGGCACACCGAGATGTGGGCAGAGCGGCTCATCACAGCGGCCTTGGAAGATGCGCACTACCGCGTGCGTGAAACCGCCCGCCAGAAGGAAGGAGTCTGACCTGCGCCCCGGGAACTCAATGAACCGCCCCGGGATTGCCGGAGACTGAATTCCTTGAGAGGATGGGGTCATGGCAAGACCAAGCAGGTACTCCCCCGAGGTGCGGGAGCGAGCGGTGCGGATGGTGCTGGAGCACACGCGTGAGCACGCCTCCCAGTGGGCAGCGATCCTGTCGATCGCGAGCAAGATCGGCTGCACGCCGGAGACGTTGCGCCAGTGGGTGCGGCAGACGGAGATCGACACGGGGCAGCGCGGGGGCCTGACGAGCGAGAAGCAGGCCCGCATCAAAGAGCTGGAGGGAGGGGGAGCTTGGAAACTGGACCGTTCACCAGGGGCGGGTCACTCCGATTGATCGGAGCCGTGCTCGAGGAGCAGCACGACGAGTGGCAGGCGGCCCGTACGCCGCTACTTCAGCCTGGCGTCCATGGCCACCCTGTACGGCGAGGCCGCCACGGAGTCGGAGTTGCCTGGGCTCACCCCGGGAGAGGAGGTGGTCGCCGTCTAGCCCGTCAGGGCCAGAGGGAACCCCAATCTACACACTTGACGGGACGTGACCCAACGAGGTGCGGGGCCAGTGAAAGCGCCGATGCTGCGATCTGCAAGCTTTCAGAGTCGTTCGTCGGTGTCCCCGAGAAGACCCGAAAGCGTGATGTCCATTGCGGCGCGCACAAGCTCTTCCCAGCTGTCTGTCCGCAGCACGGGGAACCCGGCTTGCGCGGCCCGGCGGATGATTTCCTTGTGGAGCTCCAGGCGGTCGCCAGATCGTACCAACCTCTCCTGAGATCCTCTCATGTGTGTGGAACGACAACGCGCATGGAAGTTCTCCTCAAGCTGCTTGTCTGATGCATCTACGAAGAAGGCCAAGACCCTTCCGCGTTTCGTGATCTGCTCTAGCCACTCGCCGGGCACGATGTGAATGCCCTCAATGATGGTTGGCATCCCTTTGTCCAGGCACCAACCGATCATCTGGTCCATCGCGGAGAGCACGAACGCAGATTGCGTTGCGATCCCGCGGAACAGGTCTTTCGCACGCACTCCCTTGACCTCTTTCCACGCCTCCCACGTCTCTGCCGACACGACAGGTGGGGCGGAGGGTTGTTGACGCAGGACCTCGCGCACCATGTCAGTCGAGACGACGTTCCGGACACCGAGTCGAGTCGCCAGTTGCCAGGCTAGTGTTGACTTTCCTGTGCCGGCGCCGCCTCCAATCAGCACGAAAAACGCGTTCCTACGCGACGGGGTCTTGCCGTACAGGCGGCAGAGCTGGGAGGCAGCGCTCATTACCTCGCGAAAAGCAGCGGCTGATGGAAAGACGTCTCGCAGGACACTGTAGCTCGCCAGATCGATGCTCTCCCCCTGCCAGATCGCGTCAAAGTACTCGCGACACTGCCGGAAAAGCTCGCAATCTGCGGAGAGATGGGCCCACGGTTCCCGGCAAGATCCTGGATCCCTCGCGAAGCGCGCCAGTACGCCTCCATCCCAGAACACGCTATCCCACACTGCGCAAACCTGGAAGAACACGCGGACGTTGACTCGCTCTGGATACTTCTCCATTAGCGCCCTCGCCGTTCGGACCTCAGTCTGGCCTCCAGCTTCCAGTTCCGCCGGGGAGCGCAGGCTGTGGGCTCCTTGGGGAAGCTGGGGTTGCTCGGCGGCGCCTGGGCAACGCAGCAGTAGTCTCACAGTCGCTCCCCCTGTTGCCGCAAGATGGCGCTCTGCAAGGGAAGCCCCGCAGTCCGAGTCCGCCAGAAGAGCCGCTGCACCACGACCCATCGCTCGAAGCTCCGCGCTTCTCAAGAGGGCTTGTCTCCACTCACGAGGAATGCCTATCGTGGGAAGCCCGGACGCTGAGCAGCTTGCGCTCTCCCCGCCCCTACCTTCGTCTCGTTCACTATCTGTCATGGCTTCTCAATGCCCCCAGATCGCCCGGACCCTGCCCTGGCCCGGTCTCCGGGGCAGCCTGGCAGCTGAGGCCGAGCAACGCGAAGCCACGCTTGCATCTTCGTTTCGTCAACGCTAGAGACTCCTAGAAACTCCCCGCATGCAAGCAGAACGATATCAGGTCCTAGGCGCTGCAAGAGCGCCCCGACGCTCTCTCCGGTCGTCTTTGACAACACCTGATACATGGGGTCAGTGCCATCACGGTCGAGATCTTGCGAGAGCCTGGCAAGCTCTTGGGATGCCTGAAGATCATGCGCATCGCTCACGAAGGGCGTCCCGACATGGACTGCGTTGAGCCCCGTCGCCCTGGCCAATTGGAGGAGGGCAGCCCGGCTCAGTGTCTCCTGGAATGCCCTGTAGCCCACTCGGTGGCCCCAGAGAAACAGGGAGGTTCCCTGCGCCAAGTTCCTCACAGTATCCATCCCCACGGTGAGGAATGAGACCATCGCCGCTCGGGCCCCGGCATCCTGGAGAACTGCGATAGCATTGTTCATGCCGAGGATCCCCGATACATGGGGCACGTAAACGCCCAGGCCTCGCTCGCTCGTGTCGACCGAGTCCAGCGCTGCTTGGATTTCGCGACATTCATTGACGAACCTGCCGAGTGCCGGACAGTAGGTCTCATCCTCCTTCACGAAATCTCCACCCAAAGAGACGAAGCGTGTCGCTTGGTGGATTCGTTCCTTGAGTGAGAGGTGCCAAGAAGGCTTCAGAATCGTTCCAAGGAATGGCCGCCGGGCGTTGGCCATGTTGGCGAGAAGAGGAGGCCGACGACGCGGCCGGAGCGACGAGATGATCATCGGATCTAATGATTCGAGACGAAACGGGCCGTAGTCCAGAGCATTTCCCCACAGCTGGTTTACAAGGGAGACAAGGCTGCCATCCTCGAACTGCTCCACCGGCACGTGGAGCGAGAACCGCTTTCGATCGTGCTCTTCCTCAGTCTGCATGATCCGGTCTTCGAACCCGTCATCTGTCAAGGGGACTGTTGCTTCGCGGTCGCAGAGGACTCGAAACGACTGGCCGTAGAACAAATCCCGTAGGAAAGACCTGACCGCTTCTCTCTGCCGCCACAGTTCGACAGAACACGAGTACGTTACCGAAATCTCAGATGGCATTGTGGGTCACCGCGGCTCTTGCCACCGCCACAGCCCTGTCAGCCTCTCTGCGAGGGAGCCCGCAGAGGATCGTGCGCCGACCTGGCCGCGTTTCGGGGGCGGCGAGAAGGATGTCTACCAGATCCTCTGTCTGAACAGCACATACAAGTGCAGGGGAAAATAGGCCACATCTTTCAGCGAAACGAACTATTTCGGCGCATCGGACACTCGCGTCTGGACACAAAAGCGGGGTAGTCAACACCGTCCCGACTAGCACAAGCGTGCCATGCGGGAAGTCCCACCCCCTGCGCCTTAGTTCGTAGGCGATAAGGTGGTCACATCCGGCGACGCCTAGGTTGTCTCCGAGCAATCGAGTCAGTTGCCCCTTGAGAATCAGCGTGGAGGCCAGCCGAAGGAGTCGAGGCCAGCGATCGTCCGAAGGGCTCTCCCAGCAGCGCATCAGGGATGTAGCCACTCTGTCCGCCATTGCGACAATCGTTGCTGCAGCTGGGTCATGTAGTGCGAGGTCCCGCGTGGACGTGAGTAGCCCCAGTGCTTCACCAAGCCCCGGCACGTGTTCACCGTCGTCGTGTGCGCTCAGCATCAACTGATCCAGAATGATAGCACTTGGGAACACCCCCTTTGCCGCAGGTTGCGTTGGTGTTCCACCGAACCGGTCAGTTGCAAACGCGTCCACATTCAGGCGCCATGGGCAAGTAGCGAGGCTCAAGCCGGACAAGTGGGCAATCCGCTTTGCATCATCGAACTCGCGATTCCCGCCCACGGCAAGGACCCACGTCGAGCTCTCGTAGACGCCGCTTGCTTGAGTGAGGGTAGGATACCAGGCACGGCCGGCGTCCTCGTGCAGGAAGCTCTCGAACGCCGCGTGACCGACGTAGAAGACGGTCCGGCCACGTGAGAAGACGGCCCAGTCCGTTCCTTCGCGAGCTGACTCGCAGAATGTCTCCAGGTCTTCCAACGTGCGGATGTCCATGTCACGGATCGCGGTGCGTTACGGATTCGAGCGTTGGCGTCCAGTTGAGCAACCGCAACGTCCCGGACTGGCCCGTTAGACTCACGCATCCCAAGCCAGCAGGCTCCAGATCAAGGAGTGTCCGGTAGAGCGCCGGGTCGAGCCCCAGCCAATGGCAAATGGCGATGCGTAGAAACGACTTATGGCTGACCAGGAGCAGGGTGAGTTCTCCGTGCCCAAGAACGACACCGCGAAGACGCTGTGCGCGCTGCAGGGCCATGTGAAGAGGTTCACCGCCGGGGGGACCGACCGCGCTCGGGTTGCTCTCCCAGGCGTGGAAAACCTCCCGAGCAGCCGCGCATGCCTGATCCTTGGTAAGACCTTCCCAGATACCGAAGTCCGTTTCCTTCAGATCGTGCTCGATCTCAACCCGCAAGGAAAGCGTATGGGAGAGCACTTCAGCCGTCTGCACTGCCCTGTCGAGTGGGCTAGTGAGTATCAGCTCCGGAGCTCCATTCCTTCCGAAGTGGTCTGCAAGCAGCTGCACCTGAGCCCTGCCGGCTTCAGTAAGGGATGGATTGCAGTGTCCGCAGAAGCGCTCTGGCGGCTCCGTAAAGGCAGTTGCACCGTGCCGGAGGAACAGGACCTCTTTGGGCCTCATCAGCTAGTGCCTCGGAGTTGCTGAAGAACCGCCCTGAACTCCTTCCGGAAGTCGTCGAGTCGCCAGGCACTGACGGGGATCACTCGCATCCCCCTCACATCGAACGGGAGTGTGTCGGCCCAGTCTTGCTTGTCGGCGGTACAGCACAGCAGGATCGTGGCCTTGCCCAAGGCGTGTGCGTACCCGAGTTCGTACATCACGTTCGGGTTTGTGTCCGTGATATCGGCAACGACAACCGAAGCCTCCCTGATGCTATGCGTCACGTCCTCCATGACGGGTCCCACGTTGTGGACTAGGTCAGCGCGTGAAGGCGTGAGACCAACATCCTTTATTACCGGGACAAGGACTTCGGACCAGAGGCGGTCCGAATGTGCTTGCTGGAATGGCATAATCACGAAGCAAGAGGCCTGCAGCACCCGACGTGCGATCAGCAGACAGGTATCGACAATCGCAGCCGGCGCCTTGAGCCCAAACTGGAGGATGCCCAGTTCAGCGGAGGCCTCTTGCAGACCGAGCGTGTGCAGAAGGTCGCCGCGGTACTGCTCTGCGCGCCACGCGGCTTCTGCTGCCCCGCCAGTGCAGGGAATGGGGACAACAGCTTTGCCCGCTGCGATGGCGTACTCGATGATCTGCTGAGTGCCCTCACCCCCCTCGATCAGGAAGGCGCAGTCGGCCCGGGCAACCAGCTCGAATCGACGCGCGAACGTTGATCTCGCCTTGCTGCGGAGAACAGAACCAATAGCAAACAAGTCTTCGCGGCCATCCCGCGGGTGCAGCGTTAGGATGCGTTCACGCTCAAGGAACGGATCATCCAGCAGCCGTTTCGCGCCGAGCGCGGCATGATAGTCAACCCCGCCTGCGTTGTCGCAGGCGCCTTCGCCCCGCGCTCCGCCTGTGAGAAGACGCCAGCCTGGCTCGGACGCAATTGCCGCGCCGAGCGCTTCGCTCAGGACCCGTTTCTCACTTGCATCGCATCCGAGGTTCTTGCTACCAGCGACCAGGATCGTATGCATGGTAAGCCAGTCAGGCCACCTGAGAGCTCCTAGCATCGTATCCGTTTTCTAGAGAAGGGTCAACGGCATGTCTGGACCAGATCAGCTGCGCCGCCCCGGCGGGGCCTGCTCTCTAGGGTTGTTCAGGAGACGCGCGTGGTTCCTGGCACTTGGCGTGCTGGCAAGCCTGGCGGCAGTCGGTCTTCCAGTGCGCGTAGGTGGGGAAGATGCTGCAATTCGCTATGAGGTCTGGTGCGACTGCAATGGAGATGGGCAACCTGACATCCACAAGAAGATCTGGATCTTCGCCTGGCAAGACACCCAGGCTCCCGGGGTAGCCTGTCCGACGTGTTGCTGCAAGCTGCTTCGTTTCCAGAACGCTACTCTGAGCTTCGACCCGTTGCCTCAGCTTCGACCAAGCACCCCAGCGCTTCCGCCGCTACCCACTGGAACTCCTCAGTTACCGGGCGGGGTGTCCGCTACTTCGATCTTCGTTCCGTATTCGGATGGAGCAGCTCTGATCGACGTGCGCCTCAGGCTAGCAGGGACCGGTTCCTGGTACCTAGTCAAAGGGGTTGTGGTCGACACTGGAGCAGGCATCACCCTTTTTCCGAAGGCCGTGGCCGCTGCCCTGGGGTTGTCTCTGAGAACTGGCCAGCAGATTGCCCTATCGGATGTGTCAGGCACGTCAATGCCTGCGTGGTGCCACCGCAGTGAGATCCAATTGCTGGACCCAAGCGGCAAGTCAATGGTGCCTCTCGCGGTTCTCGCCGCGTTTGCAGAGACGGACGACGTTCCAATGTTGCTTGGGCGGAAAGACATCCTTGAGCTTGTGGACATCGTCTTTCGCGAGGACGGATTCACCATCACCAAGAGGTAGCTGGACCCTGACCCGCCCCCGGTGAATGGTCTGCTTCCGAAGCCGTCTAGCCCTCTCCCGGCAGGGAGGCCAGCGCCTCCGGTGCAGGCGGCCAGTAGTCCGAATGGGCCTGCGCAACGGGCCTCCCGCGCGGCGGGCCAAGACCACGGGCCGAGTTCAAGAGTAGTCCACTTGGGGTGCCAGTCGACGCACTGAGGAGGGTGGCATACCGGGGCTCCGCTCGTGCTGGAGCCACGAACGCGCGGAACTCGTCGTCGGGAGCACTGAGTGGCAGGGGGAGTGCACGTCTCGCGGTGGCTCGTGGCCTTCCAGCGTCGTCCAGCGCGTAACCGTTCTGCATGCAGCAAGGGTTTCCGCTTGGCTGAAGAGCGGTCCTCCATCGGGCGACGGCGACCTCTACTTCAGACGGGGGTCCAAGACGTCGCGCAGGCTGTCCCCGAGGATGTTGAACCCAAAGACGGTCAGGATGATGCACACGCCTGGGTAGACGGCCATCCACCAAGCGGTGCGCATGAACTCCTGGGCCTGCTGGAGCATCCCCCCCCAGTCGGGCGTCGGGGCCTTGACCCCAAAGCCAAGGAAGCTCAGTCCGGCGACGATGATGATGTTGACGCCAATCGTCATCGTGGTGACGACGAGGAGGGAGGCGATCGAGTTCGGCAGGATGTGACGCGCGAGGATCCGGCGCGTGGGAGCCCCGATGGCGCGGGCGGCCATCACATAGTCGTGCTCCCGCACGGACAGGACCTCGCTTCGAATGATCCTGGCCGGTCCGAGCCCGAAGATCCCCAGGACGATGATCAGGTTCGGGATCGAGGACCCCCACAGGCCGATGACGAGAAGGCTGAGGACGAAGAATGGGATCGCGTTGACGACCTCAAGCAGGCGCATGATCACGGCGTCGACCGGTCCGCGGAAGTAGCCGCTGACGATACCGAGGAGCCCTCCGAAGAGCATGTTGAGGACCGTGGACAGGCCGCCCACGCCCAGGGCGACGCGCGCTCCGAAGAGGATCCTATCTAGGACGTCGCGGCCGAAGTTGTCCATGCCGAGAGGGTGCTCCGTGCTGGGAGGTGAGAGGGCCTCCTTGAGTTCCATGTGGATTGCGTTTCCGCTTGCGAAGAACGGGGCGAGGAGCGCGACGTAGGCCACGGAGACGATGATGAACAAGCCGACGATCCCTTTGGGATCGCGCGAGAAGCGTCGCCCGACGATCTCCCAGTACCCCTCGCCGCGCTCGGGCCACTGGGCGCGGTGAAGGATGCGGCGCAGGTCGAGCGCGGCTCCGGCCCCCAGGGCGGCGAAGAGGAGAAGAAGGACGAGGGTGGAGAACCAGTAGTCGGAGGGCCCGGCGAGCCAGGCGAGCCGGCCCCGCGTGACCGCGAGGACGAGAGTCCCGGCCTGCAGCGCGTCGAGGAGGAGGAAGAGGATCCCGCGCACGAGGTAACCGTTCGCGAGGTGCCCCAGGCCGGGGA
>Ga0315277_10010381_pt1 | contig 11792 bp, 9 predicted proteins | sample YL17G05_15_MG_FD_203695 | JGI IMG/M metagenome (GOLD analysis project Ga0315277, IMG submission 203695) | Sediment microbial communities from Yellowstone Lake, YNP, Wyoming, USA - YL17G05_15 | ecosystem: Environmental > Aquatic > Freshwater > Lake > Sediment | place: USA: Wyoming | collected...
AGTTCAATCAAGATCTAAAAATTTCGTGCCAAAAACGGGATGTGTCGTAAAAAATAGATGATTTAATATTTTCCGCGGGACCGCTCCTCGGGCTCGACGGTTTCCACGAGCTCGTTCCGGTTCTTCTCGATCTCGTCGGCCGGCGAGCAGAAAACGACCTCGAAGTTGTTGTTTGGATCGAGGTATAACCGGCCGACTTCGCCGTAGCCGTAAATCTTGTTATCGTCGCCTCGGAAGGTCGAATCGAGGCTCATCATAATGAGCTGGCTGCCATCATTCAATTGAACGAGTCGTGGCTTGCAAGCGGTCAATCCAAAGCCGCGTTCGTTATCCAGGAACATCGCGACCGCGTAATCGACCTCGTCGGAGATCTCGCCTTCAGCTACGACGCTAGCGACTTGAGGTTCGGTTTCCAACATGTTTACTTCACTTTAAAATTACTTTCTCGATAACCTATAATAAGGTTATTCCATTTTTCCATTTTTCCATATTGACCTTGATGCTGACTTGCCTCGTGTCATCGCTATCCCGCTTCTTGATTTCCACATCGAGGCTCTCGAGGACGGCTAACAACCGTGATTTTGGGCGTACTTCCTTCAACAAGGGGTACAAGTTCATTAGATCCTCCGGGGTATCGAGATCCAGGTAAATTTCGAGATTTTTATAGACCTCGATGAATTTCTCGGCTTTCATACCGATATCCATGGCTTTTTGCTTGGCCAATGCCAAGTGCTCGATGAACGAGGGATCGTGTTTGCTCGAGTATCGCGTTTCAATGATGTTGGGTGGAAACCGGGCGATCATGTTGCATCCATTGCCCATGGAGGGCGAGAGCAACACTTTCTTGAAGCTGCTTTTCAATGCTATGTTCTTGAACAAGCCGACGAGGGCATGCACGCTGAGCAGCGGGAGATCGTTCATGAGCAACACGGTTCCCTTCGCCCCGAGGATATTGATCGCGAAATCGTTCATACACGCGATGATCTTGTCGAGACCGGTCAGCCCGGCGTGTTCAGGATCGCCTCGATCCATGCTCGCCTCGTCAAGAAATACGAAGTTGGCACCGGCAGCTTTCACCCGTGCTTTCACCCCCGGATCGGGGCTGCAAATGACGACCTTGCTTGCAATGTATTTTTTCACGAACGTGACCAGCACGTCCATGAGATCCTCGAACAATGCGATTCCGATGCGTTCTTGCATGGCCGGCCTGGTTTCCGGCGGAAAAATCTCGACGAGCCGGGACTTGGCTTGCTTGAATGCCTTCACGGGCACCAGAAAAACGACGTCGGTCGTGCTTGCCATGTGCATCGCAAGGAAAGAATTGAAAAAACCTGGAATAATGTTAAATGATTGAGCATTGAAACATAATAAAGGCACCAGCTCTTAAGCTCACGCAAACGCCATGGATGGTGCACGCTTGTGGAAATCCCGCTCGATGATCTCGGCAAGTACTTGGACGGCGTCTTGGCAGAGAAGTTCAAGAAGCTGCGCAAAATCGGCAAGAAGATGATCGACGAGATCGGGCAGAATATCCGGTATCTTGCCGACGAGATCGACCGCATGGGGAAAAAGATACCCAAGGAAAAGGATGACCTCGTCACGAGGGCGGCGACACGGTTCGTCAAGGCCATGCAAAATCACTTCAAGGAATTTGAATCGCCAGGCAAGGAACAAATAACGCATTCGGATCTCAAGAGTACGTTCGATTTCTTGTCAAGCCTCTTCACGATCTACAATGAAAACGGCAGAAAATGGATTCCAAAATTCGGTAACGATTATAAAGAGGAAATAAAGGCCATCCAGAAAGCTATATCGCGAATATTCACGCAGAACGGGGAGCTCGACCATTTCATCCGCGAGAAATATGGAGAAGCAAAGGATGCCGAAGATTTAAAGGATAGAATCAAGCGCATCGACGAGCTCATTGATAAATACAAGGAAGATCGGAAAAAAATCGACGAGCTCACTTCCACCGTTGACCGCGTGAAGAAGGATCTCGTGCAGCTCGAAAACCAGCTCATCGACATGGAGCACGATCCGCAAGTGGAAGACGAGAACCGGTTATTCCGCGAGGAGAATAACGTTAAGCAACAAATCCAGCTCGAACTAAGCAAGATCAAGAAGAGTGCCAAGAAATTCGAAAAGGCCCTTGAAACGGGATCGATAGAACCGCGTTTCATAACCAAGAAAGAAATCAAGGACTATTTCAAGAATTCCTTCGAAAGCTTGATCGTCGATGGTCCCGATTACCCGAAACTCCGGGCGATCCTTGAAAACATGGCAGGGGGTCTGGACGAGGAAGAAATCCAGCTCAAGGAAGACAAGAAAGAAAAAGCGCAAGACATCATCACCGCGATCAAGGACCAGCGGTCGCTGAAACCATTGATCGAGACCTACACCCGCATCGTCGCCGAGCGGAAGGGCTTGAACAAGGCCATCCAGGAGAAAGGCACGTCCGGAAAGATTGCGGCGATCAAGCAAAAAATCTCCGATTTAACGACGCAAAAGGGACATACCGAGGCGGATCTCGGACACGAGAAGGAAAATGTCGTTAATTCCTTGAACAAGATGAAATCGGCTAAGGAGGACCTGGAAAACGAGGTCCAGGAGCTATCGCGGGAAAAGGTCACCATCATGCTCGCGATTTAGTCAATTCGAATCGACGAATTGAATTTAAGTCCTTCACTACCTTATTAAACCTCGATTCATGGATACATGGTCGAATTGCAAACGTGAGGCATTTATGCTCGATATCAAGGTTTTTAGGGAAAATCCAGAAGCGATCAGGAAATCGCAGCGTGACCGGTTCAAGGACCCCGATCTCGTGGACAAGGTCATAGAATGGGATAATACATGGCGTGATATACGCAAGGAAGCTGATGAGCTCCGCGCCAAGCGCAATAAGATATCAAAAGACATCAGCCAGCTCAAGAAAAAAGGGCAAAACATCCAGAACCTCGCCGAGGAATCGAAAAACATCGGGGCCTTGATCGACCAAAAAGCGGTTGACGAGGAGGAAGCATTGAAAAAGCGCGACGAGTTTCGATACAAGGTGAGCAATATTCTCCACGCGTCCGTGCCTATCGCGCAAACGGAAGAGGGCAACATTACCGTGTACACGTTCGGCACGCAACCCGAGTTCGCATTCGAGCCGAAAAACCACGTGGCGCTGGTCGAAACCGTCGATGGCGTTAACCTGCAAAAAGCCCAGGAAATTGCTGGTTCGCGGTTCTATTACCTGAAGAATGACTTGACCTTGCTGAACATCGCGCTCATCCATTTCGGCGTGGATTTTCTCGTTTCGAAAGGATACAAGCCCATGTGGACCCCGTTCTTCATCAACTATGATGCCATCAAGGGCGCCGCCGAGCTGTCGGATTTCGAAGAAACCTTGTACGAGATCAAGGGAGAGGATCCGCGCTTGTTCTTGATCGCCACGTCTGAGCAGACCCTCGCGGCTTTGCACAAGAACGACGTCATTGACGCAGATAAGCTACCCCTCAAATATTGTGGTATCTCATCGTGCTTCCGCCGCGAGGCAGGGGCGCATGGCAAGGATACGCTTGGCATCTTCCGCGTGCACGAGTTCGAGAAGATCGAGCAATTCATATACAGTAACCCCGAGGATTCGTGGAAATTGCACGAGGAATTGATAGGCAACTCGAAAGAGATTTTCCAAAAACTTGGCTTGCCGTTCCGCGTGGTGAACATTGCCAGCGGGGAAATGAACGACAACGCTGCCAAGAAATATGATTTGGAAGGTTGGTTTCCGGGCTCCAACAAGTTCCGGGAGCTCGTCTCGTGCTCGAACTGCACGGATTACCAGGCACGCAAGCTGAACATAAAATATGGCAAGCGCGGTGGCGAAACGGACATCCTCCACACGCTGAACTCCACGGCCATCGCGACGGAGCGCACGATTTGCTGCATCCTGGAAAATTACCAGAACGAGGACGGCTCTGTCCGAGTGCCCGACGTGCTCCAGTCTTACATGGGCGGGAGAACGGTTATGAAAAAATGGGAGTAATAATCCCTCTTTTTACTTTACTGATACGCGCGGTTCGCACGTGCGGCTCGCTCGCACCAGTTCCCTTATCTGATTAGGACGCCGCAACCCATATCGCACCGGCGTACACTATCCGCCCATTTTCACCCACTGCGCGGATTACGTAAAAGTCTTGGCTCTGGGTAGTCAACGTGGCGGGGTCAATCGGGTTGTCGCTGAATGAGTTGATATAATATCTCCCGTTGATCAGCGTGCAATTTTCCACGCCATACGACGTTCCGGTAACGGGCGTCGAGTCGAGATATGTCACGAGCGCGATGGGCGTGGTAACGGATATATTGGCCAGCAGGTTGCCGTTCTTCAAGATTTGGATCGTTACATTCCAATTGGGCGCCCAATTTGGGGTGATCGAAGCGGCATTTGGTCTCTTATTGGCAGCGGGAGCACCATCCTGGGCGATCATAACGGTAATTTCCCGAGTTGCGGTGGGACTAGGGATGGTTAGCGTGGAATTTCCACCTACTCGCGTGCCATTAATGGCAAAATCCATGAAAGGACGGCCGTGGTCCGAGGTGGCGTAAATTTGCCCATCTTGGAGCCCGGCAAATACTGCCGCCCGGGTGAGGTTCGTGGATCGCACGGCGGTGAGGCCGCCAGGATAGGGCAAATCAACCCGGTTGACCCATGTCGTCATGGGATATTGATGCCCCACGTATGCGTCTGTATGGCTCAATGAATGCCCCGGGTGCCCATCATGCTCGTCACTATTAGCCGCTAGTGCAAAGTGATAGCCCATAATCAGCGCGTCCATAACGGACGAACCACTTGTATAGGTTGCGGGCGGATCCCCGCAGGGCCGGTGCTCCAGCGGGTGCCGCTGCTCAAAGAGGCATTCCCCTTGCACGGAGGTTACTTCCGCAAACTTGACGTACTTTGGGTTAAGATACGTCCAGTCCTGTATATATTCTGCCCTCGTGGTGTGGTGGGGAATTACCAAGACCTGGCACCCCGTGGCGGCTGTGAATTGGTCCAGAGTTGCCCAGAGGTCGCTCGGAGACGGGATGGCTAGAAACGAGATCGGGGAACTTCTCGGGAGCTGGTCACCAGAAAACACGAGTGTCAAATGCCCGGTCCTGGTTTGTGTCCACTCGATTCCTCCAAAGGCGACGAACTGCCCGTCAATGTTGGCGAGATTCGACGCGCGTTCCAAGTCGTAGAGGGTTCCTGGAAGGAATTGCATTATTTCGCCGTGGTCTGTCAATGCAGCATAGTCCAAACACGCGACGTTACGGGCGTAAAAGTAATGATGGGCAGAACTACCCGATCCGTCGGACAATTCTGAATGAGCATGGATGTCCCCCCAATATACCCGCAAGTCTGCCGGGGAAAGGGGTTGGGCGATGATCGGGTTGCTCCAGTAGACATTGTCCGAGTACGAGTCATTAATCAGCAAATAGTGGATGCCGGGCGTATCAATGCGTGCTGAAAAGGCATGCAGGCCATTATCCTTGCCATCACGTATTTCATACGCTTTGTCAGACGGGAGCGCTTGCCCAGTAAAAGTATACGCTTCCGGTAGCCTTGCTGAACTCACGGGCAATGACGAATAATCTGTCAAGTTATATGATTGCAAAGCAAAGCTGGTCGTGCCCGTGTAAGTCGCGCTCACCCGCTCGTACCTATCCCACGCCTCGACCGTAAATATAAAGTCCGTGCCATTTTCAACGGTTGAGGGAGCATGGACCCAGAGGAGGCGCATGTTATTGTCTATGATGACATTCAAGTTCACGTTAAGACTCCACCAGAATGCAACGGGCACGAGGATAATACCCAACGTTAGTGCAAATCTCCCCTTACGCGACATAGTGTTCCGGAACCTCGTTATTCTCGTCACCCACGAGGACACGGCAACGCGCTTCTTCACGCGCCCTTGCCATACCGCAAACACAATCCCGTAGGTCGCGAGTGCCCCGGGACCAATGCTCACCGCAACAGATGTCAACGATATGCTTGGCCCTCCCGTCGCGTTGCTTAACCCAATCAAGATAAGGACAAAACTCGTAATCCCCGCGTCCCACGCGAGGACTATTCCATGCCGTTTCCATGCTGGATCCCGGAGGCCAAGGTAATAAAAAAGACCAATGAGGACCCCAATTAAACTAAAAAAGTTCCACCCCGTGGTATACGCCCCAAATAGAAACACGCCAAGACGGGTGACTCTCAGGAGGTTGGCTGAAATAAGCCGCGAGCGTGTTGGGGATTCGCTGACCATGATTCTGATCGCGTTCGTGCAGTGTTCACTCGTATTTTAAAATCCATTCGTGGAGAGAACCAAGGGTCAGGGTTCTCCTGAACGTGATCTGATCCTTTTTTTCCACGGGTTCCGGCTCGAAGGTGTTCTTGTTGTACTTGAGCAGGGCATCGATGCCTTTAGCATCGAGCGCGTCCTTGTCCGCCCAATTTTTCTTCCATTCGTCGAACGCGTTGCACGTTTCGGGGCTAACCTCGCAATGGCTCGCGCCCTTGAACACGGCCTGTTTTTCATCAATGTTGAACCATGGCGGGACGGTCACTTCCACGAGCAGCGGGGATCCAGCGGCGTTCAAGTCCTCGGTGAAATACCATGCGAGCACGGCAATTTCCTTCGTTTCATGGGAGAGCGACGGGATCATGCTGATCCACGACCCGTGGTCTACCCCTGGATCGATCGTGACCTCCCCGCCGATCTCAACAGGGCCAAGAGCCTGGAGCAAGGGGTAAATGTGAAACACGGGTTTTTTCACGACAATGAATGGTTCTGTCCATGCCGGGTGCGCGGGATGGACGGAAAACAAGCGCTGGCGATCGATGATGTGCGCGTGCACGTTCCATCGCGTGGAATTTGGCGCCACGTCGAATCGCCCCGACGCGAGAACGAACGGGGAAACGACCTTGGGACTGTTCGCGTTGCTGCGGTCCACGGGAACGGCCGTTGTCGTGCATCGATACCCGCCAAACGGCAAGCGCTCGTCGACCATGTGCAAGTTGTCGCTGTATGCGCCGTGGATCGTGACCCAGGGCGGTGCATCGTTGCGAAGATACATGATCAACTTTCGATACAAATTCACGACGAAACACGGGTAGTACGTGGTTTCACGGAAGGCATAAATGGGATTTTCGAGTATCCCGCTCACGCAATTGAGAAACTCGTCCGCTTCATCGAGCAAGATGGGCACGCGCATGGGGGACGCGAGGTCGGAAAATTCCTTGAACTCGCCGATGGTCTTCACGTATTCACGGATGAGGTCCATGATGTGGTCGGAATCCGGGTGCGCGAATGCACCGGGGCTCCCGCCCTTGACGTGCACGGAGATAAAATCGAGCGGGACCTTGTACTGAACCACGTTGGAGAGAAATCGTTTCAAGGCATCGTTGCGCCCAGCTATCGCGGGAGCGCCGATGCGGAGTTCCGGGTCAATGGCCTTGATCGCCTTGACCGTTTTTTCGAAGAGTTCGGCATATTCCTCGATGGTGCCTGCCCAGAAAGGGTAAAGATCGGGCTCGTTCCAGAGCTCAAACAGCCAGTCCTTTATCTTGGTGGCACCAAAGCGCTCTTGGAGATGCTTAACCGTTTTTTGAACCAAATCGACCCAGACCGTGTACGATCGCGGTGGACACGCCTGGATCGCGAGGGGATCGTCATCAAAATCCGTGCGCGGGTCGAAATTCACGAGGGCATCGCGAGCATCGGGCTGCTTGAATGCATGTGCCATGCGGGAATTCATTGCCAAAGCAGGAGGCGTGAAACCAAACTCGACGAACGGGATACAACCGGCATCGATAAAGGTCTGATATGCAGCATCAAGTCGATCAAAGTTACAATGCAAACCCTTCTCGTCAAACGTGACTTGAACCAAGCCCGCGTTTTTCGCACCCTGGCGGTCGCCACCATCGCCCGTGAACATGTTATGGCAGCGAACGTAACGAAAGACCTTGTTTGGAAACTCCTCGAAATCACGTGACCGTTCAAGCTTCGGAAGCTTGGCGGTTGATGGATTCCGCAAAACCGAGTGGTTGTTTGCTTCGAGAATCAAGTCGAAAACTTTTTGGCCTAGCGGATCGAGCACCGCCCGGATCTCGTCGAACCCGAAATCGGCCATCAGTTTTTGCAGCGGGCCGACGATCGTTTCTGGTTTTAGTGTGATCTTGACATCTACCATAAATATTTACCTTGATTGATTGAAAGAATCGAATCCGCAGCGAGGGACGTGCCCTACTTCGCGTCGCATCCCGGTTCCTTTTTCCCCGCATCCTTGACGAATTTTTCGACAGCAGCCCTGGCGAGCTTGAGCGGCGCGAGGGTTCCGGGGCCACCGATGCATCCATCGGGACATGCCATGCCTTCCACGAGCCGGGGCTTGATCTCGCCTGCCTTGATGCTCGCGAGCATCTTGCGGCACTCGCGCAGCGTGTCGGCGCGGGTGGTCTCGATCTCGGGGAAGCCATAGCAAGATTTCGTGTAGTCGGCAATCGCCCCGCAAACGCCACCAGCGATCGCGTACCCGCGACCGAATCGACTGGCATCCGTGATCGGCATTGATTCCTGGATCTCCATGAGATCGATCTTCATCGCGACGAAGATGGCCGCCATTTCCTCGTACGTGAGAACGTGATCAACATAATCGCTCATGGGTTGGAACAAGCTCTCGTGCTTCTTGGCGATGCAAGGCCCGATGAACACGACCTTCGATGCGGGGTCATCTTGCTTGACTTTCTTGGCAGTTTCGACCATGGGCGTGTAGGAATCGCTGATATGCTTCGCAAGATCGGGAAAGAACTTCCGGGCGGTCATGACCCATGACGGGCAACATGACGTACCGAGAAACTCGTGGTCCTCTTGATCGGCGGTGCTGGCTTTCACTTTTTCAAGGATCTTGGCTAGCTTCCCCGCCTCGATCAACACGTCTTGATCGGCACCAAATGCAACCTCCATAACCGATTTAAAGCCAGCCTTTTGGAGCCCCTTGAAGACAGCCGCTGGCGAGACCTTGTTGCCAAACTGGGATACAAAAGACGGGGCCATTATGGCGTGGACCCGATCTTGATGCTTGAGCTCGTAAAGCACCTGCAATATCTCGGATTTATCCGCGATAGCTCCAAATGGACACGATACGATGCACAAGCCACATGACACGCACTTTTCATAATTGATCTCGGCATAGCCTTGGGCGTCCGACTCGATCGCGTCCACCCCGCACGCCTGGGCACATGGCCGTCCGCGACGAACTATTGCCTCGTAGGGGCACACGGTGGTGCATCGGAGGCATTTAATGCATTTTGACGTGTCAACGTGGGATCGGCCATTAATGATCGAGATCGCGTTAACCGGGCAAACGAGAATGCACGGGTGGGCCATGCAATTCCGGCATAAATCCGTAACGACAACGGAATCCGTCGGGCAGCGCTCACAACCGATTTTTATAACGTTGACGAGCGGTTCAGAGATCACCTTCTTGCCCGTGAGCACGGCATGGATGTCGGGTATCTTGGGCTCGTTCTCCCCACCTTCCTTGAGATCCAGGCCGCAAGCGAGCCGCACACGCTCCCTAACGATGGCTCGCTCGCGAAACACGCAGCACCGGTAATGGGGCTCGTCTTCCGTGATGATCTTGTACGGTATCGCCTCGATCTCATCCTGGGTTGCCCTATCCTCGACGATCAGCTTGGCGATCTCGGCGAACACCCGGCGCCGGATGTCCGTGACGGGGGTGTAAAATCCCCGGAGTTTCTCGAAAATCCGCGGCATGCTACAGCTCTCCCGCTTTTTTTAGCTTGGTAAAGATGATTTCGGAGATTTTTTCGATGCTGGCGCGGGCATGGAGCTTCCCGTCGATCTCGACGACGGGCGAATTTTTCCCCTCCTTGCATGCCTTGTCGAAACATTTCACGGTTTCGAGGTCGATATGATCTTGCAAGAGCGGCTCGGAATCCAGCTTGTCGTAGATCAATTGCCCGCCGTGGAACGAACAATTCGTTCCGATGCAGATCCGAACGCGAACCTTGCGACTCGCCATGAGTCATAGTTGCGCGTTTGAATTTAAAAGAATTTGACGCAAAAACCAACGGTAAATGACTAAGGCTGCTCGATAAAAAGTATTTAACCCATGGGCGTATGGTTCTTCGTAGGTTCCAGGATTTATGTCCGGTGATTTTCACGATCGTCAAGACAAACGAGATTTTTCTCGATTTCGAGGACCACGCTGAATTGACAACCCTTTTGCTCAAGAAGATGCAAAAAGAAGGCATTGGGCTGCGAGAATCCGTCATTTTTCCCGTGACCGTGGACAGCTCGTGGCTCTTGAATGGCTTGCTCGTTTCTGGCGAGGGCGGGATCGTGCGCGACATCACGTGGATGCCAGGGATGGACAAGGCGCCCGTCTCTGCATCCACCAAGAATATCTTGTTCCTCGAAGACCGCGTGGAACAGAACGCATCCAAGGCAAAGCATGCAAAGCAAGTGCTGAGGTTTCTCGTGAAAAAATTCAAGCTCGAGAAAAAATTGAAGGACGCCAAGTTTTACTCGCTGTGCTGGTTCAGCAGTTCCCCTGTCCAAGACCTTGGCAACAGCGTGAAGTTGCTGTCTTCCGTTTATGTCCCATCCCTCGCAGGTATCCAGCTCGGGCCGGCGACCAAGAAGCCCGCTATGGAAGGATCGCGGCGCCTGGGATTCACTGAAGCTGTCGCGGAGCTCAAGTGGGAACCCGACCACGTCTACAAGGAAAAGCATGAAATCGTGCTTGAAAAATTGAAATCAGAGTTGTGGGATTAAAGAAATTCTTTTTTACTTGAAAAGGCCGCTGATTTCCATCGCCGTGAAGATCCGCAAGAACATAGCATCGTGCGGGATCCACACCTCGTTCGGATTTGATGGAGGGGTATCCCGCATCAATGGATTCCCCGCCCAGTCCCCGTAGCTGCACCTATCACCGAGCACGGCAAGGAAGTTCGTCTCGTTGGCATCGAAACCCCGCGCTACGGCATATTCCTTAGATGCCGTGACTTGTGCTAAGCCATTTGGAATGCAGCCGGGCACTGCCCCGCGGGGATTGCGGGCATAGGAATATCGATGGTGGTATTGCGGCATGTTGATCGAGCCAACGCCTTCCATTATGCATAGCCCTGCGGGGTTCACGCCGAACAGCCAATCGAGATACGACTGGACGAGCTCCGGCCGATTATCCGTCGCGTTTGCTATGACCATGAGCAATTGGAGCCACGCGCTCGTGAGCATATCAGTCTGGCGTTCCGCGCCGTAGAACAAGATGTTCTCGTCACCGGTTTGCAGCGCAACCACGCGGGCGTTGATGGCCGAGTCATTGAGCGCAAGCACGTCGTCGAACCGCGTCTCGCCGGGCAGATGTCCGTGCTTGACACGAAATGGCTCGTCGAACAAGGTCTGGAAATGATCCTGCTCGATGGCTTTCATCTTGCTTGCCACATCAAGCGGCACGGTGCGGTTGAACGTGATGTAGTGCATCAGGATGTTGCCGAGCATGTAATATCCAGCCCAGCCGAACCACAATGACCAGGACTCCTCATTACCAATGAGAGGAATGATTAGCGGGACGAGGGCGTCGATGGCTGTCCAGTTATTTCCCTCGGTGACGCCTTTCTCCTCGAGATAGAAAAACTTCCCGATGTAAGACTGGACATCATCCGGAGTGCCGCCTTGCATAGCAAAATACTTGGAATACACGTTCCCTGCAAGCTGGCGCAAGTATGTCGCGTTCCACGGGAACCAATCCGG
>Ga0315277_10010382_pt1 | contig 11791 bp, 10 predicted proteins | sample YL17G05_15_MG_FD_203695 | JGI IMG/M metagenome (GOLD analysis project Ga0315277, IMG submission 203695) | Sediment microbial communities from Yellowstone Lake, YNP, Wyoming, USA - YL17G05_15 | ecosystem: Environmental > Aquatic > Freshwater > Lake > Sediment | place: USA: Wyoming | collected...
TGCCAGGGAAAAAATTCCATGGCAGGGAACCCGCTACCCTGAACAGGTTCCCTGCCGGACGTTATCCCTATCGGAAGGAAAGACCGGGGCAATGGACATACTTGATGACCTTTAATTTCCCCTTTTCCGCCACGAGAAGAGCTGCATCGTGGAGCATCGCATTGTCTGCAGGATTGCTGGTCAGATCATAATCGCCCGGGATTAAGCCCCCGGGCGACTTCCAAACTCCTTTGCCATCCGCACTGAAAAAAGCATCGGCCACATTCTCCCCCGTGAGAGGAAAGCCAAATTTATTCAAGGCCGCTGTAATCCCCGCTTCGATTATCCTGCCGTAGTTGACCCCGTTGCCATGCTGGTAAAAAATGTTGGTATTGGGATAGTAACGTTTGATGATCTCCCGCATCTTATCATTATAAGGGTGGGAATCCAGGATGTGTCCGGTAAACCCTATGCCGATGGTCCCTTCAGCATACTCCCCCGCCTGCTGGACAAAAACGTCATCAAAACAAGCCTGGTTGAGGAAAAGATTAACCTTCCCCTGCAATCCCAAACGGCCGATGGATTTCGCCAGGTTCGAGGCAAAAGGAGCGGTGTGATTGCAGGCAATCCAGTTGGCCCCTTTATCCACCATCGATTTGACCTGAGGGGACATGTCGATGTCTCCGACTCCCGCGAAGAGCATGCCCAAGAACTCCACGCCTCTTTCCTTCATGTAGGCCTCGGTACTGGGTTCCAGGAGGGCCTTCCCGAAGGCAGTATCTGAGGTTATGATTCCCAGCTTGACTTTTCCCCCGGCCGGCAGATTTTTAGGGGTCCATTCTTTGGTGATCCAATCGATTCCGGCGCCAAAGCTATCGGTATAGGCCGCACTGGAAGTCACCATCCATTTGTGCTTGGGATACATTAAAGCCTTTATGTTCCCCGCATGGATCTGGGCGATTTTGTCCCTTTTGGAAAGTTCCAGGCAAGCGAGGCTTCCTCCTACGCTTCCATTAATGAAAAAAACGATCCCGTCGCCCTTCATGCGGGTGAAGTTGGCCACGATTTTGCTGACGACATATCCATCATCGGCCCAGATATGCTCGATCTTCGCTTTTCCCACTTTCCCCGTTTTGGGATTGGTAAATTCAATTCCCCCCCGTTCATTCAGATCCTTGAAATACGCGATCATGGCCTCCATATAAGCAGTATGGGCCACAGAGACAGCCCCGGTGAGACCATGTGAATTTCCGATCTTCACCAAACGCACTTCTTGGGACATGGCTGGTGAATAGGCACCTAACCAAAGCCCAAAGGTCAGGAAAACCATCATTCCCCAAACTATGAATTTACCCATGTTTGAATGTTTCATATACAATCCCTCCTCCTTTTTTGATCTTTTTTCCCAACGGGAAACGACTTAACCTCGGCTTTAAAAAAAGCACCACCTCCCTTCAGTAGGCAAACGGCCAGAGCCGGATGGATGATTTCAGGCGTTCCCAGGCGTGGTGTAATCCCCTGGGTTCAAAAATAAGGAAAATCATGATCACCAATCCGTAGACCATAGGTCCTATGGCCGGAGCAATATTGGCCCCCAGGGTAGGAAACAATTCCGCTAATGCCGGAGTGGCGATGCGAATGGCTTCGTCAAACCCACGCATCACGATGGCGCCGGTGATCGCCCCGAACAAAGTCCCGATCCCGCCTACAATGATAGCCCCTAAGTACAAGATAGAGTTGTATAGGGGGAATTGGTCGGGATGGACAGAAGTCAGGTAATGAGCCCAGAGGGACCCGGCAATTCCAGTAAAGAAGCAGCCGATGAAGAAAGCGAGAAGTTTATAATAAACCACATCGACCCCCAGCACCTCTGCGGCAATGTCATTGTCCCTTACCGCAATCAGGGCTCTCCCTACCCTCGTCCGAGTCAGATTGTGGGTAAAGAAAATCATGACCCCCGTCACCGCCATGGTGAGCCAGTAGATCTTGGCCGGGGTATCCAAGACCCAAGGTCCTATAGAGGCGAAGGGGCAGGTCATTCCATTCGTTCCCCCAGTGATCTCTAAATGCTCGATGACATATACCAGAATGAATTGAGCTCCCAGGGTAACCAGCGCCAAATAGAACCCTTTCACCCTTACGGAAGGGAAGCCAAAGATCAGCCCCACCAACCCGGTTACGATGCCCGCAAGAGGAAGGGCGAATAAAAAAGGAATTCCAACCTTGGCGGTTAGGATCGCCGAGGTATAGGCTCCAACACCCATGAAGGCGGAGTGACCCAGAGAAATCTGCCCGGCGCAGCCCAAGAGGATATGGAGTCCCAGGGTATTGATGACGAAAATACACATAAAAATCATCAGCGTCAGCCAGTAATAAGTGGCAAAAGAGGGGAAGAAGGCCAATAAAAGGAGCAAAATTATCAATAAACCCCAATGGAAGGGAGTGCGCACGGTGGCCATATCTTCGGCGTAATTACGGCTGTAAACTCCGCAAGGCGGCATCTTATATCCTCTCTATTTTTTTCAATCCAAACAGGCCGTAGGGCCTGAAGATCAAGAAGATAATCATAATGATGTAGGCAATGGCAGTCTCAATGCCCCCGCCCACCAGAGGATTAATGTACCCGCTGCCCAGCTTTTCTAATACCCCTATGATCAAACCTCCGGCAATGGCCCCAGGGATAGACTCGAGACCGCCCACCAGCACAGCCGGGACAACTTTCAGGCCAAACTCGGGGAGGTACATGTCTACGCCGCGGATAGTTCCCAAAAATAGGCCACCGACCGCACAAACAATACCCGCCACAATCCAGACCAAAGTGGAGATTTTCTTCACTCTTACTCCTGCGGCCTGAGCGACCTGCTGATCCTCGGCGGCCGCCCTCATTGGAATACTCCCTTTAGCTCTTTGGAAGTAGAAACCAATGGCTCCTCCGATGACCAGGGTGGCTACAAAACAGAACATAATATCTTTCCCCACGGCTGCCCCGGCGACCTCGAAAGAGCCCTTGGGGAGATAGGTTGGATAACTCGCGGGCATGGAGCCCCATACGAGAATCGCGGCCCCGTTGAGAAAGAAGGACAAGGCCAAGGTCATGATGATAATCGATAGAACGGGCTGCCCAATCATCGGCCGCACGCACAGACGTTCGCACAAAAAGCCCAAGAATCCTCCCCCCAAGATACCGATCAAGATACCCACCGGCAAGGGGAGGCCAAATGGAACGGTGAAACTCCAAACGATAAAAGCCCCAATACAAATAAACTCGCCGATCGCAAAGTTAAACACCTTGGTCGCTTTGAAGATGAGGGTAAAACCCAAGGCAACCACTGCATACACTCCTCCCACTGCCAGACCATTGGCGAGGAGATGGAAAAAGGTGCTCATTCTTGTCCTCCAAGGTTCTCTTTATAAGAGATCCTATTATCTTTGGTTACACAGAGGCCATATTTCTCGATAATAAAATCTCTTCTCAGCTTCCCTGAACGAGTCAGTTCAGACTCATCAGCACTGAATGGTTTATTCAGTAGGAAGTATCTGGCCACTTTCGCTTCCTCCGGAAGGGTTTGATTGACCTCCTGGATGGCTTGGCCGATGAGCTCATAAACCTGGGACTTTTGCGACAAATCCGAAAAGGTCATATAGGGGATATTGTTCCGCTCCGCCCATTTGCTTACGGTCTCGAAGTCTAACTGGATGAGAGCCATGAGGGAATTTTCCCAGACCACCACCACATCCTTGATATACATATTGAACCGCAGCTTGTCTTCCACGCTGGGAGGAGAAAACTTTTCCCCCTTCGGGAGGGAGATCATATCTGCCAGCCTACCCCAGCAAATGAGATTCCCATCTTTATCCAGGGTTCCCGCATCACCGGTGTAAACCCAGCCATCCCGGAGGGTCGCTCGAGTGGCCCCCGGATTCTTGTAGTAGCCCTGAAGCATTTGGTCCCCTTTGGCCAGGATCTCCCCTTCTTCCGATATTTTTATTTCTGTATCGGCGACCCCTTTCCCAACGCTTTCGCCTTTGACATCCCCGGCCTCTTGCCAGCTGATGGGGTTCATCTCCACCAATCCATAGGTTTGTTTCAAATTGATCCCTAAGGCATTGAGAAAGCGAAAACTCTCCGGGCTAATCGATGCTCCTCCGGTTATAGCGGACTTTACTCGGAGCAGGCCCAATTTATCTTTCAAGGGCCGAAAGAGAAGTCCAGAGCCCATAAAAAACAAGAATTTGGAAAATAGGTTGACTTGCCCTCCCTTCTCAAATCTTTCATAACCGATGGGTAGGAAGAGACGGTAACAGAGGCGCTTCAAAAGCCCGGCGTTCCCTACCCTGATCTGGATCTGCCTCACCAGGCTTTCCCACTGCCTGGGAGTGAACATCACAAAGTGAGGACCGATCTCCCTCAGGTCTGCCAAGACCGTTTCAGGCCCCTCGGGAAAATTGACCGTTAGCCCATGCACCAAATGGACTCCAAGCTCTAAAGTGAATGCCGAAAACCAGGCGATCGGCAGGTGGCTGAAGATCTCGAAATCTTCTTTTAAGGATGCACTGGAGATGCTCTTCCTGGCGCTGCTGATTCCTGCTTTATGGGTGAGGAGAACCCCTTTCGGATCGCCTTTGACCCCCGACGTATAGAGTAAAAGGGCTATATCTTCCTCCCGAGACTGGCCGATTAATTGTTCGAAGAATCCTGGATGGTTGGTTTCGAATTCCTTTCCCTTTTGGAGCAATGGTTGAAAGCTTAATAAGAGGGGGTCTTGGTAGTCCACCATCCCTTTGGGATTCCAATAAATGATCTTTGCTAGTTTATTCAAATCCCCCTTTATCTCTAGGAGCTTTTCTACCTGCTCCTGGTCCTGGACGATGGCGAAGGTAGAATCTGACTGCTGCAGGATATATTTCGTCTCCTCTGGGGTAGCATCGGGGGGAAAACAGGTGGCCACCCCTTGGCCGGCGACCACTCCGAGGATCGCCCAGTAAAAGTGTGGATCATTGTATCCTAAAATCATCACTTTATCGCGGGGTTTGAGACCGAGGCCGATCAAGCCTAGGCTTACTTCTTTAACCCGGTCATAATAGTCTTTCCAGGTGTACTCTTTCCAAACCCCAAATTCCTTATGCCGCAAGGCGATCTTTTTCCGGTCATACTTCGTCGCCTTCTCTTGCAATAATTTAGGCCAGGTTTCCCCCCCCACAATCATCCCCCTATAAAGTTCACGCCTCTGTCCCTAAATAAGCATCTCTCACCCTTTTATTGGTCCTAATTTCAACTGGAGCGCCTTCAGCAATTTTATCGCCGAAATCAAGAACGATGACTCGATCGGCGATATCCATGATGATCCCCATATCATGCTCGATCATGACGATGCTCTTGATCCCTGCACTCAAAATTTTACTTTCGGGATAGGCCGCTCCCTGGCCTCTATGGATGCCCAGGATGAATCGGACAATCTCCCCTTTTTCCTCTACATTCATCCCGGCCATCGGTTCATCGAGAAGGAGCAACCTTGGCTCCATGGCCAGGGCTCTCGCCAGATCTACTCTCTTTTGCAAGCCATAAGGCAGGGAACCTACATTTTCCTTTCTCCATCTCCCTACCTCGAGAAAATCGATAATATATTCGACTTCTTGGCGCTCTCGAATTTCCTCCCCCTGGGCTTTTCCATAGTAGAAACCGCAAGCCAAAGCCCCGGCCTTAGAAATAACGTGCCTTCCGGACATGATATTATCGATCACGCTCATCCCCGGGTAGAGGGTAATATTCTGAAAGGTCCTGGCGATTTTCATCTTGGCGATTTTGTGGGGAGGAAGCTTCGTGAGATCCTTGCCTTCGTAGTATATCGCCCCCCTCTGGGGTTTGTAGAATCCACTGATACAATTCAGCGCGCTCGTTTTCCCGGCCCCATTGGGCCCGATGATGGCCAAAATCTCCCCTTCCCGAATCGTAAAGTTTACGTGATTCAAGGCGGTAACTCTCCCGAAGTTTAAAGTGATCTCTTCAAAGGTAATCACCGTCTTATGGCTATTTTCCGCAACCTTGGAACCCACGGCAACTTCCTCTCTATCCGTTCCCCTTAGGAGTAAAAACCAATAAGGCCCGCATATCCAATTTCCCCCGGGATCAGAAATGCGCCCTGATTATAACAAGATTCCCCAAAATATTTCAACTCCCATCATGTAAGAACTTTATTGGCCGGAAAAAGTTTTTTGTGCTATATGTTCTGGCGAAATGGCCTTCTTGTTGGATAATCGTTTTTAGTGGGGGGCCATCACCCGGGTTCATTCAAAATGAGTTTTCCTTTTTGGGTTGGCCGTTGAAGCTCAACCGGAGAGATGGGGATCGCGTCTATGGAAAATTTCGAGTATTTCGAGCCGAAAACGGTTCAGGAAGCGGTGGGCCTGCTTGTGAAGTACAAACGTGCGGCCAAGCTCCTTGCCGGGGGAACCGATCTGATGCTGGGAATGAAGGAGGGGTTTGTCCAACCCAGGTACCTGATCAATCTGAAGACGATTAAGGGGCTCGACAAAATCGCCTACAGCAAAAAGGGGGGGATAAGCATAGGTTCTCTAACCACGTGGACGGCCATCCTCTCCTCCGGAGCCATCCTTGAACATTATCCGATTCTGCGGGAGGCGGCCTCTTTAATCGGGGGCTATCAGATTAGAAACCGGGGAACGATCGGAGGAAACATATGCCATGCCTCTCCTTCAGCAGATTCCGCTCCAGCCCTTATGGTATATGGCGCTCAATGTGTCGTCTCCGGGCCCCGTCGGGAGCGGGTGATTCCCATCGAAGAGATCTTCAGCGGCGCCCAGAAGACCTCGCTCAAGCCGGGGGAGATCCTGACGGGTTTTCGTATTCCCACACCCGATCCCAAATCAAAGGGGTGCTACCTCAAATTTTCTCCCCGGAAAGCGATGGATTTGCCGATCGTCGGGGTGGGGGCCCTCGTCCGGACGTCGAACGGAACCTTTGAGGAAGTAAAGATTGCCCTGGGGGCTGTGGCCCCCACACCCATCCGGGCAAGAAAGGCGGAAAGGTTTCTGGTCGGCAAACCCGTAAGCGACCCATCGATCCGCCAGGCCGCAGAGGAGGCGGTGAACGAATCCAGGCCCATCACGGATTTGCGGGCCTCTCGAGAATATCGGCTGGGGCTGGTCAGGGAACTGACCGGTCAAGCCATCACCCAAAGCCTTTAGAAAGATATTTTGTAGCCTCGGGAGCAAATCCCTGGAGTCAACGATGAAGACATCTAAAATCAGAATCAAAGTCAACGGGGAATGGCATGAACTCACGGTCCCCAACCAAAAGACACTCTTAGAGGTGATCCGGGGGGATTTACTCCTTACCGGAACGAAGCGAATTTGCGATACGGGAGAGTGCGGCAGCTGCACGGTGATCATGGATGGAAAGGCCGTGAATTCCTGTATTGTCCTCGCGGTGGAGGCAAACGGAAAAGAGATAAACACCATCGAGGGGCTGTCCCAGATTGGGAAACTCCATCCGATTCAGGAGGAATTTGTGGCCAAGGGGGCAATCCAATGTGGTTTCTGCACACCCGGAATGATCCGGAATGATTATGACGGCCAAAGCCCAACCGGGGCCTCGGGATTGCCTGCGGCGTCCACTTTACAGGGGTCCGGCTCTCTCCCGGGATCGATGCGGACTTCGCCGGGGCCACGCTCGTGGTGAACGATGACGGGTCGGTCAACCTCGCTACCTCCTGTACCGAGATCGGTAGCGGATCGAATACGGTGTTCGCCCAAATGACCTCGGAGGTTCTCGGCGTCGAGCCGGAAAAAATCCACGTCGTCTTCGGCGATACGGAGAATTGCCCGATGGGGTGGGGCTCAAGGGCGAGCCGGAACACGGCCGTGGGGGGTATGGCGGTGAAGCTGGCCGCAGAGGATGCCAGAAATCAGCTTCTCAATGTCGTTGCCGAAAAGATGGAAATTCATCCGAACGATCTGGAGATCAGGAAAGGGAGGATCTACGTCAAGGGGACGCCCAGCCGTGCCGTGACGATTGCGGAAGCGGTAAGACTGAACCGCTATCGCAAGAATGGGCAGGCCATCATGGCGACGGCCCATTGGGATGCTCCGAGCGAGTTGGCGGATAAGGTTACGGGCCGGGGGAATTTTTCCTTCGCCTTCTCTTTCGGGGCGAAAGCCATCGAGGTCGAGGTGGATGCCCGAACCGGAAAGGTCGAAATCGTCCAGGTGGTGGCCGCTCAGGATGTGGGCCTGGCGATCAATCCGCTGGGGATCAAGTGTCAGATTGAAGGGGGGGTCCACATGGGTCTCGGCTATGCGCTTACCGAAGAGATCATGCTCGACCCAACCGGACGCATGGTCAACGATCATCTGGTCGACTACAAAATTTTGACTCCCTTGGACATGCCCCCGGTCGAATCGATCATCGTGGAGCCGATCGACCCCATTGGCCCATTCGGGGCCAAAGGGGTAGGGGAGATGGCCACCATCGGTACACCCGAGGCGATTTCAGCCGCCATCCACGATGCCGCTCGGGTCTGGGTCAAGGACCCACCGTTCACCCCTGAAAAGGTTTGGGCGGCTCTGCAGAAAAAGGAAGAGGGGCCTTGATCTTCTACGGATGAAGCCCCCGGACCGGCTAACAGGCCGTGAACCCCCCATCCACCATCACCACTGCACCGTTAACAAAACTGGCCGAGTCGGAGGCGAGATAGATGGCCGCCCCGACGATCTCATCCGGTTTCCCCATCCGGTGGAAGGGAATCCGGTTGCTGGACCATTCGACAAAATGTTTGTCCTGGATCAAGGGTTCGTTCATGGGCGTCAGGATGAAGGCCGGCCCGATCCCGTTCACATTGATCCCATACTTTCCCCATTCCGTGGCCAGGCACCGGGTGATCATGAGGAGACCCCCTTTGCTGGCGCAATAGGCGCCAATCCCGGCTTCGGCGACAAAGCTGCAATTGGAGAGGATGTTTATAATCTTCCCCTTCTTCTGCTGGATCATGACCAATCCCACGGCCTGGGCACAAAAGAAGGCCCCCTTGAGGTTGATACCCATGGTCTCGTCCCACACCTTTTCCGTGATCCTTTCCATCGGCTGGCCAATGGCTACGGCGGCGTTGTTCACCAGGATGTCAATCTTTCCGAACTCCCGGACGGTCTCCCGGACAACACTCCGGACATGGGCAAGCTTTCGAATATCCGCAGAATGGCACAGAACTTTCCGTCCCATGGCCTGAACCTCTTTCGCCACCTCCTTCAAAGGCTTTATCCTCCGGCCGATTAAAACGAGATCGGCCCCGGCCTGGGCCATTCCCAGGGCAATCGCTTTTCCGATCCCGGTCCCTCCCCCAGTGATGATGGCCACTCGACCCGATAAATCAAAACCCCTATACTGAAACTTGCTCATCTCCATCTCCTTTCCCGAACCATAGGAACATGATGTTCAAATTTCCATAAGAGAATATCTGATGGAATCGCAAAAAGTCGTCACTCCGGTGGAAACCGGAGTCCAGAGAATTTTTAAGTGTTTGAAATAACTGGATTCCGGCTTTCGCCGGAATGACGGAAATACGTCTTTTCAGACTTTTTGCGAGATCATCATATCTGGTGTTTCATGAGGTCCAAAAATCCCGTCTGCCGGGTTCGTCTGGAAGCGCCAGGAGCCCCCTCCCATTTCTCAGCCCGGGCGTCCACTCTAGCGCTCCGCCTCCCCGAGACCCGCATTATTTTTGGGGGAGGTATCTCCACGTCGCCCGCTGCCCGGCGATTATCCAGTCTTGATGATCTCGTAAAAAGTAGAATTTCCCCTCCCCTGGCGGGAGGGGATTAAGGGGAGGGGGATAAATATTAACAGTCTCATAATAGTGAAAACATTGCTTTATAAAATCCCTCCTAACCTCCCTTTGCCAAAGGGAGGAATAATACCCCTCTTTGAAAAAGAGGGGCGAGGGGAGATTTTCTGAATAATGTCTATTTAATTATGAGATCCTTAATAACTTGTTGAAATTTCTTGATTCTTCACCCTCACCCTGACCCTCTCCCGTCAAGGGAGAGGGGGTATTTGTGACTTTTTACGAGTTCATCGGTCTTTGCCGGTTACATCACGCACCAGCCATCGTCTACGATGAGGTCCAGGCCGTGGACGGCCTTCGCCTCTTCCGAGGCCAGAAAGACGGCGGCCCCGGCAATTTCCTCTGTAGTAATGTAGGCGCGGCCGGTCGGAGTGTAGCTCGCCATGAGCTTAACAAACTCGGGGTCGTTCTGCAGGTGCTGGTTTAGCGGGGTCGCCGTGTTGCCGGGAGAGATGCAATTCACGTTGATCCCGAACTTGGCCACCTCCGCCGCCAAGGCCTTGGTGATCATTACAACTCCCCCTTTACTGGCGCAATAAGGCACAGCGTTTGGGAAGGCGTGTGTCCCCGCAATGGATGCAGTCAAAATGATCTTGCCGGATCGTTTCCCCTTCATGATGGGCACCACCGCTTGGCTCATCAGAAAGCTGCCCTTCAGATTCACGTCGATGATGGAGTCCCACTCCTGCTCGGAATAGTCCTCGATCTTTTTGTTGATCATGATGCCGGCGACGTTCATGAGAATGTCCACCGTTCCGAACACCTGGGTCACATCTCGGACCAGCCTCTGGCATTCATCCCGTTTGGATACGTCACAGCGAAAAGCCTTCGCCGTGCCTCCGCCATCTGCGATCCTTTTGGCGACCGTCTGACCTAGGTCCGGCTTCCGGCTGTTGACGACCGCGACTTTCGCGCCCTCGCGGGCATAGGCGTAGCAAATGGCTTCCCCGATCCCTTGCGACCCACCGGTTACGATGGCCACTTTGTCCTTGAGCTTCATCATGCATCCTCCTAATCAGGGTTTTGTAAAAAGTTATCTCCCCTCTCCCCTTGGGGGAGAGGGTCAGGGTGAGGGGTAAAAAGGGCATCTCGCATGGTCTTTCACCCCCACCCTCTTCCCTCCCCCCTCAAGGGGGAGGGTTCCCCTTTTCTTTCCGTATTCTTCAGAGTGGTGGTTCATGACTTTTTTGACATTACCTAGATATGCCGCCAGCGGCCAGCTACTTCCCATCATCCTCAATTCGCTTTTGGGCGAAAGCCTTGCGCCGCTCGACGGTCGCCGATTCGTCGATGTTTCCCCGCTCATCGAAAACGATCCCGTAGACCTCGTTAGCCCGTTGTCTCGTGATCCAGCCTTCCTCCAAGTCGTTCTTCACCTGCTCGAAGGGACGCTCATAGGGCGGACCGTATCCGCCCCCTCCCGAGCAATAAGAGACGACCGTCTCTCCAGGCTGGAGGATGATGTCGCAGCACGCCGGGAGTTCTTTCAGCTCCCCCCCCGCGGCCCTCAAAAAATTGCGATTCTTTGCCCCACGAAGGCCTCCCTGTGTCCCCTTGGCATGGTTGATAAACCCATCGGCCACGTAGGCCACTTCCAGGGTACAGTTTCCCAGGGGGCCGTATTCACAAAAACCGGAAGGCGCTCCGATCGTCCGCCCGGCTCCTTCCGTGTCGGCCACCAGCCGGCGACCCCTGACGAGAATGGGAAAATGGAGTTCGTCCAGCTCGACGCTGTCGATGAAGCACATCCCCGAATTCCCGGCATGACAGATGGTCAGCCAGGCATCGGTCTTGGCCGCCGCTGCCCCTCCCGTGTCGAGGAGGAAGATCTCATTCACGAAAGGGGCATTATGGTTGCGGGGGTCAAAGCCCGAAATGACCCCCATGGAGGCGGGAAAGATCGGGCCGCATTCGGCCAGTCCGATCCCATCTTTGATCTTCGAGAAGGCCCGCTG
>Ga0315277_10010383_pt1 | contig 11790 bp, 4 predicted proteins | sample YL17G05_15_MG_FD_203695 | JGI IMG/M metagenome (GOLD analysis project Ga0315277, IMG submission 203695) | Sediment microbial communities from Yellowstone Lake, YNP, Wyoming, USA - YL17G05_15 | ecosystem: Environmental > Aquatic > Freshwater > Lake > Sediment | place: USA: Wyoming | collected...
TGCTCGGCGAGCTGCCGATTGCCGCCTCATGCCAGGGTGGTGACTACGTGGGCCGCGGAGTATCCGATGTGACCGTCAGCCAGTTCCAGTTCGCTGGCGGAGTCCGCGCCCAGGTCTTCGTCAGCCGGCTGCGCCCGTTCAAGGAGCAGCGGCTGGTCGTAGTCGGGTCCGACAAGATGGCCGTCTTTGACGAGTCAGCGCCGGACAGACTGGTGACCTATCCCCGCCGGGATTGGAAATGCCCAGTCCCGACGTCGGAAGATGCCCCCGGCAAGCCGGTCACGATCGACGCCACCGACCCGATGAAGGTGGAGTGCCAGACGTTCCTCGCAAGCCTGGATAGTCGCCGGCCGCCGGTCAGCGACGGGTCAGAGGAACTCCGGGTACTGGAAGTGCTGGATGCCTGCGAGCGTTCGCTGTCCAATGACGGAACGCGGACCATGGTCAAGCCGCCGATTCGCAGCCGCCTTCAGCACCACAGATACGGTCGGTTTCGTAGCAACGACGAAATGCCCGTCTCAGCGGGCGTAATTGCACCTGCGTGACAAGCACGGTGCCGGTCGATATGCAGGCGCGGCTAGGCTACCGCCAGGAAGTCGACGCCCTCCGGATCAATAGGGCGGGGGCAATATGGGCATCGGCGTCGGCGGAATCGTCCAAGGTCCTTCAAACACTAGAATCCTCCGTTCGGTCTGCGAGCCTCTTACGAAGTGCACGTACTCGGATGCTTCCCGGCATGATCACGTACGGCTAGTTCGCATAGTATGGTATGGCAATTCCTATGCCCTTTCGCAGGAGCCAATAGATAACCCACTTATCTCAGGATAGATAGGTCGCGTTCACAGCCATAACCGGCACATTGCGCGAATCGACGGCATCGTCGCACTTCGCGAACACGACGACTTAAGCCCTTAACCGTACGAATCTTAGTGTGGTGCGTCAGACGCCAGGCACTGGCCTAGCTGCGGTTTGTCCGGTCGATCTGGTAGCGCTGCATCAGCCGCTGGAACTGCCGGCGATGAAGAGCTAGCGACTCTGCGGCTTTGCTGACATTCCCGCCGGTGGCGCGCAGCGCGTCAACTACCTCCTGGCGTTCGAAGCGCTGGCGCTTACCAAGAGAAGATTCGGTTCTGCTCTCGATTCCGGCGAACTGTGTTCCCAAGTCATCGGTCGTAATCCTGCGCTTCTGGGCCATGATGACCGAGCGCTCAATGACGTTCTGCAACTCGCGAATGTTGCCCGGCCATGCGTAGCTGGCAAACACGTCCAGCACGCTCTCTTCACACCCTTCGACATGCTTGTCGAGCTGTGTGGCATAGCGCCTGACAAAGTAGTCGGCCAGCAGCGCGACATCACCGGTACGCTCGCGGAGAGCCGGGACGTTGACGGTCACGCCATTCATACGGTAGAACAGGTCCTCGCGGAATCGCCCGGCCTGCACCTCCTGACGGAGTTCGCGGTTCGTCGCGCAGATCAGCCTGACGTCAACCAGCCGCGGCTCGGTCTCACCCACCCGGCGAATGACCTTCTCGTCGAGAACCTGCAGCAGCTTGGCCTGGACCCCGAGGGTCGTGTTGCTGATTTCGTCCAGGAAGACCGTCCCACCCGTAGCGGCCTCAAAGAGTCCCACCTTGTCTTTGACCGCGCCGGTGAACGAGCCTCGGGCATGACCGAACAACTCGGACTCAAACAGGTTCTCCGGCAGCGCTCCGCAGTTGATGGACACGAACCGTGTGGCCCGGCGTTCGCTCTTCGCGTGAATCAGCCGGGCAAGCACGCCCTTGCCGGTGCCGGTTTCGCCGGTCAGAAGCACGGTACAGTTGGATGGCGCAATCCGGTCAATCACCCGGTAGACATCCTTCATCGCCTTGGAGCGACCCATGAAGTACCCGGTGGCAGCATCAACCAGCATGTCCTCGCGCAGCGCGGACATCTCCTCCTGCAGCTTCCTGAAGGCCGCCGACTTGTCGATGGTCGCGGCCAGCAGGTTTGCCACCGAAACCAGCAGGTTCATGTCCTCTTCGAGGAACAGGTGCGCGGTGACCCGGCTGTCGACGTAGATCGTACCGATAACCCGGTTCTCGGCGCTGAGCGGCACGCACAGCAGCGAGCGGATCTTCTGGAGCGTGACGCTGTTCGCGCTGTTGAAGCGGGGGTCGGTCATGGCATCGGCGCTGAAGACCATCTCGCCTGGCCGTTTCACCTTCCGCAGGACGGAACGGGAGATCGCGGTGGCGTCCTCGATCGTCGTGTGGTCGACATTCCGCGCCGCCGCCGGAACCAGTTTCCCGCCCTGCATGAGGAACAGGAGGCCGCGTTCGGCCTTGATGACGTCAATCACCGAATCCAGGACGCGCTCGAAGAAGTCGTCTTTCTCCAGGTCCAGGCCGATTAACTTGCTGATCTCGTAGAAGACCTTCAGGTACTCCTCCCGCCCGCGTGCCTTGAGCCGCATGGTCGCCGACACGTGGGTGACCGTCGCCATCAGTTCGTCGGCCCGCCGAGCGTCGGGCTGGGCGCCGATGGACTGGAGAATCGTCTGGGCCTCCTTGAGGTTGGCCAGGGCCTCACTCACGTCCTTTTGCGCGACCGGCCGGAAAGAGAGCGGTATTCTCAGGTCGACGGCCATCTCGTCCCGGCCGTGTTTGGTCAGCGCTTGAGCTGAAGCCAGCAGCGACAGCGCGAGCTCGTGCCTTGAGCCGATGTCCCGCAGCAACTCGATACTCCGGCGTATCTCTGGTGTTCCGCGGTCGGCCTGGTCGAGCATGCACTTGGCCAGTCCCGAGGACCGCAGTGCGACCGCGTACTCCTTGGACGACGCATGGTCGCCGAGGCGGACCAGCGCCCGGCGCGCGTCCTCGGCGGCCCGCGCGAAGTCCCCATTCGCCAGCCGCAGCTCGCTGGCCAGCGTGTACAGCCGGGCCAGCTTCCGTGGGTCGCGCTCGCGCCGGACCAGCAGGAAGGTCTCGGCAATGGCCGTTCGCGCCGGTTCGAGTCGCCCGGCCCGGAGCAGGAACTGAATCTGGCAGACGCCAAGCATGAACCTCAGGTCAGGAGTCGGGTTCTGCCCCGCGATCGCCTGAACTTCACTGAGTATCCGCTCGGCCTCGGCCAACTCTCCCTGTCGGGTTAGCAGTTGGGCCAGGTTCGCCATTGCGACCTTCCGTCCGTACGAGTCGGCCTGCGTCTCTTGCTGCAGTTCGATCGCCCGCCGGTAGTACGCCAGGGCCTGGCCCCAGTCACCGCGCTCTTCGCACGTCGCCCCGAGGTTTGAGTTGAGGTCGGCCATGGCCCTGACGTCGCCGATTCGCTCGGCCAGGTTGAGCGCCTCGGCGAAGTAGTCGTGCGACTTGCCCCACTCGTCTTCATCCTGGCTTATTTGACCGAGCCCTTGTAGGGAATGCAGCAGGAAGTGGGCATCGCCTGCCCGGCGTCGCGCCGGAAGATACCGAAGGTAGCATTCCCGGGCTTTGTCCAGCTCGCCGCGACGCCACCAGAGGGTCGCGAGGAAATGGCTGGCTTCCCCGGCGCTGTGGTCATCCCCGACCGCCTCGTAGGTTGCGAGGCTCTGTTCAACCAGTTGCTGCGACAGCACGAAGTCGCCCCGCGACCAGGCCAGCACGCCAAGGCTGTAGTACGAGCGGGCCGCGAGCCGCTTGTATTCTGCCGGGATCCGGTCTTTCAGGTTCCCAGCCAGTCGCAGGGCGGCGGCCAGCAGCAGCTCGGCCCGCCCGAAGCCGCCCACGGCGATGTGAGACCAGCCGAGGTCGTTGAGGGTATCGATGTACGACGGCGCGTCCCGGTCCGGCTGCATCAGCAGGGCCTGGTTGAGGCTATCCAGGGCCTCCTGGTTGTGTCCCCGCTTATGATGCACGAGTCCCAGCTTGCGCATGAACCGGGATACGAGCGGCCGGTCCTTCGACAGTTCCGCGTCAGCAGCGATTGTCGACAATCCCTGCGCATAGGCGTCAACCGCCTCGGGGTACTTGCCGGTGGCCTCACGCAGTCCTCCGACCCGCTCGAGCAGTTCCACCAGCTCTTTTGTGGACTCCGCGTGCGCCGAAAGCGCGAGCGCGGTCTCATAGTAGCCCAGCGCCTGCTCGCTCAGCCGGCTTTGGCGGGCCAGTGCCCCGGCCTGCAGCGAATAGCAGAAGGCACGGTCTTCGATGCCCGCTTGCGTGAAGTGGTGCGCCAGGTCAAATATCAGCTTGTCCGGTTTCTCCGGATGGAGCAGCTCCAGCGCTTGCGCAACCCGGCGATGGTTCTCACGCCGTTCGGGGACCGACATCCGCTCGGTAACCGCCGCTTCCAGCAGCTTGCTCGAGAGAATGAATGATGCCTCACCATCAATGACGAGGCTGCGCAGCAGGCCCAGCGTCCTCAGCTTCGCGACAACGCCGGACAGCATCGCCTCGTCCTGCTTCAGCACCGTGTGCAGGAACTCGAGCGAGAACGGCCCGGCCGCAGTCGCGCCGACCTGGAGGACGCCCAATTCCTCCGCTGACACGGTCTCCAATCTCCTGCTGAGGACTTCGGTCACCGAATCCGGAGCGCTGTATGCATTCAGCGCATCCTCAAGCAGCGCCCAGCGAGTGCCCCTCCGGGTGAGAACCCTGCCTTCAATCAGGGAACGGATAGTCTCGATTACGAACAGCGGGCTCCCGCCGGTGGTGCGCATCAGCCACTCGGTCAACACTTCGCTGCCCGTCAGCTCGCCGACGAGCGCGGCCAGCAAAGCCTCGACTTCGTTCCGTCCCATCGGCTGTAGTGGCACGTGACGGAAGCCGCTCGTGCGGCCCAACTCGGTAGTCAGGTCAAGCAAGCGCGCTTCGTTCACGCCGGCCACGAGCACCATCAGCCGCTCGTTGCCCAAGCTGAAGACGAGGTAGCGGAGGAACTCGAGACTGGTTGAATCGTAGAGCTCGAAGTCGTCGACCATCAGCACGAGGCTGTGCCGCACCCGGGGCGACGAGCTCAGCTCCTTCAGACCGTGCACCACGGTTTCGAACAGCCGGTACTTCTCCTCGGGGGGCGCGGCCCGGCTCTCATCGACCTTCGGAATCTCGACGGAGGAATAGCCGTTCAGGTAGCTGAGGGTCATCTCCATCAAAGACCGGCGCGTGGCTCCGAGCGAGGTCGGCTCGAAAGATAGAATCGTCGCGCCCTCAAGCTGGGCTACGAACTTGTACTCGGAGAGCAGCCGGCTCTTGCCGACTCCACGTTCGCCCGTGATGCAGGCCGCGCACGCCTTCCCCTTGCTTGCGGCTGTCAGCAGCTCCTTCAGAACGGCAAGTTCGTCGCCGCGGCCCACGAAGCCTGGCGCGACGACAGATTCACGCGGTTCGGTATCCGCAGCCGGCCGGTGTCCCGGCCGGGATAGCTCCTCGATTACTGTCGCCGCTGAGCGCGGCCTCCGATCCGGCTCCCTTTGGACCAGCGACATCACCAGCGACTCGAACTCCTCGGGGATATTCTTGTCGAACTCGCGTGGCGCCTTGAACTCGGTATTGTACTGCATCCTGAGCCAGGCGCGGAGGTCCTTCTCCTTGCCCGGCCCCCGGCCGGTAACCACCTCGTAGAGCACGAGCCCGAGCGAGTACAGGTCGGCGCGTGCGTCGACGTCAACGCCCTTGAGTACCTCTGGCGCGACGTAGCCCAGAGTCCCGCGCGGCACGACCGCATCGGAGAGCGACAGCCGTCCCGCAAGGCCGAAATCGAGTAGCTTGGCTCGCGGTGCCCCGTCACCGTCAGCCACAAGGATGTTCTGCGGCTTCAGGTCGCAGTGAATCAGGCCCTGAGCATGAATGCGGTCGAGAGCTTGCAGCAACTGCAGCACGACACCGGTCAGTTCCGGGCGGAAGCCGTCCGCAAAGAACGCGTTGATCGGCACGCCGTCGAAGAACTCCATGGTGAAGTACGGCCGGTGCTCGGGAGTCGACGCGTAGTCAAATGCCGCGACAATGCCCGGATGTGTGAAGCGCGATAGGTGGTAGAACTCGCGACTGAGCTGGAGCTCAGCCCCCTTGGGTGCATCCTCTCTCAGAATCTTGAGCGCAAGAACACGGTCGCCGATGACGTCCCTGACCTTGTACGTTTCAGCGACTTCGCCGCCACCAAGGCGGGCAAGCACCTGATAGCGGTCAGCAACCAACTGTGATGCCTGGAGCGTGCCGGTTCGTGCCATCCCGCCATCATAACGTAGTCCAGTCCCTTGTCAATTCTAGGTGCGACAATTCAGTGCGACATTGCGACAGCAATCGTGAATTGCATATCCATTTATCCGCAGACGACTTAGCGTGTTCGCGATAATCGTCGCACTCATCAGGGTCGACGTCTGATTGAAGCTTCCAGAAAGCTCGGACAGGGGCATCTGCCTTGTCCCGGCTCTGCTGTCATGATCTCGCCCGCGACCTTTTCCTGATGCTGCAGCACACCGTTCCGGGCGGTGGTGTCGCCGCGAAGACTTGCGTCAGAAGCCAGAGGGCAAAAAGCCAAGGGTCAGAACGGCGGTCGAGCGGCCAAGTGATCGTGCGCGAAGAGGGGCGGCACTGTTTTGACTTCCGCAATCTTCAATCTACAATCTGAAATGATCGGGGCCGTTAGCTCAGATGGAAGAGCACCTGATTTTTAATCCGGTGGCCGCGGGTTCGAATCCCGCACGGCCCATCTACCCGAGACAATAGGTTCGGGATTCGCCTGGCGCGTAGAACGCGCCAGTGCGCCCCCGCACGGCCCAATCGCCAATCACAAGGTACAGGATTCGTGCGGCCCCTGGGGCCGACAGCCAACTCGATTCGCGGCGCTGGACCCGCAGAGTCAAACGGGCGGGAAGAAGGTTGGCGGGCTACGGCCCGGGGCTCACGGCTTGCGCTGATGGCGGGGCGGGTGTGTCAAATGGGCGGGCGGAACTGAATCGTGGCCCCGAAGCTGCCGATGGCGGGGACCGCTCGGTACTGGACGATGGCATTGACTTGCCCACGATAGCAGCTATCATCGACCATCACGGGCCAGCTCCTGATGTCCGTGACCATCCAGGCAGAGACCCGCCGGCAGACCGGACCAAGGAGGTTCCGATGTCTGATGATACGGTCGTGAACTATACGCCTGAAGAGTACTTGCCAAGGGAAGTGAAGTCCGGGCTCGAGTTTCTTGTATACAGGGACGAGTACGCTCGGAAGATGGCTATGGGGGGATTCCAAGACCTGCTGAGCCATCGCGCCAAGCCGGCGTTCGGCGGCGACTCCGAAGACGTGTGGCTCTTAGCCAGATGGGCAGTCCCAGTCGGATTCGTCGTAGGGCTTTGGGGCCTCATCGGCTGGTACTCGGGTCAGTCCTTGACCTTCTGGAGCGCACTGGCGGCCGCTGGCAATGCTGTTGTGTGGTTCTGCATGATCGCGGCCCCTGGGGCGGCTGCGACATGGTTCTTGACTCGCGATCGCGAGGGTCGAGGGTTGGCTGCCCTTGACGCGGTCTACGTTGTCTACGTGGTTGGAGCTATCGGGTTCTCGATATACGCCAAAGCCGCGCACCCCTTTCACTTCTACTCCCCGCTGGTTCGCGGAATCGCGTCAGGGACTCTCGGGTTTGACATAGCGCTAGCCGCCTTCGTTCTGGCATCACTCAGCTCGGCATTGGTCGGTGTGCTCTTCGACAGGGCTCGCGACAGGCTGAACCCCGAACTCGAAGTGATAAGGTCGCTGCAGAGGTCTGCGGAGGCTCTTCAGGCGTTGGACGGGTTGGGACACCGCATCACGCTCAGAGAGAAGCAGAAGGTAATCGCTGCGCTAGAGAAGACCGCCAGATGCCTTGAGGATTCGGTGGGACCGGCCTTCCGCGGATGCGAGCATCGAAGGGATATCGGGCTTGCGATTCACATTGAGCGATCCGCCGCGGCGGTGCGGGATTTGAAGCGTCGGTTCGTCCTTGAGGGGGATAGCTTCGTGCCCGAATTGCGGAGGAGTCTTGGCACAGCAGTGCAAACCGTCGCGATGGGGCGCTGGGATTGGTTCCCAACAACCGACGCACAGCAGGTCGTGAAACGCGGCTTCTGGAACAGAGCCCCCGTCATCGCGGCAAGAAGCCTGCTCACCGGCGGGCTAATGCTAGGTCTGTACTACGGACTGCGGAAGTCCGGATTCGACTTCTGGGGCTACTCGCAGAGAGTCGAGATCGGAGCCTGGGCGCTGGCGGGAACGTACGCGCTATACGTGCTGGACCCGAAGGCCAACGAGAAGATCACCTTTGCCGCGGACGTCGCGGGGAAGGTCAAGTCATTGCTGTCCAGGAGCGCTGACTAGATCCGTCCGGCTCGAGCCTCAGAACACTACCACTCGCTAATCCTTCTTTGGTTGCGGCGGGCGGGGATGTCAAGGCGGCGGGGATGGACGGCTGACAGCTTACGGCTCACGGCTGACGGCTTCGGGCCTATGGTTCGTGGTTCATTATAGAACCGCGTGACAGGGGCAGCGCGTTGGCTGTCTGGAGTCAGGAGTCCGTCACTGCGAACTGCAAACTGGGAACTGGGAACTCGCGCCCGGAGGGCGCGGATACGGCTCACGGCTTGCGCTGATGGCAGGGGAGACGGCGAGTCGTTGGTTCGGCTGGATTCGTCCAACGTTCACCGTTACCGGCACTGTCCGACAGGGGCCGCAGCGGCCAACGGCCTAACGTTGTACGGACTAACGATGTACGACCCGGATGGGCGGGCGGAATCTGCCAAGATGTCCCGAAGCTTCCCGGAACAGAGTGCCTGTCCCCAATTCGCCTAGTGAACTGATTCCTCCAAGACCTCGATGGGAGAGTCCAAGATGTACCCCAGTACTTCTATCGTCCCGCAGAGCCCGGGTGGCTTCTTCCTGTCTTCCTCAAGGTGAAGATTCCTCTCCACCACCGACCGAAACTGGCCGCGCCAGTCCCCGACGCACAACTCCCGGACCTCGCGGCCGACCTTGAATTTCACGCAGACGCCGGAAGAATCCGGGTTCAGCGCGTCAATCGTGTGCGTCCGCTGCGCATCCAGGATGGTGATCGGAGGCATGCCGGAAGAGCTGGCCGTGTCATGGGCCGCATCACTGACGGCGTAAAGGAGCACAAACGCCTTTGCCATTGCGACGACGTTGCTGTCATTCAACCTGCGACGGGTGGCAAACAGCAGCAGATTGAACTCATGCGGCATGTCGTAGAAGCTGTCGCGGATGATCGCCAACAGGTCGTGCCCGGCTACAGCTCCCGAGAGGTCTAGGTAGAACCGGACTCCTGGGAAGGCCTGCTTCAGTTCGGCGACGCTGACTCGGTTGATTCGGAACCGACTCGCGACAGTCGAGTCGACCTCGTCTCCGCTACGATACCCGGCCAGCCGTGGGAGTCTGTGAAGGAGGACCTGCACTTCGCTGGCCGGTGCCGGTGCGACGCTGACCCGGCTGGGTAGGAACGGACTGGCCGGAATCGAATCGGCCTTCGTTTCGCTGACCGGGACCGGTCCGGAAGTGTCCCTGACCTCTGCCCTTGCCTGCGCCTTTGCGCGTGGCGGGGCGGAAGAACACGCAAGAACCACCACCAGCCCGGCCGAGGCCAGCCAGCCGTGGCTCATCCTCTGAGCCAACTCCATGACCGGATTTTAGGACTCGCGGGCGGGGAAGTCAAGGCGGCGGGGATGGTCGGCCGACAGCTTACGGCTCACGGCTGACGGCTAGCTCGGAAGTGCGGGTCCGATCACTGCGAACTGCAAACCGGCTCCGGCTCGCCTTGCCCGTCAATCTGGAATCTACAATCTAGAATGTCGTTGCTGATGGCAGGGGAGAAGCCGCCAGTGATCTGCAATCAAGAATCTGAAATGCCCTGAGAGGCGTATCCCCGCAACGGCCCGGCGCAACGGCTCAGAACAGACCTGCGACGCTCAGGTAGCGTTCGCCCGAGTCGGCGACCATGCAGACGATCAGCTTGCCTTCGAACTCCGGCCGCCCGGCAAGCAGCAGGGCGACATGTGACGTGGCCCCGGACGTGATGCCGGCCAGGATGCCGTGCTCACGCGCAAGCCGGCGGCAACCGGCGAACGCCTGCTCCTCGGAAACGGTTGCGATTTCGTCAACCAGGGCCGGGTCGTAGACATCGGGAATCCAGCCGGGCGAAGTGCCCATTATCCGGTGCGGCGCCCAGACGCCGCGCGAGAGCATCGGCGCCTGCTCAGGCTCCACGCCAATGACCCGAAAACCGGGCCGCCGGGGTTTGATCACCCGCGACACCCCCATTGCGGTGCCGGTCGTTCCCAGCCCGGCCACGAACGCGTCGATGCGGCCGTCAGTGTCGCGCCAGAGCTCCTCGGCGGTGGTTTCGGCATGGGCCTTCGGATTGTCCGGGTTCGAATGCTGGCAGATGTAGTACGAATCCTCAATCTCCTCGCTCAACTGCTTCGCCCGCTCCCTCGCGCCGCGGGTCCCCTGGTCGGCCGGGGTCAAGACGAGCTCGGCACCGAGCGCGGAGAGGATCTTCCGCCGCTCGATACTCTGGATTTCGGACATGCAGATTACGAGCCGCCGGCCGCGCGTCGCGCAGAACGAGGCCAGGGCGATGGCGGTGTTGCCGCTCGACGCCTCGATGATGGTCGTACCCTCCTTCACCTGCCCGCGGCGCTCGGCCTCGCGCAGCATCCAGAGCACGGGCCGGTCCTTGATGCTGTACGGGTTGAACATCTCGAGCTTGGCCGCGACCGCCGCGCCGCCGGTGCCGGGCCGCTTCAGATAGACCAGCGGCGTGTTGCCGACGCAATCGGCAATACCGTCTCGGATGTTCATCGGCAGTCTACCCGCGCCCCGCCGCGCGCAACCGCGGAGGATACCCGCGGATGGGTTTCCGACGGATTCTGGCCGGCCTTCATCATGCGCAAGTTCTAGCGAAAAGGAACTCTGGAGTCAAGTCTACGAAAGCAGTATGTCAAGGCGGCGGGCGGAATCTGCCAAGATGTCCCGAAGCTTCCCGCAACAGGGTGCCTGTCCCTCATTCCTACTCGCCGGACATCAGACGGTCTACAGTCGCCTAACTGGCTTTGTTCCACTCGTCGAAAGCAGAAAGCTCCGCGGTACTTACCTTGTCGGCGATGACGTCGGCGAGCTTGCGCAGCAGCGCCACGTTGTGGTGGCCGTCGGTCTCCGCTCGGGCAACATTGCCGCCCAGATCCCAGTCCTTGGACCTCACGCCGGAGGTAACCAACTTCTTCACTTCGCGCAGGGCCTCAGTCCGCCGAGCCGGATCGGGCTCGTGCGCGTACAGGTAGAACTGGCACTCCAATCGCAGATCATCCTTGTAAGCAGTCGCCATAGCCCTGCTCGCCAAGTCGATGCCAGCTTGGACATCTCCCTTGATGAGCCGAAGCCGAGCGTAGTTGCCGAGGTTGTTGGCGTGCTTCGGGTCGGCCTCGATGGCACGCTTGAAGTATTCCTCAGCCTTGTCAAGGTCATTACGGACGTCCTGAAGGAGGAGGGCGTAGTCGCCGAGGCTGTCGGCGTCCTTCGGGTTGGCCTCGATGGCGCGTTTCAAGTATTCCTCGGCCCTGTCGTAGTCCTTGCGGACTAGCCGAAGGAACATGGCGTAGACGCTGAGGGCGTGGGCGTCCTTCGGGTTGGCCTCGATGGCACGCTTGCAGTATGCTTCAGCCTTGTCGTAGTCCTTGCCGGTGTTTGTGAGCCAGTTGGCGTAGTTGCTGAGGGCGTTAGCGTACTTCGGGTCGGCCTCGATGGCGCGTTTGAAGTACTCCTCGGCCTTGGCGGGCTCGTTCTCTTGCACGTAGGAGGCGGC
>Ga0315277_10010384_pt1 | contig 11789 bp, 24 predicted proteins | sample YL17G05_15_MG_FD_203695 | JGI IMG/M metagenome (GOLD analysis project Ga0315277, IMG submission 203695) | Sediment microbial communities from Yellowstone Lake, YNP, Wyoming, USA - YL17G05_15 | ecosystem: Environmental > Aquatic > Freshwater > Lake > Sediment | place: USA: Wyoming | collected...
TTACCCAGCTTCACAAGAGTTTTAATAAAGCCTTGAGCCTCAAGGTAATCCAAACCGTTCGCTTCGGCCAGTTCCTTGATACTCATCTCGAATGCCGTGTCATACGGTTCGTGAATCTGAATCTTGACTGCGTTTTTCAATTTCTTCTCCATTAAGGGTTTCCGACACTTCACTTAGTACAAATCCAATTACGCCCACTTCTCCACCAGTTGCTCACGCAAATGTTCCACCCGACTCCCACGACCCATCTTCCAACTCGTTACGTCGAAACAACTTGCGACAAACTCAACCACACGCAAACCATGCACGCCCTTGATACTCTTGACGAGATTGCCATCGTTGTCATAGATCGCTTCCTTGCCCTGTCCGCTGGACATCTCTTCTGTGAACGCTGCGACGACTTCGGCATCTAGCCCCGCATCCGTAAACTTCTTTGCATCATAGATGGTATGACCATCCACCATAATCGCCTTCTTCAAGACTTCCTTATCAGTCTTTTGAACCGTCTCACGAATCTTTGCGTAATCGACCTTCGTTGACTTCTTCTTAGCGACCATGTTAGCTCCAGGTTTGGGTTACAACCCTATTAGTACAATTCCAATTGCACTTTGGTAAATGAAAAAAGGGCCGAAGCCCACCCAAATCCACCTTTTACCACTTTGAAATAATTACGCTAAATTTACGCCTTCGCCACCAATGTAAAGGTGTATATTTTCTGCACACCTATACAGACAGCGATAGAATTAGCCCCACAACCCTGAATAGTTGGGTTATTAGGCGTCTTGGCTTGAGCAGTTCTAGCCATCTCACCTACAGCCTTAACAGCAGATCCACGATCATAATACGTCCTACAGCTTCTTGTACCATCAACAGACTCACAAATGACATTGAACATTATTGTCCTACCTTAATTGAGGCTACATCAAACGTACATCGTATGGAGGGGGAGTAGGGAAGAAGAAACTTTACTTTTCTTCTTTTACAATTGTATTAGTACAATTCCAATTTAGATTTTATAAGAGGGCTTATAGCCCCTTATACTACTCCTTAATATACAATGAATGCTCAATCTTAGCCGATTTAATAAAGCATTCAGTAGGGACTTCGACGTAAACGTTTACACGCCAAGCACTTGGGGAAACTCGAAATGCGTTCGTCTTGAGATGGTTCTTAGGAATTCCACCAATTTCACTATAAGCACGAGTGATGACGTTTTTTCGTGCTTCAATGTCGCGATCTAGTTTCTTGCCTTCAGTAATAGTGACATCGCCTACAATTGCTGCTGCCATGTTCATCTCCAGTTAAAGGAATCTACATTCTACTTAGTACAATTCCAATTGGAAACATTGAAATAAAAAAAACAGGGGGGAATAACCCCCCCGTCTCACTCACGCCGCAATCTTCGGACGACCACGCGGGAATTCAAGCTCGAATTCCTCAGCAACCGCACGGGCAAGCGTCATGCTCACTTTCAAATCCCGTTCCTTAGCCAAGAATGCGATTCCCTTCGTCAAACCGTGCTTCTTAAGTGCAGCCGCAACGATTCGGCGGTCAGTGCCGTTGTAAAGTCGTGGGCGTCCAGGCTTCCGCTTTGCCTTTTCCTTCTTACCCTTCTTAACTGGCGTTTCGGCCAGAATCGTTGCCGCCACGACATCCACTGGCGATTCAACAACCGTTGGTGCAACCGTTTCGCTCACAAGCGGAACCGTTTCGCTCACAACCACGACGGTTGGGGCGGTTTCGGCCACCACTTCCGTTGCGATGGTTTCCATCTGGGCATTGAGGGTAGCGACTTCGACAATCATTTGGCCTTCGTTCATGATACTCTCCACAAAGTTACAGGGTTTTGGGTTTCCGACACTTCACTTAGTACAAATCCAATTGCAAAACAGTTTGCAAGGTTTGAAGTCCCTTGCACTCAACTTACCGACCTAACCACTTACGCACCTTGCACTTAGCGTTGACCACAAGGGCACGAACCTTGCGGAAAGGGGCGAGAATTACGTTTTTCAGTGCCAGCTTGTAAGCGGCAACCTTTTCGGCCAGATACTCAGCCACGATACCCTTCACCAGCGAACGAAACTCAACAGATGCCAACTTGTCCTCAATCTGCTGATGCACTTCTTGTGCCAATTTGTCCTCAATCTTCCCTTCAATCTCATCCCACCAGTCGTAGTTCCGCACGGCTTCGCTGATATCCTCATCAAAATCGAATTCATTCAGCGCGGAATCAATCCGTTCGTTGATATCGCTGGCCATCGCAGCTTCGATATCATCACTGAAATCGAAATCCTTCACCGCCGACTCGATATCATCACTGAAATCGTGGTTCCCGATTGCTTCCTCAATCGCATCACTGAAGTCGTAGTTCCCAACCGCCTTTTCAACGTCATCACTGAAATCGTGATCGTTCAGCGCGTTATTGATATCATCACTGAAATCCACCGTGCCAACTTCAGCCGCAACAGCTTCCTTCAACATCGTTTCGAGTGCTTCGCCAAGACCGTTCATTTTTTAATCTCGTGGGTTAGAGGTTACAGCCTACTTAGTACAAATCCAATTCAATCAGCTTCTTCAAACAACTTCACTTTTTCACCTTTGTCGTCCTCAATGTCATCGACTTCAAAGGTATCTGATACATACTTCGTCTGTTCGTCTTCAGGAATGTATAAATCGCTAATACAATCATACAGTTCCTTCGGTTCGCACTCGACTTCTACCTCAAACTGAACTGAAAACTTCACTTTGAATTTCATGTTTTCCCCTTTGGTAACCCTATTAGTACAATTCCAATTGCAAAAGTACATAAAAAGAGACAGAGCATATAGCCCTGTCTCTTGGAATCTCTTCACTTATGCTGCTTTAGCCTCAGAACCGAATAACAAGTCTCTCGCCGCAGTATATAGCCTGTTAATTACACCCAATGGACTCTCCTGAATCCCTACTTTCAGGTGTGACAGGAAATGCGTCGGTTTTAACACCCGAATACAGGCTAAAATTCCTTCCTTGGTGCCGATATACAGGGCAAGACGTTCAAAGAACCCGTCTTTAACCTCATACTTGTGATCCTGTTTCATTAACAAACTTCGCTCATCCGCCGTAAAGTTATCATTCAGCACCTTCAACAGCTTCGCCGCCAGTTCTTGCTCAACTGGTGCCCCATTCTGAAGATCAAGAATAGGTCGAATCGTCATCTTGTCCTCACATGAAATTTCATGCGTGACAAGACTTTCCGCAACATTGGTAGTTAGTCCCGCTTTAACCAGCGCAGAAATCAATTTTTCCTTGGCGCTCCCCTGGCATTCAGGATCAGCTTGCGGATAGAACTTCTCTTGAACTTGGAACAGCCCTTCAATGTCGGGCTTGTTGTCCTTGTAGACAATAAGACGCGGATTGCTTGGCTTGCATCGCAGCTTAGACAAACTCTCCGCAAAGGAATCAATTAAAGTTTCCTTCAACGGTCCTTCCTCTGCCTTCATTCGTGCCTCAGCCTTATCACAAATTTGCTTCGCATAAGCAAATCGTTCAAATGCTGGTAGAAGTGTCACAGGAACGGCGATACTCGGACGATCTTTAGCCTTAGCCATTATTGCTCTCCCCTTTTTTCAAGTGTCGGAACAACTCTACTTAGTACAAATCCAATTAAGTCCTTAAAATTTTAGGACTTAATTCATTCAATGTGACACAATAGGCTGTGTATACAAAATCTATTGTGTCCTCATCAAACAGAGATGTAAAAGTAACGGCATTAGGGTTACTTTCATCAATCTCAATTTGTTCGCCAAGAACCTTTTTTATTTCTTCCAAACTGGAAAAAATACCATGAGGGATATGATCCTCATGGCGTTCGCCTTCACCAGACAAAAACCAGATTTCCATAATTAAAAGCCTCACAAGTATGTGATTGGAGTGAGGTAGTACCTTTCGGTAATCTTTATGGCGTGCCCCCGAGAGTGAGAGCTTTACAGCCACCCCACATATGGATCAATCAACTCATCCTGCAACCGACTGAATGTTGCTGCATCCACCCGATTCTTCTTATTGCCATCAATAAGATTCAAATGCTTGCCAGTGGTGGCAGTCCACTGATTCTCAGACACAATAAGAGGATGACCAGGGGCACGAAATGCAATGAGCGCCTTGTAACTATACCAGAAGGTATAGCCCCCTATGTCAAACCGCAACGCATTAATGTTGCTTGAACTTGCATAACTTGACCAGGATGGCAACATTACTTTACTCCGAAAAGGTTGGGTGTCCAACAGATTTAGTACAAATCCAATTACTCATCACCCTCAACTTCTGACAACAAACAGACATTGCCATCATCATCGCATGGACCGATATTCTCTCGAATCCATGCGACTGCCTCAGCCTTCGTTTTAGCTGAATGAACATCAATCCACGCCCCCCGATCCTTATCCCCAATGGATTCAGGATCGGGAATGTCAACGTAAATCATTCTTCCTCACTTTCTTTCTCAGGAAGGAAGGATTCGATACATTGCTTCCATTCCTGTTGATCTTGCTCCGCAATCCACTCCCGAATCGCCTGCACCGCACCCGAATTGTCCTCAAGGAATTCAATCAGGTCACCGAAGCACCCACCTTGAAACTGTCCGAAATACTGACGATCTTTGTAGCCAATCGCATTCGCCAGCTTACAAAGATTCTCAACGCCAGTTCGCCCCTCAGTTCGACCCGTCCCCTCAACTTCATCAAACTCAACAATCAAGTCGCACAGTGATTCATTAGCCATGTTATCTCCAGTTAGGGTTTACAACCTACTTAGTACAAATCCAATTACCCAACCTTCTGATAATTGAAACCCGTGAACAGGCTCAACTTTTGTTCCAACGCCGCATTCGTCATCTGAGGGGTTCGCTTGCGAATCCCCAAATTAATCTGATAACTCTTCTTAACCTCAGTTAAGCGAATGTCAATCACCTTATGGGCAGTAACCATACTGACCCACATGCTTTGTTTCGTAGTTATTTGCTTGATATACTTAACCTTATTCACAAAGGCATAGATTTCCCGCCACTGCTGCGAACTAATGTCATTCTCATCTAACCAGTCACAGAATGGACCGATTGCCGCTCTGTCTTGAATGCAAATCCGAATCCAAGCGAAGTATTCGGCTTGCGTAGTGGGGTGAAGCATAAAAACTCCTTCGTTTAAGTGAGTGTTTAATTCACTAGACTGGTGCCACATATTAGCGGAACACCCGTAAGGGACCATATAACAAGACACACGAGTCAGGTCAATTCTCTTGTGCAGGGGTTGCCCCCCACACATCTTAGTACAATGCCAATTGTCCATCGTCAAGAACAAAAAAAGAGAGCCGAAGCTCTCTAATAATCACACAACCTTACCGCATATCTTGGTTCTGTCCAACTATTGACCACCGTAGCTACCCACCATTGGCCTGGACCTAGATGGTAGATGTAGGCTACAGTTATTTCGTATTGTCCGCATTTGACTCTGACAGGGATTGTTTCAACCATGACACCAGTTCCCTTAGTTCAGGGTGTGCTACATAATTTTCTTCCCTTAGATTATAGGTCTTAACACTTTCCATGTTAAGACCTTCACGCAGGGCATGGACTACAAGATGCCACGGCACCTTGTCTTGTCCACAACAGAAAGCAACTCGACAAGCATGATAGATAGCATTTTCCATAGTGTCCTTAGTACAAATCCAATTACTCTTGTTTCGTTAGTACAAATCTAATTACCTCTCCAAACTACCAAAAAACGCCAACACCTTCTTATCATCATCATCTAAACTGGCATGAAAGGTAACCGTAATCGCACTCTCAACCTCATTCACACGAATAGCCTCAGCACCCACCAATGCCAACGCCGCCATCACATCCGACATCTTCGCTGGACTAAACTTAAAGTAATACATCAACATAACACTCTCCTTAGTACAAATCTAATTGCATGACGGGAAGGAAGTTCAGCGGCCTTTTAACTCCGCTTTCTAATTTAAGCCAGCCCTCTTCTAGAAAGTTCTCTCATCTCGCGATGGGCAGGGTACGATCCTGCAACTTATATTCCTTCCGTTTCACTGCTAGGCTATCCCGTCATGCAAAAAGCGACACCCTGGAATCGAACCAAGACTTCCACCACGCGGGTATGTTATCCAACTACACTAATGTCGTTTACGATCCGACATACAAGGAATCGAACCCTGTTCCCCCCGATCCAGTGGCGTGCTACCACTCGCACCCGTGTCGCAAACGATCAGGACGGATTGGTTACCGTGCTGGCTGTCGTTTAACTGCCCAAACGCTTCAACGTCTCAGCATCAAACTCACCAATCAAACGCACCATCTGCCCAAACTTCTTAAACAATTCCTTCGTATACTCCGTTCTCGCCTCCAAACCCAACGCAACCGCAAACTCAGCCAAACCCCAATTCGTGTAATTCTTCTTCAACTGATTCAAATCAAGCATCGCATTCCCCCCTTTGTATACCACTTAGTACAAATCCAATTAACGCGGTTTCTTACCCGTTAAACGATACGCCGCCATCCGCTCCAACATCTTCTCAATCTGAGTCTCAGTTTGCTTCCTACTACGCTTCTTCTTCTTACCCTTGTTTGCTTTACTCATATCTTCCTTAGTACAATTCCAATTACCCAACACCAAAAAAATAAAGGGAGCAATTAAGCTCCCCAAACTCAATAATCTTCAGGCTCAATCGTTTCCCCCATCTCTTCCAACTCCGCATACCCACTACGCCCACTCAGCGACCAACCACAATAACAACGTGCCAGCCCCTTATGATCGTCGCATTCCCCGCAAACCATACAACCGCAATAACGGTTGAAACAATACTCGCCACCACACGCACACTTAACTTTCTCTGGCATTGCAGACTCCTTAGTACAATTCCAATTCCAAATTTTAAGAAAAAAATAAGGGGAGAGCAATTAAGCTCCCCCCTCAAAATCACACCGCAATCCCACTCGCCATCTCAACTGCCAACTTCAACGCCTTAGCGTTCATGTTAGCATTAGTCCCGAACCACAACGAATTCAAACGGTTGTCCTCATTACGCCCGTTGACGTAACCAAGATACTCATTCAAACCGTTGTAGGCAGTCCAATAAGTGCCCTTAACCGATGGCAAGTTGTTACCCTTGCCAGTCTCAACCAGTTCCAACACTTCATCCATGATGTTCTTCTGACGCTCTGAACACAATTCCTTCATTTCCTTCGTTCGATCATCGGCCCAAATTTGCTCGTCTGGCGCATCAATCTCAAACACCATCTTCACATACTTGCGAAGATCAGCTTGATTGATACTCTTACGCTGAAGCAAACGATACTGTTCTGCTGTCGCCTCAAATTCCTGATTCATCAGGTTCATGACATCCCGCAAGTTTTCAAGATTCGTATGAATCTTCTTGCTGTGCTTCAGACGAATCAACTTGCTGGCATCAGACTTATGTGCCATCGCAAGCGTATTGTTGCAAACAATACGAATCGGAGTGAAACCCACCCGAACCGCCAAACTCCCATCATGAGAATGAGACAACATAACATACTTCTCAACGACATCACCCGCCGCAATCTCCATAGGATCACGATTCAACTTAGCCAACGCCCAAATTCGACTTCCCTCAAACAACGCACCACCAGTGTGCAACGCCGCCTCTTTCGCATCAAGAAACGGTTGGAACCATCCAAACGCTTCCTTGTTCTGAAGCACAGTGTAACGCGCCCCAACCGAATCCGCCAACACCTTACCATCAGTGGAACGCACCACTTCCCACGCCTCAGCGGGAACCGTCTTGACCGATTCCGTATCCACACCGAACGCATCTTGCGTCTTAACCGTCACATTACGGAACAACTGACGCTTTTCCGCAGTCCAATCCAAACCCGCAGCTTGCATGAACTTCTCAGAATCATACATCGCATCGGTATCTGTCACGTTCTTACCACCACCGTGCCACGGGGTTGCACCAACATACGCCATACTCGCCTGACCGTTGACCATTTCAAGTTGAGCCGCCATGTTAAATCTCCAGAAGGTTTTGGGTTTCCAACATCTCACTTAGTACAAATCCAATTCTATCTTACCCCAGAAAACACGTTTGGTAAGACAAATCAAATTTTTGCCAACCTGTCCCGATACCAACACAACACTTCATCCCGCAATGGCGATGCCTCAACACGATCCTCCAAATAATCGCAAAATACCCCCAACACCACTAAATCTGGATCATACTCAAATGATCCAACCGAACAACTTTCAAGCCACTGTTTGAAAATCGCAACTCCATCTTCCCCAATATCAAGCAAACGATGGTTGTCGTTCGCAGGGATGTTACAACAACCATCCCTAAACACATGAAGTTTTGTTTCCATGCCCCACTTAGTACAAATCCAATTACGCCGCAATCTTCTCGGGAGGACAAGTTTCCAACTCCACCACGCAAGCCAACGGATTCGCAACGTGGAACTTCAACCAAACTAAAAATTCCTCCCTATTAAAAGAACTTTCCTTCACCCAACGATATTCTGACTCTTTTATCGGCGTCTTGTCGTGCCACCAACGATTCGGCGCTTTCTTAAACTTAATTGAATACAGATTTTGCCCCTTCCGACGAACCAAATTCACTTGATATTCCTTTGTAAAAAACGTGTTGTCACCCTGACGCGCCAAAAAACGACCACTCAAACACATCTTCCGAACATCTACCACCATCAAAATAGGATTACCCTTACCATTCACCCTCTCAGTTGGGACAAAATAACGCCGACACTCACAACCCCATTTTGCCTCAGTTTTCATCGTTACTACCCCATAAAATTATGTTTTCGTTTCCCCCTCACCCGATTTCACCACTTAGTACAATTCCAATTGTCAAAAAAAAAAAATAAATCTAAAATACATACGAACATCTTCCCAAAAATAAAAATCCAACGGCCAAACAAGCATCACCTTGTATCCCAACACCCAAACCCCTACCCCGAAACAACTTATAGCAAAAAATTATGCAAGCCATCCCCTGAATACCAAACTCCAGTGCTTCAAAGTTTTACGCTCATAACTGTTTATATCGAATTATGTCCTTACCACACAACAACTTACGTCACGTCGATCACAGTCTGCCCCCATAAAGGTATCCTAACCACAATAACAACGTGAATGCAACCAAGACCTGCCAACCAGTGAAACTTAAGAAAAATGGATACTTCTACTGTCCGAATCTGTCCGATTAATTCCATAAAGTCCAAGTCGTTGCTGTGACAGGACTTACGACGAAATAAGTTCTGGGTTATGGAAGGATTGAATAACGGAGACTTCTATTGTCCCTATGACTTTATTTGATTTAGGCAAAAGGAAGGAATCGCCTTGTGATGAGACAGTTTTGGGTTGCTTTGGAGGGAATCGAGTGGTAAGATACCAGTGCTTCAAAAGAAATGAAACTTCGCGTATTGTTTTAGAAAACCTCTCCTTTGAGGTTTGGGTGCAAATAAGCCTAGTCAATGATTGACTAGGCTTATTTGTTTCATATTCATTCCCCAATCATATCATATTACTTCCCCAATCATATCATATTACTTCCCCAATCATATCATATTACTTCCCCAATCATATCTCTATTCTATTATGATTGGGGAAGTAATATCCCCCCTCATGCGTGTGTAGGCATATATAGCGTGTGTATGTAGGCAGGCATACGTCTCCTCATGCGTGTATAGGCATATATAGCGTGCTTGTATAGGTAGGTATCATGCGTGTATAGGCATATATAGCGTGTATATATGGGTGTGTCACAGATACATATACAGGTGCGTCACACGCCTAATTACACGGACATCACACATTTATACACGCTCGCATCACACATGTTACATGTCACATACGCACGTCACACATTTAATCACAACTTAATTCCCACATAGTATGCACGTCACAACAATTTTAAAAAGATTTATAATCCTCTTATAAATAAATTCGTCGTAAGTTGGCTATATGAAACAACTTGCGAGTTGATAAACTATTTTGCAATTATTGAAATTTTGTCTGGCAATAGAACGGGCCATACCCGTAATATTTTAACCAATTGTCATCCAAAATATCTCAAGCTGCAAGTGTTTTGCTAGTAATGATTTAGAACAATCATGGATTTTCGCAGCTTAGAAGGGGATTGGGATTTATTAAACCGATGAAACTCAATATTTAATTAATAAATATTTAAGACGTGTTTAAGCATTTCTTTTCAGCCGTCTTTCCGTTTAATATTTGTCGGCGGTTTTGTTTTGTAGGAATTTGGTGATATCGTGGTAGCCTTTATCTTGTGCGGCGTGGATGGCGTAGGCGTAGTTAGGTATTTTGAAGTTAGTGATATGTTGTATTACGTCGAGTCGATTTTTTTGTGCGGCGATTTGAGATTTTCACTGCTAGTGGCTAGGTAAAGATATATAAATGATCTTGCTAAAGAAAGGTGGAATCCTTGGTTGCAAATATTCATATGGGATTGATTTCCACGGTTTTAATATTCTTTAGCTCCAACAATTTTGGGATTTCCTCTGCAATAACTTCTGCTGTCATTGCAGAGCCTGTGTCACATTCTTTGTCAGAAACCACATATTCGCCACGATAGGTCCATTGAGAAAGTCCACCAGACTTAGCTGCCGTCAAATAAACAACTGGATAGTTGCCAGTTTTATCTTCAAACTTCACTAAAATTGTGAACATTATTATCTACCGTGTTTTGAGTCGTCTTGCTTTGATGATTGCGTCAATTAAATTAAGGTGTTCTTGTGTAATTTGGACGAATTTTCCATCTGGTGTGTGGAAGGAAGCGGTGATTTTGCCGTTCCAGCCGTAGAGGGTATATCCTGTATTTTTGATTAAATCGAGCCAGTATTGTTGATCTTCCATGTTATTCCTTTTCTTTGGTTTCGGTGATTTCGTTATAACCGTTGTAGGTTATGGTGTAGTATTTGTTGGGGTTGAGGGGTTTTGGTGGAATTCCGTTGAATTCTTTTGATCTACCGTCTTGGAAGGTAATTTTAGTTTTTTCTGGGTTATAGGCTTTACCGCCTATGGTAATTCTAGTTTTACCTTTTTCGGGTGGAGGTTCTTTGGGTTCTGGGATGTTGTAGCATTCGATTGAGGAAACTGTTCCTTCTATTGTGGTTTGTTTATCGAGAGCTTCTTGGTGTAGTTTGTTAGTCATTTGTATTAAACCGCTACATGCAACGATTATAATGAGTATAATCGTAACCATGATTAAACCGCATCCGATGCCTTCAAATGCGTCTCCGCGTTCTTGGTTAGTCATTGTTTATCTCGTTTTTGGTTAATGTAACCTAGTGTTAAGCCAGTGATTAAACCAATTATTGCGATAGCATAAGTGTGTAGTCCTTCTCCGCTGATTATGGTAGATAGTCCCATGAAGCAGAGTGCGCCGCATATACCAGTGAAGAATATTCTTTCGTAGTTTAGCATAGTGGTTCGGGTGTTGGTGCGATTAGTTTTTGGAATGTGAGCCATTTTCGTCCAAGTGGTTCCCAGAAGTCTAGTTCTTTTTCGAGTTGGTTGATACGTTGGTTTAGGTTTTCTTCTATGGTTTGTGAGATTCGGTTGATTTCATTTTGGCTATCTTGAAGTAGGATCATGCCGACAGCGATGGCGGCGGCATCTGGGTTGTGTTCAAATTTAAAAGTTTCGATTAGTGATTCGTAGTGCATTCTCAGAGTAATCCATCCGTCAATTTGTTCTTTTATTTCTGTTTGAGGCAGGTGTTGTAGGTTG
>Ga0315277_10010385_pt1 | contig 11788 bp, 11 predicted proteins | sample YL17G05_15_MG_FD_203695 | JGI IMG/M metagenome (GOLD analysis project Ga0315277, IMG submission 203695) | Sediment microbial communities from Yellowstone Lake, YNP, Wyoming, USA - YL17G05_15 | ecosystem: Environmental > Aquatic > Freshwater > Lake > Sediment | place: USA: Wyoming | collected...
TCTATCATCCACATGACCCCTGGTTTTCAATCCCAGGGATTGACAGGTGGACAATTTTATCCCGCCACTATTGGACACTTTTAGACCGCCATTGACAAAAGGGATCTTGCCAGAAAGAAGAAAGGATCAAGTAACAGTCAAGCAGCCAAAATCAAGGTCGCTAAGCTCCATCAGAAGATCCAGAACTATAGGGATGAGTTCCTACATCAAGTATCCAGGAAGCTGGTAGATTCAGCCGACCTAATAGTATTTGAGAACTTGAATATATCAGGTATGCTGAAGAATCATCATCTGGCAAAGCATATTCAAGACCATGCGTGGGGTAAGCTAATCCAGTTCACTCAAAGCAAAGCTGAAAAGGCTGGCAAAGTGGTAGAACTGGTAGATGCGAGATATACATCTCAAAAATGCTCCCAATGTGGTATAATAGTCCCTAAGATGCTGGCGGATAGAGTCCATCTTTGCCTTAACTGTGGGCTAGAGATGGATCGAGACATCAACGCCAGCCTGAATATTCGCACCCTCGGACTGAGGGGAAGAGCCTGTCGAGAGATCGGAATAACCGACTCAATGAAGCAGGAAGCCCTGCCCCTTTAGGGGCAAGGGAGGAAGTCACTGCATTCGCCTACGGTAACGGTATATGAGGTCAATTTGCGGGACTACACAACACAGCAAGTATAGAGAAAGCTTTTAATATCGGGATAGTGAATTCTGAATAGATATTGAAATCAGGCAGATGATTTCAAGAACATTAAAAATATCAGGGGAGAACTAAAAAAATAACATAATAGTTGTAGAAGATCAATGAGAATAAATTCCTTAAAATTCAAAAATGGAAATGAGGTGTATCTGAAACCGCAGATGTAAAAAATGATATTGAAAGATCGCTAGATCTGATATATCGCTACATCCGTTATCAGTGGACGAACAGGCTGGCCTAATTGATGTTTAACCCATGCCCAGAAAGATTGGCATTCGTTGAGCATCACTGGTCCGATGCAAGAGGTAAGGTTGGTATAGTTGGGGAATATGCTCAGTAAATGGCCATATCATCAACCCTTGGTAGTGAAAAGATGAAACTAATCTCATTAGCATTTATAGTTTTAATGATCGTGATACTAGGTTTCAATGCCGGAGGAGCACCACAGCCTAACGCCACCTATGATTCTGGTTTCAAACCCGATTTATATAGTTTTAGTTTTCCGAATTATCGCAATTTGCCTCAGGTCACAGATCTAACCTCAGCTGAGATGCAGCGCATGTTCGGAGATAAAGTGTGCCGCAGCACAGCAGACGGCAAATGCATCTTATCACCTCCCGCAAAGCGCTGGATGGATCAGGCCAACCAAGCCATGACATATGGACATTGTGAAGGCATGGCTGTATTAAGTGAATTTATATATTATAACAAAATCGGTGCAAATGAGTTTGGAGGTAATCTGACACGAGAATTGGCCTTCAATAATTCATTGCTACAGCGCGAGATTGCCTACTGGTGGACCACGCAAGTAACCTCTCCTGGCAGTATCCAAAGGATTAATAGATCTGCCAATGACGTTCTAGATACGCTTGTAAAAGCATTCGAAGAGGGCAGAAGAACTACCGAAGGGTGCTCAGCCTATACGAACCAGATTGGACAGGCGGCCACAGTGTAACTCCTATTGCCGTGGAAGATATGGGCAATGGAACCGCAAAAATTCTGATATATGATAATAATTTTCCAGATGAAGTAAAGGCCATTGAGGTAAATAAGACCGCCAATACGTGGAAATATATTACATCAATTAATCCGAAGAAGCCACCGAAGGTATATAGTGGCAATGCAAGTACTCACAACCTGGAGGTTTCATCCCTTTCATCGAGGCTGGGTACTCAGAAATGTCAATTCTGCAATGAACGCAACGTCACTAATCCCCAGGAGAGCCAGGCTGTCCAATCCGGAGAGGTACTCATTCAGGTCTGGCTTTTTGGCGATGCTCACCTATTGATCACCGATGCCATTGGTCAAAGGATAGGCTATTTGCCATCAGGAGAGTTCGTAAATGAAATTCCAAATGCATCGGCCAAGTTTTTCAAGACTTTAGAGGCTCCCCTCACCAAGGAGCCTATGTACAGCATACCAGCCACACCTACCAGTCAGAAACTTAGCATCAAAATCGATGGCACAGGGCTTCTAAATGAGGGCTATCAAAACCTGATGATTACGGGCCCCTGCTTCAATATAGGAGCACAGAAGATATGGCTTGAGCCAGGCGAGACTGATCAGATGAGCGTTACCTGGTCACCCTATTGTGATAATGCTAGGATTGAATACAGAACGACCAGCAAATCCAAAACGGTCGACCTCATTGTCAGTCTAAAATCGAAAGATGCCGACCACGAGTTTGTAGTCAGGGGTGCAAAGGTAACCCGATCTGGCGCGCTCATTGTAGAATTAGATACCTGCAAATTCTGCTTTATCACTGAGGGTAATAGCGATCCAGGCAAAGCGCAGTTGATGATGCGGCGTGTCAATGATCCAGGTGAGCAGTTCTTTGCAAATGAGGGCTTATTATTGCTCGAGGGCGATGCTGTGTGTTTGGACTTCTGTAACTGGCAGGGTGAAGGAAGCAGCTTGCCGGCTGAAGTTAAGCGCAGTGACGGCACGACCGAAACAGTGACACTTGCCGATAATCCAGCTCTGCATCAGGATTACTATGAAAATCCCACATTGCCAACGCCAGAAACTCCCTCCACCGTGACAACGCCTCCTAAGGAGGAGACTGAAATACCTTCGGGAGCAACATATTGTTCCAAAACCGGCCAATGGGAGGTCTAGAGGCTGCGGATCAGCTGTAGAAAGGCAATAAGGGGCAACCTTCATTTCCCAGGCGCCTGATCTAGCCAGCGGTGGTGCTATGGGCTCTTCCAGTATATCCGCCTCCCTATTGCTATCTATTTTCATTCTAACAGCGCAGGCAGCAGGCGTGCTGACCATGGAGCTGGCCAGCCTTAATGGCGATTATGCCGACTATGGGACCGATGTTAACCACGATGGGCTACTTGACTTCCTGACTGTGGAGGTGGGATTGGAGGTGCTCTCTCCCGGCGAGTACAGCATTATGGCCTACCTCTATGATAAAAATGGCAGCGAGATAGTCTGGGCCGTGGATCACCAGAACCTATCTGCAGGAGAGCACAAGATGTGGCTGGACTTCGACGGCAAGGCTATCCAGAGGCATGGATCAAATGGCCATTACCTTCTGAAAGATGTACGTCTGGTAAAGGGATCCTCTCCAACATATCTGTTCGTCTGCGACGAGAAAGCAGAGCCTTACAGCACATCTTTTTACCGCGCCCAGGACTTTGTGGACCCCGCACCTGACAGCCAGATCCTCTCAGGAACCGGCTATGGAGAGCTTCTCCTGACCTTTACGGTTAAGACCAGGGTGCCTGTCTTCTCCGGCCGCTATAGCTACGATATACTGGGGATCAATATACCTCCCATTTCATCGCCTTTTGAGTTGTGGAACGGCTATGCCTATGCTATGGACAACCTCTACATCCCCCAGAAGCCCAACAACTTCAGCGTAATCATCTACGGGGTCGAGGACCTGAATATAGGTTTGAAGAAGATCCAGGGAAAGAAGGGCCGAGTGTGGGTGTCCTCCCAGGTCCCCGCAGACGAGCTGGGAGTGGCCTCTTTGGAGAGCGACCTGCTATCCCCCGGCCCCTATCACGTCAAGATCTTTGGCCAGGTCAAGGATAATGCCACAGTTGTGAATCTTACAATGGCCGCCAAGAAGAAAGTGGTGACCTACGGTCCCTTCAACCTCAGCATCAATACCACCGGCTTTCCTGAGGGGGATTACTCCCTAAGAGTGGAGGCCTTGAATGGATCCTTCAGGCTATCGGAGCTGGAGCTGAACTGCTAGAAAGCAGAATGGCGAAGCTGCCAGGCCCGCGCAGGAAAGCTGTTGCGGTCTCCAAAGACGACAGCTCCAGGACGCATCCTTGCAGAAGAGAATACGACTTCGCGACAGCTGAATTAACATAGGCTTAGTTCTGGAGGTTTTAGACCGATTCGGAGATATCAGGCAATTGGGACAGGTCATAACTGATCGAGTGAGCTAGTCTTGCGCCAACAAGAGGCACCCGGCTAGTATCCCGAAAGCATTTCCAAATCAGCTCTGCCACGTGGGGTGAGAATCTCATGCTATTGCTAGATCCTTTGATGTCACCCCTTTTGCTTCGGAGGAATTAGCCGACGAATATGCCGTTTGTTCAACTTCATGCCCGGCAAGATGAGCCAGTCTGAGCTCCCCCGCAAAAAAATTGCGGGGATACAGCTTACTTATAGGAAAAGCTTAAATTCAAGAGAAAAGAAATACCATTAGTTTAGGGAGGTTCTAAATGAGACGGTCTATCGGATCAGGGTCGATGTTTGTCACTATTATCCTAGCTCTTTCAGTATTAGTGGCATTTGCAGGAAACGAGACTGCATCAAAAGATAATGTTACGGCCAACAATACAACCAACGCCACATTTTGTGCCAATAATACGACCATCAATGGGAGCCTGGATGAAAATTGTACCAATCCATTTGCAAATGCAAGAGGGGAGTGCCCGGGTGGATCTGAATCAACAGGCGAGGGTGCTGCGTAAGAGAGACTTTGTCACAGTTTATCGTCCCACCAGGTTAGGGGATCGGGCAAGATAAACCTTTTTCTTTATATATTTTTATATAATAAGATTGGAGATTGCTGTAGAATGCAGGATAACTAACGTGCACGTGAGGCGATCTTATTCCAGGAATCAGGCTCCTGTTACTATCAGCATTGATGACTATTATAATAGTGAATGCATCCGAAGGTAGCATCCCATCCTCATCAGCCCCTAAATTAGTTGAGGTCCCTGCAGAGGATATAACGGCCAGTCTTAGTGGTGGTTCCATAACCTATGATCACGTTAAGATAGTTGGAGATCTTAGCTTTGATCGGGCAAAATATGAGTCGATAGAGATCACTAACTCCATCATTGAAGGAAATGTGTCTTGCATAGGTAATGTTTTCGAGGGATATTTTCGCTTTCTAAATACTTCATTCCTCAAAAATGTCACATTTTTTCAAGTGACATTCGATAGAGAAGCTGATCTTAATGGCAGTAGATTTTTTGGGACCGCAAACTTCAACGAGTCTATGTTCCTTGATGGTGCTACTTTTGATCATTGCAATTTTTATAAAGAAGTATATATAAAAGCTGCTGATCTACCAAAGTTTGGAAGCTTTCATGAAGCCACATTTAATAGGGAAGCTGACTTCAGTATATCTCAGTTTTCTGGGGTTTATGCTAATTTTGAACGTAGCCGATTTCTGGATAATGCCAGTTTTACAGACATTCAGTTCAATACATATACCGCTTTCACAGATTCAAGATTTCTTAAGAAAGCCGATTTCCACGGATCTAGTTTCAGCCTCGGGTTAACCTTCAGCAAAGCAAGAATCCTTGGATATTGCGATTTTGGCAGGTCCGAATTTGGCAAACAATCGCTCTTCAACAACATGTCTTTCAATAATACTGCCAACTTTATTGGTTCAAAATTCGATGGAACCTCGATATTTAAAGGAACACAATTCTGGGGCAATGCCTACTTTACGAGTGTGCAGTTCGTAGGGCCATCAGATTTTTCGTACACGCTATTCGACAAAAATCTATTTTTAAATAGTTCGAGTGTAAATACTATGGTGCTCAATGGCTGCACATTCAACAAATCATCACATCTATATCTTTCTAAAGCCAATATCAATAGATTCATGGTGGAATGGAGCTTGATTAAGGATGTAATTGGCTTCGACAGCTCAGCCTATCTATCGCTAGTAAAGAATTATAAAGATATGGGTTTGGACGCAGCAGATGATTGCTATTATCAATATAGATATTTGAGCCAGGGATCAAAGAGCTGGGGGCTTTCGAAGATATTAGATATGCTGGCCTGCATCTCCTGTGGCTATGGCGTGCGCCCTCTTAATCCCATATATTGCTCTCTATTTCTAATTGCTCTCTGTACAGGAATCCTATGGAGGGGAAATGCCCTGAGACGCCCATCCCACATGGACAAGAGGACTGAACTGTTTGATGCCTTGTACTACGTTCTGGCCGTCTTTTTTACTATTCCCCTTCCGGATCTCAAGGCTCAGGGAAACTTCCGGTACGTGGCCGTCTTTGAGAGAGCCCTTTCTTGGACCCTTTTTGCCCTCCTGATCGCCACGCTGGGCAAGGTGATGATCAAATAGGCAGAAGATCATTCTTTGGGCCTTGGTAATTTGAGGGATCAATCTGGTTCATTTTGTCCCATGTTCAGCTCTGTCTTTCTTAGGACTCTCAAACTGCAGCAACTTACTACTGAGCCGCATTCCTTCCTTCCCAGCAGCTTTTTCTAGATGAAGCCCACTATCACCCCCCTGATGGCAACCTGGGAGCGAGCCTTGGCTGTGTTCCTTGTCATCGCCACTCTTTTGGTCCTTATTTTTTTCCTCGTCCAGGCCTCCGTTCCCCTCTGCCTTCCCCGGGCCTCTGCCTTCTCCCCTGATTCGCCCCTTTACTTCGACCAGGGCAACCTCAGCGACTCCCTGAGCCGCTACCCCCTCCTGGCCCTAGACTGTTGCTATCCCGGCTGCGACTCCTGCAAAACCATGAACCAGACAGTGCAAGTGCTCTCAGAAGAGCTGCACGGTCAGGTGGTCTTCGGCCTGATAAATGCCAAGAGCAACAAGAACTTCACCAACCAGTACCTAGCCTCCAACTACCCCACACTCTTCCTCTTCAAGGATGGCAACCTCTCTGCCCGGCTGGTGGGCAACAGAAGCAAGGCGGAGATTGTGACAGAGCTACGGAAGCTGAATCCTGATCTGGACACAAAGGACGTCAAAGGGGCAACTGTTGCCAATGCGACTGCTCGCCCTGCCGCCCCGGAGGAGCTATCCCTAGCCAGGCTTGGGGTGCAAAGTCCAGATAAGCCCATGCCGGTCGAGGACGAAAACCTGCAGATGGCCCTCGACCAATATTCCTTCTTAGTCCTGGATGCCTACGTAAGCTGGTGCGAGTCCTGCCGCAGAATGAACCAGACCGTCTCAGAACTCTCCCAGGAGCTACAGGGTCAGGCGGCCTTTGGATTGCTCAATGTGAAAGGGAACCATGTGACTGAGGGCAAGTTCAACATCACCTTTTACCCCACATTTCTGATCTTTGAGAAAGGAAAGCTGGTCTCCACTCTAATTGGAACTCGCTCCTCGGCCAGCCTGCTCCAAGAGCTCAAGCGTCTTCATCCCGGCTTGGAAACAAGCAATGTGAATCTCGCTACTATCCCATCAGGAAAGTTGAATGCCACCGCATGAAAGCCCCAGGTCGGCCTCCTCCTCCGGCCGCAGATATCCCATCGGCCAGGCTGGGGACAAACAAATTCGGATAGGGCCCATGGCCTCAACTCGGCATTCCATAGACCAGAGCAAGCTAAACTCCTGCCTGAAAGATCTGGGGGCCCGGCCTGGCCTGCCTTCGCCCAGAGGGACTTCTATCTGGCACCCAGCCTCAGGATCACTGGCTCACTCTCGCTATTGATGAACGGCAAGATCGTGAAAGAATTCGACTTTGCCATCAATACCGACAACTCGATGGATTCCGAGGCCTTAAAGGATCTGCTCTGATGCGGCTTCATAAGCCGTACCCTTTCTGCTCCTTGCTCTCAACGGGACTATGGCGGCTACCGTGTTCTCGGCTAGCCGACGCCCTTTCTTCGTAGCAAGTCGCTCCCTTAACCGTTTTCGGCGTGCCTCGCGTATTTTGTTATCCCGCGGCCCGGAGCGGGAGCTGAGAGCGCTGGGGTGACACAGGACGAAGAAAATCAGTGAGAATTTGTGGCTTGAAATGCCCTAGAACAGCCAGATCCAGAAGAGGGTCCGAGACAATGCTGAATATGGTCTCTCATGCAAAAGACGGAGTCCAATTAGGATAGGAATGCCCTTTTAGACCTGCCACTCTGAGGTGAGCTGCAAGAACCGCCTCTGCGCCTCCTCCAGGATCTCTGCCTCGCCGGGTATGAATCCATCTCGCATGAGCACCTTGCCATTGACTATGGTGGTGTCCACCTCGCCGGTCATGCTGTAGACCAGATGGGATACCATGTTGCTCTGGGGAGAGAGCCAGGGCTTGCGCAGGTCGATCAGCGCCAGGTCGGCCATGGCCCCCTCGTGCAGGCCCATTTCCAGGCCAAAGGCCCTGTAGGCGCCCACTGTGGCCATATGCCAGATCTGTTCTGCCGAAAAGGCGGCAGGAGTTTGATGGGCGTTCTTCTGCACAATGGCAGTGACCTTCATCTCCTCGAAGAGGTTCAGGTTGTTGTTGCTGCAGGAGCCGTCAATTCCCAGGCAGACGTTGACGCCAGACTCCAGCAGATAGCTCAGGGGGGAGATTCCCGAGCAGAGCTTGAGGTTGCTCACAGTGCAGTCCACCACATTTACACCGCGCGCTGCCAGCAGATGGGCATCCTCGAGCGACAGCCAGACACAGTGGACGGCCAGAAGACGTGGGCTGAGCATATTCAGGCTGTTTAGGTACTCTACGGGGCTCAATCCTTTGATCAGGTTGAATCCGTCCACCTCCTCCTTTGTCTCGCAGAGGTGGATATGAATCAGGGCCTTGTATCTATCCGCCAGATCCCTTGCCTTGCAGAGCGTCTCCTCAGAGCAGGTATATGCGGCATGGGGGCCCACGGCAGGGTGTATGAGCTCATCTTCCTGCCACCGCCTCAAGAAGGGCTCAGCCTCTGCCAACAGCTCAGGCCGAACGTCGAATAACCCTGCGGCCACAAAGCCCCGTAGGCCCATCTCCTTAGTGGCCCTGGCAGTCTCGTCCGGAAAGAAGTACATGTCGCTATAGCAGGTTATGCCGGAGTGTATCAGCTCCAGACACCCGAGCTTCGCCCCCCCAATAGATGTCCTCCGGCGTCAGCCTGGCCTCCAGGGGCCAGATCTTCTCCTCAAGCCAGGGCTGAAGAAGCATATCGTCGGCATAGCCCCGGAAGAGGGCGGTGGCCAGATGAGTATGGGAGTTTACCAGGCCGGGAATGGCCAGCTTCCCGCGGCCGTCGATGGTCTCCCCTTTGTCTTCATCCTTGAGGTCGCGTCCGATCCTGGCAATTCTGTTGCCTTCGATTAAAATATCTCTATCCTTTATGAGCTGGCCAGCCCGGAGAAGGGAGATATCTTTGATCAGCATGAGAAGCTTGAGGACGGACTGGATTTTAAAATTGTCGAAATGCTCCCGGAAAAAGAGGGCTAGTGATCGACCGGTTTTATAGACTGTGCTTCGGGATGGCTGGGCAAAGCGCAGTATTATTATTATCCTTCTTCTTGTGTCGCCTTGATGCTCTTGAGCTCACGCTCAAGGCGCGGGCGTGGTTCCCCTAAGCGTCTGTGGGGAACACCGGACGAGCGGAGCATGTCGAGAACGGGTGATAGGTCGATTTGTTCAAATTGGTGGCAGCATTAGTCGCTTGAGGGCCGGACAGCTAGTCTTGCCAGATCCCTATCCCGGGTAAGGACCACTGCTCAAGGTGGCTGATTTCAATGCCAGCGTTCCTCGAGACAGGCGTAAGGGAATGGTCCCCTTGGGCAGGAGGGCTCCGGACGCGGTATTATGACAAAGTTGGGATGACGCCCGATAATGGCGCTTCTCTTGGCTACGCTCCCTCTTCCTCAGGCTCTCTGGGAGCCAGCAGGAGCTCTTGGAAGAGAAGTATCTCAATCACCTGGGCTACGTAGCGCCTCTGCTGATATCTCTGGATGTCCTCGTTCATCCTCAGCTCCGCCTCCACCTGCACCCGGATCAGAGCCAGCCGGAAATCCCTCATCTCCTCCTCGCCCAGGCAGAGGGCGCAGATCTCCTTGAGGAGCCAAGGCAATCGCATGGGCTGGCGCAGAGCCCTGGCCAAAAGGAGAATATAGGGCTTAGGCTCCTTGATCTCGTCCTCTCCGCTGAGCAGCTTCAGGTCGCTAGCCAAATACCGCTCTCCTTTAATTGTCAGCTCGCCTTCGTTCATGCCACTTCTCCCAGCATTATCTTCTCGACCAGCTTCAGATCCTCAGCCAGGTTCACATTTACGGCCAGCTCGAGCCGCTCCAGGATGAGATGATAGTCTTCTTGTTCCTGTCTTATCGAACCTCCCTCCAATATGTTTACGCCCGCAGGGACGATGAGCTCTCCATGGTAGTTGAAGAGGGAATCCGGCCTCCTCCCCAGACGGCGGTGCAGAGAGAGGGGCGTGTGGGTGGATAGGGCAGGCTCGGGACGCCTCTCATAGACGGCGATGATATCGTCGATGAGCTCTCCGGTTATCAGAGGCAGGTCGGCCATGACGATCAGAAGCGGCTCCCGGATGCCCGCCTGCTCGACAGCCCAGACCATGTCGGATATGTAGCCTTTGCCGGGCGAGTCCATGGCCTTCAATCCCCTTTCTTCCGCCCATCTCTTCGTGCAGGGAACGCTCTCTGTGGTGGCGACGAAGATCCTCTCGAGGCTAGCGTCTTCTAAGGCTGTAACGACATAATCTATGAGCGGCTTTCCGAGCAACCTGGCCATAGGCTTCTCACCTCGGTTGAGGCGGGATCCTTTTCCTCCGGCCATCACCAGGGCGTCCAGGGCAGGACACCTCCGAGCACTAGGGCTGAGGCCAAAGAGATCGCGCGGCAGATCTCATTGGTAGCTCCTATTCCATCTCCCGTGGCTCCCCCGAAGTTCTTCTTCGCCACCTCGACCATTGTATGGGCGGCAGCTGAAGAGACGATCAGCACCGCCAGGCCTAGGAGGCCCAGGAGCGCTGCGCATAGGATAGCAGAGATCCCGAGACCGATGAAGAACTCTCTCTTCCTGGTCCTCTCGATCATTATCTGGCCGAATCCCTTTTGTAGCGATGTCGAGAAGGCGGCAAAGGTGATCATGGACTGCTTGGCAGAGACCTCGCAGGCCACCAGGGCCAGGGGCAGGAGATGAGGTGGCAGGGAGGAGATGACAGTGAAGTTGCAGAGGAGGATGAGAGTGATGAACATCCCCCCTCCAGTTCCCAGGTGAACGTCCTTCATGGCCTGGATCTTCTTTTCGAGGGAGCCGTGGGCTATCACCCCGTCGCCAAAGTCAGCCAGTCCGTCGAGGTGGTTTATGCCGCAGATCCAGTATATTACCACTATTACCACTATGGCCGTCAGGTTGGCAGGCAGCAGTAGCGACGAGAGGAAGGCTGCTATAGCGAATATGCCTCCCAGGATCAGGCCGATCAGAGGAAAGATGTACACATGCCTCATCAGGGCTTCAATTCCCTCCATGGAGATGCCCACCGGTAGGGTGGAGAGCCAGCCGAATCCTGATTTTAGGGCGTAGAGTTGGTCCTTCAGCTTGACCCCGCTCGTGTATACATATTCGAAGAAACTCCCCCGATGAGCCCGGCGATGACGTCATCCATGAAAGGTCCGAGCCTGCTCAGTATCCCCGGCTTGGCCTTGTCGTACCTGACGTACTCGAAGAGCCCCTTGTAGCCTCCTATATACTTGGAGATGCTTATGCCCAGAACCTCGTCGGCTATCAAGCAGGTGAGATCGTTCTCATAGTCGGAAGAGCTGAGGTTGGGCAGGTTCCTGCTCTCTCCCTCTGCCTCCAACAGGGCGCCGGCGTAGATGAGCAGGGCTAGATTGGGATCGGATAGGGCCAGGTTTAGCTCTCTTCGGAAGACTTCCTCAGCCCTACCTCTGGTCTCCACGCC
>Ga0315277_10010387_pt1 | contig 11787 bp, 10 predicted proteins | sample YL17G05_15_MG_FD_203695 | JGI IMG/M metagenome (GOLD analysis project Ga0315277, IMG submission 203695) | Sediment microbial communities from Yellowstone Lake, YNP, Wyoming, USA - YL17G05_15 | ecosystem: Environmental > Aquatic > Freshwater > Lake > Sediment | place: USA: Wyoming | collected...
CCGCCTTCGGCATTTGGATGCTTGTGGAATTCAGATTGACCGCACACCGGCGGTAGAACTCCGGCAATGCCTCTGTGTAGTCCAACGGGTTTTTCGAGCGAGGCGTTACCTCGCGCCACCCGCCGTCTCCGTACACTTCGAGCCCTTCCGGCTCAAGCAACCGCACCAGGCCGTGACGCACACGCTGCGTTCCTTCCATGAAGAACACGAGTTCCGCATGCCGCTGCTGCTCCTCGTCCAACCGTGCCGCCAAGCCCGGTTCCAACAGCGCCTCCAGGCCCCGGCCGAAATTCTCCCGCGTGACGCGTCCCGCGTCGAATGCGCGCCGGACACTCGCCGCGAGCGCCTCATCCGCGTTGACGTGCGACCACTCCCTGGAAGCTTGCGTGCTCATCGAGTTCCCTACAAACGCCGGCGGTAAGTCCGGTGATGGTTCTGGTTCATGGTTGAACACGCTCGGATCCGCCGCTAATGGCACGTGATACACCAAAGGGAACCTTAGAGACTTCAAGTAGCTGGTGTACGCTTGCTCCCACGTCAGCGCAACGGCGTATGGCGAGGCGTACACCGAGCGCCCCATGACAATGGTCCTCGGATCGTCCACGAACCATGCGACCAAGGGAAGCCGCAAGTCCTCGAATAGCCTCGCAAAAAGACCCTGGACGTCCATCCCGGCCAAGTTGACGCTCAGGACAAAATCCGGACGAAACGCTCCCAACGTCCACAGCAACTGTTCGACGTTGTCTCGCGGCAACACGCCCTCCATCAACACGGGCGCCGTTTCAATCGTCCAACCCAGCGCCCGGCCTGCGTTGATGCAGGCCGCATCCAGCCAGTAGTGACTCTCCAAAACCAGAATCCGAGGCGCCGGCCCCGCGAACTTGTCATAGGCCATCAGCTCGCGGAATCGCGCCGAAACGTGCAGTCGTGGTGCTTCCATGCCGGTAATCGTAGCACAACCTTATTCCACGGTTCCGTAAGCGCGCACCCGCCGCAACCCTTAGCGAAGAAATGGGGACAGCCCCACAGTCCCGTCTCGTTCCCTATCGGCCGCTCGCATGGTACAGTCCCCATTTCCTTGCTCAATCTCACACGCGGATTTCGGGCCGCCGTCACTGGAAAAGGAGTGGAAAGTGTGTTACGCTGATAAAGTTCTGGTGGGTTGTACGCGTTTTGCGCGGCAACCGCATCAGGTGCACGCTGGCGTGCACTAGGTACGGCAGGACTGTGTAAGGGGTGTTCTTCGAGAAAGGGGACATCCAGGAATGTCTATCACATCCGGCGTCGTCCGTTTGTTCTTGTCTGTGGGCTTCGCGTTGTTTGGGGCACTGGCTGGAGCCTGGGCTGTTCCGGGCGGGGCAGGGGACGCCAAGCAAGGGTGGAACGTCGAGTATGTGGGCCAGATTGGCGGCGGGACGTTCACGGTAGCCGTACAAGACAACTATGCCTATATTGGCGTAGGACCGAACTTCACCATCGTTGATGTGTCCAATTCGGCAAGGCCCGCGGTGACGGGAATGGTTCTCCTCCCGGACATTGTCCAGGGCGTGGCAGTGGCGGGCTCCGTAGCTTACGTGGCGGACAGCAACGGCGGTCTGCAGGTGATAGACGTGAGCGACCCGGCCAATCCGGCCCTGCTCGGGTCCTGGTCGTACGATACCCTGGCACTAGGCTACGCCTGTGACGTAGCGGTGTCGGGCTCCGTAGCCTACGTGGCGGGTGGCGCGTCGGGTCTCCAGATGATAAACGTGAGTGACCCGGCCAATCCCGCCCTGCTGGGATCGTACGATACCCCGGAATACGCCTTTGGCGTAGCCGTCGCGGGCTCTGTGGCCTACGTGGCGGACGGATACAGCGGTTTGCGGACGATTGACGTGAGCGACCCGGCCAATCCGGCCCTGCTCGGGTCATACGATACCCCTGGCGAGGCCTGGGGCGTAGCGGTATCGGGATCCGTGGCCTACGTAGCGGATGACTGGGGGGGGCTGCAGGTGATAGACGTGAGCGACCCGGCCAATCCGGCCCTGCTGGGGGCGTACAGCACCCCTGGGGGGGCCGAGGGCGTGGCGGTGTCGGCATCCGTGGCCTACGTGGCGGATGGACCCAGCGGCCTCCACGTGATAGACGTGAGCGACCCGGTCAATCCAGTCCTGTTGGGCTCGTGCGACACCCCTGGGTGGGCCTATGGCGTAGCCGTCGCGGGGTCGGTGGCCCATGTGGCGGATGGCGCGTCAGGTCTGCAGGTCATAGACGTAAGCGAGCCGGCGTACCCGGCCCTGCTCGGGTCATGGGACACCCCGGACACGGCCGAGGGCGTGGTTGTGGCAGGCTCTGTGGCCTACGTGGCGGATGGACCCAGCGGCCTCCACGTGATAGACGTGAGCGACCCGGTCAATCCGATCCTGATCGGGTCATACGATACTCTGGAAGACGCCTATGACGTAGCCGTGTCGGACTCCGTGGCCTACATGGCGGATGGTCTCCGCGGTCTGCAGGTGATCGACGTGAGCGACCCGGCCAATCCGGCCCTGTTGGGCTCGTGCGGCACCCCTGGGTGGGCCTACGGCGTGGCGGTGTCGGGTTCCGTAGCCTACGTAACGTGCGGTCCCGTCGGCCTACAGGTGATAGACGTCAGCGACCCGGCCAATCCAATCCTGCTGGGCGCGTGCGATACCCCAGAATGGGCTGAGACCGTAACCGTTGCGGGCTCCGTAGCCTATGTGGCGGATGACGCGTCGGGTCTGCAGGTGATCGACGTCAGCGACCCGGCCAATCCAGCACTGATCGGGTCATGTAACACCCCGGGAACGGCCGAAGGCGTGGCCGTGGCAGGCTCTGTGGCCTACGTGGCGGACGGGGCTGGCGGTCTGCAGGTGATAGACGTAAGCGACCCGGCCAATCCGGTCCTGCTGGGCTCGTGCGACACCCCAGAGTGGGCTGACGGCATAGCTGTCGCGGGGTCGGTGGCCTATGTGGCGGATGACCGAGGTTTGCAGGTGATAGACGTGAGCGACCCGGCCAACCCGGTTCTTCTGGGCTCATACGATACCCTGGGTAGCGCTTATGACGTAGCCGTAGCCGACTCTCTGGCTTACGTGGCGGATGGTGCCGGAGGTTTGCTGATCCTGCGTTACGTTCCTGGGGGCGAAGGCGAGGGTGAGGGTGAGGGCGAAGGTGAAGGTGAGACCCGAGTAACTGGGCTGGTGACGGATGCGGACACCGGCAGCCCGGTGGTCTGCGCGACGATTGTCGCCACGGACCTGCAAAGCGTCGAGTACGCCGCTGTCGTGGACGGAGAAGGCCGGTACTACCTGGATAGTCTGGAACCAGGGGAATACATGCTGCAGACGTGCTCGCCGGGATACGCGGGGCAGACAGAGCCGGTGGTGTTGTCTCCCGGCGAGGGACTGGAGGTGAACTTCGCGTTGGACTGGCGCGCGATGGAGGGGGGCGTTCGAGGCGTGGTGACGGATAAGGCCACGGGCGAGCCTCTGGGCGGTGTTCGGGTGGACGCCCTGCAAGACGACAGCCCCGAGGCCAGCACGTATACCTGCGCGAGCGGGGCCTACGAACTGACCGGGCTCCCTGTCGCCAAGACAACCACTTATACCGTGACATTCACTGCGGAGGGATACGACATAGAGGCGGAAGAGGTGGTCTTAGAACCGGGCGCGGTAGTGACGCGGGACGTCCAGATGACCCTGAAGGCTACGGTGCCGGGTATGCTTACCGGCGTAGTTGTGGATGCTGCGGGCGGGGCGCATCTTGACGGCGCGCAGGTGATCGCCGCGAAGGGAGGAATCAGCCGCTCGTCGCGTACTACAACCACCGGCGAATACGTGATTAATAATCTTGATCCCGGGAGCTACCGGGTCTCCGTGTCAATGGCCGGGTATGAGCGGAAGGCGTGCACCGTTACAGTCGCTGCCGGTAGCCCTCCAGCCCAAGCGGATTTTGCGCTCGACCGGGTCTCTGCCGAGGGTGAAGGTGAAGGCGAAGGGGGCTGCCTGTGCTGCTTCCGTGGCGGGCTTGCCCCGGTGGGGCGGCATGGTCTGACCCAAAACGCGGGCGATCTAGTGTTGCTCAGCGTGGCCTGCCTGGCGGTGCGCGTTGCTGCAGCGAGAAATCGGCACGGTGCGCCCCGCCGCGTTGACTCAGAAGGCGCCGTCGGGTGTTTTTCTGACATGAAAACGGCGGCGTGGTGAATTCACTAGGTGGTAAGGGATTGGGCTTCTCCTATCCTGATTTCGCAGAGGAAACAGACGTGGTGAATAGTAGCAAAACGAGACGAAAGGAGACGACACAATGAAAAAGGTATTGAGTATGGCGTTGGTGATGGCATTTCTTTTGAGTCTGGGTGCCGCGGCCCAACCGGCGAAGGCTGAGGCGAAGGTAACGGTGGTCGGGAAAGTCGCCGTGAAGACCGAGAACAATGTCAAAAGCGTAACCATCACCGTCACCGAGGCGAAGGATGCGGCAGGCGCCGCGATGGCTTCCCTGGTTGGCAAGGCCCTGAAGGTGACCGGCGCGAAGGTGGCCGATGTGGAGAAGCTTGCGGACAAAGTGGTTACAGCCACGGGCACTCTGGCAGACAAAGACACCGCCATCAATGTGACCACGGTTGCCGAAAAGGTTGCCGAGAAGAAGTAGCGCCAAAAAAACGGCGTATAGGTTTCGCCGTCGGCATGCTTTGTCTGGCCGGCGCGACCTAGAATCAGTCTACGCTATGGAGCGGAACCTGTGAAGGTGTCGCGCAAGGACCCTTCACAGGTTCAATCTGTTTTCAGGGCGCGTGTCTGTGGGATTGACATGAATCAACGACCCCGTAGGGTATAATCACTACATGGACGAGTTCCTGGCGAATGTCGAGAAGTATCGCGACCAACTGTACCGTTTCGCACTGCGAAACGTATGGGATTCGTCGATGGTGGACGACGTGTTTGCATCGTCCGTTGCAGCCGCTTACGAGAACAGACACAAGTTCACACCGGGCACAAACTTTCGGGCATGGTTGTTCAAGATTTTTGTCAACAAATGCTTTGTGGCCAACCGCGAGACCAAGCGCAGCCCGGTTTCCCTGGATAGCGTGGCATCAGACTGGGCCGCCGTGGAGGACGCCCCGGGTTACGGCGATATCCTGAATGACCCCAGCGATTTCCTGGAACAATGCGGCGACGAGGTATATCGGGCGTTTCGGCGTCTTTCGTCTTCCCAGCGGGCGTGCATCCTTCTAAAGGACGTCGAGCATTTCTCCTACAAAGAGATTGCCGAAATATTGGGAATACCCATGGCTACCGTGATGACGCATCTTTCCCGAGGTCGCGCGCTTCTGCGAAAGGAACTTCTGGAATACGCGCAGGGCATGGGGTTTGTCCGCTGCATACCGAAAGCCCTACGCCGGCTCGAAGTGTTTTCGAACCGTAGGGCGAAGGAGGCTAAGTAGTCCTATGAATCCTTCAAATGACGAACTGCGGTGGGCCTATCTCGACGGCGAGCTAAGTCCCTCGGAAGCCGCCGATTTTGATCGGACATTATCGCCGGAAGACAGAGAACGGCTGGCCGCGGAGATATACCTGGAAACGGCCATGGCAAGCGTGCTAAGCGAAAGCGCCGTTTGTCCTCGCAAGTTCTGGAAAACCGCATGTGTCAAAACAAGGAAAGGGGGAGAGACGGCCCGTAAGACTAAGACCGCCGCACACCGAGTCCTGCGGCTGCGCTGGTGGCTCTTGTCGGCATGCGGTTCCCTTGCGGCTATTGCGGCCGGCATGACCTTCTTTCTGCTGGATGCCCATCCGAAGAGCAATTTCCTGGTGTTGCACGAACAAAGGCCCGACGAGCTCGCGGCATGTGCTCAAGTAACCGATGGCCTGTCTGCCGTTCGCGGCTTCGTCGAGGCCGCGGCGCTCGACGTGACCTTTGACCCGCTGAATTCCCTGGAAACGGCGGAATCACCCTACCGTCTTCTGGGCGCCAGGGAAGACAATTTTCGCGGCGAGCCCATCGTGCAACTCCTCTTTGAGTGTTCTGGAACGCCTGCGAAAGTGGTCCTTGTGCCAAAGGCCGGCATGGCCGCCAGGGAGGTTGGCCGCGCGGTCGGCGTTGGGCATCTGAGCGCGTGCCGCCAGATTGGCAATGCCCTGGTCACGGTGATCGGTCCCAACGCAGCTCGTGACCTCGTCCGGCTGGTCGACGAACGCGCTGCAACCGTCGCGCAGACCGACACGGCGCCGGTGTTTGAAGAGCCTCCCGTAGAACCGGCGCAACAGTTCGTCAACACCGTCCAACAGGAGGAAAGCCCGCAAACCGAGTCTGACACCGCAGTAAACCCGCCCTCGCCCGAAGTGTATGAGCAATCGCCGCAGCCTGAGGAGGCGACTGCTGTGGGTACTGTGTGAAGCGTCAGACACGAGCGAGGCGCGCGCAAGGCTTCCGCGCCGCCGGGGCGCGGCTTGCTCCAAACCACCCGACGCTATGGTCGTGGCAGCCGGCGCGTTACGCCGGTTGTGGGTGCACGCGCCCAATGTACTTTCCCGTCCCCGCATCTCCGGCGATTGCCCGCCACGTTCCGCCCTCTTTCTTTGGCAGACACCTCTTCCTTCTTGGGACGGTCTTGATGTCCGTCCATTGAATCGTTTGCAGGGGCGTGCTATCGTGCCATGCACCATGAGCCCTGTCCGTGCCACGTGCGCCCAGGAAGGAGAGTCTCCGTGTCACCCAACTGTACCGCTGCGGGCCTATGGCTCGTCTTCGCGGTTCTTGCCACTGCCGCAATGGCTGAGGAGAACATGCGCGATTACACCTGTTTTCAGACCGGGTCCGGATACGCCCCGGAGGTGGACATCGGGTCCGACATGGCCGTGGTGTATGGGGTGGACGACTCTTTCGCGGACCGAGCCGGCTCGTGGCGGCAGAAAGGTTACGTCGTGGGCATGATGACCGGGATCGCCTGGGGCGGTTACGATGCCTACTACGGTTCCGGCGACCAGTTCAAGAGGAACGAGGTACAAACGGAGAAGTCCGGTAAGCTCTGGATGCACGGCAACAGCACCACTGTCGGATATAACGTTCCTACGCCGGCCTATATCGAGTTCATCAAGCAGTACATTGACCCGGCCATCGACGCCTCGGTGCACGCCGTCTTCCTGGAAGAGCCGGAATACTGGGCGGTCACGGGCTGGAGCGAGGCGTTCAAGAAGGAGTGGCAACGGTTCTACGGAGAACCATGGCAGCCGCCCGATTCCAGCGTCGACGCCCAGTACCGCGCGAGCAAGCTCAAATATGAACTGTATTTCAACGCATTGCAGGAAGTCTTTCGCCACGTCAAGCGGCGCGCCGCCGAGAAAGGCATTCGCATCGAGTGCCACGTCCCCACCCACAGCCTCATCAACTACGCCCAATGGCGCATCGTCAGCCCTGAATCCCACTTGATGGACCTCCAGGAAATGGACGGCTACATCGCCCAGGTGTGGACCGGGACCGCTCGAAGCCGGAACCTCTACCGCGGCGTTGGGAAGGAGCGCACGTTCGAGACGGCCTTTCTGGAGTATGGGCAGGCCCTCGGCATGGTGCGTCCCACGAAGCGGAAAGTATGGTTCCTCGCCGACCCGGTCGAAGACAACCCGGACCGCACGTGGGAAGACTATAAACGCAACTATGAATGCACCATCGTGGCGTCCCTGATGTGGCCTGAGGTCCGCCACTTCGAGGTCATGCCGTGGCCCGGACGCATTTTCAAGGGAACCTATCTCAAGGCAGGCGCCGATGCAAATGCCTCCAGACGCCACGGTATCCCATCCGACTATGCCTCCGAGGTACTCGCCATAATCAACGCCCTCAATGAAATGGATCAGCCCGACGTGCGCTACCAGACCGGTTCTCGCGGCATCGGTGTCATTGTCTCCGATACCCTCATGTTCCAGCGCGCCGATCCCTCTCCCAGCGACCCCGCGCTCAGCTCCTTCTATGGACTGGCCCTCCCCTTGCTCAAGAACGGAATCCCTGTCGAGGTCGTCCAACTCGAGAACGCGCCCCAGCCGGATTCGCTCGCTCGCTACCATGTCCTCCTTCTCACCTACGAAGGCCAGAAGCCCCTCAAGCCTGAGTATCACGAGGCCCTTGACCGCTGGGTCCGGGGCGGCGGCGCCCTCATCTTTGTGGAGGACGGCTCAGACCCCTACCACGCCGTCCGCGAGTGGTGGAACGACCAGGGCCGCAACAAGGAGGCCAAGGCCTACGACGACCTCTTTGCGCGCCTCGGGGTGACTCCCGCGGACTGCCGGCAACCCGTGCGAGTGGGGGAGGGGTGCGTCCGCGTGCTCGCAGACAAGCCCAGCGAAATCGCTCGGCGAGCCGATGGGGCGGACACCATCCTCAGCCTCCTCAAGGAGGTGTACGCCCTGCGCGGCGAACCACTGGTCACGCAGAACTACCTCATGCTCCGCCGCGGGCCGTTCATTGTGGCCGCCGTGCTCGACGAATCCCAGTCCGACCGGCCGCTTCGCATCATGGGTTCCCTGGTCAACCTGTTCGACGCAGCCTTGCCCGTCGTTACCGAATGCATCCTCCAACCCGGCCAACGCGCCCTCCTATACGACCTCGAATGGGCACGGAAGAACGACGCCAGCGCCAAGGTCGCTGCGGCATCAGCCCGCGTCACCAACGAGCGCCTCGAACCCGGGGCCTTTGTGTTCACGACCCGTGGCCCCGTCAATACGACCGCCAACATCCGCGTGCTGCTGCCCAAACCGCCGCGCGGCGTTGCATTAGAGCCCGAACAGCCTTGCGAGCAGACTTGGGACGAACGCAGCGCCACCCTGGTGCTCCGATTCTCGAACACTGCCCAAAACGTAACCGTCCGCGTCGCCCTGTGAAGCGCCCCCAGCCGCTCCCTTGGTAATCCCGTCCGAAGGAGAAAGCGAGCGCGCATTAACGACCCACTGCCCATGGAGCCATCGCACGCACCTCTCTACCCATTGGCCCGGCGTGTTGCAGTCCGGGCTGGGCCATGGGCGTGACCGGATGCGGCTCCGGTCACCAGGAACCACTGTACGATTTGGGAAACGAGGGGGATTTGGTTGACAATATTTTCATATATTCATAGTAACCGCAGATTTTGTTGCTCTGCGGCGGCGGAAATCCAGGCATTACGTAAGGCGTCCCCGGAATTTGCAGAATTTAGGTTATACCCGTTGCCTGTGCCGTCCGGCGTGCGAAGTCTACCACGCCTTCTTCACGATAAGGTCTGGCATCGGGTAGTGCTTCCTGTTGAGACAGAACACTTGGCCCCCTGTTTGCATGACCGTGGCCGCAAGAATCGCGTCGTTGACGTCAATCCCATGACTGGGATGCCACCGGCGATAGAGTGCGCTTGCCCCGTCGATGACGTCTTGGCCAACGGGCGCCGTCTTGAACTGAGAGAGGAAGAGAAGCGTGCCCTCTTCTTCCTCCGGCTTCATGAAGAATACGATCTCCGCCCGCTGCATTGCGCCCGTCCACAATTCATGTTCGCCATCGCCGCGGAGACGGCGAAGAAAGCTCAGCGCCTGACGTTTTCCCCGCAGATGCCAAATGAGAACGTCCGAGTCGATGTACGCCCTCATCGCTCATGCCTCCGCATCGAATCTCGAAATGCCTTGCGCGCCGCCTTTACCAGTTGTTCCGCGGATTCTTTGCGCGACCACGCGCCGCAGGTCTGCTGAAACACGTCGAACTCTTGCTCCTTGTCGATCTTGGCGGCGTACATCTCGATGGCACGCTCAAGGATTTTCTTCTTCGACGTGTGCAAACGGCGGGCCAGAGACCCGATGCTGTTGACGACGGATTCGTCAACTCGTGCAGAAAGAATCTTGTCCATACCGCGCCTCCAATCTTACGTAAGAAGTCTAACGTAAGATCACACTTACGTCAAGTCCAATGCGTGCTGCGAAAGGAAGCAACGTCTTCCCCCCGCCCAGTGTCCGATGCGTCTGGTAATCCCGTCCCAAGGAGAAGTGAGCGCGCATTAACGACCCGCCGCCCATGGAGCCGTCGCACGTATCCCTCTACTTACTGGCCCGGCGTGTTGCAGTCCGTGCTGGGCCGTGGGCGTGGGCGGATGCGGCTCCGGTCACCAGGAACCACTGTCCGCTTTGCTGGGTGGCGTTCGTGCTCATCAAGATTCCCTGGCCGCTACAACAGGCCGATAAAGCGTTCTACTTGTATCCCCGCATGTCTCAGGATGCCCCGTAACGTCCCCCGGTCAAGCTCTTTGTGGTCCGGCACTACCACCTGCGCATAGGGATCATCGCGAATCAGTACCATGTGGCTTCCCCGTTGCCGTACTACCTCAAACCCCGCTTTCTCAAGCGCTTTGACGCATTCCCTACCGCTCACTACCGGCAGGCCGGTCACAGAGCCACGACCTCCAGCAGATCCTCCGGCACCGGTTTCCCCTTCTCAACCAGCACTTCCGTGTACAGGTCAATGGCTTCTCTTATGTTAACCAGAGCCTCATCCCGGCTTTTGCCTTGGCTGATGCAACCCGGCAAGCTAGGACATTCCGCCACCCAGTACCCGTCTTCCCCCGGATAGATGATCACTTTTCGCACCGCTCATCACTCCATTTGGTTCGCGCACTTATGCCTCTCTTGATTATAGCACCTCCGCCCCGGTCATCCACCATCGATGCCTCCAAGGGTAACGTATCCGGTACAATACCTCAACCAGTTCCTCGATGGGTTCGTCGCCCGGCCACTTTCCCCAAATTCCCTTGACTGCCCCCCCCTACGTACCGCACCGTTGTGCTTGCGTGCGGCGCGTCCAGCACACAGGAGAGAAACCTGCCTTACGCTACGCCCTAAAGGGCGCACTACATACGGCACTACATATGGCCAGGGGCGTCCATTCAGGTGTTGCGCATAGCGCAGGTGAACGGGTTTCAACGCGCGCGCGAAGGACTTGGCCCGTGCCAACAGCGGCTTCGATGGCAAACTCCGCCCCCTGGTTGATATCATTAACCAAGAAATCGCGGCTTGGTTCTCTTGTATGTAGTGCGCCCTTCAGGGCGTTCTGGCTGCAACACTACGCCCTTTGGGAACACTACGCCCTAAAGGGCGCATACCAAGACGCTCTACATACGGAGGCGTGGAATCTTAGCGTGTACGACTGGCGCAGCATGACCAACGAAGAGCGGGCCGCCGCGCTTGCCGCAAGGAAGGCACAAGGCCATCCTTGGCACCGCCCGCCGCACCCCTGCCAAGGCGACGGGGCGTACCATCTCTGCGCCGCCTGCTTCGAGCACAGAGCCGTCATCGGCCACAGTCCGGAACGCATGGCCGAATGCGAACAAGGATTGCTCGCGACCCTGCAACCGCACGCACAGGAAAGGATTGCCTGGTGTATCCTGCCCAACCACTACCATTTCTTTGTGGAGACCGCCTCGCTCAAGGCGGTGCTCGGCGCTTTGGGCCAATTCCATGGACGGACCTCGTTCCAATGGAACGGCGAAGAGAACACGCGGGGACGAAAGGTCTGGTACAAATGCGCTGACCGCGCTATCCGCTCTGAACGGCACTTTTGGGCCACAATGAACTACATTCATCATAACCCCGTCCACGACGGCTACGTCGAACAGTGGCAAGATTGGCCCTACTCGAGTGCCAAGGCGTATCTCGATGCGGTTGGACGCGACGAAGCTGGGCGCATCTGGCTCGAATATGCCCTCCTCGACTACGGTAAGGGCTGGGATATGTAGTACGTAGTGCGCCCTTTAGGGCGTTATCCCCGCGTCTTTTACGCCCTAAAGGGCGC
>Ga0315277_10010388_pt1 | contig 11787 bp, 9 predicted proteins | sample YL17G05_15_MG_FD_203695 | JGI IMG/M metagenome (GOLD analysis project Ga0315277, IMG submission 203695) | Sediment microbial communities from Yellowstone Lake, YNP, Wyoming, USA - YL17G05_15 | ecosystem: Environmental > Aquatic > Freshwater > Lake > Sediment | place: USA: Wyoming | collected...
TTGTACGGCACGGGCACCGCGCCGCATTTCGAGCAGTGGATGAAAGGGATCGGGGTTCCCCAGTAGCGCTGGCGGGAGATCAACCAGTTGCGGATCTTGTAATTGACTGTCGGACCCCCCTTGTCCTCCTTGGCCAAATTCTCGCTGATGGCCTTGATGGCATCGCGGTTGCCCATGCCATCAAACTCGCCCGAGTTGACGAGCTTGCCATCCTCCTCGTATGCCCGCGCCATTTTTTCTACGGCAATCTCGTAATCCAAGGGTTGAATGACAATCTTGATGGGAATGTTGAATTCCTTGGCGAACTCGAAATCGCGCTGATCGTGGGCTGGCACGGCCATGACGGCGCCGGCGCCGTACTCGTAAATGACGAAATTGCCGATGTACACCGGGACCTCCTCGCCTGTAACGGGATTGATGGCTTGCTTTCCTATGAACATGCCCTTCTTTTCATGCTCCACGTTCGTGCGCTCGAACCGGTCCTCGGTGAGCACCTCCTTGAGCAACTTCTTGTAATCCACCTCGTACTTGGTACCTTTCACCCACTTCTCGACGAGGGGGTGTTCAGGCGCGAAGGTCATGAATGTGACACCATAGATCGTGTCGGCCCTGGTCGTGAAGACCGGGATTTCCTCATTCGTTCCCTTGATCGTGAACTTGATAATCGTGCCCTCGCTGCGGCCGATCCAGTTCTGCTGCATTATCTTGACCTTTTCAGGCCAATCGAGGGTTTTCAAGCAGTCGAGCAGCTCGTCGGCATACTTGCGGATATTGAGGAACCACTGCCTGAGCAATTTCTGGTTGACCTGGCTGTTGCAGCGCCAGCACCTGCCATTCTGTGCCTGCTCGTTGGCGAGCACGGTCTTGCAGTCCGGGCAATAATTGACATAGGCATCCTCCCGCACGACGAGGCCCATCTCGTGAAACTTCAGCCAGAACCACTGGTTCCAGTAATAATAGTCTTCCGTTATTGACTGGATTTGACGGGTCCAATCGTAAGAAAAGCCGAGCCGCTGCTGCTGCGCCTTGATGTGATTGATGTTGTCCCATGTCCATTTTTCAGGGTCTGCGTTGTGCTGGATCGCGGCGTTTTCCGCGGGCAAGCCGAACGCGTCGTAGCCCATTGGGTACAGAACATTGAACCCTTGCATCCGCTTGAACCTGGCAAGGCAATCCCCGATGCTGTAATTGCGAAGATGGCCCATGTGGAGCTTCGCGCTTGGATATGGATACATTTCCAGGCAATAATATTTTTTTCTATTATCTACTTTCGACTCGAAAATCTTCGCATCAGCCCATTTCTTCTGCCACTTCGTTTCTATCTCTTGGGGATTGTATTCTACCATAGTTTCAAACTTCCATTATAGAGTATCAAGTGAAATAATCTTCCCTTGGAAAAAAGCCTCACACCCCTTGGGATCGTGTGCGAAGATGATTATCGCGAATTATGCGGGAATGCAAGAAACACACGATTGGCATTCAATACTTATACAAATTTTTCGCGTGTGTCGACGAAAGCAGCCGGTTAGTCGTACTGAAGATCTTGAGAGAAGATTAACCAAGAGAGTTTGTATCATTTTTTGGAAAGAAGAGTTGATAATGCGATTATATGATAATACTGGCGTTGTTCTATGATTGGAAATCGCTCTGAAACGAAAAAACGGAATGTTGAATATTTCGAAAGTTGAATATTTCGACAATAAACGTCTAGATTCTTAATTCTATGTGAGCAATCTGAGCATAATGAACATGGTGCATCCAAGTTCAAGGCCCAAATTGGGAAAAAAACGCGTGGTTCGATTAACACGTAATATTTTCCTAACCTTCGCATTACTCCTTCCAGCAGTAGGTTATCTTCTCCTCTCCGATGCCATCGAAGCAAATGCACCGATGGATAAAAAACCGTGGGTGCATTGGAACGGGCTGGATCCGAGTGCAGAAGTGTACATCACGTGGGAAACGGCGGCGGCGCTACCTTCCTATCTTTCGTACGGCACCGACCAATCCCTGTTGACAACCCACCTCAGCAACACCAGCAGTGACATGCTGCACCGGTTCCGGTTGGCGGGCTTGGCCCCGAACACGCGGTATTATTATCGGGTGAGCCATGACAATCTAACCACCTACGCTAACGGGACTTTTGCAACCGCTTCCACCGCGACGAACCCGAGCGACTTCAGTTTCGCGATCCTATCCGACACGCAAATGTGGATGGGAACCGGGCACTACGAACGGCTCTGCCGAGCGATGGCGAGGTTGCAGGGCGTATCATTCGTCGCGTATGCTGGGGACATGGCCCAGGAACACGGGCAATTCTCCTTGCTGACCCCGGAAAGCGATCAACCGACGTTGAACCTGTTCTGGCAATATACCAACCTATTCACATCCACCATTCCGATGGTGCCCGATCCGGGGAACCACGATGCATCCGATTACGGAAACAACTTGTACAGCCGGTATTACGGCCTCTCGACCCCTCCGAATCACAATTATTACACGTTCAACTGGAGCAGGACCCAGTTCGTCATGGCGGAGATTGCAGACACGGGCGATACTGATCCCGATAACCCTTACAATATCGAACACGATGCATGGATGAATGCTACGCTGGAATCGGGGATGGCAATGGATTACCGGGTCATCGTTTTTCACCGGTCGTGGTATTCCTCATACGGAATTAATCATGATATCGACTCCCGATTAATGCCGATTGTTAACCGGTATAACGTGTCATTGGTTCTCTACGGGCATGATCATTCCTACGAGCGATACTGGGTCCAAAATCACACGTTGATCCAGCTCGGATCAGGTGGCGCCTTCATGAATACGGAGGTGCAATGGCGACCCGAAGCCCAATCGATCCGGTTGGGACCAAGTTTTACAAAGATCAGCTGCGACGCGACCGGCATTACCATTACGACCCTCTCGCCCGAAATGGACGTCCTGGATAATGTGCGTCTCACCAAGGATGGAGGTTTACTATCCCCAGATTGGATAATATAAGGAAAAATCCAATAACATTGAACAAAATCGGAGGAAAACATACGCAAACGTTGGCTCCGGTCATGACAACCATTTTAGGGTTTGTCGCGTGGACTATTGTCGTCGGAGGTCTTTTTTGGACCGATAAACTCGCCAAAGCCGATCAAAAATACACTTGCCCACTCATGGTACTGCTACGGGGAGGTGTATTCACCTTGTTAGCTTACATGGGATTATTGTTCTGGGATATCGTTATCCGGGTTTTCGTGTTTAATGTGATCGGTTACGGAAATATCCATTATTTCATCGCGCCCCTGCTTCTAGCGGCGATATCCGGTACGATCTTCATCGTGGGTGGGGCTTTCACAGCTCCCTCGAAACGAACCCTGGTCTTCTTCGGATTGTTAGTCGGTATCAGCATCTATGCCTTCTGGTTCACCAGCAGTATGGATGTTTTATACGAGCCGGTTCTGTACACCTGGGGAGTTGAATTTGTCGTGACGATCGTTTGGATCTTGATTCGAAAACTCGTGAAAAAGCCCCCGTTCGAGGAACCGGTTCTGTGGGATTGGAGCGCCAAATTCAAACGCATCTTCAATCCCAAGGTCATACTCGGATTATGGGTGGTCTCTTTCTTGGAACTGCTGTTCTTCCTTGAAGGTTACAGCCTGTTCGCGGGTTTCGAGGAGCTCAATTATTGGTTGTGGATCTTCGGGACGGTAGCAATAGCAGGTCTCGTGTTGCTCCTCTTTCGCGGGGTTGGTCGTTTACGGGCAAAAAAATCAACCCGGACGGATCACCTCTCGCACGGCTCGGTGAATCCGTGATCTCGCGCCCCCCCTTTTCTATCTCTTGGGGATACTTTCTATCTCTTGGGGAAAAAAATACATATTGGTGTTCCCGGGAAGGACCTATGTCCCCAAACAAGCCGAACCTCCTCGTCATCCACGCCGATCAGCACCGGCACGATTGCATCGGCGCGGCCGGGAACAAGGATGTCAAGACGCCGAACATCGATGCGCTCGCGCGGGACGGCACGATATTTACACATTGTTTTGCCACGTTCCCAGTCTGCACGCCATCAAGATATTCGTTGCTCACGGGCTTGTACGCGCATCAACATCTTGGCTTCACGAACCAATCCACTATCCCGGACGTGATACCCACGTTTCCCCGCATCTTGCGGCACGCCGGGTACGCGACGGCTTGCGTGGGGAAGATGCACTTCACGCCGACCTACCTCGACGTGGGCTTCGAGAAGATGCTCCTCGCCGAGCAAGACGGGCCCGGCCGCTACGACGACGATTACCACCGGTACCTCATGGCCAAGGGAGCCATCGATTTCACCGATGCCCGGGATCAAGTGCTCGAGTTCCGCACCAAGGCTCCGCCGGCATATTTCGCGAACTTCGGCACCGATCGCTCGGCGCTGGACGACCGGGATTTTAGCACCACCTGGATAGGGGATCGGGCGCTTGAATGCATCGATACCTGGAACGGCGGTGGTGGAAACTTGCTCATGGCCGGTTTCATCAAGCCGCACCACCCGCTCGATGCGCCCTCGCCGTGGGCCGACATGTACGATCCCGAAAAGATCGCATTGCTACCTGGCTGGACGGAAACGTGCCTGGATCGCGATCGTGCCTTCAGCAAGGGCTTTTTCGACTATACGAAGCTCGACGAGGCCAGGATGCGGCGCATAATGGCCCAGTACTACGCATCGATTTCCCAGATCGATGCCCAGGTCGGTAAAATGGTCGAGCTGCTGAAGAACAAAGGCTTGTATGACGACACGCTGGTCATCTACACGAGCGACCATGGCGATTACATGGGATTCCACCACCTCGTGTTGAAAGGCAATTACATGTACGACCCGGTGATCCGTGTGCCGCTCGTCGTGAAAGCTCCCGGCCAAAAGGGGTCAAAGGTCGTATCAAATCTCGTGTCCATCATCGACATCACGGCCAAGGTGATCGACGCAGCTGGCTGCCTGGTCCCGAGAGATTTGTGGGACCAAGTGCAGCCCGTGGACGAAGCAGATCGGGACGTCATTTTCGCCGAGGACGGGAACAAGAACTACATGGTCCGAACCCGGAACAGGAAATTACTCTTGTGCAGCACGTTTCCCTCTCAACTTTTTGACCTGGAGAAGGACCCGATCGAGATGGAGAATCGAATCGACGATGCCGCGTACCAAGACGACGTGGCCAGGCTGAAGGAGGCGCTATTCAAGTGGCTTGCTTTCGAGTCGCGGCCTCCGGCTTATGAAAACCTGGGAGCTAAATCGGTCACCGGTAAAAATATCCCCGCAGCGCCGGCCAAGAGCCACGAGCGCGTGAAGGGCTGGTACCGGCAGCAGATGGATGCCTTGTCGAGGCGAGCGTGATCGGTTTCTTATGGAAGGCAAGCGGGTTTGACATATGGTCGCAGTCGTGCTGCTCGATACTAATTTCTTGTATATCCCCATGGAATTCAAGATCGACGTGTTCGAGGAGATCCCGCGGCTCTTGGAGGAAGCGACCGAGCTCGTGTTGCTTTCCGGCGTGAAGGATGAAATCGTGGAAAAAAACAAGCGAACGCTCGGCAAACTCGTGTCAAAACAAGGCTTGGGGGCGTTGCAACTGGTTTCCAAGATGGTCGAGCTTGGCACGGTGAAGTTCCTGAAGATCGAGCGGCGTGCCAAGGAAGCCGTCGATGATTACGTGATCCGGGCGGGAGTGCAGATCAAGAACGCGCCCGCGGATGGCAATGCAAAGCCTGCCACCCGGATCGTCATCGCGACCAATGACAAGGGCCTCAAGGCGAAAGCCGTGGCTGCGGGATATTCGGTCGTGCAATTGCGGCAAAAAACCCACCTGGAGCTGCTGTGAGCATATCTTCGGTTCTTCGTGAAGAGACAGGTGCACGTCGTCATTCTGGCTTGGCTGGGGCTTTTCTCCGCTCGATGATTTTTCCGCGGGAGAGATCTTTCCAATCTCGACCGATCAAAAACGCCCCGACGAAGAAGTAAAATAATGCAAGGACCCTGTCGATGCTCGCCCCGTTGTACAGCAGCGGGACGGCGACGATGATGAAAAAGATGCCAATGGCAGCCTCGTGGACGTGGAGCTTGAGGATTTCGAGCCTGAAAATCTCCAAGTTGAGTTCGCCCGCGAAGCCGGATAAAATGAAGCCAACGCTGATCGTCGCGCCGACGATGCCATACATGGCAAAGATATGGAATTGATGGTTGAACGCGAAGTAAAAGAACCCGTACAATCCCAGGCCGACAATCGCGATCCCAAAAAAGATCATCTTTGCTTTCTTCCCGCTCTTGTACCTGGCTGGCAAGAACTCCTCCTCGATGAGCTTTGCCTGCTCTTCCGTGAGCCCGAAATCGAGCATGCGCTGTTTCCGCTGCTGGATGATTTTCTCCATCTCCGCAGCGCGGTCCTTGCCTTCCGAGGAGATGCCAAGGAGCAAGAAACTGCCAAGACTGACAAACGAGATCGTGTATGAAAAGATTTCCTTGAGGTCTGCAAGCGCCGGGTCGTTGAATGCCGATGCTGCGATGAAAATGCTGTATCCAAACGACACGATCATCGCAAACGCGAGGATCCAGAGCGCCAGGACACGCAAGAACTTGAGGATGGTCGATGGCTGGTCCTTCTTCGGCCGGTTCTGCTCCGAGAGCAAGTTGATCTCGTCGGGAATGGCACTTTTGCCCCGCTTCCTCGATTTCTTGCCATTGCTCTCCGGAGAATCATGGCTTGGGCCATCAACTGTCGCTTCATTTGTCATGGATCTCGCACGCTTGCCTGGATACGATGAAACTACCTCAACATGCTTTGATGGTTATCGAAAGTTATTAAATGGTTATGTATCCTTCCGAATCTCAATTGTTGGTTTTTGTCAAGTTTCGAGAGGAAAAACGAGATAACACGGGGTATTCTCGACGATTTATTTCGCGATTTCGTGGAAAAATCGGCACCGCACGCATTGCACCACGATTTTAGGGCCTTCGTTGGAGATAACACGACGCTTGACCATCTTCCCGAGGCATTTCTCGCATGTGTTATTCCAATCGATTTCTACAGCTTCAACGGTTGTCATAGCGTCATTCAATTCATTTTTGTTTGGCGGATTCGAAGCCGCTTGGCTTTCCACGCGGTCGGCAGCAGCCCGTTTTTTCGTCAAAGGAATCGCGTCTATATTATTGTATAAATGAATCGCTAAGTAATAAATATGTGGGAATATGTGGCATAGCCACAGACTTCGAAGTAAATCGCGGGTTCCTATCTGCTTATTATATGGTAAGGAACGCAAGGATGGTAAAAAAAGGGTCATACTATCCCGATATCCCGCCCTTCCGACAAAAATCACGCGCGATGCATGCCATCACATCATTTCAAGTAGATTTTAACATCTGGACAAAATTAACTCCGCAAGCTTAAATTCGAAGATCCACGTGGAACTATTTAGCATCCATAATCAGTTTTTGTAAACATATGTTCTTGTGGTGGCGATATTATCCCGCAAGATCTCGTTCTAGATGCGTGATGTTAGATCAACCGCTCTATGAGCCAAATACCACTTGCTGATCAAGGAGAAGAGATTCATGCCGCAGATCGTGAGGTCAAAACCAATGGCTGGGATTTTTCTCTTCATGTTCGCCATTCTTTTCACGATCGGCGCGCCCGCGTTTATTTTCGCTGTGGCAATGGTTTTTTTTTCGACCTGATGGCGAATGTGTACTTCTTTTCGAGCCTTTGGTTCTTGTTCGTGATTGCCAAATTGATGGAAACTCCCTCCCAATATCCCTAGATTAACGGATCTACGGATGTTTGCAGTCGATCATTTGAGTTCCTTACGTTTTGCCTTCAATTTCTTGTACTCGTCGTAATCGGGCTCACGGGAGTAATGGACAAGGATGTCTCCCTTGACGACATCTTTCCAATCCCGTCCCACGAGGAAAATCCCTGCAACCAAATAGGCCATTCCGATGCAAAACTCCAGCGAGTAAAGGCCCGCTGCAAGCAAGGGGGTTCCGATGAGCACGAAGTACGCACCTATAACCGATTCATGCACGTGGTAGCCCGCGATGTAAAACCGGAACAAGTCCTCGCCCACGTTCCCCACGATGAGCGCGACGAGGAATGCGATGCTGATGGCACCGAGCGCAATGGAGTATTGATACAGGCCTCCATAAATTGTTCCCATCATATCGCTGATCTCGGTGCTCGCTGCCACGTCCCACAAGATGTAAAATACCACGGTTGCTGCAAACAACACGAGGGTTATCCCGAAAAACCTGAAGGTCGCTTTCCCCCCTTTGCTTTCCGGCTCGCCATATTCTTTCTGATGCTCGTAGAATTTCGTGCTGTCGCCGAGCTTGGCCGCATCAAGTTCCGGTTTCTTGAACCGGCGCTGGAGCAACGACCCGACGAACATGAGCACGAAACCGAGTATCATCACCCCCGTCAAGCAGTAAAAAACGGGGCGTCTCAGGAATCCTAGGCCCACGATGTAGAAGACATTGAACGCCGAAAGCAACGAAAAAGAAAATTGAGCAAAGGTATTTCCGAAAAAGATAACCAACCCCGCCATCCTTGTCCTCCGCAGCATCGTGTTTGCATCCATGGATGACTTGAATTCAAAGCAGCATATAAATTCACGCCACTGGTCATGGTGCAATTCTTTTGTCCCGTTGAGAATTTTCGTGCAAGATTTTTAAAAAGAAAAAGCGCGGAGAGAGGGGCTCGAACCCTCGCAGGATTTCTCCCACTGACTTAGCAGGCCAGCATCGTGTGCGTGCGATTTTTAAGCAAGCAGATATCCTTCGCAAACCACTTGATTATCTCCGCTTTATATCGTGTTTTTCAACTATACGACCGCGGGCGCGGAATTTCGCTGGATCGCGCCCGCTTTTTCCGAACCTTGCTTGATCAATAAAGGATGAAAAAACTAAAAAGATTTTTCATTGCCTTTCTGGAAAGAACTTGACCAAATCTCCCACAATCAATTATCAAAGAGGCAAAGGCCACGACAGATATCACGCCCGGCATGGTTTCATTCGCTCCCGGCCGAATTTGTATGTTCGGGGAGCATCAAGACTACCTCAAGTTTCCTGTCATCGCCGCGTCGATCGATCTCGGGATACACATCGAATTTCGCGGGTTCCACGATCCCGGCGACCAGCAGATTTGCATCGAGATGCCGGATATGAACGAGACGCGGTTCATCGACTTGAAAACGCCGATCGTGTACACCGGCAAGCGGGATTACCTCGCGTCGTCTATCAACGTGCTCAAGAGGAGCGGCATTGCGGTTACCAAGGGATTCACGGCACGGATCACGGGCACGCTGCCGATTAACGCAGGGGCGTCGAGTTCCTCGGCACTGATCGTTGCGTGGTTAAACTTACTCGAGCACCTCTTTTCCAGCGAAAAGATCGACCCGTTCCAGCGGGCCAAGAGGGCTAACCAGGCGGAGATCGTGGAATTTGGCGAGGCCGGCGGGTTTATGGATCACGTGACGTGCAGCGTCGGGGGCATCTTGTTCGTGAGGTATGATTTCTCAGTCGAGAAAATCGCGATACCCAAGAACTTGTTCGTCGTCCTCGCAGACTCGCTGCAAAAGAAGCAGACCGTTGATGACCTCAAGCGGTTGCGCGCGAGGGTGGAAGGCCAGGTGGCTGAAGTCATGAAAGTGCGGAAGGAATTCGCCATCACGGATCCCCGGTTCTGCAACGAGGCGTTCGTCGCTGATAACACCAGCACGGGCCTCAAGTTGAAGCAGGATTACCCTATGGTGTACGCGAATCTCCAGAACGGCATCATCACGAAAAAAGCGCTTGAAATCTTCAAGTCGAAAAAACCGTCGATCAAGGCCATCGGCGATCTCGTCAACCAGCATTTTGCCTATCTCCGGGATTACTCCCACATCTCGACCGACAAGATCAATGCCATGGTGAAGGCAGCTCTCGACGCCGGAGCCACGGGAGCCAAGATCAACGGTAGTGGTTTCGGCGGGACGATGTTTGCCTTGTGCGAGAAAAAAGAAGTGCAACTAAGGATTTTGAACGCGATCGAGAACGCGGGCGGGAAAGCGTATGTCGTGAGCATCCAGGATGGAGCAAAGCTGCTGGACCGCGTGCCTGATATTGCACGCCATTGAACCGATTTCTTGGTCATCAACCGAACATCGACGGCTTAGCGTCTCCTGGCTTAAGCTCTTTTTCCATTTCTCCCTTGTAAATGCCCTTCTGGATGATATATTTCATGATCTCGTCCGTGCCCCCGCCGATGCGAAGCAACCGCACGTCCCGGAGGCATCTCTCGACCGGATACTTGTTCGTATAGCCAATACCACCGAGGATTTGGACTGCGTCGTCACAAATCTCGAAAGCCACTTGGCACGAGAACAACTTTGCCATCGCCGCGAGGGTCCCGTTTTGCATGGCGTTCACGGATTTCTCGACCAGGGCTTTTGCAGCCTCGAACTTCGTTGCCATATCAGCAATCTTGAAGCTAATACCCTCAAATGCACTGATGGGTTGCTTGAATTGTTCCCGTGATTGCGAGTAATCCGAGGCAATCTTCAACGCGGTCTTGGCGACGCCCAATGCTTGCACGGATAGCATGATGCGTTCCGGCGATAACATGTCTTGCATTGCAGAGATGGCATCGGTCTTCCCGGTTTTTCCTTGGCCGGCGCTCGCCGGCTTGATTTCCGTGAAAAACAAAGCATTTTTTGCAGGGACGCGAATTGCGTTGAACTTGATATGACCCAGGTGCAACCCGTGGAGGCCCATCATTTTATATTCCTCGACGACCTCGAATCCCTTCCATTTCGAGTCGATGATGAACGCGCCATTGCGCGCGTAGACCACGAGGACATCCGCCACGCTGCCGTTCGTGATGAATCGTTTCTCCCCGGTCAGAATTAACTCCCCCGTGGCTGGATCCTTCTCAGCAATGGTCTTCATGCGAGAGAGATCGCTGCCGGCATCCGGCTCCGTGAAACAAAACGCGCCGATTTTCTCGCCTTTTACGAGCGGCTCGATGTAGTCCTTCAAATCCCTCATCTTGCCGAAAAATTTCGCGAGCATTGCAGGATAGGAGCCGGAGAGCCGTGACATGTCGACCGGCAAGCTATACGAGCATATTGCTTCCGTGAGGATCAACTCGTGCATCACGGTCAAGCCAAGCCCGCCATATTTTTCGGGAAACGTGATACCGCAGTAGCCGTGCTTTCCAAGTGCCTTTATAACGTCGATCACGTCCTTCTTTCCGCTTTCGATAGCCTCGACGTGGGGTTCCAGCTCGACTTTCAACACGGCATCGACTTGTTCCTTCCATTTCTTTTGGTCGTCGGTTAGATTCGAAAAGATGCTTTTCATGGTTGTCATCTCTCATCTGGTCTCGTGGTCATGATCGTGCGGGTGACCGTGCCCTTTGTCTCCACCGGCATCATCCTTTGCGAAGGTGTATATGGGCACGAGCTCGCAGAACAGGATGCCTTTCAGCGCCTTGACCTTCTCCACGAAGGTCGTGACATCGCGCACCTGCCCATGGAGCGCGATGACCTCAGCGCAGTTTTCCTCCGAAACGTGGACATGCATGGTCGAAAAGATCTCGATTCCAGCATTATGCTCGAGTTCCGTGAGCTCGTCGAGCAGGCCCCTCTGGTGGTGGTTGAATGCGATGATGAGAAAGCCATCCTCGAACGTGCCAAGATCGCGGGTTGCTTCTTTCTTGAAAAACTCGCGCAACGCATCCCGCACGACCTCGGATCGCTTGGCGCCGTGCTGCTCGCAGTACTTTT
>Ga0315277_10010389_pt1 | contig 11786 bp, 5 predicted proteins | sample YL17G05_15_MG_FD_203695 | JGI IMG/M metagenome (GOLD analysis project Ga0315277, IMG submission 203695) | Sediment microbial communities from Yellowstone Lake, YNP, Wyoming, USA - YL17G05_15 | ecosystem: Environmental > Aquatic > Freshwater > Lake > Sediment | place: USA: Wyoming | collected...
CAATCGAGATGATGACGTTTGTCCGAAAGGGATTCGGGTGGCTCGAAAGGAGCGCTGCAGAAGGCTGCGGTATCTCCTCCACGCCGACATGGTGGTTCAGGGCCACCAAGGCATCCAGATCATAGCCGGCCGTGGCATTGGCGTTGTTCCCGTGGCCGAGGTCCCGGATGCGGACGTAGCGGGCGATGCTGATCCCGTGGCCCGCCAGGTCATACTCCGAGGTCCCGACCCCGTTTCCCAAAACGGTCCAGGGCCCGTTCCAGGCGTTGCTGATCGCAACCTCGATGGTGTCGTTGGCGCTGGGATGCTCCACGACCCTGAGGTCCGGGCCCGTGCCGTCTACGACCTCCGTGCCCTGGCCCATGTCCAGGAAGATGCGTCCTCCGTAGCTCATCGAGAAAGCTTTATTGTCCGGGACACCGAGGACCCAGGGCGTGAGGCTCGGGTTCAGGTGAGCCGTGGTGTCGGCCTCCTGGACTGCGACCACCCGGAAGGCGGTGTAATTGTTTCCCGGGGTCATTTGGACGTTCACGGTCACCGGGTTCACGGTGTCCGGAACGACGACATTGGAGATGACCGTGTCTCGGTACCCGTTGGCCGAGAACGCGAGGCTGTAGGTCCTGGCCTGAACGGGCCGGTGGAAGTCCCCGTTCTCTTTGGACGAATACAGAAACCAGTCCCGCCCTCTGGAAAGGGGATAGGGCCGGATCAACGCCTGGATCGGCCTGCCGTTTACGATATCCGTGACGGTCCCCTGAACCCCGGTTCTCCCCTTGTTGAGGGTGTAGATCACCCCCTCCTTATTGCGCAGGCACACGGCTTCGATGCTCTCCGGGGGCGGGTTGTTCGCCCCGCCCTGGAGCCAGACCTCGATGATCGTCTCCAGGTTCCCGTGGGTGCCGTAGGCTGCGTCGTGGGACACCCCGCTCACCTGATACCAGCGGTGGCTGTTGATGGTGTCATACCCGCTATGGGTATGGAAGCCCCAGGCGAGCTGCTTGAGCAGGCCGTCGTCCTGCGTCAGGAGGGAGGTGTGCCCCCACATGTAGCAGACGTAAACGGCTCCGGAGTGGTAGGCCAGGGACAGGGCGTACTCGTGGGCCTCCTCCTCCTGGCGAACGAGCCTTGTCTCGGGCTGGGAATAGACCTCCGGGCTGTTGCCCCAGCCCAGCCACATGTACCCGTAATCCCGGTTCAGGTCCACGTTGTTGGCGTTGGTCCTCACGTTGTTGGTCGCCCCGTCCGGGTTCTGCATGGGCAGGACGAAGATCTCGTTCTCGTTCACGACCTGGGTGATGCGGGACGAGACCCCGTAGCTGTCGGCGAGCATTGAGGCCATGTACAGCGCGACCTCGCACCCGATGTGCTCGTTCCCGTGGATGTTCCCGGTTATCCTGAACCTAGGCTCGTTCTCTCGCACGGCCACATTGTCCGAGATGCGGATGCCCCAGAGCACGCGGGTCTGAACCGACACACCCAGACTCTCCACCCGGCAGATGGTCGGATGGCGCAGGGCTAATGCCTGGAGGGAGTCCCGCACCTGGGCGTAGGTGTGGTAGAAGTTCCAGCCCTGGGTTCCGGCCTGGGCCGGGACTCCCATCGGGGGATAGCCCCTCTCCTCGAACTCTTTGGAATAATCCTTGAGCAGGACCTCCACCGGAAATCCCACAGCCCGGACCCGGGTGAGCTGTTCAGGGGTGGCCAGGGCTTTGACGCAGCTATCCTGGACGTCCACGATGGACATGCCGAGCCGGTCGAAAAGCCGGTACTGGTCGTGGCTCTGGGTGACGATCTTGACCAGGCTCTGGCTCGGCTCCCAGGAAACCTGGGCCCCGATAGTTTTCGGGGCCGCGATTGCAAGGAGCAGGAAAAGGCTGAGCGAAGTTCTCAAGAACATTAAAAGGCTAACGGATTAACACAACCTTCTCGGTAGCCGTGTATTGAGGGGAAGCCAGGCGATAGAAATAGACCCCTCCCGGCAGGCTCCTTCCTTGGGAGTCCCTGCCGTCCCAGACATATTCGTTAGACGTAAGGTGTGGGGGCTGGGGGACGTGAGGCGAAAGGATCCTCACCAGGCGGCCGGAGATGTCGTAGATGGAAAGAGAGCGGGGATGACCCGTGCTCCCGGCAGGACAGGATGACGAGATGGTAGTTTTGATCTTGAACGGGTTGGGGTAACTGGTCATTAAAACGTAAGGAACGCTCCCAAGCGGGCCCTGCTCCACCCCCGTGGCGTGGTTCAGGGCTTCCACCGCGTCCAGGCTATATCCGGAAGACCCGGAACCAAGCTTTACATACCGGGCGATGCTGATCCCGTGCCCGGATAAATCAAAGGTGCAGGTGCCGTTGCCGCTCCCCAGGGAGGTCCAGGGCCCGGTCCAGGAGTTCGAGACCGAACACTGGACGGCATGGCTGGCATTGGGGTATTCCGTGACCCTAAGGTCTGGGCCGGTTCCATCCACGATCTCCGTGCCCTGGCCCATGTCCATGATAATCCGCCCACTCGGCCCCATGGCGTAGGACTTGGTGTCCGGGATCCCGAGCACCCAGGGAGTGAGCGTGGTATTGGTCTGGGCGGAATTGTCGTCCTGCTGGACCGCGACCACCCTGGAGGCCGCGTAATTGTTGCCCGGGGTCATCTGGACGTTCCGGATCACCGGGTTCACGGTGTCCGGGACGACGATGTTGGAGACGACCGTGTCCCGGTACCCGTTGGCCGAGAGCTTCAGGCTGTAGGTCCCGTTCAACACCGGACGGTGGAAGTCTCCGTTCTCCTTGGAGGAATACAGGAGCCAGTCCTGGCCCCGGGAAAGCGGGTAGGGACGAATCAGAGCCTGGATGGGATGGCTGTTGTTGATGTCAGTCACGACCCCGTGGATCCCGGTCGAGCACTTCCTGATCTGGTAGAGGATGGATTCCTTGTTGTGCTGGCAGATGGGCAGGATGCTGTCCGTGGGCGGGTTGTACCCGTTGCCGTAGATCTCGATCGTGGTGTCGAAGTCCCCGTACAACCCGTAGGAGACGTCGTCTATATCCCCGTTGGTCTGGTACCACCCCCAGCCGTTGGTGGTGTCGTAATGAACCCAGTGGTCGTAGCCCACGGAGATCTGCTTCAGGAAGGCGTCGTCCTGGGTCAGGACCGGGGTGTAGTTCCAGAGGTAGTTGACGTAATAGGCCCCGGAGTGGAAGGCCAGCGAGAGGGTATAAGCATGGGCGTCGGCATCGGCCTTCAAGGCCTTGTTCTCGGGCTGAGAGAAGAAGCCCGTGCTGCCTCCGTCGCCCAACCACATGTACCCGTTGTCGCGGTTGATGTCCACGCCGTTGGCGTTGCTCCGGGTGTTGGCCGTGGCACCGTCGGGGTTGGCCATCGGGATGATCACGGTTTCGTAATTGTCCACGATCTGGGTCAGGCGGCTGGAGACTCCGTAACTGTCGGCCAGGATGGTGGCCATATACATCGGGGGCTCGCAGCCGATGTGCTCGTTGCCGTGCTGGTTCCCGATGATCCGGAACCGGGGTTCGTTCTCCCTCGTTCCGATGTTGTCCGAGATTCGGATCCCCCAGACCACGCGATTCTGTACCGAGAGCCCCAGGCTCTCCACCTGGCAGATGGTAGGGTGGCGAAGGGCGATGGCCTTGAGGGTGTCCCGGACCTGGGCGTAGGTGTGATAGAAGTCCCAGTTTTGGATGCCTGTTGTGCCGAGGGGTGGGTATGCTTTCTCTTCGAACTCCCGGGTGTAGTCCTTGAGGATGATCTCCACCGGGAAGCCCATCGCCTGAACTTTGGCCAACTGCTTTGTTGTTGCGAGGACCTTCACGTAGTTAGGTCTCGCATCCACGATGGGCAGGCCCATCTTATCGAAGATGCGGTACTGATCTTTGTGGCTGACCTTTATTTTAATCAAGCTTTGGACCGGCTCCCAGGAGGCCTGGGCCAGGGCGCTTGTCGCCAGGAGGGCCAGGGCGATGGCGAATGCGAAACGGAATCTTCTCAACATGTTATCTCCTTGATGAAAACAGATAGGGTATGATTATAGTTTACTCCGAAAAGAGGGAAATTGCAAGCCAAAAAGAATGCGGGGCGCGGAAGCCGCACCCCGCTTCGGGATTGTGGACTTATCTGATCACGACCAGTTTCCGGGTCAGGCTTCTCGCCCCGGCCTTGAGCCTCAGGAAATAGATCCCCGGTGGTAACCCTCTCAGATGGAGAATCCCGCTTTCGGGTTTCGGATGCCGCGCGACAGCCCGTCCGGTGACATCGTAGACCGTCAGCTCGAGGTCCTTCAGGCCCTCCGGGAAGCGGACCTCCACCTGCCCACGCCCGGGATTCGGGTAAAGGGTAAGGGTCAGGCCGGGCAGCGGAACGGCCGGCCCCGAGGCCACCCCGGTCTGCGGGATATCGTAGAGGGTGAGCAAATACACGCTGTTCGGAGGCATCGCCAGGGAATAGAGCGAGTCCGTGACCTGGATGGTGTCCCGGGAGAGGGACTGGTCGGCGTAGAGATAGTTCACCGCGTCCTGGCGGGTGTAGCCTGCGTTCAGCAGGGAGTCGTACTTCGCGATCACGTTGTTGTGCGAGGTGTCCACGATGTACATCGTTCCCTGGTGGGTTCCCTCCAGCCCGGTGAGCCGGAGGTCTAGGGGCCGGGGGTTCGTGAAGAAGGGGACCGACCAGGCGTAGGCCACGTTTGCGGCCTGGAAGGCTTCCACGATGCGTGGGGGACCGATCGGCGGGTAGTACCCCATGATAGTACTGTCCACCTCCCCATTGCGGGTGTACCCGGCATTGACCAGGTCCAGGTTGTTGACCTGACGTCCCCCGAAATACAGGGTGTCGTAGCCCACCCAAAGGGGATAGGCGATGGCATTGGCCAAAAGCAGACGGAGGGTCGTGCCCTCCCGGCTGGTCCAGGCCGTGATCCGCCCTTCGGTCGCGACCGGCAGGAGGCGGCTGTTCTTCTGGAGGCTATCGATCAGGAGGATGGCGCTGTAAACCGGCTTGCACAGGCCTCCCCGGCTGAGGCTCCCGTAGTCGCGGAAGAACTCGTAGTTGGGGTCATAGGAGAAATCCTGGTAGGTGGCCATCGCGTGGGCGTCCACACCAGCCCGGGCCATGTGGTCGTAGTACCGCGCGAAAAGCGGGGGCTGGATCATCGTTTCCCGGGTCGAGAGGGTCGTGTTGTACTCGGTGACGAACAGCTCTGAGGCGGTCATCCCCCGGGAGTCCAGCTTCCGGCGGTAGAAGTCCGCCGAGTGGTCGATCATCCCGGGATAGGTGCCCATGAACAGGTGCCAGGAGACGAAGTCCAGGGGGGTTCCCGTGTCCGCGCAGGTGTCGATCAGGTGGGCCGTGGTCGAGTACCGCTCCACCAGGGAGTCCGGGATGTAGCCGACGACCCCCGGAGAGGGGTCCACCCCCTTCCACCATCCGTTCGTCGCCACCCCGCCGATCTTGGCGTCCGGGTCTGCGGCCTTGATCGCGTTCGCGGTGTGGCAGTAGAGCTGAATGAGCTCGCTCTCGGGCCCGTTCCAGTAGAAGAGGTCGGGCTCGTTCCAGAACTCGTAGGTGGGGACGAAGCTCCAGGTCCCGATCTCTGCGGCCATGTCGGTCATCAGGGAGTCCCAGACCTGGAGGTCCTCGGGCCCCACGGTCATGAAGTACCGCCAGTTCCCGTTCACGATGGTCGAGTCCTTGGACCTGCTGCACCAGTAGGGCATCCCGGCAAGCTCAAGGACCATCCGGTCGGTCTTTGCGGCCCGGGCCTCCAGGTAAGAGCGCATTCCTCGGACCCGGGATAGGAAGTCGCTGTGGCTGATGGAGCTGCGCAGGTACCACTCCAGGTCAGCGTCGCGGATGCAGTTGTACCGGATCGGGGCGGCATTGAAGACCGCGTCTCCTGCGGGGTTCACGGCGCAGAAATGGAAGCCCGGCTTCAGCTGATTCGGGGGCTGGATCGTGGGATCGTTGGGGTTCACCCGGATGGTCTCAGCCCCGGTTGCGATGCCGGCCAGGAGCGCGAGGGCGAAGAGCAATCCGAAACGTTTGCTCATCCTGATTTCTTATGATGGCAATAGGGAATGATTATAGTTTACTCGGAAAACGGGGAAAATGCAAGTAGAGGCGCACGGCCATGTGTCCCTTACCTCTCTATCCGCCTCCCTTTATGACTATTTCATCTTGATAACCTTCAACGGCCTTGAAAACCTATCCGCCTCCCCCCGGAGAAAATACACCCCCGGAGCAAGCCCCTCCCCGATCCGCTCCCCCCGCCAGGTCCCGACCTTCCTCCCCGCGATGTCGTAAAGCACAAACCGCTCGGCCTCATTCCCGGGTACTGTGGTGAAGGATGCAAAGGGGTTGGGGGTTATTTGTAATTTTGCAATTTGAAATTTACATTTTTCATTTTCCAATTTCCCTTCCACCCCGATGTTCCCGGTGGGATTGCGCTTGTAGAAAATCTCTGGGTTCCCGCTCCGGACGTCCTCCCAGACCGCATGAACCTTGGTTCCTGAAGCCGCCACCGAGGGAAATCGGGAGTAATCCGGGGCATTGGTGAGGCGGACATCCGTCCCCCAGCTCGTCCCCCGGTCCGTGGAGCCCTTGTAGTAAATCTCGGCGTAACCGTTCCGGCCGTCCTCCCAGACCACATGGACATTAAGCCCTGAAACGGCGATCGAGGGATGCTCCGAGAAGGAGGAATCGCTGGTGAGGCGGACATCCGCTCCCCAGCTCGTCCCCCCGTCCGTGGAGCGTTTGTGGTAAATCTCTTCGTTCCCGTCCCGGTCGTCGCACCACACGACGTGGACATCGGTCCCCGAAACCGCCAGCGAGGGATACCCCGAAGCCCCCGGATCATGGGTGAGGCGTTCATCCGGGCCCCAGCTCCCCCCCCGGTCTGTGGAGCGTTTATGGTAAACTTCCTCGTTCCCGTCCCGGTCGTCGAACCATACGACGTGGACATCGGTCCCTGAAACCGCGACCGAGGGATACTCCGAGGCTCCGGGGTCATCGGTAAGGCGTTCATCCGGGTCCCAGCTCGTCCCCCGGTCCGTGGAGTGCTTGTGGTAAATCTCCCAGTTGCCGTCCCGATAGTCCACCCAGACCCCGTAGACGTCCCCCTGCGGGGAGACTGCCAGCGAGGGATACCCGGAGTAATCCGGGGCGTTGGTGAGCCGAGAGTCCGCCTCCCAGCTCGTCCCGCCGTCCGGGGAGCGCTTATAGTAAATCTCAAAGTTTCCGTCCCGGTCGTCTGCCCAGACCACATGGACATCGGCCTCGGCAGCGGCCAGGGAGGGGTACCAGGAGTTCTGCGCAGCTGTCGTGAGACGGGCGTCCGCGCTCCAGCTGGTTCCCCCGTCCAGGGAGCGTTTATAGTAGATCTCGTAGTCCCCGTCCCGATCGTCATGCCAGACCACGTGCAGCGTGTCTCCGCTTGCGGCGACGCACCGGGCGTTATTGACCGGGGTGCGGGAGTTTCCGCTGTTGTAAGTCAACCTTCTATCCGGCTCCCACTGGGCAACGAGGGGAGAGACGGCGAACAGGGAGGCGAGGAGGGTGAGGAGCATGGCGATGGCAAGGCGGGTTCCTCTTGGCATTTTTTTTCTTTATTTCAGGCTCAAGGGATGGTTATAGTTTACCCTGTAAAGGGGAAAATTGCAAGCATAAAAGGACCAATCTTCCGGACCGTTGGTTCTTAATCATTTGCTTCTCGAGGCGGGAATTGGTATAATTTATGGCGATGCCTATCCGATTCATTAGCGACAGGAGGGACAGTTGACCTCGCACAAGAAGCTCGACCAGTGGGTCCGGGAGATGACGGTGCTGATGCAGCCCGAGACCGTGTACTGGTGCGACGGCTCCTGGGAGGAGTTTGACCGGCTCTGCGCCCAGATGATCCGTTCCGGCACGTTCACGGCCCTCAATCATGAGAAGCGGCCGAACAGCTTTCTGGCCCGCTCCAACCCCGGGGACGTGGCCCGGGTCGAGGACCGGACTTTCATCTGCTCCCGGACCAAGGACGATGCCGGGCCCACCAACAACTGGCGGGACCCCGAGGAGATGAAGCGCACCTTGACCGAACACTTCCGCGGTGCGATGCGTGGCCGGACGATGTACGTCGTCCCGTTTTCCATGGGGCCCCTGGCCTCGCTCTTCGCCATGCTCGGGGTCCAGCTCACGGACTCTCCCTACGTGGCCGTGAACATGTGGATCATGACTTGGATGGGAAAGACGGCCCTGGATCACCTGGGCGCAGAGGGTTTTTTCGTCCCCTGCCTGCACTCCGTGGGCATGCCCAGGGAGAAGGGTGTGCCGGACGTGACCTGGCCCTGCAACCCCGACCACAAGTACATCGCCCACTTCCCGGAGGACCGGGAGATATGGTCCTATGGCTCAGGCTACGGGGGAAACGCTCTGGTGGGGAAGAAGTGCCTCGCCCTGCGCATCGCCTCGGTCATGGCCCGGGACCAGGGCTGGATGGCCGAGCACATGCTCATCCTGGGGGTCACCTCCCCGCGCGGGGTCAAGCGCTACATCACCGGGGCCTTTCCCAGCGCCTGCGGCAAGACCAACCTGGCGATGATGATACCGACCCTCCCGGGCTGGAAGGTGGAGACCGTGGGAGACGACATCGCCTGGATGCGGTTTGGGTCCGACGGCCGGCTCTACGCCATCAACCCCGAGAGCGGGTTCTTCGGCGTGGCCCCGGGCACCTCCATGTATTCCAATCCCAACGCCATGCTCACCATGAACCGCAACGCCATCTTCACCAACGTGGCCCTGACCCCGGAGGGGGACGTGTGGTGGGAGGGAATGACGGATGCGCCTCCGGAGAGGGCCATAGACTGGACCGGGCAGGACTGGTCCCCGGGCTGCGGCCGGAAAGCGGCCCATCCCAACGCCCGGTTCACGGCTCGGGCCAAGCAGTGCCCGGTGATCGATCCTGCCTGGGAGGACCCACAGGGGGTCCCTATTTCGGCTATCCTGTTCGGAGGAAGGAGGGCCAGCGTGATTCCTCTGGTCCACCAGGCTTTCTCCTGGCAGCACGGGACCTTCCTGGGAGCCACCGCCTCCAGCGAGAAGACTGCTGCGGCTGCGGGCAAGGTCGGGGAGCTGAGGCGTGACCCGATGGCGATGCTGCCCTTCTGCGGCTATCACATGGGGGACTACTTCGGCCACTGGCTCTCGATGGGAAAGCGGACCGCAGAGAAAAACCTGCCCAAGATCTTCTACGTGAACTGGTTCCGCAAGTCCGCGGAGGGCCACTGGCTCTGGCCCGGGTACGGGGAGAACAGCCGGGTGATCAAGTGGATCTTCGAGCGCATCGAGGGGGAGGGCGAGGCCGTGGAAACGCCCATCGGGTATCTCCCCGCGTTCACAGGGATTGACCGCAGCGGCCTGGAGGTTTCTGACGAGGCCATGCGTGAGCTTTTGAAGGTGGACCGCGGAGAGTGGCTGAACGAACTTGTGAGCATAGATTCTCATTTCGCCCAGTTCGGGGACCGCCTGCCGTCCGGGCTCCGGGAGGAGCGCTCAGCGCTGGAGAAGCGGCTCCGGGCCTGATCCCTTAATATCCTTTCTAAAGGGGGGTAGGGGGCGTTTCCCCTCTGCTCCCCTTAGGTTGTTCAATCCAAAATCCGAAGTCTAATACTCCTACAATTGGCGAGAAATTGGAGAGAACATGGCATCGCGAGAAATTCGTATAGCCCATTGATAATCATTGAGTTATGCTTGAAATCGCTGTACTAAAAGCTGAGAGTGGATTTGGACGGTGTCAACCAAGTCTATGTAAGAGAAGGGGTTATCCCTGTTAACCTTCGGGATAACCCCTCCGAGGGTATTGAACGGTATCTCAGTTTGCTTGCGCGGATGTCACCTCACTACAAGGAGCTTCTTGGTCAATACGGTGACGCCAACCCTTAGTTGGTAGAAATACATCCCGCTCATCAAGTTGTTCGATTCCAGGATGGCAGCATGGTTCCCCGCATCCAGGGTGCCGTCAGCGAGACTAACGACTTCCCTTCCCAAGGCGTCATAGACCTTGAGGCTCATGTGCTCCTTTCTCGGAAGCGAATAGCGGATCGAGGTTGCGTAATGGAAGGGATTGGGTTCGTTTTGGAGCAGGACGATGTTGACACTGGATTCGACTGCTTCTTTTTCTTCCACGCCTGACGTTGAATACTTGAACACATCACCGTTGGGCGTGGTCCCTGCGTAGATTGTACCGTCCGAGGCCTTGAGCAGGCACAGTGCCTCATAAGCCCCGGCTAAACTTCCGCAGTTCCGCCAGGTCAATCCCCCATCTGTGGAGTGGAAGACCACCGAATCCGGCCCGGGGTGGAACCCGATGAAATACGACCCGTCCTGAGCCTCCACCATGTCGAAGACCCGCCCCGCTTTCATCGAGCCGTTGGGGATGACCCCGCAAGTGTCCCAGTTGATGCCTTCGTTCGTGGAGCGGAGGAGGATGCCCTGGGGCCCGTGGGCCCAGCCTCCGGTCCAGAGGCGGTTGTCCGAGGTGCGGTAGAAGAAATAAAGCTGGGCCAGGGTCACGGTGCTGTCCACGTAGGGCAGGTTTTGGACATTCCAGATGTTGCCGTTGTTCAATGTGACGTAGAACCGGTCCCCGGTGTTTCTGGCCCCGGCCAGCAGGGCTCCTCCCGAGGTCTCGTAGAAGGAGAATATCCCGCCCGCCACCAAGGGCACGTTCCCGGTCCGCACCCAATTGGCCCCGTTATCTGTGGAGCGCCAGACCCTCCCGAACCCGAAGGAGTCCGGGGAGGTGCCGGCGAAGAGCGTTCCGTCCGCTTTCTGGAAGATCTTCCTCACGCCGTGGGCATAAGTGAACATCGTGACCTGGCTCCAGGACGCCCCGCCGTCTGTGGTCCGGAATACATTGCCGTTGGGATAAGTGCCTGCGAGGATGGATCCGTTTCGGGCCGGGAGCAGGCAGTAGATGTGCGTCTCCCCGGGGATGTCAGCCGTGTTCGCCCAGCTCGCTCCCCCGTTCGTGGTCTTGAACACGTCCCCGTTCGGGGCCGTGGCCGCGTAGATGGCCCCTCCGGCTTCGATGAGGTCATATACATATGTGGCGTTGGCCAGTTCCCCGGTGTTCTGCCAACCTTTGGAACCGCTTCCTGGGCGCTCCCCTTCCTTGGGCGTGGAATCCGGTGTACATACCCAGACGTCCTCCTCACCGTATGTTCCCTCTGAGACTTCGCTTCCAAGATAGAGTCTGCCGTCCGTGGCCTCAAACCCCGAGCAGCAGGGTAGGTCCGTGTTCACCGGGGCCTGAAGGATCTCTGCTGGGCCCCATCCGCTCCCGGTCCAGTGCGAGACGAACAGGTCGCAGTCCCCGTATTTCCAGGCCGGATGCGTGCCTCCGAAGTCCGAGAAATAAAGCCGTTGCTTGTCCGGAGAGACCGCCGGATGGGTCTCCTGCCCCGAGGTGTTCACGTTCGTTCCGCAGTTGGTCAGGGAATCGAATCCCGTTGGAGTGATGCGGACGACCCAGATGTCTCCCTGTCCGTACCCCCCGGCGCGAGTGGACTTGAAGTATAATTGGTGCCCGTCCAGGGTGATGGCGCAGGGCCCGTCCTGCACAGCCATACTGGAGTCGTTCACCGGATAGGGCAGGCGCACGGGGTTGCTCCAGCCGTTCCCCTGCCAGGTGGAGAGCCAGAGCTTGTTGCCCTTGTAAACGAACAGGGATTCTCCTCCCGAAGAGATGGTGGGATAGGTCGCGGGGTTGATCTGCCGCCCCACGTTCGTTTACAAGGGCAACAAG
>Ga0315277_10010390_pt1 | contig 11785 bp, 7 predicted proteins | sample YL17G05_15_MG_FD_203695 | JGI IMG/M metagenome (GOLD analysis project Ga0315277, IMG submission 203695) | Sediment microbial communities from Yellowstone Lake, YNP, Wyoming, USA - YL17G05_15 | ecosystem: Environmental > Aquatic > Freshwater > Lake > Sediment | place: USA: Wyoming | collected...
TGGTGACCCAGGGAGTGGATGAGCCTTACCGTCTTTTCAGCTCCCGGGCTGAGTTCCGCCTAGTCTTGCGCCAGGACAACGCCGATCTCAGGCTTTCCCCGCTTGCCCACAGTCTGGGCCTCCTCAATAATGATGAGTACGCGCGGGTGGAAAAAAAACGAGAGCTGGTCGAAAAATGCCTTGAATTTTTGAGAAAGACCCATGTCAGCCCGGAAAGGATAAATCCCTATCTCAGTCAGGTGGGAAGCGCCGAGACTGCGGCATCATCGAGCCTCGAGAAAATACTCCGCCGGCCTGAGGTAACCATCGAAGGGCTTCTCGATTTTCTCGGCGGCAGTTTCCAGTGGAGAGAGAAGAGAGATGTACTGACCCAGGTCGAGGTAGAAGTGAAGTACGAGGGATATATGAACCGGGAGAGAATGAAAATAGACGAGGTGCGGCGGATGGAGAAGGTGACTATACCGCCTGAGCTTGATTTTTCGAGTCTCGACACTCTTTCCGTGGAAAGCCGGGAGCGCTTGAGCCGTTCACGACCCGCCACCCTGGGCCAGGCCTCGCGCCTGCCGGGATTAAGGCCTGCCGACCTTACAGCCCTGGTGGTGGAGCTGGGTAAAAGAAGGAAGGGGTGATCTTTGGCGTAGGGGCGAGGCACGCCTCGCCCGCGCCTTTCCTGAAAATCCAGATTATATAAAAATCCCCGTGGCCTAAGGAAATTTTTCATTTTACTTTTGTGACCAAAAGTAACAAAAGTCTTTTCGGGGCCACGAACTCGCCTGCCTGATTGGATTCTACCAGCTATGGTGTTTAAGTTTTTCTTAACCGCTTCCCTTTAGCTCGCCACGCGCGCTAAAAGCGGCGCGCGAAAGGCCCGCCAGGCATACTCACAATTTCAACCTTTCATGGTAATTGCTTGGCAATAATACGCTTTCCTTTACCTTAGCCCGAACATGCGGCCCCGGATGGGCGGCCTTACGGCCGCTTGGGTTGACTGCCGAAAGGAAGCCTGCTATTTGTTGGCTTGATGAGAGACTCCCCAAATTTTTTCCACATCTGCGGGAAGGAAGGGTTTGGCGCCGATTTCAATCAAGGCTTTATTGGTTGGGCTTTCAAGAGTAAAGATTTTTTTACCGCTTTCAACAATCTCAAGAGCCAGTGATTCAATTTTCCCGCCCTGGCTGGCGTGGATAATGATTACTTCATCGGCAATAGAAGCTACAAAGCGGTTTCGTTCTTCTGAGAGCTTTTTAGTTGAGCGGCGGAATTTAGAGGAGAAAGTGGAGAGTATAAGCATTTTTCCGGCTTCGATTGCCTTTTTCCAAGGTATAGGCAGTCTTATTCTTTCAATACTGCGGGACGGACAAAAGATTACAGGGTAGCCTGAGCGTAGAAAAACGGCCAGACATTCTTTTTCCATGGAGGAATGAAAGCCGCTGATTACAGTTATTGGGCAGCTCCTGAGTTCGCGGGCCAGGTCCAGGGCATGAAGAATAACCATGCCGGGACAGCGGGAGGAGCAGAAAAGAGCGATTTTGCGGGACTTAAGGAGAGAGATATTGCCAATATGTTTTGCACCGGCTGGCAAATAGCTGTCAGGCAAAGCTTTTAATCCTCCGCATTTTCAAGATTATCTTGGCCCATGCGGTACTTGATGTCATAGTTGATAATAAAATCAAGCTCCTCGTCCGGAAGCCGTAATGTTGCGCAAGTACACGGTCGATTTCGCCTAGGATGGGCTTTTAAACTTTAAAGAAAGCCCTTTTTCTCATCTTAATCCAATGCCGACTTCGAAGGCCGTCCTGTAATTTTCTGGGATGCTAGATTTTATCTTTTCAACATCATGCACATCGCCTAAATTGAATCCTAACTTTAGAAGTCTAAAACACAACTCATTGCTGTTAATACGAAATTTTGTAGGGTCAGGACTTCTAACTGGTACATAAGGGCTCCCAAAATCCAGAGCGGTAGTATCCTGCATTGGAAAGGTTAATCTCATTTCAATTCCCCACTTGTCGACTTCCGGATCATTATGAATATAGTAGCCCTGTTCATTATTACGCGGTGGCCGGCCTTTAATTATCTTGAATGTTTTATCGAAACCGCATTTGCTCTTAAATGGAATAATAGCCTCGATAAAACAATGGACGCTTAAATATCCCAAGGTCCGAAAATATTTTTCATTTTGAAAGTGATCAGCATGAGGAATTATTCTTTGCTCTTCCTGATAAATATTTTGATTGATTCGCTTCTGCACAGCTATTTCTAAGGCAGCCTCTTTTCCGTCAGACTCATATCGGACTTTCAAAATATTGCTTTCTATATTCAAGACTTCGTACCAGCCCAGGCGATTTCTATAGCGTCCCCCTACTTCAAAAATTATATCATCTTGCATTATACCCCCCACATGATTTTCATAGGTGCCTTCTACGAATTATGACCCAGTCTAAGTCCATCCTTTTCAATGAGCTCCTTGAAAAGCTCTTTACTATTAATTCTAAATGTTCCATCGTACCTAACGTCGCCATTTTCTACCTTGTAACCATAGCGTCCAAGTTGTATCTTAATGGTTTGATCTTTTACAAAATATATACGACATTCCATGCCCCACTTGCCTGTCCCACAGTCAATCACAAACCCTTTCATGGAAAGCTTTTCCCATGACCAAGTTTTACCAGTCCATTCGGAATAGTCTTTAAGGAACTGTGGAAAGGACTTTCTAGCAAGTTCGATTTCGAGTGTTATTGGTCGTTGTGCACGTATAATTAATAACAGTGCTGCCCTCTCGGCGTAGTTAGTAATATTCATCATCTTTGCCATTTTTACCTCCACATTGTGTTGAACTACTAACAGATCTGTAATCTACTATGTTAGAAATATTAGTTATTATCCTTATTGGATCGGTACTTAATATCGTAATTGATAATATAATCTGACGCATCATATGATATGCCATAATGCTTTATAAGAATTGAATCTATCTGATCTATAATATCCTTTGATTTACTAGGATAAAATTCATCGTATAAAACCTTGCCGGTATTTTTATATGAACAACTTTTTCTATTCTTGTTTTTCTTCAAATCTGTCATAAGAGTATCGGCCAGCTCAATTAGTTGTTTTTGAGCCTCGTCCGTCATCCTGTCAAGTCCTGCCGGAAAAGAATGTATTTCATGTTTTCCGCAGTGATATCCTTCGAAAAATGTATACCACCACCAGAAAAAGAGATTAGAGTTCAAAACTGCAAGCATAATTTTAGATTTCTTTGAATCATGAAGATAATATGGTTTGTAATCTTCTGATTTCTTTTCCCCATCAATCTCATTGTAGAAATAGGGAAAAAAATCAAACGCCTTTACATAATTATAAGGAATACGATGAACATAAAAAGAAACTTGCGCACCATCATTTACGAAAAGCGCTGCTTTAAAATGCCTTATTTTTTTTAGAATTGAATCTATCAAGGCGTTCCCTATCTTCGGTATTGCTGATAGAGCACTGTCGATAAATGATGGCCAGAAAACCAAGTTAGGTAAAAGATTATTACGTTCTTCAGGCTTCCATCGATTATAACGAGAGGTAAATAAAGATTTGTCTTTCATTTGAGCTGAGGCTATGAATATTGTAAGGCGCTGCTTTGAACCTTCGAAAAGTTTGCAAGGGTATACATCGAATGCGCTAAGCCACAAAGTACGTTTTTCTTTTAATAGCAACGACTGCAAAGAGCTCATACGTTCAGTCGACATAAGACTAAGTGGCACAATTAGGCTTATTAAACCCTTAGATTTGAGAACAATCAGACTTCTTTCAATTGTATAAGCATAAATATTTCCACATCTCTCTGTCTGATAATTTTGCACTGAGTATTCTGACTTTACCTTGCTATATTCCACATACGGCGGATTACCAATAATAACATCAAATCCACCATTCTTTATTATTCCATAGAACTCGACAAACCAGTGGAAGGGTTTGTGGCTGTTAAGCCAGTTTTTATATCTTATTTCGTAAGTATCATTGCTATTGAAGTCTCCCTTGGAAATACTATATTGTACAGCTAAAAGTCTGTTAAGTTTTTCCTCAAGTTCTTTAAAGCGGCGGCACAATTCCTGCTTGTGTTCTGCAGGGATAATACCATCGCCTGTTAACTGGTATTCCCTGAACCTTTCATAGAACTGCTGGGCATCAGCTACAGCGATTTCAAATTTTCGTAATTCCTCTTCTTCCTCGCCAAATATCATGCTGCGCTGTTCTCCCTCCTCTGAAAATGCCTTTCTTACCTCTTCTTTGGAAGAAAACCCGACCAGGGTATTCCCGGCGCGTATATTAAAGTCAATGTCAGGCAGAGGCTCAATTTCCTCATAATTGTCAATCTGGGCGATAAGTTTGAGAAAAAGACGAAGCTTACAGATTTCCGTGGCTTCCTCCATGATATCCACGCCGTAGAGATTATTCACAATGATCGATTTAAGAATGAAATAGCGGCGGTCAGGATGCAGGGACACCCTGTTTAAAGTTTCGCTGAAAAGCTTAAAATAGTTCGGGTGGTTTTTCCTGGCCTCCTCACCCCACTCAGCCAGGAAGAACTCCATTTTTTCAAGACACTCTTCGTAAAGCGGTTCTAATATGTTGAGTGCTGCGAAAAGGAAGGCCCCTGAGCCGCAGGTCGGGTCAAGCACGGTTACTTTCTCTATTGCATGCCAGAAGGAAGTAAGGAGTTCAGGGCCTTCGCAGGATTCAATAACATCCTGGGCGAACTGTCGGATATCGAGGTTATAGGTAATCAGGTCGTTAATTGATTGAACCTCACCTGAGGTCATTCTGTCATGTACTTCCTGGTAACGCCTGCGCCGGGATACCAATTCGCGCCAGATTTCTGTAGGCAGGGCAAATTCTGCAGGGGCCGGCCTGTTCCAGCCGCCGCGCTTGGAGACATCGTTCAGCCCGGCAGCTATTTCTTCAGGGAGTTCCAGCGGCTTTTCCAGGGGCTTGAGCGGCTTTTCGTGAATATTAACCGTTATTCCATGTTTAACAGCATTGTAGATATACCGGTCAGGGTTTTCCTGGAGCAGTTTCCAGACTGAATGCTCACCTTCGAATGCTACTTTGCAATGCTCCTTAGCTGAGTCAAAGAGGAACGGAATTATGGTGTTCTTGCTGATATAATCAGTGATATCCTCTTTGGTGTAGTAAGCTCCCATCTGTTTCTGGTTAATATACTTCTCGAAGATATAACCAAGTACATCGGGGTTTATTTCGTTGTCATTGCGCAGCGGGCGTTCATCCAGGTGCCACTGATAGCATTCAAAAAAGTCGAACAGTTTTTCAAAAGCTTGATCATCTATGACAATATCGCGTCCGTGAAGCTGTTCTATCTGGTGGGGCATGAATATCCCGCCGTTCAGGTAAGGCACTTCGCCGAAAAGATTCCTTGCCGCCACAGAGCGCTCTTCTTTCTTTTTGGAGAATCCCTGAAAGAACAGAGGGCAGAGAAAATCCCGATAAAAGAGGTTTTTGCCGCAGGATTGGCTTTGAGCCAGCTTATGGCGCAGGTAATCCGGGTTGTTGTCGAGGAATCCTTTTTTCTGGATAAAGTAGATGAACATCAGGCGGTTCAACATTACCGAGACATACCAGCGCTGCATTTCATTGTCAGGTATGCCCTTAAGGAAACTCAGGAAAGAAAAATGTTCGGTCTGAAAGCGGTCATAAAACCGTTTGGTTACCCGCTCGACATCGAAAGCTTTTCTGGCCCGGCCGGTAACCGCAGTAAGAGTAAGGGTCTCTTCATCTTCAATATTGACGGCAAGGTTTTGCAGTTTCTGAATCAGTGATTCGCCGGATTGCCCTTTACGGTACGAATGTTCCCGGCAGGCGGCAGGTTTGCTTTTTACCCTTTTAACCCATTGCCAGATTTGAAAAGAATTTTTTTCATCTGTATATACTATTATATGTTCATAAATACTTTTTGCTACCTGCCGCTCAATTTTGAGGCGGGTAGAGTAATCAGGATAACTGCCGTCAGTCTGCGGATCGCAGATAAAGGCAGCCAGGCCCTGTTTTTCGGCAAAGGCATTCAAGATGAATTGCTGTCCGTCTACTGAAACGACAAGCCTGCTCTCATAATGGTTCCAGCATAGTTCTTCTATAAATAGCCGTTTAAGATTAAATTCGGCAATGAATTGCCTTGCTTTGGCAAAATCGAGTGGCATGGTCACTTTCCTCCAGGATTAACCGAAAGCCCCATTGAACATATAAGCCGCGGTTCTTTAGAATCCGCCTCTTCACCTTTGACACATAAAGCATCTGCATCGCGCAGCGACATAACCTTCTGTGCTATTGCTTCATTGGAAGCATGAGTACGAAGAAGGCGGTTAAGAGCGTCTTTTGCCGCTTCACGCAAGGGATAGCGGTATATGTCCTCTATTGCCCGGTGGAGTTCGAGAATGTCGAAAAGTGTTCCTTTTACTTCTGCTGCATATTGATTAAGTCTTTCGTAAGTACGGAATCTAGCTCCGGATTTTCGTCCAAGCTGGCCGCCAATGGATTTCTCTTCTTTCAAGATTTCCTCGACACCTTTTTTTACTAATTCATGGTGATTTTCCTGGCGCGGCAGTGCCGGAGTATCCGGTTTGCATTCCGCTGCGCGCAAGATTGCTTTTTGTGATTCCGTTACTATCTTTCCAGATTTATCAACCCAAATAAGGGCATCATTGTCTTCGCCAGTTCTCACATAAACTAAGGCGCCTTCAGGAGAATCATTCTTTGGACTATATGTTTTAGTGGAGTAAACTACAGGAGGCAGGTCCGGAATTATCTTTTCCAGGTTTGGATCTGCTGTAATAGCGTTTTTCCAGATCTGGTAAGCTTCTGATGCCAGATCGACCTCGGTGTCAGCTTCTCCGTCATAAATGCCTGAGTTTTCGGTGAAAAGGTCTCTGACCGCCTGGTCATTGCGGTCATCCTCGAAGAAAGCTTCGTCAGTGCCAACTACCTCCGCGTTCTGCTGGAGTCTCTGGCGCACTCTGGCGCGGAGCCTGATTATTCTCTCCACGCCTTCAGCAGGCAAAAACGAATAGCAAATAATTTTTTCCGCTTTTTGTCCAATGCGGTCAACACGGCCCACCCGCTGAACTAGCCGTATTATTGCCCACGGCAGGTCATAATTAACTACAATGGCGCAGTCCTGAAGGTTCTGTCCTTCACTAAGAACATCAGTGGCTACAAGTACCCGTAATTCATCTTCAGGGCTTATATTGGCCCTCTTCTCATTGCTCTCCGGGCTGAAACGCCAGGCAAGGGCAGTGGGATTGGGAGAGTCTCCAGTTACACCCTCAAGTTTTTCTATGCCTAGAGATTTGATCTGTTCTGCAAGATAGCGTACTGTATCGGCAAATTGAGAGAAAACGATCACCTTTTCATCATGATGTTTTTTTAGTAATAAATCTTTCAAGGCCTCAAGTTTTTTATCCTTAGTGTGATCCCATTCTCCGCACTTTTCCAAAATTTTTATGAGGGCTTCTGCGTCGCTTTTTAAATTTTCAGCCAGAGCTTTTACAAACAATCCAGGTCTCAGCCAGTCAAAACGGTGTTTTCCCTTTGAAGTGTATTCCTGGTAAGCTTTTTCGGCGCGAATCTTAAAATCCTCTTTACTGTGCAAATCCGGTGTTTCTTCCTGGCCTTCAATCTCATTATTATTTTCCTCAAACAATTCTCTGGAAAAATCTTTATCCTCGTCTTCAATTCTGGTATCAAGAAGTCCGGTATCCTGAGTACCTATGGGAAGCAGGAGTCCATTTTCAATGGCATGGAGGTAAACATAATTGCGTAAAATATGACGTTCTACGGACTGAATAAAAGCCGCTCCGCTGCTTTCCAGTCTTTTGAATAGGTTTGTACGGCAAAAACCCATTAACCTTTTACCAGCACGGGAAAGGTTCTGCAATATTTTTGTTTCTGTCTGTGTTGGAGGAGTATCAGGTACAGGTATGACATAGTTTCCCAGGCCATAACGGGGCAAATGCAAGCCGTTAATGATGTCTACCACTTCCTGGTCATACATTCGGGCATACTGGTCATCTGAATTTTTTTCATCTATTTTGAACTTAACCGTTTTTGGAATCCGGTCAGGGAAATAAGATCTTCTGCCATCTTCAAAAGTCAGATATTTTCGGCCATTGGCTGGATCAGTCTTAGCGTAGTTTTCCTGAATAAAGGTACGGGTTCTTCTGACAAGATTAAGGCGCATAAGTTCTCGCCAGTCGTCTGCATATTCACTCTTTTCGAATGCCGCGATGGATCGTATAGGGCATTGATGACGTCGCATGAATTCTATCTCACCCAAAACAGAAAGCAGGCGCTCTGGCCTGATAGGCAGTTCCTGATCTTCCGGAAGGAATAGTCTTAGCTGATTGGAAAGGTCCAGGTATGTTTTATTGTAAGGGGTAGCGGAAAGAAGCACACACTTGCTTTCGTTTTTTACAATATATTCCAAAATAGTTCTGTATATCTTGCCTTCGCGATTTCTTAAATTTTGGCTTTCGTCAATCACCACCAGCTTGTAGCGCTTCTTTTCCAAAAGTTTCCGGGTTACCAAGCTAAGCGATAATACAGTACCTTTAAGGTTATATCGCTCTCGATAATCTATCCACATTGGAACCAGATTTTTCGGGCAGATAATAAGAGTTTCAAGATCGTAATCATCTTCAAATATACGAGCCACGGCCGTGGCCATTAATGTCTTGCCTAGTCCAACTACATCACCGATAAGTACCCCGCCCCTTTTGTTTATATGGTGGGCAGCAATTTTTACAGCAGCTTCCTGGAATTTGAAGAGTTTATTACCAAATTCAGCCGGGAGGCGAAATTCAGAAAGCCCTTCAATAGCCTCACGAGAAAGGTGGTAAGCCATTTTGATATAGATATGATATGGCGGTACAGGTTCCTCACGCGCCCAGCTTTCCTCTATTACTTTCACCAAATCCGCAGAGATATCTATGCACCATCGGTCATTCCAGCGATCTTCAAACCATTTAGCCAGCTTCTGGCAGGCATCGTCATCCATAACGTCTACATTCAATTCACCCTGTTTGGAGAGTCCGGCAAGTGTAAGGTTGCTGCTTCCAAGATAACCAACTCTGGGGTTTATAGGGTCAGGCCGGAATAGTAAATACAGCTTGGCGTGCAAAGGATACTGTAAGAACAGTTTAACGATTACTTTTTTCGCCTTTATTTGTGCGGCAAGACGCCGTAAACCATATTCGTCTTCGTTGGTAGGAACGCCTACGGTCAATTGTGTCTTGAATTTTTCTACCAGATTTTTCTTGAGCCGCACAACAGTTGCCTGATCTATAAGGTCGTTATTTTTATTAAGTCCTAATAAAGCCTGTATTTCTTCCTGCGGCATTCGCTGCATGCCAACTAGCAACCGGCAACAATGTCCTTCACCTCCAGTCCAGTTTTCAATAAATGAATCAATCGCCTTCCATCCGCGCAAATTAAAATAACCAACACAAAAATCAGCCCGCTCGGAAACTTTTATTGTTTCTCTTAGGGCAGGAAGAAGCTCATTATCTATGTTATCAAATATGCGCGGCATAATGAAAATGTCCTTTAGATAAGAAATTTGTTTTAAATATAACTTATTACCAGCAATACAGTTAATTGGCTGGCTTTTTATCGTTTTAGGTAAACATCCCGGCGGACCTTCTTATAGGGAATGTCTTCCCCAGGCTCTTTTTGGGCTTTTCGAATCGCTTCCAAGTCAGATCGGTCTTCAGCTTCCTTGATCATGCGTTCCATAATTTTCAGTTCTTTGAAAGGGATTATGACGGCCACGTTTTTCCCGCGTCGGTGGAGTACTATACGTTCTCCACTATAAGCTACCCGGTCAAGAACATCGGAAAATTCTCCCTTGGCTTTATTCTCAGAAAGTCTGGTCATGACAATCCCTTTCCGGCAAGTAATAGTATTTCTGTAATAATATCGGTAACCTGAGGATTAAAATCAAGCGGATTAATACAAGGCAAACAAGAAGAGTGTCTATATTCAAAGAATAGAAAAGCCTGGGGGAATAAAAACTACTTTACTATTTCTATTTGCCGCGGATTACATCCGGCCAGAGCACTTTGTGCAGTTGGAGCTGAAGGCGGCAGGAAAGCCTGTCTTCTATCATCCATTCAGCGAGGATCGCCGGATCAAGACTGCTCTGAACAGGAGAGAAAAGGACCTTGCAGCGGCTTTCGAGCTTGCATTTGCGCATGATCAAGAGCGCCCAATCGTAATCTTCGCGGCTGCACAGGACAAACTTGATTTCGTCCCTTTTGCCCAAAAGGTCGAGGTTACCCCAGTGGAATCCTTTGTGCGCTTTGGCCCCCGGGGGTTTAATATCCATTACCTTCATCACCCGGGGATCAATTTCGTTCACCAGGCGAGTGCCGCTCGTTTCAATCTGTACATCGAAGCCCTCTTCGAGGAGCCTCTGGCACAACAGGGGCAGCTTATCCTGAAGCAGGGGCTCGCCCCCGGTCAGCACTACCCGGCGCACCCTGTTTGCCCGGCAGATCGCCATGAGATCATCCACAGACACGGCAGTCCCTTCTTCCTCGCGCGCATAAGCGGTATCGCACCAGGTACAGCCTACATCGCAGCCGGCAAAGCGGATGAAAGTGGCCACGAAACCCTGCCAGCCTGACTCTCCAGCCACGGAGAGAAATGTCTCGCAGACTTGCATATTCTGTATTCTGTCTCCTGTATTCTTTCTAGTTATTGCCTGGTGCTTTTGTTTCAGTCAAACATGGCTAAGCGCTGTCAAAAACTCCCTCGATAATGGCCTGGCAATGACGGCAGTGGTTTCCGGAATCCAGGTCGTAGCCGCCGATACTATAACCGAAGCGTTCGATAACCGCTTTGCCGCAGGAAGGGCAGAAAGTGCTCTCCGAGCGCTCTCCCGGTACATTGCCCACGTAAATATATTTAAGGCCGGCTTCCCTGCCCGCTTCAATAGCCCGGCGCAGTTCGCTCACCGGTGTAGGGGGAAGGTGAAGCCATTTGTTCTGCGGGTAGAAGCGGCTCACGTGCCAGGGTATATATGCACCGCACCCGGCAATAAAGGAGGCGATCTCTTTCAATTCCTCGTAGGAATCATTCATGCCGGGGACTACCAGAGTGGTAACTTCGCACCACACGCCGAGGCCGGGAAGCGAGGCGATTGTGTCGCAGACAGCTTTGAGGTCCCCTTTGAGAACCTCGCGGTAAGTATGTTCCTGGAAAGCCTTGAGGTCTACGTTGGCGCCGTCGAGGAAGGGGGCTAGTTCCCTGAGCGGCTCCTTTTCGATAAACCCGTTCGAGACCATCACTGTTTTCAGCCCTTTCTCCTTAGCCAGTTTGGCCACATCAAGCATGAACTCGAAGAATATTGTCGGCTCGGAATAAGTGAAGCAGACACTGCGGCTCGCTGTGGCAATGGTCTCCTCCACCACCTTTTCCGCGCTGGTTTGGTAGCCATGGATTTCCGGGTTACGGCGACCGGCGAAGGACAGGTCGTGGTTCTGGCAGAAAGGGCAGGAAAGATTGCAGCCGACAGTGGCAATGGAATAAGCAGTAGACCCGGGGAGGAAATGGAAAAGAGGTTTCTTTTCAATAGGGTCCACATGCGCGGCGGCGAGCTTACCGTAGACAAGACTCACCAACTGTCCATCCACATTTTCCCGCACCCCGCAAATTCCCCTTCGTCCAGTGGCGATAGTGCAGTGGTGCGGGCAGAGGAGGCACTTGACCCTGCCCTCATCCA
>Ga0315277_10010391_pt1 | contig 11784 bp, 11 predicted proteins | sample YL17G05_15_MG_FD_203695 | JGI IMG/M metagenome (GOLD analysis project Ga0315277, IMG submission 203695) | Sediment microbial communities from Yellowstone Lake, YNP, Wyoming, USA - YL17G05_15 | ecosystem: Environmental > Aquatic > Freshwater > Lake > Sediment | place: USA: Wyoming | collected...
GCGATCATGGAGGCATACGCCCTGCTCGACTATATGAAAGTTTTGAACAGGCGGCAGTTCCCGGTGAGCGCTGAAGTCAGGGACATCATCATTGATTCTTCCCGTGTTCTGAAAGAGGAACTCGGGATTGATCACGCATCGGATGTACTGGAAAGACTGATGTTTAACCCGGGTGTCATAAAGGGCGGTGAAAAATCCAACGTCGTGGCACAGCGCTGCGATCTCGATCTTGAGATCCGGGTTCCCTGGGGGTGTCAGATACCAGAGCTTATCGCCGATATCCGGAACCATGCACCGCACAGTACAATCGTATCCCAGACAACCCATGATCCATCGGTCACCGATCCCTGCTGCAGGATCGCAAAGGTCACCTGCGATGCGGTACAAAAAGTGTACGGCGGCTACGTGTTTCCTATCATCCAGTGGGCGGCAAGCGACGCCCGGCACCTCAGGGCAGCCAATTTCAATGTCATCGAGTACGGCCCCGGGGAGATGCGGTACCTGCACTCGGTGGACGAGCATGTAACCATTGCGTCACTGGAAAAAGCTTCACGGGTATATCAGCATGTGATGAGAAAATATTCCCGGGAATGAGGGAATTACTGCCATTCCAGATGGAGGTATTTGGTTCTGAAAATCTTATACAATAAACAGAGATAATTTTTCATTTCCTTTCTGATATTGATCTTTGAACTCCCGCGTTTCCGTTTCAGCAGAGGGACAGGCACCTCAACGACGTGTTTCTTGTTTATGATCAGTTTTGATATGATCTCTGCATTGATCTCAAAATTCTGACTTGTTATCGTAAGGTTATCGAAAATTTCACGTTTATAGAGCCGGAAGATCGGACTTACGCATGAAATATTGCCACGGAGAAGAAGCCGGTACAAAAAGTTCACTGACCTGCTCAGAAAAAGGCGGAGCGGCGAGACTTCTTCCATGAGCCCGTCTTGAAGATAGGGCGACCCGGAAACGCAGTCTGCACCCGTTTTCCGATACGCAACGACGAGGTCTTTTACATCGCAGGGCCGGAACGTGAGATCTGAATCCATTGTCACGATGAGATCTCCATGAGCATGTGCGATACCCGTTTTTATGGCATTACCCATACCGGCATTCTCTTCATGGTGGAGAATAATGACATCCTGCCTTCCCTGCGCAACCGATTTCAGCTGGGTCAGGGTATCATCGCGGCTCCCGTCGTCCACCATCACGTATTCAAACGGTTCCCGGCACTGGCGTGCAATCTCGTCAATTACAGGAAAAAGATCCGATGAGTACTGGATAACATTATCCCGTTCATTGAAAAGAGGAATAATGATTGATATCATAAGAGCACTCTGATAGTATAAGTGATATAAGGTTAAAATTCCCCATCATGAACAAAAATCCTTTCAGTGTCTGCAGTCCCGATAATGAATCAATCGTCCTGAATCATCGAGGTGTCCTCAGGAATACCACACTAAATTCCCTGACATTCATGCCAAAAACAGGAGAACCCATCACAAATGTCAGATGAAATCTGGAAAAGGATCTGGAACAAGTCCTTAATAACCAGTGATTACAGCCTCAAATATCTCCGGTTCATGGAAATAATAAAAAAAGCACTGCCTGACAATGCAACAGTCCTGGAAGCCGGTTGCGGGACCGGGCAGACATTGTCCCTTTTTTGTTCCCGTCACACAACCATCGGACTCGATATCTCCCCTGATGCCCTCTCAATTGCAAAAAAAAATTGTGATACGCTGGTAAATGGCGACATTTTTCATATCCCCCTCAGAGACGGATCTTGTGATCTTGTCTACAATTCAGGAGTTATTGAACATTTTCAGGAACCGGAGAACAGAACTGCGGTCTCAGAGATGGTGCGGGTAACAAAAAGAGGCGGATCTGTCATCATTATTGTACCGAATTCCTTCTGCCCATGGTACCGGGTGGGAAAATCTGTGGCTGTACTGCTGAAAAATTTTGAATTCGGGTATGAGGAAGATTATTCAATCAACCGCCTGAAAAAAACCGTGGAATCCTGCAATGTATCAGTCGTACATAGTTTCGGCCTGCAGGCACTGCCACCCCTAGCGACAAATGCACATGAACTGGTACCGGTTACAATAAGGAAACATCTGGGCATTATTGAGGATTATTTCCCGCAAAAACAGTATTATGCTTATGCTGTAGGCATTGTCGCAAAAAAAGGTTGATTCACCCAAAAAAGGTGAAATGAATGGCAATTTCCCTTTTTGTATCAGAAAATCCGTATGTTACGGCAGGTCATCGTCCGCTGTTACCGGGTTTTTTATCCAGAGTAATGCCCCGACAAGGGCAATCAGCCAGTAACTCATAAAGAGGTATAACAACGAAAATGCGACCGCGGTTTCAGGCGGGATATTTTCTAACCCGAACAGGAAAATCAATGCAGCATCACGGGTCCCGATACCGGAGATGCTGATCGGGAGCAGATCCAAAAGACTGATAATGGGGATCACAAGAATAAAAAAGGTCAGATCTAGATTGATGCCGATGGAAAGGGCAAGGAGATAGGCATAGAGAAACGGGGGGAGCCATGAGAGGATGGCGACGATGATGACAAGAATAAAAGTTTTTTTATCATGATAAAAGATGGAGAGCCCCAAAAAAAATTCATGGTAATATTCTGAGATTGTCTTTTTATGGTGCTGGGGGATGAAGACATTGAAAAATGGCCGCAGCAACCCTGATAAAAGGTTCTTGTTTGTAATAATATACACAGCCGATGCAATTGCAGCGGCGAGCACAACGAATAATGACAACGAGAGGATCTGGATGTGAAAAACAAAGGAAAACACCAGAATTCCCATAAAAGCAAAGGAAAAAAGCATGACGATATCGATCAGACGATCCGTGACAACCGATGAAAGGGCCTTTGCAAGGCTGCACTCTTCATCCCTGATATAGAATGCCCTGATGAAGTCTCCCAGTTTTGCCGGTGTCAGGACAGAAAATGAAAATCCGATCAGGAATGCTTTGATGCTTGTGCCAAGTGACACCTTTTTTTTCAGCGTACTGACGATCATCATCCATTTCAGCGATTTTATTACAACCGCAATACCGTTAACAAACAGGGCACAGAGAAGGATGACGGGATTGATGTGTAAAAAGACCGAGACAAGGGAAGTGATATCAAGACGGGACAGAATAAAAATAAAGAGCAAAATCCCGATGATGCCGAACAATTTTGCATGAACCTTCATTTGTCGCTTAAATTTTCAATACGAATCTAATTATGCTTTTTCATTATGCAGGGTTCTGACACAGTACATTGATTTCTCAAACCAGGAGTAAAAGATGAGAGTCAGGGGGTTCACCGCACTTTTTTTAACACATAAATGCCGGGAACGCTGGCAACAGTCGGTTCGGCGTGCTCGTTCAGATACTGAACAGAATATCCTGTAGGATCGGCTGCGCTGATATCCCAGGTCACGACATAATAGACCGTTCCGGTTGTATTGTCAAGGCTCCGGAACCCTGATTCATTCAACACAAACCCGTGGTAATAGGTACCATCTGTCGAATTATCATAATAGTAACTCAACGGCTGTACCATATAATTCGGCAAGGGAACGATGATATCCCCCGATTGGGTAATCCGGTTCAGGCTGCCTGAAAGGGTACGCCAGTCTTCCTGCAGGGGATCGGTGTAGTACGCAGCGAGCGGAATTGCAGACAACAGGAGGATTACAACAATAATCGTGATCATCCCATAGGCGGGGTGGATTTTTTTTCCGATCCAGGCAAGAGGCAGTGCAACAAGACATAAAAATACAACGATGAGGTACAGGTGATACCTCACATTGAAGGGGATGATCTGCGAGAGGTACATGCTGATCAGCATCGGCACGAACATGATGACCACAAGAGCACACATACGCTCCCTGTTCTGGTGCCAGATCATAACGAGCGCAGTAATCATGAGGACAAAAAATATGACAGCAATAAGTTCAGAATAATACGAAAACATCAGGAATGTCTGGGAAGGAATGCTCCACATAGAGAGCCCCCAGTTGAATGTGCGCGAGACAAAATACCCGCTCTGGTTGAAAAACGATCCAAGGAGAGGGAGAGCGAGAACCCCGGCGACAGCAACACCCGTGAGGAAGTGCCGGAAATCCAGGGGCAATCTGATCCGGTGAACTGCATCCTGATCTCCCTGATGATCAAATCCAAACTCCTTCCAGCGAATGATTCCATAACTGAGCAGAAGGGAAAGGATGACAAACGATGCATAAAAATGCGTATAAAATGCAAGGGCACATGCACTGCCAAAACACATCCAGTCGACGAGCGACCGGGTACGTACCGCCCTGAAAAATGTATACATCGCGAGGGAAACAAACAGGACAACCATCCCGTACATCCGCGCCTCCTGCGAGTAGAGAATATGATACGGGGATACCGCAATGAGTGCAGCGGCGATAAGCCCCGCCTCTTCATTTGCCAGTTCTTTTGCCAGCAGGAAAACAACAATGAGGGTAAGAGCGCCCGCTATTGCTGAGGGAAACCGCAACCAGAATTCATCTGAACCAATGGATTTCACCATCCATATGACGATAAAATGGAGGGGTGCATGGTGATCATTGAAGGCAGCTGCCCATACGTCCATGACATTTGCCTGATTGGTTAAAAAGTACGTCGAAGCTTCATCGAGCCAGAGAGGTTTTCTGGCAAGTTCAAAAATCCTGAGAGCTAACCCGAGGATAAAAAGTACGGATAAAATAACAAGATTTCTCCTTGTCTGTATGAAGACTGCATTTTCCTGTGTCTTTGCATCCTTCCGTTCCCCGGCCCCGACAGTTTTCCTGTGCTTGGTTCCCTTGCCCATACAACACTCTTATTCCAGATATTTGTGAAATATCCCAGATATGTATTACGATAAACCATAAAAACACCTGATCCCGACCTACACTAATAAATATAACCATCTGAAATACTCTTTAATGGAAAAAGCAATTACCAGACTATTTCCCGTTATTATCGTTTTATTAGTTGTGGCAAGTGCCTGCGTTGCTCCACCTAAACCCAGTTCTGCCAGCAATTCATCCGCGAACGCCTCCCAGCCCGGGGCGACCGGGTCGGCCCTCGCAACAACTCCGACTCCCCAGTATGTTACCCTCGAAACTCCCGTTCAGATCCTCACTCCTCTGAATACGAAAACTGCAACTGCCACCGCTACCACCCCTCCCCCGGATGTGTGGGTCGAAATTTACCGGACCAAACAATATTTTTCTTTCAACCAGACGGCATTCTCGTTTGATCTGAAGAATCCGCCGATGCTCATCCATTATACTGTCATTCCGGTAAACGTAACAGGAACCAGAGAGATCTGGTCGCATTGGGATGCCCCTGGAGGCCCGACAATAGAAACGATTACGTATGATTATTATAGTCCCTATTCGTGGTTTGAGGTGACCGTGCGCAATAAAAATACCGGGCAGGTTCTCCTCCAGGATGGTTTTGGAAACAGCTATGGCAAGCAGTATTCGCAGGACATCAACCGTACGCTGAAGGTATTGAACCGTGGGAATGTCCTTATTCAGCTGGATGGCAACCTGATAACGGCAACGGTGGATGTGAAAGTGAAAAAAGATGAAAATATTGCCTGACGGAATGTTGCATTCCCGTATACAGTAATTTTTTTCTCTGATATCACCATATTTTTGTATATTGTTATCCCTGCAGATATATCACGTCATTTACATCGGGATACGATATAAAAAATCTTTTTAGTCCCGTTCTGCTCTCATTGGATAGATGATATCAGCGATATGTTCTTTACCAATCGGCACAGTGTTATTATAGAATTTATGCACTTCCTTCCATCAGGGATGTGCAGATACACGGGCTTTGGTGCAATGCCATTGTTCTGCACATGCATCCATCCATGAGATCAGGAAGCCATAAGTTTCATCCGTGTCCCGGTGGGGTAGTGGACATCCTAGAAGCCTGCGGAGCTTTTGACCCGGGTTCAAGTCCCGGCCGGGGCGTCGCTTTTTTTTATTTAAGTTCTGCAAAAAAATGTGAACAGCGATCAATTGCCACCAACCATTCATCAGAACTGGAATTTTTTTTTCTAAATTTTGTACAGTTCCGCCTTTATCTTTGACGCAGAAACGGGCAACTCAATACCCGCTTCGATATCTCCGATCTCCTGAACCTCCACCGGACAAAGGACGCAGCGGGGCTGGGCTGATCGTCATATCAGGCGTCCCCCTTTGTTCCGGCGAATGGCGGTTGCATCGGTCGTCCTGCCCGTACGGTTTCCATCAGGCAAGAGATCCCATCCGTTTTTGCTGTATCCCTGAGCCCTTTCACAACCTGCCAGATGGTAATCATGCCTTGTCCTCTGAAATCAACAATCGCGATAGCCGGTCCCTTCTCATTCCCCACGAATTTTTTTTTACATTTCTCATCTCAGGTTGATTGGATAGAAAAGCATTATCCGTACAACAGTAAATAAATGGATTTATTCAATGGACGATGAAGTATTAAACCTAATTATTGGCGTTATCGTTTTAATTTTGATCATAAATACAACCGTGACACTCTCAATAGCATCGACCCTTTATGGACAGGATCCGGCATTGCGGGTGAGTGGCACCTCAGGATCGCTGGGATCCTCATCACCAGCGAGTCCGGTGACACCATCCACTGCCGCAAATACGGTAATCACCACATCACCAGCCAGTACACATACGACGCCACCCTCTCAGGTCACGGACAAACCCGTGACGCAGGCATCAGGATCAGCCACTAGCCAGATTATATCGTATGTGACAATTGAACCCCTGCAACCGCAACCAACGGAAACGCACCAAATCCTTCAACCGGATATTCCTGGCAGGTCGATTGAGGGTTTTGTCACGATCTATTCTATTAAAAATCAGAGCTTGACCGAGGCCTTCCCGAATGTTTCCTTCAACCTTGTCAATCCCCCGCTTATCATTGAATATTCTGTCATACCCATCAACATAACTGATATAAAAAATATCGAATACAAAATAAAATCAAAAAAGTATAACGAAACGCTCCACATCACCCGCCCGTATGAAGGAACATGGTTTACGGTTATTGTTAGAGATAAGGAGAGCGGCGGAATCGTGGCTGAAGACGGGGTGGGGAAGATATGGTCATTCACATCGCCAAAGCGACTTGACATTCAGAACATCGGGAATTTTCAGTTTGAATTTGATGGAGAATTTGGATACTTGACACTGACGATGAAAGTAAAAAAAGAGGGCAATATCAATTAATTTTTTGAGATATTGCGGGCATGCTAGAGACTGGGTTTTACCTTCAATGCTGAAACGAGCAACTCAATACCCGCTTCGATATCCTGAATGTCCAGAACCTCAACCGGGGAGTGGATATAGCGAGTGGGGGGACTTATTGTGGTGCTTGGCACCCCCCCTTTGTTCAGGTGGATGGCAGTTGCATCGGTCGTGCCACCGGACCCGACTTCCATCTGAACCTGGATCCCATTGGCCTGCGCAGTATCCGTAAGCCATTTTACGATCTTCCTGCTTGCAATCAGACCCCGCCCGCTGGCATCGACAAGGGTGATGACCGGCCCTTTTCCCATTTCCACCGCCGCATCTTTCATCTCAATACCCGGATGATCTCCCGGGATGGTTACGTCCGTGGCAATCGCGCAGTCAGGATCGAGCACAAAGGCGCTGGTCCGTGCCCCTTTGAGTCCCACCTCTTCCTGAACGGTAAAGACCCCATAGATCGTGAACGGCGAGTCGAGTTTTTGCATGGTCCTGATCAGCAGGGCGACCCCCGCACGGTTGTCAAAAGCCTTGCCGGTTACCCGGTTATTCGCGAGCTCCGTAAACTCGCGGTCGATAGTGACCGGTGTCCCGACTTCGATTCCGAGCCGGGTGACATCCTCGCGGTTGCATGCACCGACATCGATGAACATATCATCGACCTTCACTCCTTTTTTGCGCTCCTCGTCATCCATCATGTGAGGTGGTTTGCCCCCGATGACACCATAGCACTGCCCTTTTGTGCCGTGGAGAACGACCCGCTGGTTATAAAGTGTCGGGGCATACCAGCCACCCAGTGCAACGAACCGCAGGAACCCTTTCTCATCGATGAATTTGACCATCAGGCCGATCTCGTCCATATGAGCGGCAAGCATCACCTTGAACTTGTTCCCCTTTTTTACTGCGATCAGGTTGCCCATCGTATCTTCCGAGATCTCATCAACATGCCCTTTCAGTTCCTTTTTTATGACGGAAAAGACACTTCCTTCGCTACCGGAAACACCGTGGGCGTTGGATAATTTCCTTAAGAGTTCTTTGACCATGTTACTCCCCCATTGCCTTTTTAATCCTATCAAGAGCTCGCTTGATGTTCTCACGTGACGTCGCATAACTCAACCGGGTATATTCAGGAGCATTGACACCGAATGCGGTGCCGGGAACAACAATCACGCCCATTTCAATGATCTTCTGGGTGAGAACGGGCTTCATCGGGACAAATGCATAGAATGCTCCTTCCGGAACAGGGAAGGAGATGCCAATGTCGGCAAGCCCCCCGCAGATAAGGTCGCGGCGCGCCCGGTATTCATCGCGCATCACCTTCACCATCTGCTGATCGCCGGTGTATGCGGCAACAGCCGCGTACTGGGAGATCGAGGTTGCACATGCCTGGCAGTACTGGTGAACCTTCAGGCATTGCCCGACAACATCTGCCGGTGCCGCGAGATATCCCAGCCTCCAGCCCGTCATCGCGTATGTCTTGCTCGTCGCATTGATCGTGATCACATCATCCCCGAACCGTGCGGCGCTCCAGTGCCTTTTTCCGTAGATGAAGTGCTCGTAGACTTCATCGGAGACCACCGTCACACCACAATCATTTGCGAATTCGACGAGCGCCTGTATCGATTCCCTGCTCTCAACGGCACCGGTCGGGTTTCCCGGTGAGTTGAGGACCAGCAACCGCGCACCTTTCATCAGGGCCTTTGCCTGTTCTACATCAATATGGAGAGTCTTATCGAGGGGGACGCTGACAGGCCGCCCGCCCGCTATGGTGGCAAGTGCCGCATAGGACACAAAACCCGGGTCCTGGCAGAGCACCTTGTCCCCCTCACCAACCAGTGCCTGCATCACAATATGCAGCGCTTCGCTTGCGCCGGCAGTTACAATGATCTGGTCAGGCTGATAGGCAATCCCATTCTCTCTTTTGAATTTTTCACAAACAGCGGTACGGAGTTCCGGGATACCGTTGTTTGTGGTATAGCCGGTCTTTCCATCCCGTATCGCTTTGATCGCTGCGTCCTTGATATGCTGAGGCGTGTCAAAGTCGGGCTGGCCGAGCCCAAGGTTGATGGAATCCGGACCTGCCGCTTCAAAGATCCTGCGGATTCCGGATATTTCAATCCCCTGCACGCGTTCTGCAAACCGTTGGTCCATTTTTTCACCACCATTCCATTACTCAATATTTATATGACGGTTTTTCAGGGCGGTCTCATCGGTCTGGGTAATCTCCATGAGGCGGGAGATGATTGCGTCGGCAAACACGATCGATGCGGTTTCAAAGACCGTCCCGAGAGGAGCAAATGACTTGTGCTCTCCCAGCATCTGCCGGATCTCGAATTCGACTGCATCGTCATCCACCTCATCCCGGTGGTGTTCGATGATAACGATGCAATCAGCGATTTTTCCAATCCTCGAATCGGCATTGGAGGTGATCAGACAGATGTGGGCGCCGATCTCCTTTGCGGTTTCCGCGATATCAGCAACGGTCTTGGTCTTGCCTGAACCGGAAAACACGACCATGACGTCTTCCTTATTGAGCGCCGGCGTAATCGTTTCGCCGACAACAAATGCAGCAAGCCCGAGATGCATCAGGCGCATGGCAAACGCCTTTGCCACAAGCCCTGATCGTCCCGCCCCTATCACATAGATCCTTTTTGCATGCAGCAGCTCGGAAAGGAACTTTTCCACATCATCATCAGATATGCCTTTTGAGATCGCCCGTATCTTCGATGCCATCAGCTGCATCATTTCCTGCACCCTCTTGTCTGCCATAATCCTCCCAGAAATCATATTATCCCAAAGTAAAAGAGAATTTCGCAAAAAACCCGAAACAATCATCAACTTTTTTGGATCGCGCCTTTCCTTTTATTGGATAACAGATGAGGAAGATCTTTATGCCGGGTAGTAGAATTTTCATATCGTGATAAGACCTTTTGTTAAATGGGCCGGGGGCAAAAGGCAGTTATTACATGAGATTGAGCGAAGGCTCCCGTATACATGGAACACCTATTACGAGCCGTTTGTCGGAGGTGGTGCGCTGCTGGTGAACCTCCAGAACGAAGAAAGGATTTCCAAAGCCGTCATTTCCGATCTGAACAGTGAATTGATCAATCTCTATAATGTCGTTAAAAAAAATCCCCATACATTGATCGATGCTTTGTCCTGCAAAGAATTCGAAAACAGCAAAGACGCATTCAGGAATCTGAAAAACGAATTTAACACACTGACCGGGCGTTCGGGAAATAATGTCAGGAGGGCGGCCCTTCTGCTTTACCTCAATAAACATGGATACAACGGGCTCTGGCGAGTGAACAGCAAAGGAAAGTTCAATGTACCTTTTGGCCGCTATTCAAAAAGGAGCATGCCAGCTGAGCATTCGATTGTAAAATTCAGCAAAATGTTAAAAAATGTAAAAATTTTAAACCAGGATTTTGAACACGCAGTCAAATCAGCAAAAAAAGGCGATTTTGTATATTTCGATCCCCCGTACCACCCGGTATCAAAAACCGCGAATTTTACCGATTACAATTCGAATGGTTTCACGTTTGATGACCAGAAACGTCTTGCAGATGTTTTTGCCAGACTCTCAAAAAAAGGCGTTCAATTGATGTTAAGCAATTCAAAAGTTTCAGAAATAGAGGACCTTTTTGTCGGATGTACCATTGATACTGTTGAAGCAAAACGATGTATTAATTGTAATGGCAAACGGCGGAACGGAACCAGGGAAATCATTGTCACGAATTATTAGAGGGAATATTTACCGGAAGACAAAACCGCATCAGTTTTTTCTTCAGACACGTCACCGGATTGTTGTATCACATTTTTGAGTGTTGTTGTAGAAGGAAGACTCCGTAAAAATTTTCACGCCCGGAAAAAAACCGACCATAAAAATTTTCAATCGCAAAAAAAATCCCGCTCAAAAGTTTTCAAACCCGAAAAATTCCGGCCGCAGAAATTTTCGGGCGCGAAAAGTGTAAAAATTGAAAATCGCAAAATGGGGCTCTTTTTTGAAGCCGGGGCGATATCCCGATTTCGGGATCCTATGAAAAATTTAGACCGGGAAAATTTCCGGCTCAAAAAATTTTAAGCGTGAAAGATACCGGGCTTGAAAAATTTTAATTGCAAAAATTTCCGGCTCTGAAAATTTTGAAGCTCAAAAAATCCGGCTTAAAAGATTTCAATCGCAGAAATTTTTCCGACCAAAAAGATTCGGTCGCGAAAAAAATCATGATCGATAAGATTCATCGGCAGAAATTTTCTGTACCAAAATTTCCTGTGGAAACAATTCCCACTCAATGTATTGGAATAATCCGGCCCGAGATTCACCAACCCCTCAACCCGTTCACTCCCCGCTAATCCGCCTTCCCCGTCGCACCGTAGTGCTCGACAGCCCCGTACGTCACCAGCTTCCCATCTTCATACACAGAAACAGCACCATGCCCTCCGCAGACGATGCACCGCTTGCCCTGCGGCATGAGCGCGG
>Ga0315277_10010392_pt1 | contig 11784 bp, 8 predicted proteins | sample YL17G05_15_MG_FD_203695 | JGI IMG/M metagenome (GOLD analysis project Ga0315277, IMG submission 203695) | Sediment microbial communities from Yellowstone Lake, YNP, Wyoming, USA - YL17G05_15 | ecosystem: Environmental > Aquatic > Freshwater > Lake > Sediment | place: USA: Wyoming | collected...
CTAATAAATATTATTTCGACGTTATTTCACAAAATTTTTACACAATATTTGTTCGTACTATATCTTACAAAAGGTTATACTTCCCTGTGTTACCTGGTAAAACCTATACTTTCTATACAATAAAAAAAGTACCTATGAAAACACTTCTCAATCCTAATCGTCGTTGCTGTACTCAAACGTTTCATTCTTCATGAGCATGTGCCAAATGCAGGTGAGGAGTTTTCTGCTTGCAGCTACTGTTGCCTTGTTTGCTCCTTTTTTCTGTTCCACTCGATGATAGAGTTTTGTGATCGGGCTGTTTGGACAATGTCTGATATGTGAATGTACGTCTTGGTTGAGGATCCATTTCAGGTGTTGGTTGCATTCTTTGAGTATTCGTCCGTGATAAAGATGGTTTCCTGATTGGATGGTTCGTGGTACGAGTCCGGCGTAGTTGCAGAGTTTCTTTGGGTTGGGGAAGCGTGTGATGTCTCCGGTTTCGGTGAGGATCGTCATGGCGCTGTAGTAGCTGATTCCTGGGATGCTGGTGAGCAGCATGGCTTGTTGGTTGTTTTTGCAGAGTGTTTCTATCTTCTTTGATATCTGTGTTTTTTCGTGTGTTAGTGTTTCCACGATATGAAGGTAGCTGTCAAGGTTATATCGTGCAGAGTCTGGCAGTTTGACTGTTTTGAGGAATTGTTTTCCTCCGACGCCAAATACATCGCTGAAGGGCTGGTATATTCCGTTCATCAGAAGGATGGCATGAATCTTGTTTTTGTACCTGGTGAGTTCTTTTCGTATGGACAGTCGATGTCTGAGAATGTTCCGCTGTTCCATGACCGGTTTGGGTGGGATGTACGCGGTTGCAATGAACCCGGTTCTTAGGCAATGCGCGATGTTTTTTGCATCCAGGGGATCTGTTTTGATTTTGGATTCTGCGATCACTTTGGTCCTTCGGACATTCACCAGTGTTGTCTGTACACCGAGAGAATCTAATGCTTGGTACACATGATACCAGGTGCAGGTAGATTCAATAGCTGCTTGTATCTTCTGAGCTTTAAGGCTTTCAACAAATCGTTTAATCTCGACATCTGTGGTTTTGAATTTCTGTTCTCTGAGGATGTTTCCTTGTTCATCCATGGCAGCTGCTTGGATAAAGTTTTTATGGATATCCATTCCTACATAGGTTGTACGCATAATGGAGATTCACCTCCTTGGTTGTGCGTATCTATAGGGGCAGATGTAACGACAGGTACCTATTCGTGCTCAGTGGCACATATTGACTAGTCGTTATAGAGGGCACCCAATTAATTAACGGTCTCTTTGGACCATTTTTTTTACGGGCTGCCCTTGCCCTTTGCCAATTATGTTTGGTATCAGCAAAGGGTTAAAAGAAGTGTTTTTCATGTCATTAATAAAAACAATCTAAACCTAACTTGACTTTGTCAGATTCAATTTTTCAATCAAACCCATACTCTTGAGATAATCTTATTTAAACTCCCTCTTCCTTTTCTTCAAAATACCAAAGAGAGGAAGGGATGGGATGCAGGATGAAGTTTCGCTTATACGTAAAAGATTTAGATGAATCACTCGATAGACTTACCCGACTTCACAGCAGGTATCTCTCACATTTTGTGAGTAAAACTCGGAGTGCTGTCAAGAAGTCGTTTCAATATCTGCAAGGAAAGTCATTGGAGAAAGGAGACGGTACGATGTGCAGTTATGCACGGAATGTCCCTGGATGTAACAATCAGTCTTTAACGCATTTTGTCTCTGATTCTCCCTGGGAGCATGAGCCAGTGCTTGATCATATTCAATGCGATGTGACGCAGTATATTGGTGACAGGCGGAATGGTGCGTTGCATGTTGATGAATCCTGTTTTCCTAAGCAGGGGAATGATTCTGTGGGTGTGCAACGTCAGTATTGCGGTCGGCTGGGGAAGATTGCGAATTGTCAGGTTGGTGTGTTCCTCGGGTATAATAACGGACCGTATCGGACATTGATTGATGAACGGTTGTATCTCCCTCGAGAATGGACGGAGGATCAACGTCGTCGTACGAAATGTGGTGTACCGGATGATGTTGTCTTTAAATCGAAGATTGAGTTGGCGTGGGAGATGATTCTTCATGCGAAGAAGAATCATGTCCCCTTCGGGTGGATCGGGATGGATTGTTTTTATGGAAAGGATGTCTGTCTTCGTGACCAGATCAATAAGACCGGTATGCTCTATATTGCGGATGTTCGCTGTGATACACTGATGTGGATAGAACATCCGGAGATCATGGTGCCAAAGCGGAAAGAAGGTGCTCGTGGGCGTACGCCGACACGCAGGAAAGCCGTAGGGGTAGATCCGGTTCATGCCGAAGATCTCAGGGAACAACTAGATCATAGTCAGTGGCATCGTGTGTTCATTCGTGATACGGAACGACGGGAGTTGTGGTCGGTGATGGCAATGGTTCGTGTGTTCCCGGTGGTTGAAGGTCTTCCTGGTGAGGAATGCTGGTTGATTATCCGCAGGGATGATGGGAATGATGAGGTGAAGTATCAGCTGTCCAACGCGCCATTGGATACCGGTCTGCAGCGGTTTGCTCAGATGTCCGGGAGCAGATATTGGATCGAGCGTGCGTTCGAGGATGGGAAAGGGATCGCAGGTCTGGCGGATTATCAGGTTCGCAGTTGGACCGGCTGGCATCATCATATGACGATGACTCTCTTGGCGATGCTGTATATCCTGATGCTCACGATGGATCTTGGTGAGAAAGCTGATTTTCTCACGGTGCAGGATGTCAAGGAGATCCTTGAGGTGATCATGCCGAAACGAACCGTGACCAGACAGGAGCTTTTAGATTTGATTTTGGGTAAGCATAAGGCACGTGAATCAGCCAGGCGGTCACATCACCGGAGAAACAAATGACACTCAATGCGAGGGGGGAGAAGGAATTACGTGGAGCCGATCCGATCTTTAAGCGGAAGCTTTGTTGCTCCGCTTAAAAATTTCAGAGATATCAAGACTTTTGATGATAGATTGTAGAAAAAAAGGGTGTAAGGTGTGTTGAGGATGGTGTAATAATTGATAATGATGAAGGTTGGAGAGGTGGAAATTCAGATAGATTATTTATAATGTGACAATGTCAAGATAAATTACTTTATGTAAATGTTTTTACAAAGCAATTATGGAGGAAAAGAGAACGAATGAAGAAAAATATCAGGGACTTGTTTCTTCGGGTCCAATAACTAAGAAACTTGCAGGATCATTTTGATTCTGATAGGAAACATTAATCCATGCAGCGGATCTCGCTATGTTTGAGAAACGCATCTCATCAAGGGTTCCATACCATCGATACGATGCAGAAGGATCCACGCATGCTCGCCCTAAGTATATCGTGATACTCCCGGCAGTTGGACTGGTCTGGGTTGCCGTGATTGGTGTCCCTTTTACTCCATTTTTATAGACGACGTTTTCCCCACCTGAACCAGTGAACACACCGGCTGCATGTGTCCACACGTTGACAGAAAATGCATTGGAGTAACTAGGGTCGTCAACATTATTAGTCAGGAAAAATAATTTGGTATTTTGTTGGTAAAACACGATTGTATTTTTATGGCTTGGTTCACTTCTATCAAAGATCCTATGTTCCCCAATAACGGTTTGTGGAAGCGCCCATGCATCAACGGTATATTGGGGTAAACCGCCAAATGCTGGTTGAGTGCCCACGTATATTTCACTACTCACCATATTGAAATATCGTCCATTCCCGATCTGCCCGACCGTCACAGGGGTGTTGCTATTCGCCGTCGCATTGAAATGATTTTTTGTACTATCTGCAACATTAACCCCTGATGTTTCCCCAAAATGCCATACAGCCAGATAATGGTCATCCCAGGTTTTCTCAGGATTCTGTAAACTGAATATCGTCGGATTTCCATAATATATATAGAAGATGGTGTCGAAAGCTGAAGATAAGTCCGTGATATTCACCCACGCGATGAGGGTACCTGTCGTTCCATCATATTGTTCGATCTCATAGTTTAAGAGTGTTGCATATCCGGTATTATTCATGAAGAGGATATCGTCACCATCTGCCTGCGCTTTTACTTTGAGATCGCTATCAACGATGCTTACTAAGACGGGGAAGTTGGTGAGATCCTCAGGGATGTTAGCTTGGTCAATGGTGATCTGTTTCCGGTAGTGCCACCCATTTTGAAAGGGATCGAAATGGGCGGGGAACCATGTCTGGAAGGTAAAAATTTTCCGAGTCCAATGCACACCGTCAGTCGCGTTAACGTACCAGTAATAGGTTGTGAGATTATGAAGGCCGCTTACCGCCACGGAGTACGTACCATCATGGACACCAGTGGCACTTCCAGAACCGATGAACGGTGACGTCTCCACCGTATAATCCATCGCGTCCCCCTGGAAATCCTTCAAAGTAAACTGCAGCTGTTGAAGATCAGTTGGCACACGAACCTCCCCATCCGCAGGAACAGGGTTAGAAACAATCGGTGCAACTGCCTGGGTCGTAAACCTGAACGTCTGCTCCGTGGTATGCTGCGTATCACTCACCGCAATCGTCCAACTATACTGCGTGAAGTCCTGCAATCCATGTACAGAAACCGTATACGTACCGCCCGGCTTCAGATTCCCACTCCCTGACCCGATATCTGGAGATGTCGTCACCGTATAACTCATCAGATCCCCCTCAGGGTCACTAATACTAAACGATAGCTCAGAAAGCGATAACGGGACGTTCTGCTCATTATCAACAGGGTCGGTCCCGGTGATCATCGGTGCCTGGTTCGGCGGATAGCTTTCAATCTGATCAGCAGTCACGGTAACAAACAGCGCGTACCCAGCAAACCCGTAGATGTTCCCTTCCGGGTACGCCACTGCGAAGCCGATGCCCCAGAACCCCAGCGCAGTTCCGAACTGCTGCCCCGAGGCGATGAAGCCGCCGATGGTGAGGAACTTCCCGACCGCCATGTCACCGTCAAGGCCCATCCAGACCATCACCAGCCGTGGGCGTGGCAGCATGATGAAGGGAAACATGAGTCCTGTGCCTTCCCCAGACATGTCACACATGACGGCTGAGGCAATCCCGGATCTCACCGGTGACGTTGCACGCGTCGTACTAGCATGGTGTTTCATGAGCGTCTGAACCCAGGGTGGATTCAACAGTGTGTGATACCGACTGGGTGGGATACTCGCAGGGATCAGGTTATTGTGCGCAAGCAATGCGACGAACTCCTCTTTCAATTGCTGCGTCTGCTCGTTGAAAGGGTTAATTGTGATATTCTCTTTTAACTGTTGAAAGACATGGTAACACTGCGTTGCGGTATCCCTCGGGACAAGAACCGATGTGCGTCGGTTCCCACCTTGTCCGCTAATATAACAAATCATGCGTACATCGTTCTGACTAGTTACTTTCACTTGAGGTTGTGTCATCACAGGGATATCAACTGCTTTGGTGTGCCGGTCGATTTGTACCATCATTACCGGCGCCAATAACAATACGGTAAGGATCCCTACAACTATTTTTTTCCTCATCTTTCATCACTCATCATATTTTTTTCTTATGGAAACTCCACGACATTCTCACCGCTCACCCTGACCATCACCGCGTACCCGTACAGCGCGTATGCTGGTGAGGTAGGAAACGCAAAGCCAGCTCCGATGCCTATGAAGCCAACCGCAAGACCCACCTGGTACCCCGTGATCGTGGCTGCTCCAAATGGTACGAATGAAATGACCGAGGTGGCTGAATTACTGAAACCCGCCCACATACAAACAATGCGTGGACGTGGAATCATGATCGGTGGAAGCTCAGATCCAACACCTTGACTTCCGATGCTGCATATATAGCGTGTGATATTCGTGGTCTCAATGGAATGGACCGCAGGTGTTTTTTCAGAGATCGACAGTTGAGAATGTATCCCTGCCCAAAAGGGAGGTGCCACTGCCTTGATTCCTCGGATAACATCGTATGAAACACTGGCTGTCTCTTGAAGAGCGTCGATGAAATCATGTTTTAATTGCCGAGTTTTTGCGCTGAACGGATGAGCCGAAGCCTCTTTTTCCAACGTCTGCAATAGCAGATATAGCTCTGTTGCTTTTGTTGTAGAAACAACGATCTCCTGCTTGACAATCCTGGTCCGGCCAAACACATAGAGCGATACCACTGTGGTCTTCTCAGAGATGGGCATCAGCAGGGAAGTATTGTTTGTTTTTATTGCCTGTTCATCTGTGTTCCTTGCGAGACTGGGAATGACGCTCGCTATAATACAGAAGAAAAGTACACAGACAATCAATTCTTTTCTGAAGTATGTTCCTTCCATAATCTTTCCCCTTATACGAGAAAAATAGTGATATGAAATATAAAAACTTTGTGTTATCAGAATCACAAAATTTACTGATTTGTCATCACTATTCATTTGATGGAGGATGATTCGTGTATCGCCTGGAGGGCTTTCGTTATTTGTGAGATGTTTTCTTCAAGTGGGATATTGACGATTTTTGCTACCGAAGGTTCGACATAGGCGTGGATGCCAATCTGTTGTATTGCAGAAAGGAAGAGACGAATTCGCTCATGATCGACCACATATCCTGCTTGAATGTTCGAAAGCGCCGCCTTGCATGCTTCGACCGAAGGGACATAAAAGACCCCTTCGCAGAACTTGTACCATGCGTGTCCGAACAGCAACACTGGTCGACCTCGAACAACGGCCTCCCAGCCAGCGGTTCCGGTAATCGTAACCACCGCGTGCGCATGGTCTATTAATTCAAAATTGGGGGTTGTCACTGGTACGAGCTGGACGTTCGGTAGCGCTGTCACTCGGTCATAGAAATCAGTGGATCGAGAACACTCCCCATGCAGTTTTGGATGCCATTGCGACGTATGTTCTTTCACATAGATTTTCCAGTCAGTTGGAGCGCAACGAGAAAGCACGTCAACGATGAGGAACTGATCAACGAAGGCTTCGCCAAGGGGGCAGGAGGTATTCTCCGGTTGGTAATGGAGGGGGAAGTAGAGGTATGGTTTTTCAAACTCCGCTGGTTTTTCTAGGGCTTGGTAATACCGCTTCAAGGCGTTTTTTTTCTGCATTCCTTCAATTTTACAGAAGAGATACTCCCAGCCTTTCATGTCTGAATCCTGGATGCTTTTTCCTTTTTCTTTCACATAGTGACTTCTTGAGAACAGATACCATCCCTTCTGGATCAGGTGAGGTATGGTGCCAGGATGGAAAAGGAGCTCTCTTCCAAGATAGGTCACAAGATTATTTTGTGCAAATTGGTCTTTCATATAAAAGGGGACCGCACGTGCGTAATCGCCAGAGACCCGCTGCAGATACGATGCTGCTTCCTCGGATAACGGGATTTTTTTCAGGGTCCCGCGCTCCCAGGAACGCAAGAGCTCCTGGTACCGATTTTTCAAAGCCGTCGACCCTGTTTCAAATCGTTCCTCAGGATAAATCCATCCATCAAGCGAGGTCTGTTCAAAAAGGATCGTTTGAATCTTTTTTCGTTTGCACAGGGAATACAGCACGTAATCATACACGAGATGAGGAGACACTGAGAACACGACAACATCAGGTGAAAAATCATCGACCACCGCACTCCAGTACCTGAGATATTGTTTGAATAACAGCTCCCGTTCATGAAAAGAAAAGCTGTCGTTTCGATCCATTCGATTCATCATATGCAGGGAGATGGATTGACAAAATGCGAACTCCTCTAGGAGAGGTTGATCTAACGCAGGAAGTTGCATAGTGGTGCATTCCCTTGCGGGGATTCCCCTAATGGCGTCGAGGTTGGGATGAAACACAATGGTGGGGAATTTGCTTCTCACGAGAGGTTCAAAAGCAGGGTCACCGGTCCAATAGCAGGGTTCCCAAGCGAATTGTTTTTTAAGACTATCCGCTACCTCAATCCAGAAGGGAACAGAACATTCAACAAAGATTGCTCTCACGGTCATAGACGCTCCATTGCATGATTTCTTCATATCACGGTGCTCATGATGAAAAGAGCAAACTCTTTATCTTCTCTTTGGGAATCGGTTTCACATCTCGTGAGGAATATCCACCAAGCGTGCGTGGTCGCGCGTTCGGATAATCTGCAACGCTGAAACTGATGCTTGGTATCTCCAGCTGCGGGGGGATAATGAGCATGTCATCGGTCTCATACGCGACAGCGGCTTCTGACTCCGTCATGAGTTCCTCAAACATTTTCTCACCGGGTCGCAGTCCGATAATTCTTTTTTCAATCGTGTCTTTCTTGTAATGATATTTTTCCGCGTAGGTCTCAATGATCACATCGACAAGGTCCCCAAGCCTCACCACCGGCATTTTCAGGATGAAGAGTTCTCCTCCTTTTGCAAGGAGTGTTGTTTTGAATATCAGCTCAATCGTGTCGGAGAGAGACATCATGAAGCGTGTCATCTCCGGGTTGGTAATGGTGATCGGTTTCTTTTGTCGGATTTGCTCTTCGAACAGCGGGATGACAGACCCGCGTGAGAATGAGACATTCCCGAAACGGACGGAAGAGAAAATCGTTGGTTTCGACCCTTTCCCCTCATTGGCATCGATGATCAGTTTTTCTGCAAGAAGTTTTGTCGCACCCATGGTGTTTGCGGGATTCACCGCTTTATCGGTGCTGATGCTGATGACGCGATCAACCCCGGATGCAAGCGCAGCATCAATGATATTTCGCGTCCCAAGGACATTGGTTTTTATCGCCTCATAGGGATTGTACTCACAGAGAGGGACGTGTTTGAGCGCCGCAGCATGGTACACGATATCGATATCCTCCATGGCGAGCATGACGCGTTCTTTATCACGGATGTCCCCTATCAGGAATCGTTTGTTTGGGATCTCATGCATCATTTTCGTTGAGCTGTCATCGGTCTCTTGCATCATTTGAAACGTACCATTTTCGTCGTTGCTGAAGATTCTGACAACCTCCGGGTTGTACTTCATGACACTTCGTACGATTTCGCTGCCGATACATCCTGTGCCACCGGTAACAAGGATCTTCTTGCCTTGAAAAACATCCTCTAAGCGTTTCATCATGGTCACCTGCATCCTTTTTCAATCATGGTTATCATATAGTCCATCTCTTTTTTCGTTAACGTGGGATAGAGCGGCAGCGTCAGGAGCGTCTCTGACATCTTTTCAGTCACGGGGAGATCACCTTTTTTGCAGTGAAATTCTTTTTTGTAGTATGTTTTGAGGTGAATTGGCTCAAAGTACACCTTGGTCATGATCCCGGCCTTGGTCAGGTATTCCTGGAGACGATCCCTTGTCGTTTTATCGGGTAATCGGATCGTATACAGCTGGTAAACATAGTATTCCCCGTTCGATTCGCTCGGTGTCCGTATCGCTTCTATCTTTGCGAGTCTTTTTGAGAGGTACGCTGCTTTTTCTCTTCGCATGCGGATGATTGTATTAAATTTTTTGAATTGGGATAGCACGAGGGCGGCGTTGATGCTGGGCATCCGGTAGTTGTACCCGGTTTGGATGTAGTCGAGTTCTTTGGTCGTCGCGAAATATCCTTCGTTGCTTTCGACACGCCCATGGGAACGAATGAGATGGAGTTTTTCCATAATCGCTTTTGAATCGGTGACGAGAAGCCCACCCTCCCCTGCGGTGATGACCTTATTTTGGCAGAAACTAAACATCGCTGCATCACCAACTGTTCCAACGAGCTTATTATGAATTTTTGCTCCGAGTGATTCAGCCGCATCTTCAATGAGTATGAGATGATGATCCTCGGCGATTTCCTGAAGCGCTTTGATATTCTTACAGGGGCATCCCCCGTAATGAACAGGGATGATCGCCTTTGTGTTACGCGTGATTTTTTCCTTCACGTTTTCAGGGTCTAACGCATAGGATTGATCTTCGATGTCCGCGAATATCGGGGTGGCACCAGTGAGGATTACAACGTTTGTCGTGGCGATGAAAGTAAACGAGGGGACGATTACCTCATCCCCCTGCTTGAGATGATATGCAAGGAGAGCCGCATGAAGCGCTGATGTTCCGGAGTTGAAAGATATCCCATAGTTCCTCCCAGTAAAGCGTGCGATGCTTGTTTCAAGGTGTTCGATCTCGGGTCCCATCGTCCAGTACGTCCCACGCTTAATAACTTTGGAGACTGCTGCGACGTCGTTCGCGTCCCAGTACATTTTGAAGAGAGGGATTTTCCAGCTCATGTTTTTTCATCCATTATTTTTTTATGGTTTCGAAGAATGCGACAAGGGAGGGATTGTGTCATCATATCAGTAGATTTCGTTATGAGGGTTTGACTTCTCCACCTGCGCGTAAGGCGTCTTCGACATTCTTTTTTAGTCTCCAGACACCGTCTCGTTTCTCCACGATGTCTCTGTTCGCAAACTTGTCGACGACCTTCCAGAAATCCTCTTCTTTGTAATCGATGTAATTGAGGAAATCCATCATCATCCTCCGGTCGAGTTTCCAGTCCTCCGCGATGACTTTTTCGACCGCCTCTTTCCGCGTCATCATCCCGTCTCTGATGTAGAGACTTGCGACCTCGTTAACCCGTTGATGGCCGAACTTCGGGAATTTGAACCACGTATGGGTCAGGTACCCAAGAGAGTCTATTTGATCGTACTGCTCGAGAAACCCGTCTCGTTTCCACTCCCCGGTGTCATCCAATGTCTTGAAACCCCTGGTTCGTGCGAACTGCATGTTCTTATAACCGCTCCAGGGGACAAAGTAGCTTAAGAAAATCGGATTCAGTTTCACTTTCTTAATCTCTGCCTCGGTGGGGAAAATCCCGGGATTCACGTCCTTCATCGTGACCTTGTCATCGAGCCAGACATCCCATGGGACTGGTTTGACGACATCATTGGTGATCTGCTTCATGGCGCTCGGGGTTTCTTCCGTGTTGGGACCACCATATAAAAAGTTCGTGTCTTCACCGTAAATGACCAAGGGAAGATTGAGTCTCACCGCCATTTGTAACGGATACGCATAGATCGCCTTGTCAAAATACCAAGTGGGCGACCCGAGACGCTCCAATGCTTTTCGAAACAGGTTCTTGCATACTTTCGGGTTCAGGGACATCACATGCGCGTCAACCCCGAACTCGGTTCTGAGGTTATCCCAGTTGTGATGACCGGTCTGCGTCCAGGTGAAGTTGTCAACACTGACAAGCAAGGGATTCATCCCGAGTTTTTCCTTCATGATGTAGGTTTGGTAGTAGCTGTCCTTGCCTCCGCTTGCGGTAATCATGCAATCATAGTAATTCCCGTTCATCCCCCGGTATTTGTCTGCGAGTTTCTCGAGTTCTTCCCAGCGTTTTTTCCAATCGGTTTTTTTCACCTGCTCTGCGGCCTGGCAAGGGTAGCAGATATCTTTGTCGTTGAATTTCATATAGGGTCTTGTATCAGGCATCACACATTTCTTGCAATATCTCATTTGATCGCCTCACATTATTTTTTTTTCTCGTTCGATGCAAGTTTCCGAATAACCCTGGCTGGACAACCAAAGGCTAAAACATTATCTGGTATATCAGTATTTACAAAGCTGAAGGCCCCGATCACCGTATTTTCACCGATCGTCACCCCAGGCATGACGACGGAGTGAGTCCCAAGGCGGCAATTCCTTTTCAGGACGATTTTCCCCTCCTTGTTATCGATGGTTGAGACCGAATAGAGGGAGCAGTGAGATCCGATTTGAACGTACTCCTCGAGGACAACTCCGCTTTTTGCGTTGATGTAGGTGAATGCACCGACATCGACGTAGTCCCCTAATGTCAGATTGTTATGGTGCTGGCACATCCAATTCCAGCG
>Ga0315277_10010393_pt1 | contig 11782 bp, 17 predicted proteins | sample YL17G05_15_MG_FD_203695 | JGI IMG/M metagenome (GOLD analysis project Ga0315277, IMG submission 203695) | Sediment microbial communities from Yellowstone Lake, YNP, Wyoming, USA - YL17G05_15 | ecosystem: Environmental > Aquatic > Freshwater > Lake > Sediment | place: USA: Wyoming | collected...
AATTTCACTTTTTTTGAAAATAGTTAAAGCCGGTTTTCACCCCCTCTCATTCTCCCCCTTAATAAGGGGGAGATGTCCGAAGGACAAAGGGGGTTTCCAAATACCGCATAAGCAAGAGCGGGTTAAAAGATGGTGTCGTGAGAAAGGTCGGGAGTCTGGAGTATTGAGTGACTCTCAACCCTTGACTCATAACCTTTCCCCCGACCCTACCTCACAACTTGAAGCCCTCAGTTTGTTGTGATATACTTCCCGGCGTTATGAGAATGTGTTATGTGTGCAAGAAAAAGCCGTCAACAGGCAATAAAGTGAGCCATTCGAACAGGAAGACCAAGAGGCTCTGGCTTCCGAACCTGCAGCATATCCGTATAATTGTGAATGGAAAAGTGAAAAGGGCTTACGTTTGCACAAAATGTTTGAAAGCAGGGCTGATTCTTAAGTCTTCCTCTTAAATCTTCCCGTTGCTATTTCATCCAGGAATTTGATCTCAAGCTGTTTCATCATTTCCTCGTATTCCTTAAGCTTGTGTTCCTTGTTCTTCTCGATTATCTTCCTGTTCTTCATTGAATCTATCAACGCGGACCTTTGATCCTCAAGTTTTTTTGATGCTTCTATGACCTTTTCTATCTGCACATCAATATCTTTTTTTAAGACCCCCAAATGTGCATGCCTTCTTAGTACTTTTTCAAATTCCGATATAGGGCCTTTTTTTATTATCCCCTTCAATTCCCCTTCTTTTTCCTTTTTTTCCTCTTCAAGCTGCTCTTCTCTCTCTTTTTCCGTTATGTAAGCCCTTTGCTTATCCGCGAATATCTCTCTTTCTTTGCGCTCTTTTATCCCCCTTACTTTTAGGACGGTTTCAAGCGTGTATTTGAATTTACCCGGCTTTTGTTCCTTTGCCATGCCTTATTTAACCTTTTGCTCTTCTAACTCTTCTAGCTCCTCTAGCTCTTCTAATAAAATATGCTCAACAGTTTTTCCACGGTCTCTTCATAGTCGCATTGGTCAAATGTCCCTTGTTTCAAGAATTCATTTACTTCATCTATCTTGCTTGTCGCGTAGTCGATCTTGGGATTGCTCCCTTTAACATATGCACCGATATTTATAAGGTCTTCGGCCTCGGAATAACGCGCCAGAACTTCCCTTAATTTCGCCGCCGCGTCCCTGTGTTCATCTGAAACCAGATTCGTCATAAGCCTGCTTACGGATTGCGGGACGTTTATGGCGGGATAATGATTTTTCGCTGCCAGGTCCCTGGACAGTATTATATGACCATCAAGTATGGACCTTGATTGGTCTGCGATCGGCTCATTAAAATCATCACCTTCAACAAGTATCGTATAGAAGGCGGTAATGGAGCCTTTTTCCGATGTCCCTGATCTTTCCATAAGCCTTGGGAGAAGGGCGAATACTGAAGGCGTATATCCTCTTGTGGTAGGAGGCTCTCCTGTAGCAAGCCCGATCTCCCTCTGTGCCATAGCGAACCTTGTTACTGAATCCATCATCAAAATAACTTTTAATCCAAGATCCCTGAAATACTCGGCGATCGCCGTTGCCACGAACGCGCCTTTTAATCTTATAAGCGGCGGCTGGTCCGATGTCGCCACAACCACTACGGATTTCTTTAACCCTTCTTCACCCAATGATTCCTCAATGAAATCCCTTACTTCCCTGCCGCGCTCACCTATCAGGGAGATCACGTTCACATCCGCTTCCGCGTTCCTGGCGATCATACCCATTAAAGTGCTTTTCCCCACCCCTGAACCCGCGAAAATACCTATTCGCTGTCCCCTTCCGCATGTAAGAAGGCCGTCTATCGCCCTTATTCCCACCCTTAAAACCTCTGTCACCCTTGGACGCTTTACAGGATCAGGCGGCTCGGCATCAAGTGAGTTTTCTAAAGGATAACCTGTTATGGGGCCTTTATCATCGATCGGCTCTCCCAGGCCTCCCAGAACCCTGCCCAGCAACATCTGCCCCACCTTTACCTTTAATGGATGTCCGGCGGCAAAAACCGGGCTGCCCGGGGAAATGCCGGACGTAGTGCCAAGCGGCATAAGAAGCACTCTTCCTTCTCTGAAACCCACAACTTCCGCGAATGTTTCGTGATCGCCTTTGCCGAGGCTTATCATGCATAGATCTCCCACGCTGACACCCTGGACCTGAGCTTCTATGATCAAACCCACGGATTGAATGACCTTACCGATGACTTTTACTAGGTCGGCGTGTTCAACCGCGCGGTGGTACTTTTCAAAATCAATTTCGGACATTTATTGGACCTTTCGGAAAGCTTCTTCAATCGCGGCTAATTTCGTGGATATTCTGGCATCTACATACCCGAGGTTCGTCTCAATGACGCATCCGCCCGCCTCAACGGTGGCATCTTCAACAATAGAAAAGCTCTTAACCCCCCCTACAACCCCCATGATCCTGTCCTTATATTTTTTAATATTCTCCAGGTCATCTCTGTTCACTTTAATTATAATCTGTTCACGGTCACTTACCTTGTTTATCGCGTCGGAAACTATGTTCAGGCAGACATCTCTGTGCAAAGAAACCTCTGATTTGATAATCTGTTCCGCTACTTTCAGTGAAAGCCTTAATATCTCTGATTCGGAGTCTTTTATGATCTTTTTTCTTTCAATGACCGCAGCATTAAGCGTTCCTAAAGCTTCTTTTACCTTCTCAGAGGCGGTTTCCTCCGCTTCCCTCTTCGCTTCATCCAGGCCGTCAGATTTCGCCTGTTCTTTTATCGCGTGTGCTTCGTCAACGGCTTTCCCGATTATTTTTTCCGCTTCGCTTTTAGCCAGCTTTATGATTTCATTTTTTTTCGAGCCGAGTTCTTCTTCACTTATTGTCTCGGGTATCTCAATTTCGGGGATTTCCAGTCCTGGGGTGAAGACTTCCTCCTCGATCGGTTCCGGTTCCATTTGCCTGGTGGACTGTACCTGCTCTTTTAAGTAAAGGATCTCTTTCTCAATGACATACCCTTTCTTGATCAATCCCATTAGATCAACCTTTCGGAGATCGCCTTTAGGACCTTGTCGCCCATTTCTTTGGCCATTGGCACATCCTTGATCGATACTAATTTTGATTCCACGGTCTGCCTTCCCTCTCCAAGCAATGTAAGCGTTTCGTATATCTTTTCAACAGGCAAATGAGACAAAACATAAGCCGCGATCTCGCTTCTTTCGGTCTTCAGTATGTTCGCCAGTTGTTCAGGGGAAACGCTGGATATTATGTCTACTGGCGTTCCTGTTTTCTTCGCAACTGCAGTCTGCTCTTTCTCTGGCTCCGTAACAGGCTTAACTTCGCGCGGCTCCAACATATAAGCGTTATATTCGCTGATAAGATCATCGAGCACGTCCCTGGTCGGGGTTTTCAGGTTCTCCGACGCGGAAATTATAGAGACAGCGGCGTTTTCCGGAAGAAAGCTTAAAACTTTCTGTGATAGTTCTTCTCCCAGGATCGATAGAATTGCCGCCGCTTTTTCTTTTCCGTTCAACATAATTATCCTTCTTCAGCCAGCCATGTTTTAATTAGTTCGGCAACCTGTGCCGGATTTTGAACCGCAGATGCTTTCATTTGTTCGACGACCGGTATTATTTCCTCTTCCTTTTCTCCCCTTTCAAGTTCCGTTTCCGCTGGTGGCTGCTCACTTGGAATAGAAGATCTTGTCGCCGACCTTAGAACAGCGAATAATAAAGAAAGCATAACTACGGCTAAAATAATTCCGGCAAAAATGATCCTGCCGCCGCCATACTTCCTATACACCGATTTTAAGGCGGTTATTAAGGCTGATGGTTTTGCAGCCTCTGTTTTTTTTGTTACCTGCGGCATTCCCGCCGCGCGGAAAGTGACGCTTTTCATTATTATCCTGTCGCCTCTGTTCTTCTCGTACCCCACAGCCGCGGAAACAGCGTCAAAAGTGGTCCTTTTAATGGCTGAACTTACTTTAAATTTCTTATCCACCAGGATAATTACCGTGGTTTTACGCCTCTGCAGGGAATCAAGATTAACCCTTGAGATCGTTATGTTTGGAGGAAAAATATTGTTTAAAAGGGATTGCACTTTGCTTGTAAGCGCTTCCTCCAGTTCAAGCTTAGCCTGCGCTTCATTTGCCACTTTGCCTTCTTCAACTGTCTTTTCAACGACCACTTCTGCCGGCATCTCTTCTTTTGGAGCCGCTGCTATCTCGGTTTCCTTACGTACCGTCGGGACTTCCTTATTCCCTACCCCGTTCAAAATATTCCCGTCAACATCAATAATAGTAACGTTCTCGTGCTTCAGGTTCTCCACACTGCCGGCAACAAGATAAACGATACCGTTCACCTGTTTTGCAGTAAGACTTTCACCTGGTTTTAATTTCAGAAGAACGGAAGCCGTAACAGGAGCTTTGGTTACCTCGAACAATTGTGTCTCCGGGATCACTATCTGCACCCGGGCGTCTTCCACAGCGTTTATCCGGTTGATCGTGCGTGAAAGCTCGCCGGAAATGGCGCGAATGAACTGTATACGTCTGTCAAAATCGGTCGCCCCGAGTTTTGTCTGATCAAAGATCTCCCACCCCACCGTTCCGCCCCCCGGCAGGTTCTTCTCCGCTAAACCAAGCCGCGCTTCATCCGCGCGGGCCCTCGCCACTGCAATTGACCTGCCTTCATCCTTGATCTGATAAGGGATCTTTAATTCCTTTAGCCTTGTAATGACAAGCGCAGCGTCTTTAAGATCGAGATTGGAATAGATCACCACATTTGCCGAAAGCTTGACTTGTTCAGCAGGTTTTTCTTTTTCCCGCGGCGCTGAACATGACCTTATGCCAATAAGCAAAAAGGTAAAAAAAACAACTGTAACAACAGTTGCCATTAGAATTATGTATCGACCTGCCGCGGGAGGAGCAGCATTTTCAGCCATATATTTTTATCCTCTTCATTTTATATCGCCATTTGCGTTATTTCTTTGAATGTCGTTACAGCTGTAGTTACCGTTGAAACTGCAAGCTGAACCGCTATGGTCATCTTTGAAGTCGCGAGCATGACATCGGAAAGTTCCGCTTTTCCCGCAATATAGTCATCGATCAATTTATTGGCGTTCATTTCCACTTCAGAAACATTGTTCAGCGCATCCACGGCTCTTCCAAGCATTTCATCAAAAATATTCCCGGAATCAACAGGAGCCGTCTGCGCCGCAGGTGTTGCCGGGATGGCCCTTGTTTCATCAACCTGCGCTAAAGATATCGGTTTAATAGGTAAATTCGCCAACTATGCTCTCCCCTCCTATTATTGGAGCGATAAAGTTTCCTGCTGCATTCTCTTTGTCGCGTTATAGACAGTAATGTTCGCCCCGTAAAGCTGTGAAACATAAACCATGTCGACCATTTCCTTTGACATTGAAATGTTCGGTTGAGAAACGAACCCATCACTGTCCGCATCCGGATGCCCGGGATTATACACTTTCTGGAGAGGGGTTTGATCTTCCATTATTTCTCTGATCTCCACCCCTCCTGATATTTTTTTCTCAGCATTATTTAGCGCCTCTGAAAACTCCAGCGGTTTTTCACTGTAAACAGGGATCTTTCTCCTGTACGGGCCGCCCTGGGCTGTTCTTGTCGTATTAATGTTCGCCAGGTTGCTTGATATTATCTCCATATGCGTTTTGGTCGCATTAATTCCGGAAACGCTTATATCCATTGCCTGATCAAGTCCCATTTTTGCTTACTTCCTTCCCTGTGTAACTACGGACCTGAGCACACTGATTTTTGACGCAAGAAGCTTTACATACGCGGAATGCTCAATTGAGTTCTTTGACAGGTCCGCCATTTCCTCCTCAATGACTATATTTTTCTTGTCTGCCCTTGTTACCGCCTTATTTAACACCTCATCAAATTTAAGGGCCGCATAATCAGGATTGTTCGCGTTCGCGATATTTTGAGCGATGATCGCCTGTTTCTTGGCAGCCCTGTCAATAGCTTTCTGCAGATTTACATAGCTGTCATCGAATATTTCCGGAATAAAAAGTCCTTTATCTTCAGCCATTGCTACCTCAATTTCTCCCTTAAAAATACGACCGTCTTCCCGATAATGCGGTTCACTTTGCTCCTGGAAAGTTTCATTTGCTCGGCAATATCCTTCTGGTTCATGTCCTTATCAAAGAAGGATTCGATGACTTTCTGGTCAAGCGCCGGCAGTTCCGTTATGGATTTTCTAAGCCTTGCCCTAAGCTCCGAGAATTCCACCTCTTCCGCCGGGGTTTTTTCCGACGCGATATTCACCTCCATGCCCGCTTCCTGCGCGGATTCAAGCGACATAAGGTACATAAGAGCTGACGCGGAAACTATCTTCTTTATTTTTGTGACGGCATTCTTGAATTCTTCCTCGGAGATCTGCTTTTTTTCATAACCTTCTTCCTCTTCCTCTGCTTTACCTTTTCTTGTTATTGCGGAATATCCTCTTTTAGCGACATCCCTTATCATTACCTGCACTCTATATGGAACCGGGTTGTAGTTCTTTAATCCATCAAGGATCTCTCCCCTTATCCTGTAAGAAGCGTATGTCTCGAACTTTACTCCCCGGTCTGGATCAAAGCTCTTCCAGGCTTTCATCAGTCCCACGGTCCCGTCCGCCACAAGATCGTTATAATCAATGCTTGGGGGAAGCCCTTTTCCTGAAACCACGGAAGCTATTGAATGCACCAGCGGCATGTACATTTCCACCATTTTTATTGGCATGTCTGTTTTAGCTGCTTTATCGGTTTTCTTCTTTGTCACCATCAAATTATATCCTGCATTTGCCTCTTCATCGCGCTTGTTGCCAGATACTTGTCAAACCCAAAAGATTTATTTTCAGCGATCTCCCTGGATATCTTTGAAAGTAGAATATCGTTATAAAGATTATCGGAGAACATACCAAGGTTTCCTTCTTCCCCGAACATGGAGCTCTGGGATTTAAACACCTGTTTCATTATCTGCGACACAAAAACAGAAACGAATTCCTTGTTCGCGTCTTCTTTGCTCTTTATTTTATTGACATTGATGTTTGAGCCTATTGCATATAAAGGATCGATACCCGGAACAAAAAAATCCACTTATATCACCTCAAGATCGGCGGATATTGCGCCCGCCGCTTTTACCGCCTGCAGAAGCGCGACCAGGTCTTTCGGACGGATCCCTATCGTGTTCAATGCTGACACAAGATCCGACAATGTTGCGTTGGATGATATTGAAACGTTTATGTCATTGTACGATATGGCAACAGGGGAAATCTTTACATTTTCACCCAGGACTATCACCCCTGTCCTCTCATTAATAATTACTTTTGCGACCGAATCTGGCACTATCGTTAAGTTCTCGATCTTTGAAATAAAATCCACCATATCCTGTTCGGCGTCTTTTGATGTGATTATTGTCGCCGCATCACGCGCCCTTGCCCCTATTCCGGAAACTCTCATTGCGCTGACAATGCGGGAAGCCGTCGTGTAATCAGGATTGTTGAGTATTAAAGTGACAAAATTATCCGCGAGCGTTACAGACACATCGTCCTCAACTATAGCGCCGTTCAGAACACGCCCGGCTGCGGTCTGCTTTCTTTCTATGTTCGGCGATTCCCCCTCACTTCCAGTAAGTCCAAGGGAGATTGCACCTTGAGCAACGGCATATGTTTTATCGTCCCCGCCCTGTAATGGGGTCATAAGAAGTGTTCCACCCCTTAAACTGGTGGCATCCCCTAAAGATGATACAGTGACATCCAGTTTCTGGCCAATATTCACGAACGCGGGAAGTTTTGCCGTTACCATTACCGCCGCGATGTTCTTTGATTTAAATTCTTTGTCCTGTGGAGGTATCCCCATCCTGGATAAAAGGTTTGTAAGCGCCTGTTTCGTGAATTCGGTCTGGTACGAATCCCCCGTGTTCTTTAGTCCGACTACCAGGCCGAATCCCATCAACTGGTTCTCTTTTGCTTCCAGGACATGCGTAATATCTTTTATCCTTACCGGAGATGACTGGGAAAAAACTTCTCCCCAGTTGAATATGCAGAGAACAATAGCTATAAACAATGCTTTTTTCATTTAATTAAAACAACCAATTAATAAAGCGCGTTATCATGCCCGGATTTTCAGCTTCGCCAACAGTGCCTTTCCCTTTCACGGAAACCTGCGCGCCCGCCACCTGATACGAGAAAACCGTGTTCGCCAGGCTTACATCTTTTGGCCTGATCATTCCGATTATTCTTATTGTTTGGATCTCGCTGTTCACTTCCACTCTATGGTCGCCGGAGATCATCAGGTTCCCGTTGGGCATGACTTTTGTGACCACCGCGGCTATTTTCGCGGTGACATTGCTTGTCCTGGTAGTAGAGCCAAGCCCTTTGTATGTGTTCGAGCCTGATCCCTTTAAATAATTTGATGATTCTATGCCTAAAAATTTTAAAGTGTGATCTAAACTGGTGCTCAGGTTGTCGCTTACATTGGTATCTGTGCCCGCTTTTTGTATCGCGGAAGTCGTTTCAAGTATTATGATGGTGATAATATCTCCCACCTTAAAGGCTTTACTTACAGAATAAGGCGATGTGCTTGTGGGCAACCAAAGTGACTGCGAAAAAGCGGAATGGAAGCTAAAAAAAGAAAATATTATAATTAATAATATCTTAAAAAGCCTGGTCATCGCTTTATTTTGTTCCTTTCATCAACTAATATCACATTTGGCCTGATCTTTTTTGCTTCTTTGTCATTCATAATAGCATAGGCTATCACAATAATCCTATCTCCTTTCGAGCCCAGCCTTGCCGCGCCTCCGTTCAAACTGACCTTGCCCGCACCACCGGGGATGGCATATGTCTCGAAACGCTGCCCGTTATCTATGTTCACTATCTGAACCCTTTCCCCGGGTATAATATCCGCTTTTGCAAGCAATGCCTTGTCTATGGCAATGCTTCCTTCGTAATCCAAGTGTGTCTCTGTTACAGTAAGCCTGTGCAGCTTTGATTTTAGCATTATTCTCATCATTTTACAGTTACCTCTCCCGTGCCGGTTATTAAACATATCAACTCTTTTCCTGAATCCAGGTTTTTCACTTTTACTTCCTGCCCAAGCAATCCTTCTTCCAGCGACATGCCTTGAGTTTCAATAGTTACATTTGATGTCCTTAAAGAGATCTTCACTTTTTCGTTCTTCTTTACCAGCGAATGATCCTTCACCATCCAATCATATATTGCGTTGCCAAGCGGAATATATGTTTTTGACTCTTTTCCAATGATATTATCCAGGTTATATATCGCGCTGGAAGATAAGGCGGCAATGTCCCTCGATTCAAGAGCAACATCTGATACAGTAAAAACATCGCCTTTCTTGAAGCGTTTTTTTGCCACAACAATATTATCAAAAACGGATATTTTTGTTCTCAGGAAAAGCTTTTCTTTTTGAACATCATCAACGGAAACCTGTATCGGAACGATCATATTCCCAAGTGGCTTAAAATCCGGATAAAGCTCCGCGACAGAAAACATTACCTTCCCTTTTCTGTATTTTAATTCCTTGAACACTCTATCGGCATATTTGAAGGATATTTCTATCTTTTTGGATGCCAGGCTGGGATCTTTCTCAATAAGATAACTGATTATAGTCTTGGATATTTTTTCGGACACCGTATTTTCAGCGGAAAATACAGAGCAATTGCCAAAGAAGATCGTGAGAATAAGAATGGCGGTTATGTAAAATACTTTTGAAAATAATAGAGCTTTATTGTGTAAATTAATCATTGTCCTAATATTTACTATTGTTTCATCCTATCTATTGAAGACAGCATGCCATCATAGCTTTGGACGGCCTTTGACACCGTTTCAAAAACCCTTTGTATCATGACCATTCTCATCATTTCAGAGATCACATCGACATTTGACATCTCCAGCGCGTATTGGGAAATATACCCGAATCCTTCCGTATTTGCCACTCCCGTTATTGGCTCCCCTGACGCCGGAGTGGACGCGTAAATATTCTGCCCCAGGCTTTTCAAGCCGGAAGGGTTCAAAAATTTTGCAAGTGTTAACTGGCCGATATCCTGAGTTTCTATGCTGTTATTTATTGAAGCGAGAACGGTACCGTCCTGTTTGATGACGATTTTTGTGGTTCCCTGGGGAACAGCTATCGGGGGTTCCATCTTGTGCCCGTTCGGATCTACGATATTCCCTTCATTATCAATATGGAAATTCCCCGCTCTGCTGTATGCAATAGTGCCGTCCGTCATTTTGATCTGGAAAAATCCATCGCCCTGGATCGCAAGATCAAGCGGATTACTGGTGACCTCAATAGTCCCTTGAGAAAAATCTTTCGGGGTTGCCGCCACTCTTACGCCGGTCCCGTATTCAACAGGTCCGTAAGCCGGAGTGACCCCCTCTTTAAGCATTTGATCCCTTAATTCGGTCTGAAAAGTCCTTTCAATAGTAAAAAGGCTTTCCTTTTCTGTCCTTCCGCGCTTGAATCCGACCGTTCTCGCGTTAGCAAGGTTGTTCGTAATATCAACCATTTCATCCTGAAAAACGTTCATCCCGGTCGCTGCGACATAAAGCGGTTCAAACATTTAATATCACTTCCTTTTTTATTGCGCCGGCCTGCCCATTTCAAGAGCCCTGGTCAGCATAGCATCCCTGTTCGAGACGATCTTTGCGTCAATATTATACAGCCTTGATAAATATATAAGTTGCATCATTTCCTCGATAATATTCACATTGGATGCCTCCACATAACCGCTCACGATCCTGGGAGACTGGTTCAAGCTCATTTCAGCGTCAGCTGATGCGTTAAAAAGAGAGCCGCTTGCCGGTTTAAGTTTTGATTTATCATTAAAGTTCACCACTCTTATCGTGTTGATCTCAACATCTTTTGATCTTATTTTCCCGTCAACGGTGAATTCGATCTCATCTCCGGGACTGACCACTATAGATCCGCTCTGGCCCAGGACCGGATAATTGCCCGCTACGGTTACAAGCCTTCCATCCTTATCCAATGTGAACCTTCCATCCCTCGTATACGCATTTCCCCATGGAGCTTCAACAACAAAAAAGCCTTCTCCTCCAATAGCGATGTCGGTTTTATTCCCTGTCCGGAGCAATGTGCCCGGATTCTGGTCGTAATAAGTTCCTTCAATATTCGGCACCTGAGTGCTGGATTTTTTGCTTGCTTCTTCTAAATATGTTGGGAATGATTTAATAATGACATCAGATTTCCTGTATCCGGGGGTTTCGGAGTTTACCATATTATTCATTAAAACTTTGACTTTCGCGTCTGTCCCCTCTATCCCCGCCCCGCCAACTTCTAGGATTTTATCGCCCACGCTATCAACTCCTAACCGTGAGTCATAACATGGGAATTATAGGCAAGATAATAAGAAAAATCAAGGGGCTATTTTTTTTCTTCCTGTATCCTTTTTATCAGTTTTTCTCTCTTTTCCGACATTTTATCCAGCTTATAAACAAAGAAAAGGACCTCTGCCACAAGCACATATAATTGCGAGGGGATTTCTGTGTCCACTTCCAGTTTTGCGAGCATTGTTGCAAGATCTCTGTTCTCATAAAGAGGGATCTTGTTTTCTTCCGCAATGCGAAGTATTTCATCTGCGACAGCGCCACGGCCCGAAGCAAGTATCAAGGGTGCTTTATCTTCTTCCACGTCGTAGCGCATTGCTACTGCGGTTCTTCTGCCAGTCTGCGGCTGCTCTTTTTTTTCTGCCATCATGCGCTCACGTCTATCTTCATCAGGTCTTCAATACCAAGGAACGGGATCAAGAATGGTTTGATCG
>Ga0315277_10010394_pt1 | contig 11781 bp, 7 predicted proteins | sample YL17G05_15_MG_FD_203695 | JGI IMG/M metagenome (GOLD analysis project Ga0315277, IMG submission 203695) | Sediment microbial communities from Yellowstone Lake, YNP, Wyoming, USA - YL17G05_15 | ecosystem: Environmental > Aquatic > Freshwater > Lake > Sediment | place: USA: Wyoming | collected...
CCCCGCGGTTCACCTAGGTGAACCGCGAGTCAGGGGAAAAAGAGATCAGACAGGCACCCTATTCCGGGATGCTTCGGGACATCTTGGCAGATTCCGCCCGCCCATTCACCTCATTGTAGATTCCAGATTGTCGATTGCAGATTGTGAACGCCGTCTGCCCTGCCATCAGCCGCGGCCGCAGGCCACGAGTTCCCAGAATGAGAGACCCTCTCGTCTGACTCAGGGCGACTCGGCGTCGGTTTCCAGTTGGCAGTGCAGTCAGGCGGCTGACGGCCCGCGGCCTTAGCGGGCACGGAATTCTTCATCATGTTCCCGGAACGACAGGGCAGTCCCGCCCGTTTGACATCGCAGGACGCGGGCCTATGATGTGACGGACCGCAATAACCCAAAGGAGATAACGTGAGAATCGCCGTTCTGCTCGCTGCCGCGCTGCTGATTCCGGCCGCGGCGTCCGCCGACACGACGTGGGTAGCCATCGGCTCACCGGCCAGTCTGAACAGCATACCGTTCTGGGGCGCGGGCTATGACGCGTTCCGGTGCCAATGGCTGTACCACCAGAGTGAGATTAGCCAAGCCGGCGACATCGTCGCCATCGGGATTTACAGCTCGGCAGACGCACCGGCCGAGTACTACCACGTCACCGTTTCCTGCTGCCACACGCCGCTGACTGACCTCACGACGAACTTCAGCGACAATTACGGCGGCAAGTCGCCCCAGATACTGCTCCAAGCCGAGACCCTGCTCGTCGGCACCGGCGCGAGCCAGACCTGGTACTACTTCCCGGGTACATTCAGCTACAACGACACCGATAACCTGATAGTCGAGATAACCTGGCGCGGTGACGCGGGCGTGACCGAGCGGTTCTACCGAAACGGTATGAGCTCCTTCTACCGGCGCTGTATCGCCTACAGCGATACGGCAAGCTCCGGGACCCGCGACACCGTGATGGGCAACTACATCCGGCTTGGGTTCCTGCAGACCGGGGTGGAGGAACTGGAGAATAGAGGAGTGAGCAGCGAGAAGGGCGGAGCTACGATTGCCCGCGGCGTGCTCCACTTGCCGCTATCACTCAGTCCCTTGCTCCCTCAATCGCTGCTGGACATCTCCGGCCGCAGGGTGCTTGACCTGAAGCCCGGCGCCAACGACGTGAGCCGCCTCAACCCCGGCGTGTACTTCGTGCGAGACTCAGAAGCTCGACCCGCGACGAAGGTGGTTGTCGCCCGGTAGGAGCGAAGCCAGAGACCCCCGATTCCGTCCGGCCTTTGCGCTGCCGCAGGCAACGAGTGGGCAGTCAACCGGCAATTTCGGGGACACAATACTTAGTTGCCTCCGCGCGGCGTCTCCCCTGCCATCAGCCGCGGCCGCAGGCCGTACGCCGTCAACCGTACACCGTAGACCGCAAGCCGTAGTCCGTCAGCCACCCAACCCCGCCGCCCTGACATCGAGGCCCGTAGGCGGAATATGGCCAAGATGGCACCCGCTCCCTTCGCCTTGTCGAAGGCTGGGAATACAGGAAGTGCCTCCGACCGACGCCCGGTCCTAGCTACTTCCCCCGCCCGCACGCAGACTCGCCTTGCTCCCGCGATTGACGGACGAAGCAGGCAAGACGTCCAGATAGTCTACTGGCATTTGACAAGTCAAGATGTAGCGGTATCCTTAACCCGTCGACGTTCGGATACGGACTGTTGAGACAAGTCTGGAAGATCGTGTATCTCTGCTCGCCCTAATCGGCGACGGCCGGAGCTGAGGAGGCGTGATGCGGGTTCTATTCGTGGTTCCCCGCGTTTCATCCGGGAGGGTACGGCTGTGCCCGAATCTGGGTATTGCCACTCTGGCAGCACTGACCCCTGACAACATAGACGTCGCGATATCCGACGAGAACGTCGAGCGGGTTGACTTCGACGGGAACTACGACCTCGTCGGCATAACTGCAATGACCGCCTCGGCGCTCCGGGCGTACGCGGTCGCCGCCGCCTTTCGCGAGCGAGGGAAACCTACGGTCCTCGGCGGGCTCCATCCTTCGTTTATGCCGGATGAAGCAATCCGGCACTGTGACTCGGTTGTCATCGGCGAGGCCGAAGGCGTATGGCCCCGGCTGCTTGATGACTTCGCCGCCGGCAGGCTTCAGAAGTTCTACCGGCGAGAGACCTTCTCGGACTTGAAGGGTCAGCCGGTCCCCAGAAGGGATCTGTTCCGCCGCGGTGCCTACATGCTTCCCGGCACCATCGAGACCGGCCGGGGCTGCCCGTTCGCCTGCAACTTCTGCTCGGTCACGGCGTTCCACGGCAAGAAGTACCGTTTTCGGCCGGTCGCGGAAGTCATCGCCGAGGTCGCGACGCTCCGGGGCAAGTTGATGTTCATTGTCGACGACAATGTGATTGGTTCGCCGGCACATGCGAAGGAGCTGTTCCAGGCGCTCATCCCCTTCGACAAACGCTGGATCGGTCAGGCATCTCTGAACCTCGCCCGGGACCCGGAGCTGCTCGACCTGGCCGCCCGGAGCGGCTGCATCGGCTTGTTCATGGGCTTCGAATCGCTCTCGCCGGAAAGCCTGGCCGATGCCGGCAAGACCCATAACTCCGTGCAGCGCTACGAAGAGGACATCATGCGGATACGTGATCGCGGCATCGCGATCCACGGTGCCTTCATCTTCGGCTTCGACCACGACGATGAGGGCGTCTTCGACCGAACCGTCGACTTCGTGAGGAAGAACAAGCTGGATTCGGCGTCGTTCTCGACCCTCACCCCGTTTCCCGGGACTCCGACCTATCGCCGGCTGGAGAGCGAGGGCCGGCTGGTCACCCACGACTGGAGCCGATACGGCGGCGCTGTCTTCACGCCGCGGCTGATGTCGCGAGAAACGCTTGACGCCGGCTGCCGGCGGGCGTGGCAGGAGTGCTATTCGTTCAAGTCAATCCTCGGGCGCCTGGCGACGCGTAAGCGGTATTGGCACATCCATGCGCTCCTGAACATCGGCTACAGGCTCTCGCTATCCCCGTCGCGACCACGCTCGCCGAGAATGGCTCGGGCCTGGGAGAAACGGGGACCCGACACTTCATAGGTCTGTCAAGGCGCGGCATGATAAGATGGTCGAGTTGGTCGAGAATCGTACAGCGTGGCATCGTACATCGTTGCAGCGGAGGGCTCGAACATCGTCAGTGCCAGCGACACAGTGGGCGATTACTGACGAGCGGAGGCCCATTTGACACGCGTGTCTGATTGTCCATACGATTCGTACATCGTTGGTTCGGACAACGTTGGGCCGTTCTGATAACGATGGACGTTGGACGGGGCTCGCCGAACCAACGACGCCCGCCCATTTGACATCCCCGCTCGCGAGTCCTACAATCGGACGATGGTCGAGCGTTGCCGGCCTTTGACCGGAGACAAGGGCGCCCCACAAGTCACGACCGAACGCAGCCGCCGGTGCACTATCGGCGTCCCGGGTGCGTCTAAATGGCATCCCGCGGCCCGACAACAGCCGGTCCAGGGGCAAGCTCTCAACGAAGAACGGAGGTACAGTGAGAACGATAATCGCGGCACTGGTCGGCGCGGCCCTGATCGCGGTCGGCGTCGGCTGCGGAAAGGGCAAGCCGGCAGGCCAGGCGTGGGCCCGCTGGGGCATCACGAAGCCGACAACCGGGTCCGATGCCGAGGCGCGACTCGCCGGCGCGCACCGGCTGCTGTACGAGCTGAAGCTCGACTCGGCGCGGCAGGAGTATCAGGACCTGGTCAAGCGCTTTCCTCAGAGCGCGGAGGCCCATCTCGGCCTGAGCATGGCGTACCGGTATTCCCGGGCAAGGGACACGGCCCTGGCTGAGGCGCGAGCCGCGCTCAAGCTCGACCCGGACGCGGCCGGCGTGCTCCTCGACTACGCGGACCTGATACTGCCCATCCGGACCGGAGACCTCCCGGGTATGAGCGCCGCGGACCGATTCGCCGAGTCGGAGCGGTGCAACCTCAAAGCCGCGGCCTCGCCCCACCCCTTCAGCGCACACGCACACACGACGCTCTGGGCCAGCCATATGGCGCAGGGCCGGCTGTCCGACGCACGGCACCAGGCGTTCGAACTCAGCGACAAACACTACTACCCGCAGCCGCTGCTTGACTTCGCGCACAACCTGCTGGTCGGACTCGAACCCAACGCCATTCTCTTCACCAACGGCGACAACGATACTTACCCGCCTTCGGTGTTGCAGCAGGCCTGCGACCCGTTCCGGCCGGACGTGACCGGCGCCAACCTGAGCCTGCTCAACATCCCCGCGGTAGCGAAGATGATGAGAGACTCGCTCGCATTGCCCATCTCCCTGACCGACAAAGAGATTGCGGACCTGGCCCCAAAGACCGGCCCGGACGGCAAGAGCATCCTGCTCCCGTCGCAGCAGGTGGTCGCCAACATCATCGCCAATGCGGCCAAGGCCCACCGGCCGGTCTACTTCGCCGTGACCGTCAGCAAAGACATGAGCGGGCCCTATGCTGACCGGCTGATTCTCGAAGGCCTGGTCAACCGCGTGGCCGAGGGCAAGCCCGCTGCCGCGGTGGACATCAGCCGGATCGCCGAGAACCTGACGAAGAAGTACCAGCTCGGTTGGCCGGAGACGCTGCCCCCGTGGCCGCAGAACATGTCGCCGCTCACCAGGATGGTCGCGCCCATGGCGCTGAACTATGCGCCTCTCTACGTACAACTGGCGTCCCACTGCGAGTCGCAGGGCAGCAGGGCCGAGGCCGCCGACGCCAGTTCGCGCGCGGTCGCCTGGATGATGCGCGGCGGCAACGCCGACGCCGCCCGCGCCTTCGTCGACGCGTGGCTTGCGCGTGCCCCCGACGATGCCAAAGCCAAGGAGTTGAAGGCCAGCCTGGAGCAAACCGGCACGCACTAGAAGCCTCCATGCAACCGGCGGGAGGCGTCCATTGCCGCCTCCCGTCCGCCTTGTTTCCGCCACTGCGCTCTCAGGACGCTGCCCATCCTGTCCCCCGTCTGTTTGATCCGTCTGCCCTATTGACACCGGGTCACCCCAGACCTCGCACCTCAGGGGTGCGTTGTGGACCTTGCGGAAGACAGGGGCGGTCCCTCGGAGCGCCTGCGTCGCACGCGGGAGCGGCGCGGTACAGCCCCCGTTTTCCGCACGTGCCCCTGTGACTCCTTGAGGTGCTCTGTCCGACCGGTGCCGTCTGACGGCACACCCCGCGGTTTGACAACTCCGCCCACGAGCCCTAGAATCCGGCCATGACCGAGCCGATTCCGGCGTTGACGAGTGTCGTATCAAGCTACGCGTCCCCGAAGTCCCCAAACTAGGAATGGGAGTTGACCGATGAAGTGGATTACCCGTTCGCACGTGCACGTTGACCGGGTGGCATGCCCTTGGCTCATCGCCCGGTTCGTGGATTCTGACGCCGAGTTCCTGTTCGTTGCCGCCGAGTCGGTGCTTGAGGCGGCCGACCGCGAGGGTGCGATTCCTTTCGACATCAAGGATGTCGAGCTGGGACACCAGGACGGTCATTGCAGCTTTGTGTCCATCATGGAGAAGTACGGCCTCAAGGACCCGGCCCTGCTGGCGATGGCCGAGGTCATCAACGCCGCCGATACCGGCCAGATGGAATCGAATCCGCATGCGGCCGGCATCGAGGCGCTTGCCCGCGGCTACTCCTTGCGGTTCCCGGATGACCTCGAGAACATCGAGCATCAGTTTGAGGTCTACGACGCCCTCTATGCTTTCTTCCGGCTGAAGACAGCAGCCGAGAGGAAGTAGCGACTCTCCGTTGCGGGACACCCTCGGCCGGCTCAAGGCCTTTCTGGGACTGAACACCGCGATTGCGGCCATGCTCGCCATGGTCGTGCTCATCGGCCTGGGCGAGAAGATGGCCGAACGATTTCTGCCGCTATACCTGCTGGCTCTGGGTGGTTCGACCATCTCGGTGGGATTCCTGAATGGCATGGACAACCTGCTGTCCGCGCTCTACTCCTTTCCCGGCGGTTGGCTGAGCGACCGGCTTGGATACAAGCGGGCGCTGATTCTTTTCACGCTGGTAGCCATGTTCGGCTACTGCATCGTCATCTTTGTGCCGACGTGGCAGGCGGTGCTCGTCGGCGCGGTGTTCTTCATCTCGTGGACCGCGGTATCGCTGCCGGCGGTGATGAGCATGGTCTCCAAGGTCGTAGGCAGGGAGAAGCGCGTGATGGGAGTCACCCTTCACTCCTTCGTGCGGCGCATACCGATGGCGCTCGGGCCGGTGCTGGGCGGTCTGGCCATAGCGCGTTCCGGCCGGGTCGCCGGAGTCCGGTTGGCGTTCATCGTCGCGCTCATCCTCGGAGTCGTGGCCATCGCGTTCGTCTGGTTCTTCGTCGAAGATGAGAAGGGCGCGAAACCAGAGCCGGTGCGGCTCAAGGGTCTGTCCAGGCTCATCAGTCCTGACCTGCGCAACCTGCTTGCCTCTGACATCCTCATCCGCTTCGCCGAGCAGATACCGTACGCCTTCGTCGTTGTCTGGGCGGTGAACAACAACGGGGTCAGTCCCTTTCAGTTCGGAATCCTGACGACCATCGAGATGGTGACCGCGATGCTCGTGTACATCCCGGTCGCCTGGCTGGCCGACAAGTACGGCAAGAAGCGGTTCGTCCTGATGACCTTCGGCTTCTTCACGCTCTTCCCGCTGGTGCTCGTCTTCTCGAAGACGTTCGCCGCGCTGGCGGTCGCGTTCGTCATCCGGGGCCTGAAGGAGTTCGGCGAGCCGACCCGCAAGGCGCTCATCATGGACCTCGCGCCCGAGCATGCAAAGGCGGCGACGTTCGGAACGTACTATCTCATCCGGGACGTTATTGTGTCGCTGGCCGCGTTCTCAAGCGCGTTCCTGTGGAACATCTCGCCCCAGACCAACTTCCTTGTCGCGATCGGCTTCGGAGTCGCGGGGACGGTGCTGTTCGCGGTCTTCGGAAGAGACATCCGCGGACCCGCAGCCGGCGGGCAAGTCCCGGCATGACTCGATGGTCGGTCTGGTCGAGACGATGCTGAAGCTGCACAAGGACTTGCCCGAAGCCGCGCCCGCGATGCGGTCAGGGAACTGGTCGAGCAGAAGATCGATCTCTTCGGCCCGGCTGAATACCGGCGAACCCGGTCGGCTAGGGTCATTCCTGCCGAGGGCTGCGCCTGCGCTCGCCGATTCCTTGACACTTCCGTGCGCGACTGGTATTGTTATTCAGGCTGGAACGCCGCGGGGTTGTGACCATGCGCGCGTCCACCTTGCCCGGGCCTCAAGGTGCTGCATGACAGCGCCTGAGGCAGTCTAATTTAGGCGTGACCATTTTCGACCCCTAGGAGGTCTGATGCATACTTGCAGGTTCTTGGCCGTCCTCGCACTGCTCGCGGCCGTAGCTTCTGCCGCCAGCGTTGGCCCGGCCTGGATCAAGCACTATACCGGCCCCACCCAATCGCAATACAACGAGGCTGCGGACAGCTACCTCGATACCCTGACCGGCAACCTCTATGTGGTCGGCGCCGGCGAACTGGCCTCAAGTCCCAATGGCACCGACCTGGTGGTGATGAAGTACCGGCCGGACGGAACCCAGGCCTGGGTCAACGGGTTCAGCGGCACCGGCTCCAGCTCCGCGGACATGGCGCAGGCGGTTGCGGTCGATTCGGTCGGCAACGTCTATATCGCGGGCAGAGCCGACAACACGGACTACGACGATGCGGCCTGGGCCAAGTACGACTCGAACGGCGCGGAACTCTGGCACAAGAGCTCGGGGTTGAACGGGAATGACGAGGCCTTCGGCATCACCATTGGGAAGGGCGGCGACGTCTACATCTGCGGGTCTGACTCCGGGTACGGCTATCTGACCGGGTACCTGGTAGCCCGCATCAACCCGTCCAACGGCGATACGCTCTGGACGCGCAACTACGTACTCGACACCACCGCGCTCTCCCACCGCAATCAGGGACAAGACTTGCACCCTGACTACTTTGAAAACTACGACCTCTACGACAACGTGGCGGTCGCGATTGCCCGTTCGCCGGACAGCGGGGTCGTGACCACCGGCCACGGATTGGACTTCGACCGGGAAGCCGAGTGGTGGACCATGAAATTCACGCCCTCAGGCGTCCGGTCATGGGCAGCAGTCTATCACAATCCTCTCACGACTTACGATGACTACGACGTTGCATTCGACGTGGCGGTGGCGAACAACGGCGACATCTATGCAGTCGGGTTCGACTACTATGAGACCGGCTCCAGCTCACAGGGCTACAACTTTGCGGTCGTCCGCTACAGTTCGTCTGGCTCCCGGCTCAACTACCGCAGCATCGATGTCGCGTCCGAACACGGAGACGACTACGCGTTCTCGGTCGCGCTCGACGACTCGAACCCGCAGAACGTCTATGTCACCGGCACCCTCGCCTACCCGTCGCCCCTGAACGAGCAGGTCTCAACCATGAAGTTCAACAACACGCTCACGTCGCTCTGGGGCCCGGCCGGCGCCACCTACGGCGGCAACGACGACGACCGCGGGTATTCGGTCTTCTACCGCAAGGGCCGGGCCTACGTGACGGGACGGACCGGCAATGACCTCTTCGTTCTCGGCTACTCGGCGGCCAACTCCTCCGGCAAAGACACGCTCTGGACCTATCGCTACGACGACCTCGACCAGATGATCGACTTCGGCTCCACCATCTGCGCGTCCGACTCGGACCATGTCTACGTCTCCGGTGAGGCCTCGCACGCCGGTCCCTGGACCAGCATCTACACAGCGCGGCTCCGCTACGGCCACCCCGAAATGGCCGTGACCGCCATCAACGCCCCGCAGGGCACCTATGACCACTACGACTCCGTCATCCCGCAGGCCACCATCAAGAACAACGGCGATGTAATCCCGGTGGTCAACGCGTTCATGTACATCGGCCTGCCCTATGGCGACACGATTCAGGTCTACGACGGCCCGGCACCCGGGCAATCGGCGACCATTTCGTTCAAGCCCTGGGCGGCACACCCGACCGGGCTCGTGCAGGTGCGCTGCAGCATTGAGGTCGAAGGCGACACCATCCCGGCTAACGACTTCCACACCGATACGGTCCAGGTGATACCGATTGACGTCGGCTGCCGGCAGATAGTCGCGCCGGTAGGAACGATAGACTCAGGTACAACCGCCGTGCCGGTCGCCCGGTTCAAGAACTTCGGAACCACAACGCGGACCTTCCCGGTCTGGTTCCGCATCGAGACAGCAGCCCGGACCGCGGTCGGACCGCCGGTTGGCGTGGTGAAGAACGTAGCACATTCACTCTCGTTCACCGAACCATCTCACCCGGCCAAGACCGGACCGCTGCTTCAAGTCTACGAAGACGCAGACACCATCACCCTGGCCCCGCAAGAGAGCACCGACGTCTCCTTCAAATCGTGGGTGGCCGCACCGCAAGACACCTACCTCATGAAGGCATTCTCAGCGATCCTCGACGATGGCCCGGCCAACGACACGGTTCGCGCCCAGCTTATCGTGCGCCGGCCGCGCCACGACGTCGGCGTGTCGGCCATTCTCGCACCGGCCGACACGGTTGATTCGAATGACGTCATAACCCCGCGCGCGGTCATCACGAACTTCGGCGGCGCCCGGGACAGCTTCCGCATCCGTTTCACCATCGGCTCGTTCTTCTCGAGCGAGACCGTAATGGTCCTGCCGGTTGGCAGCTCCGACACCGCCGACTTCGCGCAGTGGACCGCGAACCAAGTGGGTACCCACACGGTCCGTTGCTCCACGATGCTTGCCGGCGACAGCACGCCTGCCAACGATTTCGTGCAGCGGCAGGTAGTCGTCAAGCCGGCGCTGGGAATCGAGAGCCCGGAGAACCTCTCCGGCATCCCGCGTGAGTACTCACTGGGTTCGCCCAGGCCCAACCCCTTCGCGGGTCGGATGCTCGTGCCGTTCGCACTGCCGACGCGGTCGCGCGTCTCGATTCAGGTCTACGATGCCGTTGGGGCACTCGTTCGCACACTGACCGCAGCCGAGCTGCCGGCCGGATTCCACCACGCCCTGTGGGACGGTAGCGATGAACGCGGTCTGCGAGTGAAGCCCGGGGCGTACTTCTGCCGATTGCAGGCGCCGGGCTACTCGCGCATTGCGAAACTCATCGTGTCGGACTGACCTTCTCTTACCCCCAACAGGCGACCCGCGAGAATCGGGTCGCCTGTTGCATTCGGAAGACCTAGAATGCCGAAAATAGTGGCTCAGCCCAAAGTGCCGTATAATGCTGCAGCCAAATCACGAAAAGGCCCTATGTCGCGCGACAAGTGCGACATTGCCAAACGACACATTATAGACTAAACGTCTGTCTGGTAACATCTTAGGTAGCATGTTGTCATTCTGCTTGTTTTGGCACGAACGATGCAAAATGAATGATGTATGCTTTATCCAGAAGAGCAGGAAGACGATTTGTTTGCCTATCTACCGGATCGCAGCTCGACGGCGACTGAGTCGCATCTCTGGTCTCCGCATCGCATCGGACCCCGTTTCGCTTGGCTCGACCATGACCACATCTTGGTAGTAGATGGCCCGCTGTCGGAACGGCGGTTCGATGTAGACACTGATATCCAGTCAGACACCGCTGTGTTACGGTTGCGCGAAGACGGGCACTTCGCCGGCATGGTCCATGTGGAGCGCAGCCCGTCGGACGAAGGTGTGATCCTGTCGAACGTGGCTGTCGGCCTGAGTTTCCGTCGTGGCGGCCTGGCGGCGATCATGACGTGGTGTGCGTTTCGTGAGTTGCTAACGAGGCAGGAATCGGCTACATTCCGCATCCGGATGGTCCGCTCGGTCAAACCTCGTGCAACCGACACGGAGGTCAGCAACATCGGGGTGGGAGTCATCGCTGCCAGGCTGGGCTTCCGGCCCGAACTGCCGATCGAGAGACTCGTGCACGAGGACAATGTCGTCGGCATCGCGGCGCTGCCAGGCGACAAAGACAGCCCGCCTACCGTAAGAATCTCCCTGCGCAGCTATCCGTACGCTTTGGTCGCAATGGTCCTGAGCCCTGGCACGATGAAGCCGTCAACGGACATCCGCCCCTATCAGCAACTCGGCCGCGACGGCCGTCAAATCCAGAGCTGGTTGCGGCAAGGGCTGCTGCTCGTCGGTGAGGACTACTGCCTCGGCGAGTCGGGAATTGAACGGTTCGTGAACGCGATGGCAACCGACGATGAGGAGGCCGTTCAGTTCCGAAGCAAGGTCCGCGCGCTCTAGCCCGGCGTCCTTCCCTTCACAAGCTGACAATTGCCGCAAACCGGCCGCTTCTGGACCAGCCACCCCTCCCCCTCATCGGCTGCGGAACCTGCCGCCCAGCTTGCAGCACCGACCGGGGCTGCTAGAATCGACCGGTGAGCCGCAAACGGGAGTACCTCGAACGGCAGGACGCGGAGTGGCAGCGGACCGCCCGCCGCTACATCTTCCGCATCCGCGGCCCGGTTCTGTTTGAGGAAGCCGCCGTGCGGGAGCTGTGCCGGCTCGCCCGTGAGGGCTATGAGGCGAGCTTCAAGAAAGAGACATACGGATTCCTGTTCGGCAGCCTCGACCGCAGCCGCCGGCTGACCATACGCCGTTCGTGCTTCTATCGAGGCGGCACCAAGACTCGCACCGGCGTCATGTTCAAGGACTGGGCCACGCTTGCGCGGCTCGCCCGGCGTCGCCGCGAGCTGGCCCGCGAGATGCGCCTGCGCTTCGCGGGCAGCTTCCATTCACACGTCGAGATAGCCGGCAGCGTGTTCAAGCGTCTGTCCGAATCCGACCGCGAGTCTTTTCTTGCC
>Ga0315277_10010396_pt1 | contig 11779 bp, 9 predicted proteins | sample YL17G05_15_MG_FD_203695 | JGI IMG/M metagenome (GOLD analysis project Ga0315277, IMG submission 203695) | Sediment microbial communities from Yellowstone Lake, YNP, Wyoming, USA - YL17G05_15 | ecosystem: Environmental > Aquatic > Freshwater > Lake > Sediment | place: USA: Wyoming | collected...
CTGCATCAGCTGCGAAACCTGTCCTCACCAATTCATGTTTGGTCATGTTATCATATGATATAACTTGTGCGCCCTTTTTTAGATAGAACTCGCAGACATGGGAACCTAAGAATCCACATCCTCCCGTCACTAATACCTTCATGCAAAGCCTCCTTTCCTTTAATTTAAAAGTTGAGTTAATACGCCATAGAAGAGGACTCACCAATATGAGGACAGAGTGTAAATTTTGGAAAACGAACAACCGCCGTTGTCCTACATCGAACCTCCACCAATATCTGCTTTAGTCGGTTATTTATTCTGATCCTCAGACAGGGAGTTTTTTCCATATCTTTTCCATTCCGTATAGTATTTTTTAGCAAATTTCATGCCGTAAAATAAATCAATATAATTGTGATGTAACATATTGATATTGTCAATTCAATACTATCCAAAATAACTCCAGTTTCTGATTTGGGACATGACAAAGCAAAATATTAGCGTTGCAGGAATAGATTTATCATGACCGGGTTCTTCTTTTGACTATCTTCCACATATGCTTATGCTGTCCAAGACCTGCGAAGGGCGAGGAGGCCTACGTGAACACATAATTGTAATGTGGAAGAAGAAGGCTGGGAAGTGAACCCTCTGAATACAGCCAAGAGATGCGCGTGTTTGGATTATCGGCAAACGAAGGGGGTTTGAAAGGACATGATGGGGAGTATTGCTCCTATTTTCCCATTGCGTCACCCCTTCGATATTTCTCCCAGACTCACTTCAACCGTACGGATGAACTCTCTGATCTCATCGTCGCTGTACTCGTCGGTAGGGTATGATACATTTGTGCTCATCCTACCGTCGATGGTGCTCGCTGTGAAGAATATGCCCATCTGCCCCACCGTGGCCAGCGCCTCAGTAAGCCTGGCGCGGGTACCATGGGAATTGAGCCTGTCCAAATTACCGAGGTTCGAATAGAGACATGAGGGGAGAAGGGTGTCCTTTTTTTTAATAAGGTAGCGGGCAAGCCACGCATATATCCTGATACCCAGTAAGGTGGACAGCTTGTTTAGTAGGAAGGGGTAGAGAATGTCTCTGTTCCTGACCATCTCCACGTTGCGCTGCAGTTGCGCCTTTATTTTCTGTATCATCCCTGCGTAGTCTCTGAGCAGCTTTTCCTCAACGCGGATTATGGCCGAGGTGACGAAATTGCCATAGATCGGCCTGCGCCCGTCAAAAAACGGCCGCAGGTCTATATAAAAAATTATATGTACTGCGTTGCCGGTATTTTGAGCCGCCCGTTTTCGCAAGGCGATGGCGAGCGCCGCGAATATAAGTACATTGATGGTGCAGCCCATCTCGTTGGCTTTCTTCTTGAGCGCAGCGAGATCGATTGCAAGATATTGCTGGTGCATGTCACATAGCCCGAAGGTATCGGAATGTATGTGAGGGAGCATATATACTTTGTCGTTTTTCCTTTGAAGCACCATCTCTTTGTATTTTCTGTAGGACCTGGCAAGCTGCAGGGGAAACCGGTAATAAGGCTTTTCGAAAATCGCGGCGGTGAGTGACGGGTCTTCCAGCGGCACGGGGGGCGGGTTCTCACCGTTGAGGATGGCCATGAACGCATCGACCATGTAAATCCAGCCCACCCCATCGCACACAATGTGGTGCACCGAGAGAAGCAGCACCGGTTCGGGGTCGTCGGGAAAGTATGATATCGTCAGCGGCAGTCCACTTTCCAGGGAAAAGGGTTCATTCAGCAGTTTGCGCCTATACTCGCGATACCCGGGCGAATCATAGGTGACGCCCGGAATAACGCGGAACGAGCCGTTAAAGTATCTCTCGGTAATGCTGTCGCCATCATCGTATATGAAAATGCGATGCGAGAACAAGGTCGGCCGAACATAGAGCCTGAGCCTATCGTAGAGCGACAGGATCCGTCGCATGGCGCGTCTAATCTCATCAGGGCTATGTTTTGTCTTGAAGCGCACCGTGATTATCTGGCCGATCGAGGGAAAAATCTCGTTAAACACCAAATTGATGAAGTCGGTCTGGTTGAGCGAAACTGATGGAGGGCACTTGCTTTTCATGACACACTCCCCATTTCATTCACAATTTAAAAAATAAATTTATGCTAAGAGCATTTACGAAAACGTTGGGGGTCGTCAAGAGGCGTGGTTCTCCTAGGACTTTCCCCTTTTTATTCATACCACAACTGCTACGTTGGGTCAATAAATACAAATCTGGTTGAAAATACCGTCTAATGATTCCCCTGTGCTCGCTTTCTAGGGAAGAGGCCCTCCTTGCTCTTCGACCTCTCCTGGGACAATGGGTGCAGTCGTCTCGCGAGCAGCTTCGATGACCTCCCTGGTTAAATAGTAGAATATGACCGTGCCGATGATAAAGATCGTAGCAAAAAGATAAAAGGCATAATCAAGATTGATTAAGTCCATGATAATTCCTGCCACCAGGGGACCAATAATGGCACCCGCATTATTACAGGCATTCATTGATCCGGAAACCACACCCAATCCAATTTCTCGACTGTGTTCAACCATCATGGCATTTGCAGCAGGAGGTCCCAAAGCAGATGCCATTCCGAGCAGGGATCCCAGACAGAGCAGAGGGAAGAATCCCTTGGCGAGCGGTAGAAATGCAAGTCCAACTGCCACGATAAGCGCACTGCTTGCCACCAACTTGCCTCTGTTCCAGCGGTTAGCGAGCCAACCGAAGGGTGCTTGCAGGATGCCCGCAAAGAAGATGAAAGCCGAGGCCAAGATTCCAATTTGAGACATGCTAAGCTTCTGATTGTTTGCCAGGAGAGGAAGGAAGACCATCAAACCACTATTGGCAGTGGAAAAGATAAAGCCAAAAACGAGGAGGCCTTTTAGTGGCCGAGATGCAAGGATTTCCTTAAACGGCGATTTAGCTATTGTTTGAGAACCTTTGGGAGTACGCGCAGGCAACATGACCAACGTGAGCAGAAAGGCTAGTCCCATGCTGCCCGCTAAGGAATAGAAGGCTTGCTCAGACCCCCATCGTTCGAAGATGATTCCCCCCAGGACAGGGCCTGCCGCCATCCCGAGAAACATGGACATGCTATAAATCCCCATGTAGCTTCCCTCCTGCCCCTGGGGCGCCAATTCACCGATGTAGGCCATAATGATGGGAAGAATCATGGCAATCGAAATGCCATTTAAGAAGCGCACAAGGATGAATTGGGAGGGATTGGTAACCCAGACATAGGCGAGGGCGATGATTGCGCTCAAAGCGAATCCCATGGTTATGAAGAGTTTCTTGCCGACCTTGTCGGATAACCTGCCAAGAAATGGAGTACAGAGTGCCATACTGACAAAGAAACTCGAGAAGATGAGCCCTATCATAAAACCCGAAGCGCCCAGGTTTTTAATATAGATAGGTAGGACTGGGTATATGATGCCCACCCCTATGGCAGCAATGAAAACAGAAAAGCAGAGCACTCCGAATCCATTCTTTACCATATTCATTTCCTCATTTCGCAAGTGAGAGATAATGCTTTGCCCCATTCATCGATGTGTTCATTCCCTGCATATACCCGTGCAGGTGATAAAGATCCATCTCTGCTTTGTCGTCTCATTCCAAGGCTGACGTTGAGGAATCGCTTATCTATATCCTTGGCTCAGATACCATATGTTATGGATTTCAGCGGCTGGTATCCTTTCCCTAAAGCGAGATAGGGGTAAACGTTCCTGGTGATTTCCAAACCATTACTCACATCCCCCCGATACGCATGCTCAGTGGTTTGAAAATCGCCCTGCGCAGTTGATTCGCACGCTTGATACTGTATACTCATACCAGTATCTGCCTCGCCAACTTGATCTTATCCATTATTGAAGAAAAGCAGGGAGATCGCGTATATCTTTCAACGTCACCGGTGTCCCTGGTTTTCTCAAGATGGGTTTGTGAGTATCGGCCAAGTGAATAAGTAAACCGGCGGCGGTTCTGGCTCCGCCACAGCTGCGGTAGGATTGCATGATCCCCTCGGATGCCCTAGCATAGCGCGGTTGCATGAGGAGTTCGAGAACAGCCTTCTTGATCCTGCGCGGTGTCGCTTTGTCCACATCGAGGCTTATACCCGCCCCTTGATAGGCGACCCGCTGGGCAAACTCCATCCTGTCCCCTCCCCAGTGCACGAGGAGCATCGGTTTGCCATACATGAATGTCTCATTAACTGAGTTGACCCCTCCATGGGTAATTACCACACTTGCCCGCTCAATAAGTTTGATTTGGGGAGCAAACGGCACCACAACGAAATTGGAGGGGATCTTGCCGAACTTCTCCATAGATCGCCCCTTACCAGTCGCCATTACCACCTGCACAGGCATGGGGAAGGTGTTCTCACTCAGGGTACTTATAACATTAGTATAAAAATCCTGATAATGATCAGAGAACATCGTCCCGGTGGCGATGTAAACCAAGGGTCGCTTGCCATCCAACCGCTCCCAGGGGAAATCAGGCAGTTCTTCGTCTTCCGGTTCGAGGATCGACGGTCCGACATAGAATACTGTGGGAATGAATGTCTTGCGTGGATATTCAACCTTGTCGGTGCTATAAAACAGGTACAGGTATGGCGATACCCCACTGTAATTCGTGGTCTTCCACAGGGGATCGATGGATTGGATGGCCTTTCTCTGGTTGAGATAACCATTCAGCATAAAAGGTGCTGCGACCAGGAGCAAAAGCACCATTTTCACCATATTCCAGCGCGGTGTATTGATGTTCCAGCCATTTCCGAAAAGTGGGATGCCTTTTTCGAAATATGCAATCGGAGCCGCGCTCCCATGGGCATAAGGAAGGTGATACTTATCTGCGACTGCCGCAGCGAGAAAATCGTAGGTATCTACGTACATGATGTCGGGCTTGAACGTTTCGACTGCATGGAACAATTCATGGAAGCATTCTTGTATCGCTTCCACGGTGTATACCTTAGAGAGCTTGAACCAGTACTCTAGCCATCTGCGCACTAGGGTGTTTTTATCCATGATCATGTCCTGGTAACGTGGCCGTGGATAGAATTCCTGCACACCAGCCTTTGCAATCATCTTCCTCACAGGTTCTCCGCTGCAGTAACCAACGTAATGCCCCTCGGCAATCAGGTGTTTAGCTATGGCGAGCGAAGGACCTACATGACCTGCCAGGCCTGGTACAGAAAAAAGTATGCGATGTCTTTTCCCCATAATAAGCAAACCCTCCAACGGCATGGATATGCATATACGATGCCTATCATATATTGTTAAGAATTTGTCAAAATAAAGGGGTTGTTGAAATTGTTCCTATACATCATTTTCGTTTCATAAGAAATATTTTTCCCACAAGTAGCATTTATTTTCCATTCAGGGTAGCAGGTGTTTGGATTGAGATATGTCCTGCTGAGTTCGCAGCATACAGAGACTGGGATGGATAACGAATGGCATTCATCTTGCTATCATGAGAGAAAATACATTATGAGAAATGTATGACAAAGCAAAAAAGGATATTGTTTGCCGTTCCGGCTTTATACGGGCACCTGCATCCCTCGCTCGCTATTGCAAAGCACTTGATAGCCAAAGGCCATGTCGTTGGATTTTGTTGTGGCAGCGGGGCCCGCGAAATCCTTGCAAGAAATGGCGTGCAGGAATTCTTCCCGCGGGATGTCTATCAGAAGGCTTTTGACATTGTTGGCCTTGTATCGGGGATCGTAAAGAACTGGTATGTGGCTGCCAAAGAATTAAATACCGAGGTCATGATCAAAAGTTTTCAGGAATTGATCCGGGCCTTCGAGGCATTTAAGCCTGATGCCGTCTATATAGACACGACCGATTTTCTGGCTGTGGCCGTTGCTGAGCGTTTTAAGATCCCCTATGCCCACGGGAGCGCGACGGCTATCCTCTACTTTGAAAAAGACATCCCTCCCATTGGAACCGGGTGGGATGTCAATAGGGTTTGGCTCAATCGCCTTCGCCTGATCTCCTACCTGGCCCTGGTTGCACCTTTCATCCTTAAGGCTTATCTGAACCAAAAAAGGGCACTCAAGACCATTGATCCGGGATGGAAAACCACGAATTACAGCGGCGTCTCTCCCTATCTTTTCATGCTATTTTCCACAGACAAACTTGAATATCCACGTAAGACGTTTATCCCCTCGATCTTTTATGTTGGGCCATCGATTCTTGAACCGGATGAGCGGCAACTCCCGGATTTCCCCTGGGAAAAGCTCGATCCCCACCGGCCTTTGATCTATATCGCTACGGGCACCATATTTCCGGATATTTATGAGAAATTCTATCGATATGCGATTGAGGCACTGGACGAGAACAGGTTCCCACTTCCTGTCCAGGTGGTCATGGCCATCGGCCGAGATCGAAAAATTGAGGATCTCGGAGTTATTCCCTCCAACTTCATTGTAGTAAACTATGCCCCGCAGGTAAAACTGATCCAACGTGCTCACGCCGTTGTTACCCATGGCGGTGTGAATTCCGTCAATGAAACCCTCTCCTATGGGAAACCCATGCTCGTGGCTTACCTCGGGAGGGATCTCATTGAAATGGCACAAAGGATAGCCTTCAGCGGGGCCGGTATTCGCCTGAATGCAAAGCGGGCAACGCCGCGCAAGATTAGGAAGGCCCTCATTGAGCTCCTCAGGCAGCCTCGTTATACTCGCGCCGCTGAAGGGATACAGCATTCGTTCAATCGCTGCAAGGGGGCTCAGACAGCAGCAGCGTTGATCGAGCGGCTGGCCAAGACAGGCAAACCGATTCTGAGAAGGCAGGGTGCACCCATTACCCTTGAGGATATCGAGGATTTGCCGAATTATTTGGCGGATAATGGGTAACCAATAAATTACCCATAATTGGGATGAAAGAAGATTTTATCATGGTAAACGCCATCCTCTGCAGCCACACAGGGTTTCTCTTGCAGGGGAAGAAGGAAAGAGAAAAAAGGGGGAGTACATTATGACAAAAGATATCATGGGGGTTATCCTGGCGGCCGGTAAGGGGAGCCGCATGTACCCTTTGAGCGAAAACTATTCGAAGTGCACCTTGCCGATCTGTAATAAACCCTTGCTCGACTATCAGATCGAGATGATGAAAGAAGCCGGCATCAGTGATATTATTATCGTGGTCGGCTACAACGGATTCGAAGTAGTGCGGGTGATCGGGAATGGAGAAAGACAAGGGGTCAACATCCTCTATGTGAATCAGGAAGAGACCTTGGGCATAGCCCACGCGCTTGGCCGTTTGGAGCCCTATGTAGATAGGCCGTTTTTGCTCTTCTTGGGCGATATCTATTTTGTCTGTCCATCTCTTAAACCGATGTTGGACATATTCTCTAAGGATGATGTGAAGGCTGTTTTGGCAACCAAGGAGGAGCAAAACCGTGATGCAATCAAGCGAAATTTTGCTGTCAAGCTAAACCCGGATGGCAGTGTGCGACGGGTAATAGAGAAACCTCGTCATATCGAGAATAATATCAAGGGTTGTGGCTTGTATCTCTTCGATCTGCATATCTTTGATGCCATTCGAAGGACACCGCGCACTGCTATGCGGGATGAGTATGAAATCACCGATTCCATCCAGATCCTCATCAATGATGACTATAAAGTCATGACTGCCAATATCATCCAAAACGATTTAAACCTCACCTTTGTCGAAGATCTCTTGGAATTGAACCTGTTCCAGCTAAAGAAGATGAACCAAAAAGTCATCATTGGGGAAGATGCGTCTATTCCGGATCCCTCTCTGCTTGAAAACGTGATTGTCGGAGATAACGTGACCATCAAACACAATATACATCTCAAGAATACCGTTATCTTTCCGAATACCGTAGTCGACGAGCACGAAAATGTCTCTGATTCGATCATAGACAACCAACAGATTATTCATTGCAGGATGAGGAACAACAGGAACTGGAGGGGATAAACATGGGTTATCAACATGCATTGGTAACCGGCGGGGCGGGTTTTATCGGCTCTCATATCGCGGAGATGCTCCTGGCCAAGGACATTAAGGTCACCGTCCTCGACAACCTCTCGGTGGGTAAAAGGGAAAACGTTCCCGACGGGGCGTACTTCGCAGAGGGCGATATCAATAATTTCAAACTTGCCAGGACGCTCGCCCAGGAGTGCGACATCATCTTCCACGAGGCGGCCCGTGTCACCATCCGGGCCTCGGTCGATAAATGCTATGAGGATGCCCAAACCAACCTCATGGGCACACTGAATATGATTAGGGCATGCGAGAAAAGTAAGGTCAAAAAGTTTGTTTTCGCGTCCTCCATGGCCGTCTATTCCGACTCGCCGATCGCCAAACCGGTGGATGAAAGCTTCGAAAAGGAACCGCTGTCGCCCTATGGAATCTCCAAACTGGCGGCCGAGAAGTACGTACACCTCCTATGCCGACTGAATCATATCGATTCCATCGTTCTACGCTATTTCAATACCTTCGGCCCGCGCCAGACCTTCACTCCCTATGTGGGCGTAATCACCATCTTTATCAACAAACTCCTCAAGAACGAGCGCCCAGTGATCTTTGGGGACGGTAACCAGTTGCGAGATTTCGTCTACGTGGGTGACATCGCCCAAGCAAACATCCTGGCTATGGAGAGCAACACCTCGGGAATTACGGTCAATATCGGCACCGGCATCCCCACCAGCGTCAACCAGGTAGCCAAGTTACTCATCGAGCGCATCAACCCTACTATCACTCCGGACTTCGGCCCAGCCCGGACTGAAGAGCTCAAGATCTCCTTTCCGGACATCAGCCTGGCCAAGAAGCTCATTGGCTATGAACCTCAATACCGCCTGGAAGACAAGATCGAAGAAGTCATTGCGCACATAAAGGGAAACGCCTGAGAGCGATCTAGAAGATCAAATCTCCCCAACCCCTCCGAATCGTAAGGGGGGGGCTAGGCTTTCCATTTTGGTAGCTCGCGATGTGCTGAAGGCAGACGATTTATACTCGGATCCAGTGGAAAATCGAACAAGACATTCCCCAAAATTGACAGTTTTTATGTAAATATTTTCTCCCTCCGTATTCGATGTGAAGTTTAGTCAGTATGTATGGGGTTTTTATATCCGTAGTCTTTAACAAGCTGTTGAAAACCAGCATACTAAAGGCCTTCTCATGAGCGACCCCTTAACCTTCCTTACAGGGGACATTTCTATCGAGCTAAACAGGGGGACATTTCTAAAGAGCTTTGACAAAGATTAATAATCATTATTGACTTATTTGGCTATTCCAGGCTCGATAAGCAAGATAATAGAAAAATCCACTATATGGGATTGTGTGGACATTGTGATTGCGTGCCTGAATGGCATGAGGATTGCATAAAAAATTACATAACAAGAAAAGGAGTTTTAGTACAAATGGACGGCAGCCAAATACAAGATACAATCAATAATAAGCTCACTTTTAAGGCTTCTCCCAAACTACTTCCCATTAGACCACTTCAGTTTGTTGAAAGCCTTCTCCAACGCCAGGGTAAATCCCTAATTAATATATCACCTCATCATATGATGAATATGGCAATAAAAAAAAGTGGTTTATCCGATTGGGGAGAAGAGAATTTCCAGGAACCGATGCAGATATTCATTGAGTCTCTCGAAAAGGAGGCTCATTTAGATTTCTTAGGCAGGTTGATTTTATCGAGAAATACTTTTGGAGTATTATATAATCGCCTATGCATCCAAGATGAAATCAAGAATAATCAAAATATCTTACGAGAAGAAATAAAAAGACCTTTATTCATAGTCAGTTTAGGAAGGACAGGCACTACTTTGTTGCATTATCTGTTATGCTTAGATCCATCAATTCGTTATCTACATGTGTGGGAAGCTAATGCACCCTCTCTTCATCCAAAACTTAGATTAAAAAATATTGATAATCGACAGCAAGGTGCAAAGCGTGCCATTTGGCTTATTGAACATTTTTTCCCTGAATTATCGTTATCCCATCTAATGTCTGAAGACGGACCAGATGAATGCGTTACCTTATTCTTACATACTTTTTTTACTGGGGTATTTGAATCAGTAGCACATGTTCCGACATATATAAATTGGCTTAAGGATCATGATAAATTACCATCATATCTCTATTATCGCAAGATTCTCCAACTTCTCCAATGGCATAAAGGAGGTGATCATTGGGTACTTAAAGCACCAATGCATTTAGCGAACCTTGATGTTCTCCTTAAAGCTTTTCCAGATGCCTGCATTGTTCAAACCCATAGAGATCCTGTTAAGGTTATTCCTTCTCTTTGTAGTTTTAGTGCTATTGTTAATCAAGCGCTATCAAGTGATAATATCAGTTATAAATATATAATTGATCATGTTCCCAACTTGTGGGCTAACTGGTTGGAAAAGGCTATGGAGGTAAGAAAAGCATCCAATCAATCACAATTCTACGATATACATTACAGAGATCTGATGAATGATCCAACTGGAACCGTAAAAAAAATATATGACTATTTTGGTTATCATTATGATTCTAGCATGGAGAGAAGGATCTCTCAATGGCTTGCGAATAACAAACAACATAAAAAGGGAGTGCATAGGTATACGGCAGAGCAATTCGGTTTAAATGCATCTGAGATAAGAGAAAGATATTCGAGATATATAAAAGAGTATGATATTCCTCAAGAAGATTAATAACCTTTGTTGACTTATTGGGATTATTTCAAGTTCGATAAGCAAGATAATGAAAAAAATCCTGGGTTATCTAATGCCAAACGAGTATGCGGCTCGTCGCTTAACACTAAAAGCCGCTTAAAGGCGTCTTGCTTTTAGGGATGCACTACGCCCTTCCCGGGAATCTTCAGAGATTATAATTGCCTTGATAAATTGGTTGAGGTTCTTTATTAGTATCACATGCTCTCTGATTCGCGGAAGGATCAGGACCAGGTGGTCCTTGTTATCGACGATGATGAGGGCGATTGCTGTCTCGTCGAGGATATTCTCTCTGAGGAAGGCATTGAGGTGGTCAAGGCGGTAGGAGGAGAGCAGGGCGTCAGAATTCTCGCCGAACAGGATTTCCCTGTTGTCATCACCGACCTGAGGATGCCGGATATCGACGGCTTCGGGATTATCGATTACCTCCATAAACGTCGCAAGGAGAGCCTCATCATCGTCATCACCGGATATGCCAGTCTCGACAGCGTCATCATAGCTCTACGGCTCGGGGCATATGATTACATCATCAAGCCCTTTGGCCCGGATCTCTTGAAACACACTGTCAAGAGGGCGTTCGACTTCATCCAGCTCCACAACGACCGGAATCGCCTGCGGCAGATTGACCTTATTACGGAGCTTGCCCAGACCATGTCCCATGAGGTTTTTCAGCCGCTGACCGTCCTTATGGGCCAGGCCAATGTGATCATTCGGAACACCAAAGATGCCCAGATCATGGACATGGCAGAGAGCGTCTTGAGCGAGGCGCGCAAGATACGCGACATCATCAGGAAGATGGACAATCTCGACCCCTTCGAGACAAAGTCTTTCCCCGGGGGTCACACCATTATGGATATCGACAAGGGTTCGTCTGAGAAGTAACCCTTGCTCGATTTTGCCTCGAGCTATGGCTAATACATGGGAGAGATGAAGGTCGGGTTGTGTTCTCGATTTGGCCGCTCCTCTTCCTATCGTCTTGAGCTGCCAAATCGAAAGCACATCTGACCGTCTTCCCCTGGAGGAAAAAGAGGGTAGAGAGATGGGGGATTATCGGCAGAGCTCGCGCGCGATGATGATGCGCCTGATCTCGGACGTGCCTGCGCCGATCTCAAGCAGTTTGGC
>Ga0315277_10010398_pt1 | contig 11779 bp, 9 predicted proteins | sample YL17G05_15_MG_FD_203695 | JGI IMG/M metagenome (GOLD analysis project Ga0315277, IMG submission 203695) | Sediment microbial communities from Yellowstone Lake, YNP, Wyoming, USA - YL17G05_15 | ecosystem: Environmental > Aquatic > Freshwater > Lake > Sediment | place: USA: Wyoming | collected...
CGCTCCGCGACCGCATCGCTGATGCGATGTCGGCCGCGAAGTCAGCCGACGCCCGCGATTCGAGGCTCGCGGCCCGCGAGCCGGGAACTGAGTGATGGTGGACACGCTACCGACAGTTGAGAAGGTGACGAGGCTGCTGGTCCGCCTGCGAGGCGTGCTCCTGCCCGCGGCGGCCGTGGGGCTGATCCTCATCATCTTCGTCCCGCTGCCGCCCATCCTCCTGGACGTGCTGCTCGCGGCGAACATCGCCCTGTCGGCCGTCATCCTCCTGACGACGATCCACGTGGCCAGCCCGCTGGAGTTCAGCATGTTCCCGTCGGTGCTGCTGTGCGCTACGCTGCTTCGGCTGGTGGTGAACGTGGGGGCGACGCGGCTGATCCTGACGGCCGGTGCGGACGGCCGGGGGATCGACGAGGCGCAACTGGCCGCCGGGGGGGTGATCTGGGCGTTCGGCGAGCTGATTCCGTCCGGGTCGCTGGCGGCGGGCGTGGTCCTGCTGGCCATCATCACGATCATCCAGTTCGTGGTGGTAACGCGGGGGGCGGGGCGGATCAGCGAGGTGGCCGCCCGGTTCGTCCTGGACGCCATGCCCGGAAAGCAGATGGCGATCGACGCGGACCTGAACGGAGGTCTGATCAGCGAGGACGAGGCCCGGCGCCGCCGGCAGGGGATCGCCGCGGAGGCCGACTTCTACGGCGCGATGGACGGGGCGTCGAAGTTCCTCCGGGGCGACGCCGTCGCCGCCATCGTGATCACGATAGTCAACATCCTCGGCGGGCTGTACGTCGGCACGGTGCAGTACGGGTGGAGCTGGAGCGACACGGTCGCCCTGTTCGCCCGCCTGACGATCGGCGGGGGCCTGGCGATGCAGGCGCCGGCGCTGATCGTCTCCATCTCGGCCGCGCTGCTGGTGACGCGGTCCGCGGCGAAGACCAACTTCGGGGAGGAGTTCGTGCGGCAGTTGACCCGCCGGCCGGCCGTCCTGGCGATTACCGCGGCGCTGCTCGCGGCGCTCTGCCTGACCCGGCTGCCGAAGCTGCCGCTGCTGGCGTTGGGGGCCGCCTGCGCGGGCCTGGCGTGGGTGCTGTCGCAGCGGCAGCGACAATCGCTGACGGACCAGGCGCCGGACCAACCTGAGCCGCCGCGCCAGGCCGAGAACGTCGAGGACCTCCTGGCGGTCGATCCGATGCGGATCGAGCTGGGCTACGCCCTGGTCAGGCTGGTGGAGCCGGCGATGGGCGGGGACCTGCTGGACCGCATCGCGGCGATCCGCAGGCAGATGGCTTGTGAGCTGGGCCTGGTGGTCCCGCCGATCCGCATACGCGACGACCTGAACCTGGAGTCCCACGCATACGTCATCCGGATTCGCGGGGGCAAGGTGGGCGGGGGCGTGCTGTATCCGCGGCAGTTCCTCGCCGTCGGCGGGGACGGTGGAGAGGGCAAGCTCCTGGGGCGTCAGGCCGTGGAGCCCGCGTTCCAGACCCCCGCGGTGTGGATCACACCGGACCAGCGGGAACGGGCCGAGGCGATGGGTTACACCGTCGTGGAGCCCGTCACCGTGCTGGTGACGCACCTGACCGAGGTCATCCGGCGGCACGCGGCCGACGTGCTGTCGCGGGAGCAGGTTGTCCGGCTGCTGGAGAAGCTCAAGAGCGGCGCGGGGAACCTGGTCAAGGAGGCCTCGGAAAAGCTGCGGATCGGGCAGATTCAGCGGGTGCTCCAGAACCTGCTCCGCGAGCGCGTGCCGATCCGCGATCTGGAGACGATCCTGGAGGCCGCCACCGAATGGGCCGACCGGACCGAGGACGTGCGCCAGATCACCGAGCACGTTCGCTCGGCGCTGGCAAGGGAGCTCTGCCAGCAGCATGCGGGCCAGGACGGCAAGCTCCGGTGCGTCTGCATCGGTTCGGAGTTGGAGCGGGCCATCAGCGATGAGCTGGACCGGGCCGGTCCCGGCGCGCCGGGGATCGGGTCGGAGCTGAGCCGGAAGGCCTGCCGGGCGGTCACAGGCGCGTTGGCGGCCTTGCACCGGGAAGGTCGTCGGCCGGTGGTGCTTTGCGCGCCCCAGATTCGCCTGGCAGTGCGGCAGCTCGTCGCGCCGGTCGCGCCCGACGCGACCGTGTTGGGATACAACGAGATCGAGTCCGTCGAGGTGGAAACCATCGCTAGCGTAGGGATCGAACCATGAACCTGAGGACGTATCAAGCAAGGACGATGGCGGAGGCGCTGGCCGAGGTCAAGAGGGACCTGGGGCGCGACGCGGTCATCCTGCACATGCGGAGCTTCCGAAAGGGAGGACTGCTGGGACTGTTCGGCGGCAGGTCGATGTGGGAGGTCACCGCGGCGCCCAATATCAACGTCGTGCCGCGGATCGCCAAGGGCGAGTACGTCTCCGACCTCGCGCAGGGCGCCGGGGCGCAGGCTGCCCCCGTCGAGGCCCGGCCGCCAGGCGCGCCGCCGGAGAAGGCCCCCCTTGCGGTCCCGCATGAATCCGCCGCCGAGGACATCCCCGGCGCTTCCCCCGACGCCGTGAACAAGCAGATGGGCGAAATCCGCTCCATGATCGAGAAGCTCCTGTCCCTGCGGCCGGCCGAGGCCGATGGCGACCTTCCGGGTGAACTGAAGGAGGTCCGCCAGGAACTCCTTCAGCAGGACGTTGACGAGCACACCGCCTCGGAGTTGGTGGGCCAGTTGCGGATGAACCTGACGGGGCGGGAACTCGCCGACCGGCAACTCATCCGCGAGCGTCTGGCGGGGGTGATCGCCTCGCGGATTCCCACCGTGTCGGCCAAGCAAGCCGATGCGGCACGGGGCGCCCGGCGAGTTATCGCGATGATAGGGCCCACGGGCGTCGGCAAGACCACCACGATCGCCAAGCTGGCGGCCAACTTCAAGCTCCGCGAGGGCAAACGCGTCGGGCTGATCACCATCGACACCTACCGGGTCGCGGCGGTGGACCAACTGAGGACCTACGCCGACATCATCGACGTGCCCCTCCAGGCCGTCCTGACCCCCGCTGAACTCCAGCAGGCCACGCAGGCCATGAGCGACGTGGACGTGGTGCTGATCGACACGGCGGGGAGGAGCCAGAACAACCAGTTGCGGCTGGGGCAGCTTCGCGGGTTCCTTGCCGCTGCGTCGCCGACGGAGGTTCACCTGGTGATAGCGGCCACGTCCAACCGTCGCTGCGCGCTGCGGGCGCTCGAGCGTTTCTGCGCACTGGGCGTCAACAGGATCATCCTGACGAAACTGGACGAGGCGGAGACGTTCGGCGTGATCCTCACCGCCTCGATGGCCGGGGGGGCGGCCCTCAGCTACGTCACGACAGGCCAGGACGTTCCCGACGACATCGCCCCCGCCGACTCGCAGCGGCTGGCGAGGTCGATCATCGAGGGCAACATGCGAGCGTGCAGGTGAGTCGCTCGACGGACGAATACCGGAACTTGGCACAGAGATGGACGATCAGGCCAGCAAACTTCGGAAGCTGATGCGAGAGGCGAGGCAGACGCGCACGATCGCCGTCACGTCCGGAAAGGGCGGCGTAGGCAAGTCGAACGTCGCCTTGAACCTGTCCATCCTGCTCTCGGCTGCGGGAAACCGGGTCGCCCTGGTGGACGCCGACCTGGGCTTGGCGAACCTGGACGTGCTGGTCAACGTGAACGTGGGAGCGAATCTCTCGCACGTCATTGCCGGAACCAAGCGCCTGGAAGACATCGTCGTGGACCTGCCCAGCGGCGTACAGCTCGTCCCAGGCGCCAGCGGAATTGCCAGGCTGGCGCATCTCTCGGAGCTCCAGCAGGCGCAGCTTGTTACGGACCTGGCTTCCCTGGAGGCGGACAACGATGTGATCGTGATCGACACCGGGGCGGGCATCGGCCCCGAAGTGCTCCAGTTCGCCTGCGCGGCCGACTCGGTGGTGGTCGTGACGACGCCGGAGCCCACGGCGATCACCGACGGGTACGCCGTCATCAAGGTCCTGACGCAGAGGTCCTACGGCGGGCAGATCAGCCTGCTGGTCAACTTCGCCTGCGACCGGCAGGAGGCGAGGCTGACGTACCAGCGCATCTCCAACGTCGCCAGGCAGTTCCTGGGCGCGAAGGTCTTAGACGCGGGGTACGTGCTGACCGACTCGAAGGTAGGCGAAGCCGTGCGACGAAGGGAGCCATTCGTGCTGGCCTACCCCAGGTGTCCAGCCAGCAGGTGCCTGGTAGCCTTGGCTGCCAAGCTCTGCGAGGGAGGGACGCTCGTTGCTCGAAAGGAGGGATTCTTCAGGCGAGTTGCGAACTGGTTTGCGTGACGGAGAAAAATGCGCAAAAAAACGTCAAAATGGGTTGACTAAGCAGAATGGGTGACGTAAACAATATAGAAAAGATAGACAGTACAAACAAGTCGCCCGGTATATCCGACTTCACATAGCTGGCGCAGCCCGACAAGGTGGCTTGGCAGAAGCATCGTAACTTCTTGATAATACTGGTGATAAGGCTAAGAGGCCGAGTCACGGACGGCGGTGGGGAAGTGAGAAAGAAGGAGCTGGCATGAGAACGCAGGTGAAGGCATCGCCGGAGCAGTTGCAGCAGTGGTGGGTGAGAGTGGAGAGGGAGAAGGACCGCACGGCGCGCAACTGCTTGATAGAGAACTACTTGCACATCGTCAAGTACACGGCCGAGCGGCTGCGGACGAGGTTGCCCGATGAGGTGGAGATGGACGACCTCATTTCGGCGGGGATTTTCGGACTGATGGACGCAATCAATGCGTTCGACCGCCAGCGGGGGGTGAAGTTCGAGACGTACTGCGTGCCTCGGATTCGGGGGGCGATCCTGGACGAGTTGAGGGCAATGGACTGGGTGCCCCGGCTGGTGCGGAGCAGGGCGCACAAGCTGAACGAGGCGATGCAGTCCCTGGAGGCGCAACTGGGCAGAAGGCCGACCGAGAGGGAACTGGCAGAGCTGATGCGGATGTCTCTGAGGGAGTTCCGCAAGCTCCAGCGGGACGCACGCGCGATCGGGCTGGTCTCCCTGAACCGCAAGTGGTACGAGACCGATTCGAATAAAGACGTGCGCGAGATCGACGTGCTGGACGACAAGCGGAGCGAGGACCCGGTGCGAATCGCCCAGCGGAAGGACGTGAAGGACCTGGTGACCCGCGGCCTGAGCCGGGCGGAGCGCCTGATCATCGTCCTGTACTACTTCGAAGAGATGACGATGAAGGAGATCGGCGAGGCGCTGGACCTCTCGGAAAGCCGGGTGAGCCAGATGCACTCAGCGACGCTCAAGCGCCTGCGGAACCAGCTTGAGAAGCGGCGTAAGGAGTTCCAGCCGGCGTAGTGGGGGCGCTGGGGGACCGGGAGGAGCGGGCGGGGGCAGCGGCGCAGGCCGCTGAGAACCGGGGGCTTTCCACGGACAGATCGCAGCAGCACTGCGCCCGTAGGCCGGGATTTGGGGGCGTCCGGACGCGGCGACGCGGGTATAATGCCGGATTATCCGTGAAAGGGCCTGTCGGATGAGCATTCGGTTCACCAAGATGCAGGGCGCCGGCAACGACTACGTCTATGTGGACTGCTTTTCGCAGCAGATAGGCGATCCGGAGGGAACCGCGCGGCGGATGAGCGACCGGCATTTCGGGATCGGCGGCGACGGATTGATCCTGATTATGCCCAGCCAGGTCGCCGACGTTCGGATGCGGATGTTCAATGCCGACGGCTCGGAGGGGCGGATGTGCGGGAACGGGGTCCGCTGCCTGGCCAAGTACGCATACGATCACGGCTTATCGAAGGCCAATCCGATGCGAGTGGAAACGGCGGCCGGTGTGAAGACCATCGACCTGGAGATCGGCAGCGACGGGAAGGTCACGGGCGCAACGGTGGATATGGGCGAGCCGATACTCGATCCGGCGGCGATCCCGGTGGGAATCCCGCAGAAGCGAGTTATCGACCTGCCGATCCGGGCGGGCAAGCGGGCCTTCAAGATGACCTGCGTTTCGATGGGCAATCCCCACGCGGTGATATACGTGGATGACGTTGCGGCAGTGGCGCTGGAGCGAGTGGGGCCGGAACTGGAGAACCACCCGCTGTTCCCGGACCGGGTCAACTCGCACTTCGTCCAGGTGCATTCCTCCCAGGAAGTGACAATGCGGACCTGGGAGCGTGGCAGCGGCGTGACGCTCGCCTGCGGGAGCGGCGCCTCGGCGGTCTGCGTGGCCGGCGTGCTGACGGGCAGGACGGGGCGGAAGCTCCTGTCGCACTTGCCCGGCGGCGACCTGAACCTGGAATGGCGGGAATCCAACAATCACGTCTATATGACCGGTCCGGCTGTGGAAGTCTTCAGCGGCGACTGGCCGGGATGAAGCGGGACGGGGCGTCCCGCGGAGAGGACGGTCCCCGGTGAACCCGCCAATCAAGGGCTGGTATAATGACCTGGAAAGGGGCTTGCCGTTTGGCGGTGGGCAGCGCGAAGGGGCAAGCCGTCGTCGAGGGTGCTGGAAGAGCGTGATCGTGTTACAATCCGCAATCGGTTTTTTGTGAAAGGGCGGACGATGTCGGGATTTCCGCGAACGAAGATCGAGGACTTGTCGGTTTCGAGGATGGTCATCGGGAGCAACTGGTTCCTGGGCTACTCCCACACGAGCAGCGCCAAGGACAAGCAGATTCGGGAGCACCTGACGGCCAAGACGGTGGCGGACATCCTGGAGGTGTTTCTGGCGGCCGGGGTCGATACGCTGATGGCGCCGCTGTATCCGCCCTCCCAGGGTCCGCAGCACCAGATGCTGCTGGACGCGATCAAGGAGGCCGAGGGACGCGCCGGCCGGAAGGTCATCATCATCGCCACGCCGGGCATCAACACTGCCGACGGACAGGAGGCGGAGGCGGAGAACCGGAAGACCTTCGACACGATGACCGCCAACGGGGCCTCGATCGTCATGCCGCATACGAGCTGCACCGACCCCCTGGTCGATATGCGGGCCCGGAAGATCCGCAACATGGACCGCTGCTGCGAGATGATCCGCGAGCGCAAGATGATCCCGGGCCTGTCCACGCACATGCCGGAGGCGATCGTCTATGCCGACGAGTCCAACCTGGACGTGGCCACGTACATCGCCATCTACAACGCGATCGGCTTTCTGATGCACATCGAGGTGGACTGGATCCACAAGCTCATCTGGCGGGCCAAGCACCCGGTCGTGACGATCAAGCCGATGGCGGCGGGGCGACTGCTGCCGCTGGTGGGGCTGGCGTTCTCGTGGTCCACTATCCGCGATTGCGACATGGTGACGGTGGGCACAATGACGCCCGACGAGGCGAAGGAACTGATCGACATCTCCCTTTCGCTGCTGGAGCGCCGGGGCTCGACCGTCCAGCTCCAGCGCACGCGAAGCAAGGCATCGGTGGAACCCAGGAAGAAGTGAGCTTGCAGGCGTAGGGTGCGACGAGGGTTGTTTCCGAGCAAGTGCGGGCTGGGGCGAGGGCTGTTCCCGAGTCCCACCTTCCAGGGGTCTCCGGTGCGCCTTTCACCCCTTCGCTTTATCGAGGATCAAGGACTTGATCCTCCCAGGCGAAAGCCGGCGGAGTGAATCGACGACGAGGTCGGCGGCGGCCTCGAGCTTCTCCCTCGGCGTGGTGCCCGTGATTGCGATGGCAGTCATGCCCGCCCGCCGGGCGGCATCCAGGCCCGATAGCGAGTCCTCGATCACGGCGCAGCAGCTCGGGCGGACGCCGAGCTTCCTCGCGGCGAGCAGGAACACCTCGGGATCAGGCTTGCCGTGCTGCACTTCGGCGCCGCTGACGGTGGCGGTAAACAGGCGTGCGTTCGGCAGGCACCTCATGACCACCTCGACGTTCTCGGGCGGGCCGGACGAACCGACGGCCAACCGGAACCCGGCCGCCGCGAGGGCGGCAATCAGGTCGCCCGCCCCGTCCATCTCAGGGAAGTCCGTCTGCAAGAGCTCGCGGTAGTACTGCTCCTTCCGGTCGCCCCAGCGGTCGGCCTCCTGGCCGCTGACGCCCCAGAAGCGCGGGATGATCTGCCGGTTGGTCTGCCCGAACGTCGAGGCGAACTGCTCCTCCGTAATCTGAACGCCGTGGGCGGCCGCCAGGCGTTTCCAAGACTCGAAATGCGCCCGATAGCTGTCCACCAGCACGCCGTCCATGTCGAAGATCGCTCCGAGCATCTCCATCCCGCTTGTCTCCTCTGCACCGGGCATGGAACATACCACCGCGCATGTCCGCATACAAGCCTCGAAAGCGGCCAATTCCGGGTTGACCGCTTAGACCGCCAATCACTTAACCTGCTCTTTGGAAAGCCTTTACATTTCAGCAGAGGTCCGATGTTTCTTTCTGGAAACACGTTGACATTTGGCAACGTGGCCGCCTATAATACGGGTTCACATCGTATGAAGACCGACCTTCAGGAACTGGCCGCTGCGGCGCTCGGTGTCCTGCCTCAGGCGGCTGTGATCGTCGATGGCAAGGGTGGCGTGCTCTTACGCAACGCCGCCGCGGATGCCATGCTGCCTGCGGGGAAGCGGATTGGTGAGCTCCTGGTGGACGGCGAGGGGCGCCCGGTCCTGTACTGGCGGGTGGAACTGTCAAGCCTGGCGGACTCCGCGGGCCGGGCGACTCATCGCGGGGTGTCGCTGGTCGGGCGCGGTGAGCGGCAGGTGCTGGCGGACATCCACCTGCGGGTTCTGCCGGGGCGGTTTGGGCGCCGGAGGCGTCAACTTGGCGCCGTGCGGGCGGTTCTGGTGCTCGTGGAGGACGTCTCCGGGCGCGTGTCGATGGAGCGTCAGCTTGCCGCCGACGAGCGCCTGGCCGCGATGGGGCAACTGGCCGCCAAGGTCGCCCACGAACTGAACAACCCATTGGACGGCGTGCTGCGGTACATCGGTCTTGCGGAAAGGGCGGAGAAACCCCAGGCGGCAAAGCACCTGTCCAAGGCGCGCAGCGGACTGATGCGGATGGCCGACATTGTCCGCGGGCTGATGGAGCAGGGCAGGGAAGGCCGGTCCGTCGGCCAGAAGACCCCCGCCGAGAAGCTGCTGGACGAGGCCGTGAGCGTCATGCAGCCGCGGGCGCAGGCGCTGGGCGTGGCGGTGGTGTGCGACCTGGCCGGGGGGCAATCGCCGGTCAGCAGCAACCTGTTCCAGGTGTTCTGCAACGTCATCAAGAACGCGTTGGACGCGATGCCCAACGGCGGGGTGCTGACGGTCCGGATGCGGGCCTTCGAGGGGAACCTGGTGGTGGAGTTCGCGGACACCGGGGTCGGCCTGACGGAGCAGGAAGCGCAGAAGGTATTCGAGCCGTTCTACACGACCAAGGCCCCGGGTGAAGGCGCGGGGCTGGGGCTTTGCATCTGCCGGGAGATCGTGACCCGGCTGGGCGGGACGATCCGGGCAGCCCCGCGCAAGGAGGGCGGCGCGGTGATCACGATCAAACTGTCTTTGTCGGAAGAGGGGGCAAGTGCGTGCGAGTGAGCTGCCCACGGAGCGCAGTCCGTGGGCTTTGAGATTGTCTGGACCCATCGATTGGGTAGAGGTGGACCCATCGATTGGGTAGAGGTGGACCCATCGATTGGGTAGAGGTGGACCCATCGGTTGGGTAGAGGTGGATCAGTGATTCACTGATGAGCAGGACGGACGCCGGATGGAAAAGAAACCCGAACCTACCTTGCACCCGAAGGCGCGGATTCTCCTGGTGGACGACGACCAGATCATCCTGGACAGCCTGGGCGGGTTCCTGGAGGCGGAAGGTTACGACGTGGCGTTGGCCTCGACGATCCGGCAGGCGACCGACTGCATGGGAGGCGGGCGGTTCAACCTCGTCATCACCGACGTGAGCATGCCGGAGAGCGACGGGTTCGAGCTGCTGCGGCACATCAAGGCCCGCTACGAGGAAGTGGTGATCATCATGATCACCGGCTACGGGTCCATTGAGTCGGCCGTCGAGGCGATCAAGCAGGGAGCGTACGACTACCTGACCAAACCGGTGATCGACGACGACGTTCGGCTGGCCGTCCGGCGGGCGCTGGAGCAGCAGCGGCTGCTGGCGGAGAACCGGCAACTGAAGCTGGCGCTGGCCGAGCGGTGGAGCTTCCAGAACATCGTCGGCCAGGACTACCGGATGGCGAAGGTCTTCGACCTGATCTCCGCCGTCGCGGACAGCAGGACGACGATTCTGATCACGGGCGAGTCGGGGACGGGCAAGAGCCTGATCGCGCGGGCGATACACGCCCACTCGGCCCGGCGCGAGCGCCCGTTCGTGGAAGTCTCCTGCGGCGCGCTGCCGGAGACGCTGCTGGAGAGCGAGTTGTTCGGGTACGTCCGCGGCTCGTTCACCGGCGCGCTGGGCGACAAGGAGGGCAAGTTCGCCGCCGCCGACGGCGGGACGGTCTTCCTGGACGAGATCTCCACCGCCTCCCCGCAGCTTCAGGCCAAGTTGCTCCGCGTGCTCCAGGAGAGGCGGTTCGAGCCGGTCGGCAGCAACGTGACGGTTGAGGTGGACGTCCGCGCTATCCTGGCGACCAACCGCGACCTGTGGGCCGAGGTGGAGGCGGGGCGATTCCGCAAGGACCTGTACTACCGCATCAACGTGGTGAACATCGAGCTTCCCCCCCTGCGGGACCGGATCGGCGACATCCCGCTGCTGGCGACGCACTTCCTGCGGAAGTTCCATGACGGGCCGGACAAGTCCGTCCAGGCCTTCTCCGGCGAGGCCATGCAACTGATGCAGCGGTACTCCTGGCCGGGGAACGTCCGCGAACTGGAGAACTGCGTGGAGCGGGCGGTGGTACTGTGCCGCAATCCGCTCATCGGCCCGGACGACCTGCCGCCCGCCGTGCTCAAGGGCGCGCAACCAGCGGTGGAGCTCGAGGCCCCCGATGGGACCATGACCCTCGAACAGGCCCTGGTGGGGCCGGAAAAACAGATCATCCTCGCGGCCCTGGCGGCAAGCGGCGGCAGCCGTCAAGACGCCGCAGCCAAGCTGGGCATCAACCGCACGACGCTGTACAAGAAGATGAAGAAATACGGCCTGCTGGAAGGCAGGGCGTAAATGCTGCCGGGGCTGCGGACTCCGGGCTCACGCCGGGTCGGGCATCACACCAGGTTCGGCGCGGCCGGTTCGAGCGCGCCGGCGAGATGGGCCGGGACTTCCACCGGCGTTTGGCGCCGCGACGAGTTGTACTCCCTGTACGCCTTGTGGGTCATCCGGTGGTTGTTCCGGTAGGAGAGATTGGCGCACATGGTGACGATCGCCCCTCGCCCTCGCCAGAGGTTGTGCCACACGCGGCGGAAGATGTTGGGCAGCGAGTAGAAGGCCCGGTCGCAGGCGTCCATCTCCTTCATGATCTCGGTGCAGGACATGTGCTTGTACTGGGCTACCGGGAAGGTCAGGGTGTAGTACCTCCAGTCCGCCGGGAAGTTGTTCGCGGCGACGCGGCCTTGCGATTTCATCCTGTCCCACAGGGGCGTCCCCGGCAGCGGCGTCAGGAACAGGGTGTTGAGGACGTCCACGCCGTATCGGTCCCCGGTTCGGGCGATCTGTTTGCCGATGCCCGGCCGATCCGTGTCCAATCCCATGATGAACGAACCCGCTACCAGGATTCCATGCCGCTGTATCCGGCGGACGGAGGCCCTGAAGTCCCTGTTCTTGAGAAGGTTGAACTTCTTGCCGACCTCCGCCAGGCCCTCGACGGTCGGGGATTCAAAGCCGATGAACACGCCTCTGCACCCCGCCTCTGCCGCCAGGGTCAGCAGTTCTTCGTCGTCGGCCATGTTGAGGGTCGTCTGG
>Ga0315277_10010401_pt1 | contig 11778 bp, 9 predicted proteins | sample YL17G05_15_MG_FD_203695 | JGI IMG/M metagenome (GOLD analysis project Ga0315277, IMG submission 203695) | Sediment microbial communities from Yellowstone Lake, YNP, Wyoming, USA - YL17G05_15 | ecosystem: Environmental > Aquatic > Freshwater > Lake > Sediment | place: USA: Wyoming | collected...
TCAAGATCGAAGCCGTCTTCGACGCGGACCTCGCCAAGATCGGACACCGCGCCGGCGACCTCGTCGTCCAGGACATCGCCGACCTCGTCACCCAGATCCGCCGACTCCAGATCCCCCTGGCGATCCTGGCCCTCCCCGCCGAGGCCGCTCAAGCCGCCGCCGACGAACTCGTCCGCGCCGGCGTCGTCGGCATCCTCAATTTCGCCCCCGTCACCCTCGACGTCCCCGCCGACGTCGCCGTTATCAACGTGGACCTCACCGTCTGCCTCGAAGAACTCGCGTTCCGCGTCCGCACGGCCGGCGCGCCCGCGTCCGGCTGACAGCCGAGCCGGCCGCGGCAGTCCCGGCGCGCCGGGATCACGTTCCCCACCGTGGCACGTGCCCCGCCTCCTAGGATTCCTCGCGCGGACCTTCACGCCCCGAAAGCGGACATCGCCCGCACAGTTTCTCCCGCGCCGTCGCGGCCCGCCACAACTTCCACACGACCAGCGCAGCCATCGCCGACGTAATCGCGACCACCACAATCGTCTCAAGAACACCCATCGTTCACCTCGTCCCAAGGCCCGCCAGGCGGCCGACCTGGTACACCAGGAGGCACACCGTGTACGCAAAAACCGTCAGGCCGCCCCACTGAAGCAGCATCCATTTGGCCGACCCGCTCTCGCTCCACATCACCGCCACCGTCGCCATGCACGGAAACCCGAGCAGGCAAAACAGCATGATGGAGACGCCCTGAAGCGGCGTGTAGGTCTCCCGGAGCCGCTCGCGCAGCCGAAGGTTCGCCTCCGCCCCATGCCTCGCCCGCGCCGATCCAGAGCCCAACGAAAAGACGATCCCCATGTCGGCGACGAAAACCTCCTTGGCCGCAAACGCCCCGAGCATCGCCGTGTTCACACGCCCGTCGAACCCCAGAGGACGCGTGACCGGTTCGAGCGCCTGGCCGACCCGGCCGGCGACCGAATAATCGAGCGCCGACGCCCGCGAGACGCCTTCCGCCGCGGCGAGCGCCCCGGCCGGAGGCTTCGGGTAACTCGTCAGCGCCCACATGCACACCGACGCACCCAGGATCAGCGTCCCCGCCTTCCTCAAGTACAGAGAGCCGCGGACTCCCATGTGGATCGCCGCGCTCCGCACCGTCGGCATCCGATACGGCGGAAGTTCCATGACGAACGGCGTCGCCTCGCCCCGAAAGAGCGTCGAGCGGAGCAATTTCACCAGCCCCGCCGCCGCCGCTATCCCCACCACGTATATCCCCCACAGCACCGGCGCGCGGAGACGCTCCGCAAAAAACGCGGAAATCAGGAGCGTATAGATCGGCAACCGCGCCCCGCAACTCATCAGCGGCAGGACGAGCATCGTCGTCAACCGGTCCCGCCGGCTCTCCAGCACCCGCGTCGCCAGGATCGCCGGCACCGTGCACCCGAATCCGATCAGCATCGGAATGAAACTCTTCCCGTGAAGACCGATCTTGTGCATCCACCGGTCCATGATGAACGCCGCCCGCGCCATGTAGCCGGAGTCTTCCAGAATCGCGATCGCCAGGAACAGAATCAAAATGTTCGGCAGAAAAACGATGACGCCCCCCACGCCCCCGATCACCCCGTCCACCAGCAGCGACTCCAGCGCGCTTTCGGACCCGGCCGGCCACAGGCCGCTCACCGCCGCCCCGAGGCGCCCGAACCCCGCCTCGAGCCACCGCATCGGCCATTCGCCCAGCCGAAACGTCGCCCAGAAAACCAGGTACATCAGGCCCAGGAAGATCGGCAGCCCCAGCACCGGGTGCGTCAGCAGCGCGTCGATCCGGTCCGACATCTCGTGCCGCGATTCCGCCGTCCGACGCACCGCCTCCTGGCACGCCCCGCTGATGAACCCGTATCGCCGGTCCGCGATGACCGTTTCCGGGCTGTCCCCGAAAACGCCCTCCAGGTGCCGGACCGACGCCTCCGCCGCCTCCAGGATCCCCTTGGCGCCCGCGCACTGCGCCCACACGAGGTCCCGCACCCGCGAATCGCCCTCCACGAGTTTCAGCGCCACCCACGCCGGCTCCCGCGGGGCGAGCGCGTCCGCCTCCGGCTCCAGCAGGGCGGCCAGTTTCTCGACCTCGTTCTCCACCTCCCAGCCGTACGCGATCGGCACCCGCCGGACCCGGTGCGCCCCCGTCCCCACGGCGACGATCGCGTCCAGGAGGCTGCCCATCCCCTCGCGGCGGTGCCCGACCGTCGGCACGAGCGGCACGTCGCCCAGCAGCGCCGACAACTTCGCCAGGTCGATCGCGTATCCGCGCGCCGCCGCCACGTCGCTCATGTTCAGGGCCACGACCATCGGCACGCCCAACTCCAGCAACTGCACCGCCAGGTACAGGTTCCGCTCCAGGTTCGACGCGTCCACGATGTCCACCACCACGTCCGGGTGCGCGTCGATCACAAAGTCGCGCGCCACGATCTCGTCCTCGGTGTAGGCCGTCAGGCTGTACGTCCCCGGCAGGTCCACAACCTGGAGGCGTATGCCGCCGTGGACGCGCACCCCCTCCTTCCGCTCCACCGTGACGCCCGGGTAGTTGCCGACGCGCTGCCGCCCTCCCGTCAGATTGTTGAAAAGGGTGGTCTTGCCGGCGTTCGGATTGCCCGCCAGCGCGACGCGCAGCCGCCGCGGACCCGTCGGCGCCGATCGCTCGACTCCCTCGCTCCCTCGCGGACTCACCGCCTCCATCGCCCACCTCTTCTCACGACGCCTGCCGCGGCCCACCGTCGCTCCGACCCGGAAAACCCGCGCGCCTCCAGGCCGCAAACACGCCTCGGGCGCCGGTTACTTGCCTTCCGGCGATCCGGGGACCGCCGCATCGGAGTCCGCGGCCATCGGCACGACGTAGACCTTGTGCGCCATCCCGCGTCCCAGCACGATCCGCATCCCCTCGACCGCCACGACGAACGGCCCCGCCCCCCGGTTGCTCGCCACCCGGACCTCGACGCCCGGCCTCAGGCCCATGGCCGTCAACCGCGACCGCAGTCCATGGCCCGCCTCCACGCGCGTCAGGTGCGCCCGCGCCCCGTCCGCCAGGCTCGACAGCGCCACCGACCCGTTCGCGCGACGCTCTTCGCGTCCCGTCATGGCTGAGTCTCTCCCTCTGTTTTCTTGGCGCTCGTCGCGGCGTCCTCTCCGGTTTCCGCTGATTCGCAAAAGGCGTCGAACGCTTCCGCCCACGAGCCGCCCGACTCCGATTGCTGCTCCACGAACTGAAGGAACCGCACGAACCGCGCGAGCACCGCGCCCTTGATCGCATGCTCCATCTTGCACGCGACGCCCTCCGCCTCCGCCTCCGGAACCGCCAGCACCTCCGTCAGAAACTGTTTCAGAATCCGGTGGCGCCGCGCGACCTCGCGCCCCGCCGCCTCTCCCTTCTCCGTGAGCGTCACGTACTGATACGGGTCATAGTTCACCAGACCCCGCCCCGCGAGCGCCTGGATCGCGCCCGTGGCCGACGACTTCCCGACGCCCACCAGGCCCGCAATGTCTCGCATCCGCGCCACGCCGTGACGCTGGACCAGCAGGTACACCGCCTCCACGTAATCCTGAAGGCTCTCGCTAAGTGCGGCCGACTGCGCCGGTTCCGCCATGCTTGCGCTCCTTTCCCCACGCGCCTCCGTTCCCGCGGCCCACCGCGTCGCACCTTCTTCCGGCCCCCTTCCTCGGCCTCGAATCTCCTCGCCGAATGTTCTCCTCTCGGACCGACAGACGCCTTCTTGAGGTTCGGCTACCACATCATAGTTCGTCTTGCCGAACATGTCAAGGGATTTCCCGCTTTTTTGAGGAAGTTTGGCGTTTTCTGACTTTTTGGCCGTTTTCGATGGCCGAACCGGGGATGAGCACTTGGGGCCAGGGTGCCCGGTCAGCGGAGGGCCGCACGGCGTCCGGCCGCGGGTCCGGCACGGCGCGCGAGCGGAGCGTGGACCGGCAGGCGTGAAGTACGTATCTACACACGTAAGGCCGCGCGGACCTTCGACAGGAGGTCGGCGGGAAGGTAGGGTTTCTGGATAAAGCCTGCGAGGCCGGCCGGGGCGAAACGGCGGGTGGCGTCCTGTTCGTTGTAGCCGGACGAAAGAATGACGGGCACGTCGGGGCGGATGGAGCGGAGTTCGGCGAAGACCTCCTCGCCGGCCAGGTCGGGCATGGTCATGTCGAGGAGGACGGCGACGATGCGGTCGGCGCATGCGCGGAAGCGTTCGAGGCCTTCGCGTCCTGAGGCGGCGACAAGGACCTCGAAGCCGGCCCTTTCGAGGATGGCGCGGGCCACGTCGCGGACGGAAGGTTCGTCGTCGATGACCAGCACCGTCCCGGAGCCGCGGAAATCGGCGTCGCGCGGGGCGGGCGCCTCCTCAGGCGGCCTGTGGGGGACGGCAGTCCCCTTCTCGGCGGCGGGAAAGAGGACTTTGACGGCGGTGCCGTGGCCGGGCTCGCTATAGACGCGGATGGCGCCGCGGTGTCCGCGGACGATGCCGAGGACGGCGGCGAGGCCCAGGCCGCGACCGGAGAACTTGGTGGAGAAGAAGGGGTCGAAGATGCGAGCCTGGGTTTCGGCGTCCATGCCGCACCCGGTGTCGGAGACGTCGAGGAAGACGTAGTCGCCCTCGGGGAGGTCTTCGTCGACGAAGGCGCCGGCGAGGTACTGGCGGTCGGCGTGGACGGCGCCGGTGACGAGCGTGATGGTGCCGGGCGAGTCGCCGATGGCCTCCGAAGCGTTCGTCAGGAGGTTCATGACAACCTGGCGGATTTGCGTGGCGTCGGCGAGGATGGGCGGGAGGTCGGGGGCGAGATGGAGGTCGAGGGTGACGCGTCGCGGGATGGAGACGCGCAGAAGGTTGGCGGTGTCGCGCACCAGGTCGGAGAGATTGGCCGCCCCAATCTGGAACTTCCCTTTGCCGGCGAAGGCGAGGAGTTGGTTCGTCAGGTCGCGGGCGCGGAGGGCGGCCTGTTCGATCTGTTCGCAGTACGGCCGGAGCGGGGAGTCGGGGGGCATGTCCAGATGCGCCAGGCCGACGTTGCCGAGGATGCCTACCAGCAGATTGTTGAAATCGTGGGCGATGCCGCCGGCCAGGACGCCGAGGCTCTCGAGTTTCTGGGCGTCGCGGACTCTCGCTTCGAGCCTGCGCCGTTCCTCCTCCGCACGCCGCTGCTCCGTAATGTCGAGTGCGACTTCGACGGCGCCGGCAATGTTTCCCTCCGCGTCGCGAATGGGATACCCCTTGATGAACCAGTACCGCCCGTCCTCCGACTGGAGTTCCGCTACCCCGGCCTCTCCGGTCTGGAGGGCCTTGTGAACGGGGCAGCCGGGACACGGCTCGGTGCGGGGGTGAAACACGGTGTAGCACGGACGTCCGACCAGTTGGTCGGACGTCGCGCCGACGAACTCCGCCACAGCGCGGTTGGCCCAGATGATGCGATGGGCGGTGTCCTGGAAGAGGACCTGCTCTTCCACGCTGGAGAGGATGAGGGCTTTTTCCCCCTCGCTTTTTCGGAGGGCTTCTTCGGCCGCCTTGCGCTCGTGCACGTCGATGGCCATCTCGTAACGGACCATCCGTCCGTCCGGCCACCGGATCGCCCGGTCAAGGCACCGGTACCACCGGCGGTTCCGCTGGTTCTGGAACTCCCAGACATAGGGCCTGCCCTCGTTCAGGCCGAAGATCCGCTCGTTCGTGCAGAACGGGCACGGCGCGTCGAGGCCCTGGAACGCGCGGTAGCATTTCTGACCTACGACGTCGCCGACCGTGCGCCGGCAGGCCTCGTTCACGTAAAGAACTTCGTAGGTTTCGGGGTCGGCCACATAAACGACCTCGTCGATGCCGTCGAAGATGGAGAGGAGTTGCTGGTGTTCGACCGCGAGGGCCTCTTCCGCGGCGCGGCGTTCGGTGACGTCGCGCCCGACCGCCTGGTACCCGACCACCCGGCCCGCCGAATCGAACAGCGCCCGGTTCGTCCACTGCATCCAACGGATACCGCCCTCGGGCGCTATCACCCGGTGCTCGTGCGTGGCGACCGGCTCCTCCGGCGTCAGGGAGGCGAAGTGGTCGGCGACGCGCGCCTGGTCCTCGGGCGGAATGAGAGGCATGAACGAGCGGCCGACGAGTTCCTCGTGCCGCTTGCCGAAGTAGCGGCAATAGGCTTCGTTGACGAAAGTGATTCGGCCGTCGGGAAGCCACCGGCAGATGAACTCCGCCTGGTGTTCCACGACCGCGCGGTACTCGGCCTCGGAAAGGCGGAGGGCCTCGAGTTCTTCGAGGAGTCGGGCCTTGGTCTTTCGCGTATCCTGCATCGGCATCCCCCCTTCGAGATGCATTGTACACGCCCGGCCGGGCGGCGGCTACTCCACAAGTTCCAGCATCTTGTCGTAGAAGGTCCGGTAATCGTCGCGGCTGGCCGACTTCAGCATCGCCATCGCCGCACGCGGGTGCTGATTCAGAATCCCTGTGATCATGTAGGGAATCATGTAGCCCCACTCGATTTCTTTCTGGAGCGGCATGACGGTGTGGACGACGCAGTCGAGGATGGGGCGGATGTTGAACTTCGGGTTCTTGAGGAACCCGAGCAGGAGTTCGGTGGGGCAGTTGCCGGCCGCACGCCCCAGGCCGTAGATCGTCCCATCGAGAAAGTTCGCGCCCTTGATGATGCCCTCGACGGCGTTGGCGAAGGCGAGTTGCTGGTTGTTGTGGAAGTGGACGCCGACCTCAATCCCCTCGCCCAGGATGCGTTGGTACTTTTCGACGAAGAAGTCCACCTGCTCGGAGTAGAGGGCCCCGAAGGAATCGACGACGTAGCAGGCGACGATGCCGGTCTCCTCGCGGATCTGCTCCAGCGCCGGGTCCAGGTCGAAGTCCGGTTCCGTCGAGATGGACATGATGTTGATGGTGGTCTGGTAGCCCTTCGCCCGCGCCGCATTTTCGATGGCAATGGCCTTGTCGATGTCCTTGACGTACGTGGCCACGCGGACCGTGTCCACGACCGAGTCCTTCTTCTCCAGGAGGTCGGCGGCGGAGGCCTTGTGGGCGTCCTGCATGATGGCGATTTTCGTGCCGGGGTTCGCGATGCCGTCGGTCGCCCGCCTGAGGTCTTCCTCGTCGCAGAACCGCCAGCATCCGAACTCGGCGGGGGAGAACATCTCTTTGGAGTTGCGGTATCCCAGTTCCACGTAATCGATGCCCGCCTCGCAGCACGCGCGATAGACCGCCCGGACGGTCTCCAGGTTGAAGTGCGAGTCGTTCGCCAGTCCGCCGTCGCGGATGGTGCAATCCAGAACCTTAATCTGCGGTCGAAACACCCCGCCACCCCTTTCTAAACCCAGCCGTCAGGCCGCCGGCGCTCCCCCGGCCACTGGCCCACGGGCCGGGCATTATACACCAGCCCACGCCTAAGGGAAGGGGCCGCGCCACCCCCAATCTGAAATCACACTCAGCCGCGAGCCGCTTGTCCCTGTTCGACGTTGGACCCCTTTGGGGCGGCTTATGGGGTGTGGCCGTTTTCCGTGGCGGTTGTTGTGGCTGTCATGCCGAGCGAAGCCGAGGCATCTCGCCGTGGACTCATTGTCGTCCGTCTCTCCTGCTGGGAAACAACAACACACGGCGAGATCCCTCCACTCGTCCCGGCTTCCGCCTTCGCACTTCGTGCTACGGCGGACGAGGCGTCGGGACTCGGTCGGGATGACAACTCCTTTCGCTGCCGCTGTTTGCGCGCTGCCACTATTTGCGGCCACACCCGGCCTATGCTTCTCGACAAACCGCATTTCCAAACCTGGACGGCTTTTGATACAATACTCCGCGGCACAGGCTCCTGGAAACGCCAAGAAAGGAGCGGAAACCATGAAAGGCTTCCTTGGCTTCGCCGTCGTCGTTGCGATCACAGTCGCCGCAGTCGCCCTTGCAGCCGAAACGCAAATCTCCGAAAAAACCGTCCGAAGCGCCATCGAATCGTTCCTCCAGAACCCCGCGGCTTCCGCGGACCCCGAATTGACAATCGTACGATTTATGGAAAAGAACAACGCCGTCCAGATAATCATCAATCCGAATGGATGTTACTCATGGATCCTCGACAACAAGAAATACGAGCACACAGTAGACCTTATGATCGCATTCATGGCAGGAAATATAAGGTCGCAACTCGACTCCGGCGTTTACAGGAACGATCCCTACAGCGGCCTGCTCGCCGTCTTTCGGGTCTATCGCCACTTGAAGAAAGCGAACCCCGAGTGGAGCATCCCGGAGGCCGAGAACCTCCTGGAACTGCACCGACAGGGAAAGTTGATGGAACACCTGGCGAAAGAAAAATCGCGCGCCGCCGAGGAAAGGAAACCGCAAAATTGAAACCCCGGCAGCGGCCCCTTTCCCCGCCGCGGCAAGCCGAAAAGGGTTCGGCGACAGGAAAGGAGCAAGAACCATGAAAGGCTTCCTCGTCTTCGCTGGCGCCCTTGCAATCACAGTCGCCGCAGTCGCCCTTGCAGCCGAAACGCAAGTCTCCGAAGAGTCCGTCCGCAGCGCCATCGAATCGTTCCTCCAGAACCCCGCCGCCGCTGCAGAATCTGAACTGACAATCGCACAATTCATGGAAAAGAACGACGCCGTCCACATATTCATCGATCTGAACGGATACTGCTCATGGCTCCGCGCCGACAAGGAATACGATCATAAAACAACCCTTATGATCGCATTTACGACGGGAAACATAAGGTCGCAACTCGATTCCGGCGTGTGCCGGGACGACCCGTATAGCGGCTTGCTCACAGTCTTCCGGGTCTATCGCCATTTGAAGAAGGCGAACCCCGAGTGGACCATTCCGGAGATCGAGAACCTCCTGGAACTGCACCGACAGGGAAAGTTGATGGAACACCTGGCGAAAGAAAAATCGCGCGCCGCCGAGGAAAAGAAACCGCAAAATTGAAACCCCGGCAGCGGCCCCTTTCCCCGCCGCAGCAAGCCGAAAAAGGTTTCGGCGACAGAAAAGGAGAGAGGACCATGAGAGGTATTCTTGGCTTCGCCGTCGTTGCTGCCGTGGTGGTTACAGCAGGCGCCCTTGCGGCCGAAACACAAATCTCCGAAGAGGCCGTCCGAAGCGCCATCGAAACGTTTCTCCAGAACCCCACGGTCCCTTCCGAATCCGCAAGGACCATCGCACTATTCACGGAAGAGAGCGACGCCGTCCACGTGATCGTCAATCTGGACGTCTCCTGCACATACCTCCGTGAAAAATACGGGCACACGGGGGAACTCATGATGGCATTCGTGGCAGGAAACATAAGATCGCAACTCGACTCCGGCATATACGGGGATGATCCCTACAGCGGCTTGCTCGCCGTCTTCCGGGTTTATCGCCACTTGAAGAAGGCGAACACCGATTGGACCATCCCGGAGGTCGAGACCCTTTTGGACCTGCACCGGCAAGGGAAGTTGGCGGAGCACTTGGCGAAGGAAAAAGAGCGCTTCGCCAAGGAAAGGAAACAGGAGGATTGAGACCCCGGATGCGGGCCGCTTTCCTGCCGCCGCGGCGTAGGCTGGGAGCGTCGCCGACCGCTTCCGCCTTCGCCCTTCGGGCTTCGGCGCGGCGAGCAAGTCCGCCGGCGAACCAGCCCCCGCCTCTCACCCGCTTCAGTTACCCAGGCACTTCCTAGAACATTCGGCGACGGGGAACGTGACCGCGACCCTTCGACAGGCTCAGGGCAGGCTCTTACGGTCGTGGATCAAAAAGCCGCTTATTCCGAGTTCCGCATTCCGCGTTCCGAGTTGCTTTTCACCTGCCCTGGCTGAGGCGTTCGTAGTAGCGTTTCAGGTAGTCTTCGTAGCCGCGGGGCATGGGTTTTTCGAGGGCGTCGAGGAGTTCGGCCTGGACCTCGGTCGGCAGGGCGGTCGACGTGTCGGAGCGGATGCGGACCTCGCCCCCGAGGAGCATCTTCGTACTCTTCAGGTTCTCCAAGACCACGTCGCGCTGGCGCAGGGCGTTCTGGTATCGGCCGCCCAGGAGGTCGCGCTGGACCCGCCGCATGGCCTCGACGGCATCGCCCAAGGCGAAGGACTGGTAGTTTCGGACCTCCAGACCCGCCTTGACGCCCTCGGCCTTATTGCGAAGTTGGGCCTGTTTCTTGGCGAGGTCGCCCATGCGGCGCTGCAGTTCAGGCGGGACGGGGCCTTCGAGTCCTTCGGAGCCAGCGCCGGATATTTTGCCGCCGCCGGTCGCCCCGGTGGGAGCCTCGCCGCTCGTGTCCTTGACCTCGCCCTGGCTGAAGGCGTCGGGGGTGAGGCGCGTGGGCGTCCGCCGCCCGCCCTTCCCCGTCGCCGTCTCCTCGACGAATTCGCCGCTTGATTTCCCCGTCCGCCCTTCGCCGCTGCGTCCGCCGATCTCGCTCGTATTCGGGAGGGCGTTGCCCGTGACCCCTTTGGCGGAATAGTTGGAGATGGGCCCGTCCATGGCGTCCCAGCCGGCGGCCTTGTCGGCGGAGTCGGCGGCGGCGCTTGTGGTGTCCTCGATTTCCGCGAAGAGGTCCTCTTCCTGTTCCAGGAGGTCGCCGACGAGGTCCTCCATCTCGGCGGGGAGTTCGGCATGGGGAATCTCGACGTCGCCGAGCGCCTCTTCCTGTTTCCAGGCGGCGCGATCGGGCTGGTCGGGGAGCCAGCGTTCGAGGTTCTCGACGATCTCCTCGGCGCCTTCCATGCCGAGTTCTTCCAGGGGGACGACCATATCCATGGCCTTCTTGGAGAGGGCGTCCTCGGCCATTTCGACGTCGGTTTTGACTTCAACGAGTTCCTTGACGAGGCTGGGGTTGGAGGCGTCGAGGGCGGGCACCTTCGAGAGGTCCGTGATCTCTTCGTTGAGAAACTTTTCCCACTGGTCCTCGACGGCCTCGAGTTTCTTAAGGTCCCTCTGGTCGGCTTCGGTGAAGTCGTCCACGGGGCGCTTGGCAAGTTCCTTGGTAGCCTCGATGACCTTCTTCTGCTGGTCGATGAATTCCTTGAGGCGGTCCCGGAGGGCCTGGAGTTTCGCCTGCGCGTCGGGCGGCAGGTCCGAGGGGGCGAGGCGGTTCTGGTCGGCGCGGACGGCATCGGCGAGGCGCGGCAAAATGTCGAGGATCCGGCGGAGGACGGCGATGATGGCGTCCTGGTCGGCGGCGAGGGCGCCGGCCAGCGGTGCGAGGTCCGCCAAGCGGGCCTCCGCGCCGGGGGCAGCCAAGGTGGCGGCCTTCGTGACGGCCGAGGCCATCTCGTTCACCGACAGCGCCTCCAGCGTCACCTTGATGGGCATCGTGTCGGCGTCGAAAGCGACCTCGCGCGTGACGGCGAGGGTCGAGTCGCGGATGGCGCGCTGGGCCTGGGCCAGACCGGCGCCGACGGCGCGGGCGGCGTCGAGCGACTTTTGCTGGCCGACGGTTTCGAGAGTCGCGCGGGCGGTTTCCTGGGCCTTCAGGATCTCTCGCAGCCGCTCGAAAAGGAGCGTGAGTTGCCGGAGTTTCTCCTCGGCGGCAGCCTTTTTGTCCTGGACGAGGATCTTGAACTTCGCGGTGGCCGTGACGTTGGGGCCCTGAGGCGTCCGGCCGCCCTGGTAGGTTCGGCGGTCGCGGGCCTCGGCCCAGCAGGTGATCGTCTGGCCGAGGCGGACCTTTGCCGGGTCCACCAGGAAAGCATAGTCGAGGATGGCGTCCTTGGGGTCGGCGAACTTGCGCCAGACCTGGACGGTTACGGGCTGGGGCTCGGTGTCGGCCTGGGCGAAGAGGCGGACGTCGGCGAGGCCGAAGCGGTCGGCGGCCTT
>Ga0315277_10010402_pt1 | contig 11778 bp, 10 predicted proteins | sample YL17G05_15_MG_FD_203695 | JGI IMG/M metagenome (GOLD analysis project Ga0315277, IMG submission 203695) | Sediment microbial communities from Yellowstone Lake, YNP, Wyoming, USA - YL17G05_15 | ecosystem: Environmental > Aquatic > Freshwater > Lake > Sediment | place: USA: Wyoming | collected...
AAAAGAAGGATTAGTTATAAACCAGACATTGGGTTTTTGGGCGCTTCCCTGGAAACTAATTCTGCTTTTTGTTTTCTTTATGGGTTTGTTAATTTTAATGCGAAAACGAATCGCAACTGCTTTCAAAATTCTCCTCAAGCCCTAAATACCTTTATTTATAAACGAGACCCGGACTCGTAGTAAATTTGAACTAGAAAAATGATAAAAAAAATTCGCAAATTTTATACAATTTTAAAGACATCTTTTAAAAATAACATTGTTCGCGGAGGGACAATCTTTTTTATTAGCGGACTTCTAGCTAATTTCATGAGTTATTTTTACAGAATAGCAATGGGGAGGATGTTGGGGCCTGCTACCTTTGGCGAACTGATTGCGATTATTTCGATGTTTCTTATTCTGTCTACGCTCGCGGCTCCATTTCAGGAGGTCGGAGCAAGATACGCAGCAGTCTATCAGGCAAGAAATTCTCTTTCTAATATTGGCGAGTTTTTTCTGAATTTTTCTTTTGCGGGAATATTAGTTGGGACAATTTTGCTAAAATTTGGGATGATTTTCAAACAATTTTTTATTAGATTTTTGAATTTAAGCTCTCTTTCCAATTTTTATTTCTTATTGATGATAGTTTTTACTTTTTTTATTGTATCTGTAGGATGGGGGATTCTGCATGGGCTTCAGCGGTTTTTGCAACTCGGGGTCAGTCAATTAGTGGACAGCTTTGGAAAATTAATCTTTGGAGTGGTTTTTGTACTATTAGGATTCAAGCTCACAGGTGCCCTGGCCGGAATTCTGGTTTCCATGTTTTTAAGTTACGCAGTCGTTCTTTATTTTTGTCGCGATGTAGTGGGCGGAGAAAAAAATAAAATCAGAGAAGAAACGAAAGTTAAAAATAGAGAGGTTATAAAATATATGGTTCTTTCTTTTCTTACGCTTTTGCTTTTGAATATTTTTTTAAATATTGATGTAGTATTGGCAAAAAGATATTTTTCAGAGCATGAAACCGGTATTTATTCTGGAGTTGCCACCTTGGGGCAGGCAACTTTTCTAATGGGGCAATTATTAGGAGGAATTATTTTCCCAATAGCGGTTTATCAAAAAGAAAAAAAAGGAGATTATATCACCCCTTTTAAGACCATAATGGGAATTGGAATCTTGATTTTGGTTTTGACCTGTTTGGTTTTTTTCTTATTTCCAGGATTTTTGATTAAATTATTCTTGGGACCAAGATATCTTGAGGGTGCTCCGTTCCTGGGTTATTACGGAGCAATTATGGGAACATTGGGCTTGCTTTGGAGCTTGACCGCATTTGAAAAGGGATTGAATAGATTTTATTTTCTACCATTTTTAGTATTAGGAGGTATTCTTGAAGTATTCTTAATGGTTACCCGGAACTCGAATTTTTCTCAGTTTTTGATAGCATTAAGTATAGGCATTGGAACTGCAATTTTGGGTACTATTTTTACTATTTTCATTGCCGAAAGATTTAAAAAAGAAAAACTATTGAACAATTAACTCTCATTTTTATATGAAAATTTTAGTTATTCATCCTTATTCGTTTTCCGAATATAAAGGAGGAGTAGAGCGTTATTGTAAAAATTTGGAAGAAGGTTTTGCTTGTCATAAAGATATAGAAGTTTTACAGATAAATGATAATTATTTCAGGTTTTTGGGAGAACCATTGCCTACAATTAAAATCTTTAAAATTCTCAAAGAAAATAAGCCAGATATCATCCATCTTCACGGACCTCACCCCTTTGCTACCATAACAGGGATCTTTGGGAAGATTCTTGGCGCAAAAACAGTGCTTACTTATTATGCTCCTCTCAATCCCTCAAATTCCTTTAAAAGAATAATTGCGGGTTTAGATCAATTTATTTTGAGATATGTTTTTGACTATATTACCATTATTTCCGAAGATTACAGGAAGTTTATAGAAAGTTTTTTCTCTTTTCAAAAAATAAAATTAGTACCGTTGTTACTTGAAGAAGAATTTTTGCAATACACAAAACCAAAAGATGAATGTAGAAAAGAGATTTCATTTAAAAACGAAAAAGTCGTATTATTTGTTGGAAGATTAGATAGGCATCATTATTATAAAGGATTAGATGTATTGATTAAATCAGTAAAGTTTAGTTCTGTAGGATTTAAATTTGTAATAATAGGCGATGGCGAAAAAAAGAAATTTTACCAAGATCTGGCTTCCAAAGAAGGAATTATTGATAAAATAGATTTTGTTGGAGAAGTAACAGAAGAGTTATTGAGAAAATACTATCGAGCCGCAGATATTTTTATCCTGCCGTCTACTTCTGGTTCAGAAGGATTCGGATTTGTTTTGATAGAGGCAATGTCTCTTGAGACACCAACAATAACCACAAGCATAGTTGGTTCTGCCAGTTTGATTGCCAAGAGAGAAGCAGGAATAATAATTCCCCCAAACAACTCCAAAGTTATTTATGAAGCCATTGAAAAATTAATCAAAGATAAAACCCTTTATCAGACTCTGAGGAAAAATGGAAGGGCATTGGCTGAGGAATTTCAGGTTGGAAAGAATATTGATAAATTCTTAGAAATTTATAATGAATTGATATATTCAAAAAATTATGAAAAACACCTTTAAAAAAATAATAGATTATTTTTCAAATAAATATTATTTGAAAAGACAGGCGGATGCTGAATTTAACCCAATAATATTTTATTCACTAAAATCTAAAAACTTATTTATGAGAGGGATTACGAGCATTTTGCCTTTATGGGTAAGAAAAAGAATGTCTATTTTGATGACAAGTAGTAGAATTGTAGAAGAGCCTTTTATTTTTGAAAATATTAATTTAGGAAATGCGGCAAAAATATTAGACCTGGGTTGTTGTTATTCAAAAGTATCATCAGAGCTGGCTTCTTTGGGTTTTAAAGTTACAGGTACTGACTTGAATGACTATAATTATTCTCACCCAAATTTCAATTTTACAAAAGGAGATTTTTTAAAAAATAAATTCCAGGATAACTATTTTGACTGTGTGATTGCAATCTCAGTTATAGAGCATTTCGGTTTAAATTGTTATGGGGGACCCATGATTGTAGACGGAGACAAAAAGGCAGCAAAAGAAATCTATAGAATTCTTAAAGAGGGTGGGAAATTGATTATTACCCTACCTTTTGGTAAAAAAGAGACAATGCCAGCCCAGCGAATTTATGATACTGCTGGCCTTGAAGACTTATTAAGGGATTTCAGGATAGAAAAAGAAGAATATTATAAATATGATAAAGGGTTTTGGCTGCCAGCAAAAAAGGAAGTCCTGGTAGATACAAAATTTTCAGAGGATGTTCAGGGGGTCGTTCTTGCCTTATGCCAAAAACAATGACAAAAGAATTAGTTATAGTTTATGATACGCCTGCTATAAGCCATGCCCACATTGAAAGCGTCCATAATCTCGCCTATTATTTAAAATTCTTTGACAGGATTAGAATTCTTTATTGGGCAAAAGAAACCACTCCTGGAATCTTTGAAAGTCAGGAGGGGAGATTGATTTTTTATCCGTATTCTAAACCTTACGATTCAGGATATTTTACAGGTTTGAAATTTATGATTTGGATTGCAAAAACCCTTTGGCAAATTTGTGCAAAAACTTTGCCGGAAACTAAATCAATTTTTATGACGGTAATTCCAATTTGGGCAGGGATTCCTACTTTGCTTGTAGGTAAGTTAAAATGCAAGAAAATTGTTTTAAGACTAGAGGCTCAAAAAATAGAGTATGCGCAAATTGAAGGAAAGCTAGAAGGGAGTTCTAGCATTTCACTCTTTGTTAAATTGTTAATTTTGAAACTAATTTATCATCTAACTCTACCTTTTTACAATGTTGTTATTGGCATTTCAGAGGGAGTTTCAAACGAGGCAAGAAAATACGGTGCCAAAAATATAATTACCATTCCCATTTTTATTAATATTGGACAATTTTTGTCTATAATAGGAGAAAAAATATCTAAAACAGAAAAAACGCCTATCTTGCTTTATGTAGGTCAAATAAAAAAAGTAAAAGGGCTCCAAAATTTGATTGGAGCGGCAAATGCCTTAAATGAGGAGTCAGATTATATCTCAAAGATTTTGATAGTAGGAGATATTACAAATCCAAAGGATGAAAAGTTTTATAGAGAGCTTCAGGAAATGAGTAAGGAAAAGGGATTAGATGTTGGGTTTTTGGGATGGATTCCCCACGAAGAATTGCCAGAGATTTATAAAAAAGCAGATATCTTTGTTTTGCCTTCTTATACAGAGGCGCTTGGAATGGTGATAATGGAAGCAATGGCTGTTGGTTTGCCTGTTATTGCCACCCAAACCAGTGGAGCCAAAGATTTGGTTGAAGATGGAAAAACAGGATTTTTAGTCCCAATAGGAAATGTAGTTACCTTAAAAGAAAAGATTAAAGTATTATTAGAAAATTCTGAGTTGAGAAGGGCAATGGGCAGTGCTGGCAGGGAAAGAATAAAAAAAATAATACAACAAGCCGATAATGCCAACAAACAACTATGGCAGAAAATGAATCTTTAAAAAAAGATTGGGAGAATGTTTGGAAATTAGAAAAAATTGAAGAAGTGTCCGAAAAGGACCCTGCTTTTAAAATAGTTAGAAAAATCTTCTCTAAATACAAAAAAGGCTCTAATATGCTGGATGCGGGAAGTGGATTGGGAAGATGGGTTTTTTATTTTCAAAAAAATGGTTACCAAGGTCATGGAATCGATATCGCGTCCGAAGCTATAGAAAAATCTAAAAACTATGCCAAATATAAAAATTTAAATTGCAAATTTTTTATAGGAGATGTACGTAAGCTTCCATTTAATGAGGAGTTTTTAGAAGTACTAGTCAGTTTTGGGACAATCGAACATTTTCCTGAAAGTTTAGACGCCTTGAAAGAATTTCATCGAACATTAAAAAAAGGAGGAACTTGTTTGGTAACCGTTCCAAACGTGTATTCTATAAGAACTTTAGTTACCAGGCCGATATTAAAAATATTTAAAAGTTATAAATTTGGATATCAGGGATTTGAAAAATCGTTTACGCCAGAACAATTATCTAAATTGATGAGAGAGGCGGGATTTCATAGTCTTGAATTCGGGATTTTGCCGGATGGTGTATTCTTGGGGGATTTCTATAGATTTATTCCTGTTGCAGGGAAATTTCTTACTTTCTTTTCAAGAAAAATAAGTTTTTGGATAGAAAGCCATCAATCCAAACTTGGCCACACCTCTTTTTGTGTTGGGATAAAATAAAAATATGAAATGTTCAATTGGAGTTTTTGCATATAACGAAGAAAAGAATATTGGAAAGCTTTTGGAAGCGATTCTGAATCAAAAAACTAATAAGGTAGAAGCTGAAGAGATTTTTGTAGTGGCTTCGGGATGCACAGACCAAACAGTTTCTATTGCCAAAGAATTTGAAAAAAAAGATGCAAGGGTTAAGGTTTTGGTTCAGGAAATCCGAGAAGGGAAGTACTCGGCAATAAACCTTTTCTTAAGAGCCGCAAAAAATGATATCTTGGTAATGGAAAGCGGAGATACTATTCCAGAAAAGGATACTATAGAAAAACTGGTAAATGTTTTTGAAGATCCAAAAGTAGGAATTGCAGGCACAAGGCCTATACCTATTAATGACCCCAAAACTTTTTTAGGATTTACTACTCATTTGCTCTGGGATTTACACCATCAAATTTCTTTAAAAAATCCCAAGGCAGGAGAAATGGTGGCTTTTAGAAAAGTATTTTATCAAATTCCGCCAACTGCAGTAGATGAGGCGTGTATTGAAGGAATTATTAAAAATAGGGGCTATAAAATAGTTTATGTTCCGGAAGCTTTAGTGTACAATAAAGGACCCGAAAGTATTTCGGATTTTTTAAAACAGCGCAGAAGAATTCACTGCGGCCATTTTTATTTAAAAAAGACAGCCGGGTACGAGGTTTCTACCATGAATCCCTGGATGACATTTATTTTGGTGTTGAAAAATATTAAATTTAATTTCCGGAGCATTATTTTTACTATCGGAGCAATCTTGCTTGAGGCGTGGGGTAAGGCTTTGGGTTGGTGGGATTATAAGATAAAAAGAAAAACTCATTTTGTTTGGGATATGGCAAAGACCACAAGAGATTTGAATGCCAAAGGCAACCCTGCTAGTAAAATTCAGGAAAAATTAAAACATGAATAGCGCAGAACACGAGAAACTTTATAAATTTGAACAATTTTACTGGTGGCATGTTGGGAGAAGATATATTTTAAACTCTTTTCTCAAAAAGTTTTTAAAAGATAACAAAAACCAGATTTTGGAAATTGGGTGTGGAACCGGAGGAAATTTACCAATTTTAAAAAACTGGGGAAGGGTTGTGGGCTTAGATTGTTCGGAACTGGCTTTAAAATTCTGTCGGGAACGTGGATTTAATGATTTAGTTTTGGGCAAGGCAGAAAATACAGATTTTCCAGATAAATTTTTTGATTTGGTTGTAGCCTTGGATGTTTTAGAACATATCAAAGACGATGAGCAGGCATTAAGAGAAAGCAATAGAGTCTTAAAAGAAGGAGGATATCTTTTGGCTACTGTTCCTGCCTATCCATTTTTATGGAGCGAACACGATGAAGCCCTGAGTCACTTTAGAAGATACTCGGTTTCTGACTTTTGTGATAAACTACAAAAATCAGGTTTTAAGATAAAAAAAATAAGTTATTTAGTAAGCTTTGTATTTCCTCTTGTTTTTGGATATCGAATTTTGAGAAAGAACTTTTTTCCAAAAAGTGACAAAAAAAATAATACTGCTTACGTAGTTTTACCAAAGTTTATTAATAGATTTTTTATCTTACTTTTGGAAATAGAAGCGTTTTTATTAAAATATTTTAATATTCCTTTTGGTACATCCATAATATGCATAGCTCAGAAATAAAAACCCAAAACCTTCTAACAAACCAGGTTTTTTGGATTTCCTTGCTTTGTTTTGTAACGCTAGTTCTGTGGTTTCCAACAAGAAATCTGCCTTATTGGTGGGATTCTGCAGGATATATAGTTTATGGCGCAAGATATTATATAAACACTAACTTTTCTTCTATCTTTCTTCCATCTGACTCGGCAATTAGTGCCTTTGCCCATCCCCCTTTTTTCGTTTTTACCTTAGCACTATTCTGGAAGATTTTTGGAGAATCTCTCCTGATATCCCATATTTACTATTTAGTATTTGTGCTTTTGGCAGTTATCTTTACGTATCTTTTAGGAAAAACTTTGGCTAATTTTGGAGAAGAGGCAACATCGCATTTGGTTGGCGTTGGCGCGGCTTTGTTTTTAATTTTTTCTCCGGTGTTTTTGGCCCAAGTGGGAATTGTATATCCAGAAATCCCGATTACCGCATTTGGAGTAATGACAGCTTACTTTTTCCTTAAGAAAAAAGTCCCATGGTATTTGGTATCAGCTATCTTGATGGTTTTTACTAAAGAAACTTCGGCAATTATAATTTTTGCTATCTTAGGTATAACCTTAATCCAATTTATGGGCGGGTTTTTGAAAAGAAGAGAAAGGAATTTTAAAAAAATAATAAAAACACTTTTTGTCTACAGCTTGCCACTTATCTTATTGACAGGTTGGTTTGTGGCGCATAAAATCGTTACCGGTTGGATGTTTGTGATGCCCTACTATCAAGAAAATCTTACGAAAGAAGCACTCTCTCTCTTAAAAATGAAATTGCCTTTAAGATTTTTCTTTATCGAACAATCCAGGGCAATTCTTAGTTTATTTATTTTGGGTACATTCTTATTTTCTTTTTTAAACAAAGAAAAAAGGAATTTTATTAAAAGATTAGAGATTCTATTATTTGTCTTGGTTCTGATATTTTTGATTCTTCTCTTTGGCATTGTAGACTTTCTCCATCGCTATATTATTTTCGGATTGCCATTTTTCTATATTTTATTTTTTTATTGTGTGGCGATTTTGGTAGAAAAAAAATTAGATAAAGAACAATTTACCATATTCGGAGCAATAACCCTGATTTTCATGACATTATTTTATTTTTCCTGGGACAATCACAGGTCTTTTAAGAATTGGCATTTTCCGCCTCTTGAAGAAAACTTGGAGTACCAAGATATAATTACAATAGGAAAACAGACAGCGAGTTTTATTGAGAGATATTATCCAAATGCCGTTGTTTGGACGTCTTTTCCGACAAATTATATGCTTTCTGAGCCATTTCAGCATTATGTCTCAAAACCCATTAAGGTGTATAATTGCCATACCTACAAAGATGGAGACAAAGTAGATTTAGTGGTTTTTCATCTATTTAGTCCTGGAGAAGTGAATTGTCTAAAAATAATCCAAGACGAAAATTTTTTACTTTTAATTCCCTTTGAAAAGAACGGAAAATGGATACAAATTTACAAAAATCCAAATTTGAAAACCCCTTAGTAATCATTCCTACTTTTAATGAAAGAGAAAACATTCAGGAAATTATTCCTGAGATTTTAAAGTTGGAATTAGGATTTCACATTCTAATCGTAGATGATAACTCTCCAGATGGTACAGGGCAGATAGCAGATGAGCTCTCAAAAAAATTTTCACAAGTGCACGTACTCCATCGAAAAGAAAAACAAGGAATTGCCAGGGCCTATATAGAAGGTTTTAAATGGGCATTAGAAGGAAATTATGATCCTATTTTTGAAATGGATGCCGATGGTTCTCATGCCCCTGAATTTTTGCCAAAGTTTTTACAAAAGGCAAAAGAATATGATGTAGTTGTTGGGTCGCGTTATTATAAAGGAAGATTGAGCGTGGTTAATTGGGATTTGAGAAGAGTCTTATTAAGTGTGGCTGCGAACTGGTATGCTCAAATTGTCACCGGAGTGAAAATTTCAGATGCTACCACAGGCTTTAAGTGTTTTAGGAAAAAGGTCTTGGAGGTAATTAATCTCGATAAGGTTTTATCTGAAGGGTATTCATTCCAAATTGAGATGAACTGGCGTGCACAAAAATCAGGTTTTAAGATAGGAGAAATTCCGATTATCTTTTATGACAGAAGACATGGTAAATCCAAATTATCCACCAATATAATCAGAGAGGGCTTGTGGGTTTTATGGAGGATGAAATTCAAACGCTAAAGCTATGAAATCTATATATCAAACTGCCTCATCGGCGGTCCGCCGGATAGGCGGAATCCAAAATCTAATTCTCCCAATTTTAGTATTCCTGATTTCTTTTGGATTGTATTTTTATACTGCTCCAAGACTTTCTACTAACTTTGCAGATTCTAATGAAATGATTGCAGCCTCCTATACTCTTGGAATTCCTCATCCTCCAGGATATCCTCTTTATTTAATCATTGGAAAACTCTTTTCATTCTTTCCCATTGGAGAAATTGCTTTCAGATACAGCATATTTTGTGCATTTTTTGGAGCACTCACTGTGGCCCTTGTATATCTTACTATCATTAAGATATTGGAAATTGGTGAAACCCAAACCCAAAAAGAAAATCCGCTTTCTCAATTTACCTCAATTGTAGCCGCTCTCCTGGGTTCTCTTTCTCTTGCTTTTTCTTATCTTTTTTGGCTCTACTCAATTGTTCCTGAGGTGTTTTCTCTTCTTAATTTCTTTACAGCCCTTTTGATCTATATCGGGGTAAGATGGTATGAGGAGGCAAGAAAGAAGCAGCAAGCAACCCCAACACCAGGCGCCCTGGGCGCCGGTACGGGGCAAGCAAGAGATAGGGAACTTGGGCAACAGACATCTTTGATATCAGTAAGGGGCAAAAAAGAGATTAATGACAAATATCTTTTTCTAATCGCACTTTTCTCGGGCCTGGGTTTTCTTTCCCAGCAATTAATCGGAATTTTGGCTCCCGCGCTTTTATACCTTATTTTTATAGTTGATAATAAAATTCTGATTCCCTCAAAAAAATGGCTTTGGGCATTTTTTGGCTTTCTGCTTGGTCTTTTGCCTTTGATTTATTTTCCTCTGGCAGCCCAAAGGCAGCCCCTGATTGATTATGGGAATCCTAAAACCCTACAAAGTCTGTGGTATTACTTGACTCGGAGAATTTATGCAGAAACCACAGGAAGTCCGTCGGTCTATTTTCGAACAGGATTAACGCTAAAACAAGCCCTCCAGGGAATCCCTTATTATATTTCTTATATTGTAGATCAGTTTGGCCTGGAGATTGTTTTAGTGGGGACAATTTCAATTTTAGCGATTTTATTTTCTATTTTCTATAAAATTAAATTGGGAAATTCAAAAAAAGCCGCCTCCGAAGGAAATAATCCTCGCCCAGATAAATTTGGGCGGGAGGACAAGGATAGCCCAGATTGGAAAGTAATCTTAGGTATAAAGCATCTCAAGCTGGAAATTTTTGTATTATTAGCTTTTCTTTTTACAGGACCTCTTTTGTCAATATACCTGGCAATAGATATATTAAGCTTCGGTTATATTGTTAGAGCTGCGCAGGAAAGAATGTTTATTTTTTCTTTGGTGAGCTTTGCGATTTTGATTGGCTTGGGCACAAAAAAAATCTTGAATTTTATTGAAACACGAAGCATAAACGTAAAACTGGTGGCCATTGTTTTGCTTTGTCTTTTAATTATTCCTCTCAAAATCAATTTTAACACCAATAATAAACGCAATTTTACCTTAGGTGAAGATTTTGCCTACAATCTTTTTGTGAATATGAAACCTAATGCCATCCTTTTTACAAGAGGAGATGCGAGTACCTTTGCAGCCTTTTATTATAGATACGCAAAAGGCGAAAGGAAAGATGTAACCATTGTGCCTTTTTCCTTAATGAGCTGGTCTATAGAAAGATTGCGAAAGAATGCGCCCTTTTTGGGAGATACTGAAAGCAAAAAACCCATTTTAATTATTAGAGACATTATCCAGCACAATATTGACAAAAGGCCACTTTATTTTGCCGGGACCCCGGAGGAGCAGATTATTGGACTTGGTCTGGACGCAAACCCGTATGTTTTGAGCCCAAGAGGCCTTCTTTCTCAAGCAGGCCGAGACTTTGACCCCAAAGAGAATGAAGATTTCTGGGGAAAAATGCGCTGGCAAGGCTCCAAAGATATCAGAGATTATTATGACTGGTATTCAAAAGAAATTTTTGAACAGTATGTAATTGGAAGTTATAATTCTTTTGTATTCTATCAATGGCGAGGATATTATGATTTATCCAAAAAGGAAGTGGAAAGACTAAAAGGTATTGACCCTTATCATCAAGACACAAAAATTGCAAAAACATCATACGAGGCCAAAGGAAAATATGAAAGGGATCCAATCCCAGTTGTTTTAAAGAGCAGTCAAGATTATATTAAATTAGGAGACGATTATCTCCAAAGAGCCTGGTTTGTTGCCGCAATAGGCGAATTTTCAATGGCAAAGGATTTGGAGCCAAAAAATATTCTTTACAGGACAAAACTTGCAGAAACTCTTGAAATCGTAGCATGGTATAATGAAGCCTTAAAGGAATATCAAGAAATCTTAAAATTAGAACCTGGCAATCAAGAAGTTAAAGAAAGAATAATGGTAGTAAAAGAAAAAATGTCTGAGGAAACAAAATAGGTAAAGTTTCTTAATTTTTACCAAAGCATGCTTAAATTATCTCAAACTGCCTCATCGGCGGTCCGCCGAAGAGGCGGAATCCAAAATCTAATTTTCCCAATTTTAGTATTCCTGATTTCTTTTGGATTGTATTTTTATACTGCTCCAAGACTTTCTACTAACTTTGCAGATTCTAATGAAATGATTGCAGCCTCCTATACTCTTGGAATTCCTCATCCTCC
>Ga0315277_10010403_pt1 | contig 11777 bp, 21 predicted proteins | sample YL17G05_15_MG_FD_203695 | JGI IMG/M metagenome (GOLD analysis project Ga0315277, IMG submission 203695) | Sediment microbial communities from Yellowstone Lake, YNP, Wyoming, USA - YL17G05_15 | ecosystem: Environmental > Aquatic > Freshwater > Lake > Sediment | place: USA: Wyoming | collected...
GCGCTCATGCCTGTCTACATGCACGAGGTGCGCACAGGAAAAGGCAAGCGATGAAGCTGGCGGCATGGTTGGAGTATCGACGGCACGGGCAGCAGCCCAAAGAGAGGGGAACGATGGATCACGTGACCATTGAGAGCATCGACAAAAAGAAGGTGCTCCACGGCATGAAGATGTTGCAGGAGGGACAGCCCATTCTCGAAATGCGGATCAGCCGCAAAGATGGGCAGATGTCGTACTACCTGTGCATCCGGCCGGCGGATGCGGGCAGGCTGGCCGATTGGATGCTCGATCCTGTAAGCGGCGGATGGACTCCGCAGCCGGGGCCGGGTGTGCCCCAGCCCGAGTCGGCCGTCACGCCGGCAGAGGCGCAGCAGCGCAGGCAGCGGGATTGTTCGCTGCTGCTCTACGTGCTCAACTGTCTGGTCTGGAAGTTGCCGAAAGAGTATGGGGCCGCGTGGCTCGCCGGCGAGCTGGCGGCGGCCGGGATTCAAGTGGAGTGGGTCGATCAACAAGAGCGTTTTCGGTTTTTGAAGGAGGAGATCAAGCCGTGAAGTGTTCGCAAAAAGACTGCGAAGAAGTGGCGGTTGCAAGATATATGTGGCTGGGCTGCGACGATTATCTCTATGCCTGCATGCCACATCTGGTTGCCGCTACGAGCATTGCTGCCACGATGGGCCTTGTTCTGATGCCGGAAAGCATACGGATAACTCCTCCCAAGCGCATGGGCTGCGGGCAATGCCGGTTTTTCAAGTCGTACGATGGTCTTAATGGTGACTGCCGGAGGCACGCTCCACAAGCGGACATGACGGAGCTGCACCACGCGCCGGTCTATCCAAATATTTGCGGTGGGAGCTGGTGCGGTGATTTCGAGCCGGATGTGACACTACCTGTAGGGCCTGCCGAAGAGGACCCGAAAACACCTGCCATTGAGCCCGAGCCGCAAAACTCCGGCCGTAGGCCGCATGAACAGGGGGACTTTGAAAGGGTGGGTACATGGCCAGTGTGAATCGAGTGATGCTCTTGGGCAATTTGACGCGTGATCCGCAGTTGACTTATACGCCGAATCAGACCGCGGTGGTCGATTTCGGCATGGCGATGAACCGCAAATGGACCGGGGAAGATGGGGCGAAGCATGAAGATGTCTGTTTCGTTGACTGCCGGGCCTTTGGCAAGGTCGCGGAGATCGTCAACAAGTACGTGATCAAAGGGCAGCTCCTGTTTGCGGAAGGCCGGCTCAGTTTTGAACAGTGGGATGCGAAGGAGGGTGGCAAGCGGAGCAAGCTGCGCGTGACGGTCGAAAGGGTGCAACTGATGCCGGCTCCGGCCGAAAAGCCCGGTGAAGCCGGCTCGATGCAACCTGATCCGAATGAGGACATCCCGTTTTAGAAAATGGATGGAGTGAGGGTAGGAAGGATCAGCAAGATGGGCAAGCAAGGATGCGTGGTCGAGAGCAACGTTGATGTGAACCCCCCGATTGTAAAACGGGGGTTAGATTCACACAGTACCCAAACCGATCCTGCTGCCGAGTCGGAAAAACTCGTCGGTTATGTGGGGATGCACTGGCTACGTGGCACGGTGCCGTGGGCTGATCTCGATCCCTTGGTACAGTACCTCAGACTGTTCTTTGGCGACTGTTTCGAGGAATACGACTATGGTCTCTGGAAATACGACCGTTCCTATGTGTGGCCCAATCGTGTGAGTCTCAACTATCACAGTTCGGCGGAACGAGCGGAACGGATCACGAGTGGCGGGGTCACTTTGGAGATTCCCGGCTCGGTCATTGAGACCTATGCTCCCGAGATTTGGTTTAGCTTCATGCGGGGCCTTCAGCACTTCCGGTTTGAACCGTCTCGCATTGATGTCTATTACGACGATTATGACCGTCTCATTCTGCCGCGTGATCTTTACACTCTGGTCTACGAGCTTGATCTGTTGGGGCAGGAATTCCGACGCGAGTTCACGGGTTTTCTCCAAGCGGCTATCAAGCAAAAGGTGGGTGGCAAGAGGGCCAAGATGCTGGGCGGCGGCCGGGGCATTGTCTACGATGAAGTGGCCTTTGGCCGGCGTGGCAACCGTGGCTGTGGTAAATACTTGCGCGCTTATGACAAATGGTTGGAGTCGCGTGGCGAGCGTAAATGCGTGCGCTGGGAGCTGGAGCTTTCCGGACACCGTGCTCGAAAGATGTGGGAGGCTCTGATGCACGTGGCCACGCAGGATATCCCTGGGATTCTTGGCGCTGCGATTGGCGGCTGCATCGACTTTCGGCATCGGCCTGTGACGGCTGACGGCAAACTGCTGCGAGCGGGCGACAAAAACTGGAAGCGATGTCCTCGCTTTGCTTGGTGGCAGAAGATCGTCGATAAGCTCGGGGAGGCTACGTTCGATCTGCCGATTCACAGGAAGTCTGTCGAACAGAGTTGGGAGTGGATGAAGACCGCGGCTGCTGGCACGTTGCAAATGCTCTCGGAGGCCTGGGGAGCGGATAAGCTCGTGCCGAAATTGCTCGACATCATCGGCTCTCGGGACCGGCTGAATCGCACGCATCAACGGGCCATTAACGAGTACCGTGAGAGCGTGGCTCACGACTCCACGTTGGACATCAGCAAGATTCGGTCGTTTGCCGACGAGAAGGGCATCCAGCTTGAATCGGAGCCGGGCGAATCGATAGCGGAGGAGGTTGCACCTGCCAAGCGGCGGTTCACCATGACGGGCCGCGACCTGTGGCCTGAGACATAGAGCGATAATTTCAGTCATCGAAATACTGAAATCACGATTCTGCGCGGGCGATTAAACCGGGCGGGCCGGCCGGCCGATAGGGAGGGTGTGAATTCTTTGGAGGTTCTATGGATTGCCCCAACTGTCAGCAGCCGGCCGAGTCAAGCGCCCCGGATCGTCTCGTGTGCAAAACCTGCGGACCGTTGGTCCGCGATGCGAAAGGGGAATGGCATGTGGATGAGGCTAAGACTGTACCTGTTGAACCGGCAGTTCCGGCGGACCCGGGGAACGATCTTCCGTCTCCTGCAAAAACCGGACCGGTTTTGGAGGATGGCGAGCGTGAAGGACGTGGTAGCCCTGGGCCAACTGTGGATGCAACTCCGGAAGCTGGGGACTCTCGGTCGGATGCTGGAAAGCGAGATGGACCGGCGCTTCACTTCGAGCTGTGGGACGGAGATCGATGAAGATGAACGTGATGCGTTATTCAGCAAAAGACCTGCGGTCGATGACTCTCAAGGCTCTGGAGGAGACGGGCCGGCAGCTCGGCCTTGACTTCACGAAAAACCACAACCGGGCCGAACGTGCCAAACGCATCTTGGCGAAGTACGCAGAACAGGATTTGGCCACACCTCCCCTCGGTCATACATCCGGGGAACTGTCACCCTCTCCTGTCCAGGGCAGCCCCAAACCGGCTTTCGAAGCGCTGATCGACGGTGAAGCTGCGGACGTAGAGGATTCTCCTCCCCGTGGCGGGGCTCGCCCTGGCGCAGGAAGGCCGGAAGGCATGACGGAGGAGATCGCCCAATACAATCGGCTCTCGAAGCAGCCGCATCCGGCGGTGAAGCAAGCCCTGGAAATGATTTTCGAGACCTGGGCGGTTCGGACCAAGTGCCGGGAGATCGCTTTGACCAAAGAGGAAGCCTTCGACATTGCCTTGCCCTGGACGAACGCGCTGGAGCTGATGGGTGTGACCCGACATATTCCGCCCTGGCTGATGGTGGTCCTCTCCTGTATCTGGACCACGGCGAACCTGATTAAGTGCAAAGCCGCGCTTGCCCGCGAAGCCGCGAAAGCTCGCCTGGTGGCGCAGGCGGCCGCGAATCCATCTCAGAATTGAGGAGCGCAGGTGCTGATGGAAGGCCAAGCGGAAATCAAGGTGGTTTTCGGGCAGCGGGGCTCGGGCAAGACCACGCGGGCGGCGGCTCTCGTGGCCGACAAGCCCCGCGTTCTCGTTTACGATTCGCTCGGGCATGACTACTGCAATGGCGTGGTGTGCGAAGATCGCCGGACCTTTGAACGTCTCTGGCGAGCGAGCTATCGCGGGCGCTTTCGGCTGGTCTATCGGCCGCGTGACCCGCAAGCGGAGTTTCCGGAGATTTGCCGGCTGGCGTCGGCGTGCGGGAATCTCTCGTTTCTCGTGGAAGAAGTCGACCTGTACTTCCGGGCGGCCCAGTGTGACCCTGCCTTTACGAACGTGATTAGCCGGGGCCGGCATGATGGCGTGGAGCTGATCGCGGTGACGCAGTGCCCGACCGGGTTCGGCTCTCTGCTGCGGGCACAAGCCCATGAATGGTACATCTTCGCCACGCGTGAGCCTCGACACGTTGATTATCTGGTCGACCGATGCGTCGGTCTAGATCCTCAGCGGGTTCTCGCTCTCCAGAAATTCGAATATCTGCATTACGTTGACGGAGGGGATTGCTACCATCTCTGCCGCGACGATCTCGCCACGGGACAGACCCGCAAGGAGCAAATAGCGTATGCGACCGAAGCCCCTCGATGCGACCCCGCAACTGGTGAACACGCGGACGCTCGCTGAGCGGTGGGGCGTCACCTCTCGCACCGTGCTCCGCGCTTGCCGCATCCACGACATCCCCGAAATCCGGCTCTGTGACGGCGGCCGGATTCTCTTTCCCTGCGACTGCATCCGCCAGCTCGAAAAGGAGCTGTTCGGCCGCAATTCCAACTAAAGAAAACTGCGACTTTTGCGACAACTGCGACATCCGCAATCATCCCTCTTTTTTCTCCTCTTTAAGCCGGCGATAATTTGCGCATACGAAGCTCGTTGTGGAGCTGTACGACCTCTGGCTTTGGAGTGAGAGCGATGAAGAACCTGACCATGTACCTGCCGTCGCCCCGATTTTTCGTGGGCACCCTCATTGTGTTGGTTGTGACCACGCTGCTGCTGCGGCAATTCAGCACGAATCCCACCGTGGCGAAGGTCAAGACCTACATCGGACTCTCCTAAGTCCGGTCCCTGGACCGTTCCGAAACCATCCACTGCACTGACAAGGAGAATCCCATCATGGCACAAGTAGCCGTAGGAAACAAACCCCTCTTGACCCGGACGATTCGCCTGGGTGATCTGCCCACCATTCCGGCGGCGGGCGGTCGGACCACGTACGAGATCGACTCGTCGAAGAACATTCACGCGGTCCACATGATTTGGACGATTGCCGGCGTCCCCGCGACCGAAGCGGAGATGAAGGCCCAGATTGCCGACATCCGCGTGCGGGTGGGCGGCAAGCTGATCTTCGATCTGACGGCGACGGAGATTCTTGATCTCTATCATTATTTTAATGATGGTCTCGCCGCCGCCCCGTTCGTCTTCGCCGGTCAGCTCCCGTTGATCTTCACCCCGATGATGCTCCCTCTCTCGCACGAAACGCAAGAGTTTGCCATCGGCATGCTCTCGGACAACAACCCGAGCAAGCGGAACACGTTCGTGATCGAGATCAACATGGGAGCCGGCATCACCGTCGATGCCTGCGAGCTCCAGCTCGAATATGATGACATGCCGTCCGATGTCATTGGCTATCACATTCGCTGGACCAAGTACGGCACCACCTGGCCGGCTGCTTCGCGGCAGACGCTCGACAAAATCTCGCACGAGAGCAACGCCCTGGCTGTCCTCGGCTATCATGTGCACCATGCGGCGGGTACGCTCACGCGGTTCGATCTTCGGGTGAACGACTCGGAAGTGATCTCGGACATGCCCGTGGAGCTGAACGATCTGCGCTTGCACCGGGCCGGCCGATCTCCCGTGGCAACCTACGAGGCCATCGACTTCTCCGTGGCGAACCATCCCAAGGCGTTCCTCGACATCAGCCGGATGACCAATGAGTATCTCGGCCTGGTCTGGGGCGTCCTGCCGGCCGGCTACAACGTCCTGATCCAACAGCTCTGCAAGAACCTGAGCTAACTCCGTTTGCAGAATTGTGGACTTTTTCTGTCCGCCGGCGGACAGATTTTGTCGGGAATTGAGGTGATGCATGGCTGGTTCTTGGCTTGATGATTTCAGCGGCTATCTGGAGACGGCGAGCAGCGCGATCGAGACGGTCCAGAAGGTCATTCAACCGCCCCCCCTGGCGAGTACGACTGTGCCGGCCGATGTGAAGACGGCGGCGGCCCAGGCAACGGATGCGCAGCCGAAGTCCTCGAGCTCGGGCCTGCTGATCGTGGCCGTGATCGCAGCTTACCTGATTCTGGCAGGAGGCTGACATGCTCCCGATGCTGGCGACGGGTTTGGCTTCGATGTTCGGCGGGGCGGGCGGCGGCGGTCAAGCGGCTCCCATGCCGGCCGACACCGTGACCATCGATACGGGGGACATCACGCCGACTTTGGGCGGCGGCGAGATGAACCTGGGCGCGTTCGCCGGCTCGGGCAGCCCCATGATTCTGATCGTGGGCCTGGCGCTCGTGGCTCTCTTGGTACTGCGGAGGTGATATGGGCGTCGGCATCTTTGGCAGCAGCTCCGAGAAGAAAACGACCGTCACGACGCAGACCACGCCGATCACGCAGGATCAGCGCGTCGCCGTCGGCGGCAGTGCCGGCACGTTGATCTCTCCCGGGGCCACGGTCGGCGGCCAGGGCACCGTTTCGGCCGCTCCGTATGCCAGTGTCACGCAGACGATCAGCAACGAGGGCCTGAAGCCGGCCGAAGTCCAGGCCATGCTCGATACGATGTTCACGCAGACCTCAGCGGACCGGGCAGCGATGAGCGAACTGGCCGGCTCCCTCGGTTCGGGCCTGCAAGAGACTGCACGCGGGCTCTCTGATGTTGTCGCCGCGACCAAAGCCCCAGAGCAGACCGCACTCACCTCCGTCCTCCCGGTCCTGGCTCTGGGGCTGCTCCTTGTTGTGATGTTGTGGGGTAAATAATGGCACGCACACCGCAAACGGAAACCATAGTTCTCCTGCCCGGCGAGACGAGGCCCGTGAACGTAGAGGCTCGGATGCTCACGGTTCTATCGTGCACGGTCGCATCCTTTGCCTTTGCCTTCGATGATGACATCTTCTCGCCGGCCGAAGCGGGCATTGCCTATCCCTGTCCCGAGGGACTGAAGAAGGTTCGGTTCTTTGATGTGCTGGGAGCCGGCTGCACGATTCGGGTGGTCTTTGCGGATGGCGTCTGCATGGATGCTCGCTATGGGGCCGGCATTCTCGCCGCGATGGCGGTCAGCCTGGCGGCTATCGACCTGGACACGACTGCGATTAACGGTTCTGTCGGCACGGGCAACGGCCGTCTGTCGGACATCCTGGCGGAGCTGCAAGGCGTGGCGACGCCGGGAGCACAGGTTGCCGATGTCACGCCGCCGGCCGTGACGGCGACTCTGTTCTTGGCGGCTAACAACGCTCGCAAGGGCTTCGTGGTTCAAGCTATGAGCACGAACGCGGCCTCGATCTTCGTCGGATTCACGAACGCGGTCACGAACGTTAACAAGTGCCTGGAGCTGCAACCGGGGCAGGGCAAGGAGTGGAGCGATTACCGGGGCACCGTGTATGTCTACAGTGTCCTCGGCGGCGACGTGGCGCACGGTGGGGAGTGGTAACGGATGGCGATTGATCCGAATACCGTATGGGAAGTCCGGACGGGCGGGGCACAGACGAACGGTGCCGGCTTTCGCTGGGTCTCTCTGGTCAATGCGATCTATCGTTGGATCCTCTCCGCCGGCGGCACCAACGAATACTACTGCGAGCTGGCGGCCGGCGGTGATCCCACTTTGGTCCATCCCGGTTCTGTCACCCTCGATGGCAAGTTTAACCTGGCGGCGGAAGGTGTCCTCGGGACACTGGCGGCCGGGGAGTGGGGCTACGGCAATAACGATGGCCTGGCGTTCAACACAGTCTACGTTCGCCTGGCGGATGGCACGGATCCCGACACGAAGATCGCACGCGGCCAACCCGGCTATGTGCAGATGGGCTTCAACGGCGGGATCGACTATTCGCAACAGAACGCGGCTCAGCTTTCGCTCATCGACATTGCAACCGATGGAGCGGGGACGCAACTGACATCCGCCACGGGCGGCTTCACGGCCGCGATGGTCGGCAACGTGATCTATCTGACCGGGGGCGGGTGTTGGCCCGAGTGGTATCAGATCGCCACCTATATCGACGCCAACAACGTCACGATCGATCGATCGGCAGGGCCCAACCTGCTCGGCGTCACGGGCAAGGTGGGCGGGGCCTTCGCCTTGGGCGGTGCCAACGATAATGAGTTCGGTGCAGCGAATCATATCGTTCCCAGCAATCACGTGTTCATCGCCGCAGGCACCTACAACTTGGGTGAGATCTGTACCTGGTCGGCGGCCGGGACAGCGCAACTTCGTGTGACTTTCGAGGGCTACCATGCCACGCGGGGCGACCGACCGACGTACAATGATCGGCCGTTGATCGCGGCGGGGGCCGACCGCTTCCTGCCGGCCGGCGTTATGAACGTCTGGGCGAATTTGCGCTTCACCGGCTCGGATGTCTGGGCCTTTGCGCTGACGGGCGGTGGTACTCTGGTTTTCAACTGCCGGGCGGAAAACACGAGCGCGGCGGCTGACAAAAGCGCCTTCTATACGAACGGGGGCGGTAGTACATTCCTTGCCTGTGAAGGCGTCTGTGCGGGGCAAGCTGCCGATAACTACGGGTTCCATGCGGCTGGTCAAGGTCAGTTTTTCATTGGCTGCTACGCGAAGCACTGTGGCAAAGGCTTCTACTTGTGGAGTAATTATGAATATGCCCTTCTCTGTGTCGCGGCCGATTGTCACGTGACCGGGATTGAACTCTTTTCCCTTTACAGTAGGGCCATTCTGTGCACCATTTATGATTCTGATCGCGGGATCGAGGCCGACGATCAGACGATGGTTCTAAACAACATCATCGATGGCTGCACCACGGGGATTTACGCTAAGGACGTGGATTGCCAGACGGTGTTTGCCCTGTTCAACTGCCTGCACAACACGACCGATTTTTCGCGGATGGGCGGGCTCTTGAATAGCAACATCATCGGCGATCCCGGTCTGAAGAATCCGGCCGCGCAGGACTTCCGCGTCGATGGGGCCGATGCCAACGTGTACGAGAAGGCGGCCGAGGCGAGCCAGTTTACGGACGCGAAGCTATGAGACTGAACATCGGGGCCAGTCAAATGCATCGGCTGAACATCGGGGCCTCGCAAGGTGGGCTCGCCGGTTTGGGTCTCGCCATTCTGCAGCGGCTCGATCTGCGGAGCTGGCATCTGACCGCGTGGTGGTTCAAATAGGAGATTACCTTATGGCACGCAAGACGTTCAAGAAGAAGAGTTCCGCGAAACGGGCTGCCCACGGCCGCAAGGTCTACCGGGTGAAACGCGGCTACCGGCTCGGGAAGAAGCAGAGCAGCCGCCGGCGTCGGCGCTCCTGGCCGTAGTATGAAGCGCACCGTATTTCGACGCAAGGCCACGGCGAAGAAGTTCCGGGGGACCGGCCGGCGCGTCTACAAGACGAAAGCCGGCTGGAAGGTTTCTCCGGAATGTCCGCGAGCTCGGGCCAAGCGGCGTGAGCTGATAAAGCAGCGCACGAGAACGCGGCGGGCCAGTACGCGGGCCCGGTTCAAGCGTCTGCGGTGGCTCGATAGCGTGCCCTTCTGACGAAAGAGGGGGTGCTACGGGCCGGACCGAACCGAGATCGGGGCTCCTGGCGAGTGCTGGGGCCTCAGTTTGGAGTGAAACGATGTGTATCCGGCATTTTGTGACGATTCTGGCCTCGTGCTTGATTTTGGCTCTGGCCGGCGGCTGTACCGAAACGATGCGACGCGACCTGGACAACGCGGCCAAAGGCGCTGCTGCGGGCGGCAAGGCTGCGCGGGATTCCCTGAACACGCCGGCTGGCCAGCTGATTCCCGAGCCGGTCAAGTCGGGTGCCCTGGCTATCGCCGTGCTTGTGGAAACCCTGGGCCTGGCCTGGCTCAATCGTGGGAAAAGCGCTGCGCAGCGCGAACGCGACGAAGTTCGGTATGACCGGGACAATGCTCGTGAGGAGCTGACGTTTAAGGAAGAATCCATTCGAGATCACCGCGATGCGCTCAGCGCGATCGTCAAGTCGATTGAGGCGCTGCCCGATGTAGACCAGGAGCGCGTGAAGGCTCTGATCGCCAAGCGCATGGTCAAGGACAGCAACGTCAACGCGATTGTTCAGGAGCTGAAAGCAGCGTGACCTATGAGTGACATGGTAGAAGTGATTCCGACCCCGACCGAGCTCGATGCTCTGATGCCGGGTGATGAAGTCTCGATCCTCTACGATCTGATGCAGGGCGGCGAGTGGTTCGTAGCCTGGCAGATCGGCAAGCTGGAGACGGCGTTCGAGGAAGATGGCCGCTTCATGCTTAAGGCTTACCAGTACGACCCGGACAACTTCAAGCTCCGTCTGAAGGTCATCGTCCGTGAGACCTCTTTGTATCCTGCACCGGCCGATGTTCAGCAAGCGAATGTGGGGATAGTCTTGGTGGTTCTGGTCGGCATGGTGGCGTCCTATCTTGCGGGCATGATCACGGAGCGTTATCGCATCGAGTACGTTCAGCGCAAGTTGTCTATGCTGAATCAGATCGACGCCAGCGACCAGCCGCAAGCCGTCAAGGATAAGTTGAAGCAGCAAGTGCTGGAAGGGCAGCCGGGCGGCTTGGCGAGCCTGGGTGGTCCTCTCACATTGGTAGCCGTGGCGGTCCTGGCGTTGCTACTCGGAGTCAAGCGGTGACGATTAACGAGCTGATGGAGCGTGGTGGAGTGCCGGGCTATTTGCAAGCTGCAGCGCGTATGAAAATCCGGAGCATGTGCCCGCAAGCCCTGACAGCGCAGTTGTCCCTTACGGTCGACCGGCCGGCGAAGCGGATTGTTCTGGAGGTCGATGATCCAACCGTGTTCGATCTCATTTCCTGCGAGGTGGAGACCTATGCCACGCCCAGTCCGAACGGACCCGATCCTAAAAGTGGTACTGAGTCTCCTGCTGGCTCTCCTGGCGTGGCAGGGTAAGCAACTGTGCGAGCGGGTCGGTGCCCTGGAACGCAATCAGATCAAAATTATGGTGGAGTTGGGCATACCACCGGTAGCCTCCGATACCCTGGATTTGCAGGGGAAAAACACCCTTTTTGCGGGCTCTCCAACAATCAACGAAATCAAACCCGTCGCGGCATACCCTGAAATTGAGGGATTTTTCCCTTGACACCGCTGGGGCCTTTTTGCTAATTTCCTGGTAGGCTGACTACGTGAATGGTATAGGGTTACTCCGTCGTAGATCAGCCTGGCCGGCTGTCCCAGAGACACCGGCCCGGCTGTTTTTGTTTCGGGAGTCCCGTGGTGTACGAGCTGCTGTCTGTGATAGCGACCGATGAGCTGTCCGAGAGAATCGCGCTCGTGGATAGCTCCGTCACGCTTACTCAGATCGTGCTCGTCGTCGTGTGTCTGCTTATCGTGGCTATGGGCTTGTGCTTCCTGAATGACCTACGAAAGCTGAACCGCAAGCTCACGCACACCGAGCACGCGGTAACGGGTTTGTTGAGGATGCAGGGACAGGAACCGGACAGAAATTGAGCGGTCCTGAAAAATCGGCGTTGCGGGCGGCACGTCCCACCCGCGACCGGCCGAATGAAACATAACATATCGTGTAGGTCCAGAATATCCGAAATTGGATAGGATGGGCAAGGGAAAAGCCCATCAACCTTGTCGATTCGAGAACGGTCACAGGCGGTGCGATGGCTGGATGGAAGGGCAAAGAGCAGGATACACAGGCGGGGGCGTGCGGTCCTCACGTTCGACATCGGATAG
>Ga0315277_10010404_pt1 | contig 11777 bp, 9 predicted proteins | sample YL17G05_15_MG_FD_203695 | JGI IMG/M metagenome (GOLD analysis project Ga0315277, IMG submission 203695) | Sediment microbial communities from Yellowstone Lake, YNP, Wyoming, USA - YL17G05_15 | ecosystem: Environmental > Aquatic > Freshwater > Lake > Sediment | place: USA: Wyoming | collected...
CGCTGATCTTCGTTGGAGGCGTTGAGCGAGACGGCGAGTTTCACGCCGAGGTTCGCGTCGCCGAGCCGCTGGATGCCTTCGACGACGCCGGCGGTCGAGACGGTGATTCGCCGCGGCGACAGACCGACGGCCTGCGGGTCGGTCAATCGTCGGATCGCTTCGAACACGGCCTCGCAGTTGAGCAACGGCTCGCCCATGCCCATAAACACGATGTGGGTGATCGAATCCTCGCCCGCCTGCAAGAGGCGCCGTGCGGCCAAGTATTGCCCGAGAATCTCGTCGCCGGCGCAATCGCGGACAAACCCGCCCACGCCGGTCATGCAGAAACGGCACTGCAACGGGCAGCCCACCTGCGACGACACGCACAACGTTCGGCGCGTTTCCTCGCGCATGAGAACCGACTCGATGCGCCCGCCGTCGCAGAGGGCGAAGACCAGTTTGATCGAGCCGTCGAGGCTGTCGCGCCGGTCCACGACCTCGCCGCCGCCAAAGCGATACGCCGCGGCCAGCCATTCGCGCAAGTCGGCCGGCAGATTGCCCATCGGCTCGATCGAGCCGACGCCGCGCTTGTACAGCCAGTGATAGACCTGCTTGGCGCGAAACGCGGGCAAACCGTGGCGCTGCAAGTTGGCCGTCAGCTTCGTCAGGGTCTGCCGGAGCAGAACCGGACGGCCGTCAGCCGGCGGACGCGGCTCAGCGGTTTCGCCCGGCGGCGAAGGGGGGGCCGCAGGCTTCCGGCGTTGTCTTTCGTTCGTCATTCCGTTTTCATCATTCAGGGGCCACGGCGCATTCCCCCGGGCAGCGGTGTGGCGGACAACGGACGGGGCACACTGGTTGTGAAACCGAACGTGTAGGGAAGATTGCTGATGGACGAACCGTCGAGGGTGCGAATGCCCGCATTCACGGTTACCGTATAGCGCACGCCTTTTCCCCAGTTGGCCGAAACCGACACCTCGCTCCAGCCCGAATTCGGACTGGAGATCAGCGACACTTGCGGGAGCGAGGCCGTCGCCGGGCGCACGCGAATCCGATCCGGCGTGACGCTTCGGGGGTCCAGAGGCGCATTGAAGAAGATCGCGAGCCGATACATTGCCGGGTCGAGATACACCTCGCGCTGCCCGTCGGACGGGCGCGTCCCGACCACCGAGGCGCGGCCCGTGCGGAACGCGAACCGATAGGGCTGTTCGAGATGAAGGTTCTCGTCATCGGCGGCGGCCGTGCCGATGGTCACCGCATAGTCCGTGTTGAAATGAATGCCGCCCGCCGGCCCGACGGCCAGCAACTCGACGTACAGGCGATCGTAGTCGCTCTGGGGATTCTCGCGGCCGGAGAAGAGCCGAAAGTCCACCGTCGGCGCGATCGAGAAAGCCGCGCGCAGACTGGCGGGGTTCATCTTCTTGCTGAACCGCACGGTCACCGGGATCAGCTCGCGCACCACGAGGTCGCGGGTCCCGTCGGCGGGAAGGGTAAAGAGGACCTTGGGATACTCGCGCTTCTTCTGAAGGATCAGGTCGGTGGCCGTGGCCGTCTCGCCCTCCGGGACAACGACCTCTTCGAGCGTGCCGGGATTGTAGCCCTCGGCCTGCGCGACAAGGGTGTACGTACCGGGGGCGACGTCGGAAAAGACATAGCCGCCCTTGGCGTCCGTCATCGCCGTGGCGCCGATCTCGGAGAGGCCGACGACAATGCCCGCCAGCGGGTCTTTGGGATCTTCCTTCAGGACGCGCCCGGCCAACGTGCCCGGCTCGCTGGTGCCCTGCTCGAAGCTCTTGAGCGTCAGAGCCACGTTGGCCTCCGCGGCCACGGTCACGTCGGCCTCGGCGCGGCTCGTTCCGACGAAACCGGACCCGGCCGCCGCGACGGCGTAGCGCGCCGGGGCGAGGCCGTCGAATCGAAAATCCCCGGTCGCGCTGGGGAACGTCACGCGCGTGGTCCCTTCGAGATAGATCAGAACGCCCGTGTAGTCGTTCGTCGGCTTGCCCTTGGGATCGAGGAGCGTCAGGGCGCCGCTGATCACCCGGCCCGTGGCCGTTTCCTCCAGAGATTCGAGAACGATCGGGTCGGGGAAAATCAGGTCGCCCTTTCTCAACTGGATGGCCCGGCGGTCCTCGCGGTAGCCGGGCTTCTCGAAGACCAGCGTGTACATGCCCGGGTCGAGGCGAAGCAGCGTGTAGTTGCCCCGCGCATCGGTCACGGTGCGAAAATCGGTTCCCACCGCGCGCACGACAATCCCCTCGGAGGCCGGCTGGCCCTTGAGGAGCACCTGTCCCATGACCGAACAGAAGTCCCGTTCGGCCCGCTGAGCGGGAGTCTCCTTGGGCTCGAGCTTCTTCTCGGGCAGGAGAATCGGATTCGCCGGACCGCTCGTCGTCTCGCCCAGAGCGAGGTCGGCAATGAGCGCCGAACGATAATCGCTGTGTTGCGCCCACGCCTTGTATTTGCCGGGGGGAACATCCGCGATGGCGTAGCGGCCCTGGTCGTCGCTATAGGCCAGATGCGACGTGCCGCCGAGAAAAACCAGTATGCCCGCATGGTCGGCGCCTTCGGCTTTGAGAACTTTCCCCTCAAGGCGGTACAGCGGCGGCGGAGTGGGGACAGGCGCGGCCCTCCCCTGCCCTTCGCGCCGACAAGCCATCCCGGCACAGCCGACGGCGCCGATCAGCAGAAGCAATCCCGGCCGGAGCGCCCGGACGCTACGGCGACCGCTTGGACTCTGTCGAACCCGCACTTTCCGCCCCACCCTGTTGGCCGAGTGTGAAGAGCAACTGCAAGCGATGGCGCGCGCGAATGTCCCGCTGGGTCACGTCCGCCAGTTCCCCCAAGTGCTGGCGGCGATAGAGCGGCTCCACCTGAGAGCGGACCTCGTCGAAGGCGCGATAGCGAACCGGCGAGCGCTCGCGTATCCAGACCAGGAACACTTCGTCTCCCACATGATACGGACCCCAGCAGCGGCCGGGCTCCAGCGTTTCGATGGTTTTGGCGAACTCCGGGCCGCGGTAGCTCGTATCCGCGTCTTTGACCGCGCCACGCTCGCGCTTTGCGGCCGGCCAGTTGCTTTCGGCGGCCGCCAGGCGAGCGAACGCGCGTTCCGTCTTGGCTTGGGGGGCCAAGTCGTCGCGCAGGAAGTTCATGAGGGTTTCGATTTTCCTGGTATCGCTGGTTTCCTCGGGCGACAACTTCATGATCAGTTCCAGAAGCTTGAAGCGGCCCGGCTCGCGAAACTGGTCGCGCTCCTTGAGATAGAACTGGCGAAACTGCTCGTCGCTGACCGGCACCCGGCGGAACGTGTACCATTCAAGATAGGCCCGACCGCGCAATATCGTCTCGACCGCACGAAGCCGTTGCGCCGTGGCCGGCTCGCGATCCAATCCCATCTCGACCGCCCGCGCGGCGACGATGTGTTCCCGCAACCAGTTCGACGATTCCATCAACTGCACGCGCGCCTCGTAAGTCGGCGGCGCGCTGTATCGCCGGGCCGTGTCGCGGCGATAATCGCCCCAGGTGTATGCAAACGTGCCGACCCGCGCGATCACGCGGTTGTCCGGGGCACCGTCGGCCATGAGCGCCTCGCGGTCTATCCTCACGATCGGATCGTACACGATCTTGTCGAGCAACTCCTTGACCGCTTGCTCGCGGCGGCCCAGCAACTCGTCGGTGATCATCTGGCTTCGCACGTCCTCAAACGGTTTCACCGATTGTTCGGTCTTGTCGAGAATCTGGAGAAGCATCAAGCCGTTGGGAGTATCCAGAATCGGAGTGACCTTGCCCACCGGCGTCTTGACGGCCGCGTTGAACACGCTGTCCAGCAGCGGGCGGCCGGGCGTCGGCAACGGCCCGATTCGCGCCCCGCGCAGTGGCGGAGGGTCGTCCGAATAGGCCTTGGCGAGCGTTTCGAAATCCGCTCCCGAACGCAGCTCCGCCTCGATCTTCTCGATGCGCTCTCTCACCGCCTGGCGTTCCTTGTCCTTCATCGGCACCCAGACAATCTCGCCCGCGCGAACGGGCAACGGCGGCAGGACGCGCATCAGATCGAGCGGACGGTAGAACGGATGGCTCGTGAACGAATCCAGGATGCGGCTGGCGGCCTTGGGATCGCCGGCCACTTCGGCGGCGACCTTCTCCGTTGTGTCGCCTTTTCGAAGGGCGTAGGGCCGATGCGTCGAGAGGAAGATCGCCCGCATGGAGAAAGTAAACGGCAGCGTATAAACCTGGAGATGCTCCTGATACCAGCGGCGGGCTTGTTCGTCCGTCATTGCCTTGTTCTTCTCATTGACTTCTTTCTCGATGAACCGCTGGCGGATGATCTGGTGCTGCTGGTCAAGCACCGCGGCCGCCAGCCCCGTCGAGACGAAGTCGGCGTCGCGGAGCGACTCGTCGCGGGCCATCTCGTACAAGCCGAGATTGGCAATCAGGTCGGCCAGATCGCCGCCCGACAGCGCCATGGCCTCCGCGGCAGTGACTTGCTGGGTGGTTTTCGGCCGGAACACGACCACGCCCGGGGTCTCCAGCCACGCTCGCAAAACCCCGTTGGTGACGGTCGTTCCGTCAATCAGCGCCAACGGGACCGTCGCCGTGGTCGAAGGAACGCGGTTGCGAATCGCATCAAAGCGCGGCTTGTCGGCCTCCCGCACAACCGGGGCAACGGGGGCGGATGTCGGTTCGGTCCGAACTTTGGCGGCGGGGGGCGTCGCCGGGCGTTCGCTGGCTTTGGCTTTCTTCGAGGGCGCTTTGGCCGCTCCGGCGAGCGTTGTCAAGCACCCGACCAACAAGAGAACTGCAATCAGACCTACTCGTCCCATGTCGCACCATTGAGTGTTCGAGTCGCGAAACACAAATCCGCCTCTGCGTCAACACATCGGGTGCGCTATAGAACAGCGTCCATGCGTCTGCAAGAAAAATGCCAAGCCCGCTGGCATCCATTGTCGCGCCAAGAGTGGCCAGTGTGACCCGGCAAGCCTTTGTCATTGACCCCAAGCCGCGCCGTCGGCAAAAAGCCCCTGATGCCACGGCGATGTGTTCGATTCTTTTCGGGAGATGAACCGGCTGATGAAACGACCACAGAGAAGCGCGAGCCTTCCTTCACCCAGGGTGCTCCAGGTTTCCTGCGTCCAGATGCATTGGGCCAAAGACATCGAGGAGAACGTCGCCAAGACGCTCGACTACGTCCGCCGCGCGCGGGCCGAAGGCTCGGACGTCGTCCTGTTTCCCGAAACCTCTTTGACCGGTTATGATTTCGAATACGTCGAGAGCCTGCCGGCCCGGCGCGTCCTCGACGCCCTGCGCGCCGTGGCCCGTTGCGCCGCCGATTGCTCGATCTACGCCATTGTCGGCAGCCTGCTGAAACGCGGCGGCGACCGGTTTCTGAATCTCGCCCACGTCATCAATCCGGCCGGCGAGGTGTTCTATGAATATGCGAAAGCCCACATGGCCGGCCCGCGCGAACAGCACGACTGCCGCCCCGGCAACAAGCTGGCACTGTTCGCCGTCAACGGCGCTCTGTGCACCCTCGTGATCTGCCGCGACGGCCGGCATCCCGAACTCTATCGCGTCCCGGCGATGGCGGGTGCGCGGGTGCTGTTTCATCCGTCGTGCAGCAGCGAGACCATCGAAGGCGTTTCGTGGAAACGGCTGGCCGGGCGCGCCCAGCAGCCCGTCGGCCCCAACTCGCACATCTTCCATTGCGTGGCCAATACGGTCGGCCAGTCGCGCGACGCCATGCACACGTCGAGCGGGATGTCGTTTATCAAGGACCCGACGGGGCTGTCGCTGGCCGAAGCGGGGTTCTACCAGGAAGAGATGATCACGGCGCGGTTGAACCTCGACAAGGCCACGGCGCGTTACGCGCTGGCGAGCCTGGAACGCCCCCGGATCCTGCGCCGCATCTGGAAAGACGCCGTCGCCGCCTGCCTCAAGCACGCCAACGATCCGGTGAGATAATATGGCTTGAGAAATAACGAGACGTCGTGCAGAATCCCATCGGCTCGGAAAGCAGGGCAAACACCGAATGAAAAAGGAGACCGCGACGATGAGACAGATGAAGATCGTCGTCGAGAAACACCCCGACGGTTATGTTGCCTATCCGGTGGGCTTCAAAGGAGTCGTCGTGGGAGAAGGCGACACGTACGAAGAAGCGCTGGCGGATGTGAACTCGGCGATCCGTTTCCACATCGAGACCTTTGGGCGGGATGTCTTTGACACCGATTCACCCGTCTTGGAGGTGTTCTTGGCGGAGACCGGGGTGCCTGTGTAATGGCCGGGTTCCCCGTTGATGCTCCCAAGGCAAAAGTAATTCGATCTCTCGAAGCGCTGGGATTTCGCCTGGTGCGGGAGCATGAGCATATTGCGATGGTGCGCGAAAACCCCGACGGCACCCGCACGCCCTTGACCATGCCCAATCACGCCAGGATCAAAGGCTCGACCTTGCGGACCATTTGCTCGCAGGCGGGCATCCCACGCGATAAGTTTCTGACAGCCTACGAGGGAAGGTGAATTTTTCTCCCAGACATCAGAGGCTCATCAGTCTGCACGACTGTCTTCGCGCGGCTCCGGGAATCAGCGATACCGATTCCAATCGCTCGCCGGGGTGCCCGAGAACTCGATCGGTCCGATGTCCACCTGACCTCCAACGACCCGCCGATTGCCGAGGAAATCAAACACCGGCAGCAGAACACCCAGGCGCGTTCCGGCGTTGATCCACGAACTGGTGGGCCTCAGCGAGAAGTCGCCGTGGGCGGGGTCGGCGAACTGGTTGGTGGACATTGCGTTGCCCGAGCAGTTGGGCAGGGCATTGAGCTGCGTAGCGTTGGCGGCATTGACCGCGCCCTCGACGAGCGCCGCCGCGTCGAGGATGCTGAAATATCGGTTGTTCTTCGCCGTGAAACTGTGCGTTCCCACGTAGAAGCCTTTGCAGTCGCCGAAGACCGAATTGACAATCTCCAGCGAGTAGGTGGACGGCTCGTCGTAGCCCATCGCTCCGGCGTAGCCGACGCGGTGGCCCAGCAGGACGCTGTTCACCATTCGGAACGGCCCGTCCTTGATGACAATCGCCCCGTCGTCTATGTCGGTCACGTTGTAGAGGATCGAGTTGATCAGTTCGCCGTTGCGCCAGAATTTGACGGCGTTACGGCCCGCACCCTGAATGTAGCAATTCACCACGGCGGTATCGAACGATTTGAGGTCAATGCCGTCGTCGTTGATGTTCACGATGCGGCATTGGTCAATGAGAACCTTCCAGGAATTCACGACCGCAAACGCATCGTTGGCGCTGTCGCCGGCCTGGCGGCTGGGATTGACGACGCTGAAGTGCGAGACGCGCATGCGCTTCACATTGGCGTCGTTCTCGTCGCCCACGTTGATGGCCAGATCCACCCCCTGAACGGAGATGTTCGAGAGAATGAGGCCGTCAATCTGATATTTCGCCCGCTCCGGGTGATCGAAAATGACTTTCCCGGGGCCATAGACGTCGTCGGCGAGGTAGCCGGTCTCGAAAAACGCCACGCCGAAGTTCGGATCGCCGTTGCGCCGCTTGAACTGGCCGGCAGTGACATTCTTGACCGTCAGATTGCGCAGGGCGGCCGTGGCCAGCGGAGCGCCGGCGGTGAAGATCACCGACCAGCCTTCGAAGTGGAGCCGGTCGAACGTGATGTTCTGATACGGGCCGTTGATTTCGAACACGCGCTCGTTGCCGGACTCGGTCGGATTGCCGGGCCAGTAGTAGGGCCGAATGACGACCCACTCGTTCGCGTAGGCGGCGATGTACAGGTTGCCGCGCGCGATCGTCTGGTAGGGGTCGAACGGGGCGCCCTTGAAGGAATGGACGCCGCCGCGCAGATAGATCGTCAGTGGCGTGGCCGGATGGGCGTTGGCGTATTCGATGGCCTTGTCGAGATGCGCGAACGGCGTCTTGATCGAGGTGCCGGCGTTGCTGTCATTGCCGCCGCTTGCGGGCGTGGCAACATAGACGGCGTTGGCCGGAGCGCGAAACGCGTCGGCCGGGATGTCGCCCGGACCGAGAAACTGGCAGGCATCGAGAAGTTGACCCAGCGTCGGCTCTGCCGGCGCGGCGCGGCCCAGGAGAAATACGAACAGCAGAGGACCCACTCGGGCTCTTCTTGAGATCATCCGGCACCATCCCCCAAGCCGGATTGCCGGCGAGTCTGCTCTCCTCCCCGGCGTGTTGCACTGCTTCTGCGGCAGTCCGTCGAGGCGGCCACTTCTTCCCTGCGGCCTAGGCGGAGCCGGATTTCTTCAGACCGAACTCGGCGGCGGCGCGCTGGGATTTCGATTTCGTCTGTCCGGCAAGGCGCTGATAGATGGCTTTCGCGCCGGCCTTGTCTCCCTTGGCCTGAAGCCTGTTTGCCGCGTTGAGCAGCGCCTCGCCCGCCTCGGCCGTTTTGCCGAGCGCGCCCCACAGCGCCTCGACGGCGGCGGGGTTGCCGATGTTGCCCAACGCCAGCGCGGCGGCCGGCGCGGTCTTGGCATCGCCGAGACCCGCCGCGATGAGTTTGACCGACTTGCCATCGGTGCGCTGGCCCAGCGAATTCATCAGGCCGATTCTCCGCGTCGCGTCATCGGCTTTCTCCAATGCGGCGCGCAGGCTGGCCGTCGCGGCAGGGGCGGGATTCTTCTCCAACGCGCGGCGGGCGCACTCGCGCAGTTCCGCGTCCTCGCCTTTCATCACCTGAGTCAGCGCGTTGACGGCCTCGGCGCCGCCCATGTACTCGAGCTGGCGCACGATCCACACGCGCGCCGGCTGCGGAACCGACGGATCGGTCGCCTTGGCGGCAAGGACTTTGCCCAGCGCCTTGCGCGCGGCTCCCTTGCCGGGTTTCGCCGCCTCGGAAGCCATGTCCTGGAGCGCCATCTGGGCGCTGTAACGGCTCTCCACCTTGGAGTCGGCCAGTTTGGGGATGAGTTCGTTGACCGCCTTGGTCTTGGCGGCGGCGCCGCCGCCCCCGAAGAGTCCGCCGAATGCTGCGATTGCGAAGTATTGTTCCATGTCTGTCTGCTCCCGGATTGTCGTTTTGTCACTGCACCAAGCGATGCACAACCTGCTGTCCTCTCAGATGTAGATATACGGAGCGCGCCGCGGGCGATCCATCCAGCCGCTCGCTTCCGGATCGCCAAGGATCCGTTCCTTGACCGGGTCCCACTTCAGCGGCCGTTTCAGACGCTCGGCGATGCCGTTCAAATGGCAGATCGTGGCCGTGCGATGGCCGATCTCGGCCGGGCAGATCGGCGTCTTCCGCGTCCTGACGCACTCCAGCCAGTTCTCCTCGTGCTGATCGGACACGTAAACCCAGACGCCCTTGAATCCGGCCGGGACGTCCGAGAGCGTTTCCTGATCGTGGAAGTCCGTGTCCCGCAACTCCGCCGGCGTGGTTTGGCACGATTCGAGACCGCCGCGGCTACAGAGCACCTCGCCCTTGTCGCCGATGAACTGGATCATGAAGTTCTTCTTCGTGGGATGATTGCGCAGAACCTTGGTGCCGTCGGCATAGATGTGCGTCTGGTATTCGGTGCCCTTGTAGCCCTTGGGGATGAACTCCACGGGACCGGAATGGTCCATGTTCAACGCCCACTGAATGATGTCGAAGTGATGGGCGCCCCAGTCGCCGTTCTTGCGCGCACCGTAGTCCCAGAAGCAGCGCCAACCGCCGCCGTAGTTCCCCTCGACGCGCTTGCGGTTGTAGGGATACCACGGCGTGGGGCCGAGCCAGCGATCGTAGTCGAAGCCTTCGGGGATGGGTTCCTCGGGCAGCGTCTGCGGCGGAGGAAACTCGCCCAGACCCGTATAGATGGTGCGCACCTTGCCGATCAGGCCATTGCGAACAATCTGGACCGCCTTGCGGAAACCCCGCTCGGACCGCTGCTGGGAGCCAACCTGGAGAATGCGGCCATACTGCCTGGACGTGTCGCTCATGATACGGCCTTCCTTGATCGTGAGCGTCATCGGCTTCTGGACATAGACGTCCTTGCCGTGGCGCATGGCCATCACCGAAATGGGCGCATGCCAGTGGTCGGGCGTGGCGATGAAGACGGCGTCAATGTCGTCGCGAGCGAGCAGTTCCTCGAATTCGTGATAGGCGGCGCAACCTTTGTACGTGCCGCTGCGATCCCGTTTCGCATAGCTGCTCTCGGCGGCGGCTTTGGCTTTCTCGCGCTTGCCGCGATCAATGTCGCAGATGGCCACCACCTGCACGTCGTCGGTCCTCAGCATCTTGCCGAAGTGCGAGCCCATCATCAGGCCCATTCCGATGTGCCCGACCGCAATCCTGTTGCTGGGCGCATTCTGCCCAAACACGGTGGACGGCACAATCGCGGGGAACGCCGCCAGAGCACCCACGCCGGCTGCCCCCTTCAGAAAGACACGTCGGGAGATGCGCACATGACCTTTCTTGCCCATAGATCACCTCGCTGCGATGAATTCCAAACCGAAAAGCATGCAACGCATTGCACCGCCCGTTGGACCGGTCAAGACCAATAAATCTCATTCAACCAGTCACCGTAGTCCTGCACAAAGCAAAGAAACCAACCGCCGATGAACGCCGATAAGGCCAAAAGAATCTCAACCCTGCCGTTCGCAGCCCAGGCTTTCAGTCTGCCCGATGACCTCTTCACTACCTTCGGCTCTTGCTTTTGCGTTCCGGATTCGTGCGTTCCGGAAAACCGGCGTGGCTGAATGCGCCGCTGCTTTCGTGCCGCTTCAGTGTGGCAAGCACGACGGCGCTCAGAATCACCGCGCCACCCAATAAGGTTCGGCCGGCAGGGACCTCCCCCAACAGTAGAAACGCAAACAGAATTCCGTAAACGGATTCGAGTCCTGCCACCACACTGGCCAGCTGTGCCCGCATGTGCGACAGACTCCCGATAAACAGAACGTGCGCCAATGCGGTGCAAACGACCCCCAAAACTCCCAGGAGAAGAATGTCACGCGCTGCGGGCCACGGCGCCTGGTTAAATATGAACGGCAGCAAGACAACGGCCGCGACCAGATTTTGGCCGGCCGCGAGGACCATCGGTGGGTGTGCCGCAACCAGCCGCCGGTTCAGCAACGACAGAACGGCAAACGAGAACCCCGACATCGTGCCCCAGAATACTCCGCGAGTCACGTTGTTTCCGACATCGAACCCGGGCACGATCAACGCCAGGCCCGCCAGAACCAGCGCCGCCGTGGCCAGGTCCAGCCACCGCCACCGTTCCTTGAAGAAGAACGGTTCAAGAAAAGTCACAAACAAGGGGAACGTCGAATACGTCAGCACGCCTATAGCGACGGTGGAAACCTGGATCGAATGGAAGAAAGTCGCCCAGTGAAAGGCCAGGACCGCTCCGGACAGGACCAACCACCCGGGGATTGTCCTCCAATGCCGCGCAAGAGGCTGCCTCATGATCAGTAAGACCGCGGGAAGGGCCAGCGACGCAAAGGCTGTGCGCCCAAAAACGATCACTAAGGGGGCCAGAGTCAGCCACTTGCCAAACAGTCCGGCCAAGCCAAATAAGAACACTGCGCTGTGGAGTTCCAGCAAGGCTAGGCGGTTACGTCTCATGCCAATAGCGCCGCGTCAGTATCCAGACGAGAAGCGGAACCTTCGCTTGTCAACCCTCGCCGTCGCAGAAGCGCTGCGCTCGGCGGAGCGGTCCTATCGAATATCGCCAATGAGTCTCTTGATGGGCCGAGAAAGAACCAGCAGCACCAGTCCGGTACCCACGGTGATCAGCACACTGCGCAGAAACTGCCCCGGCATCTGCGCGACTGATTCCGTGACTTTGCCGGCCGC
>Ga0315277_10010406_pt1 | contig 11776 bp, 12 predicted proteins | sample YL17G05_15_MG_FD_203695 | JGI IMG/M metagenome (GOLD analysis project Ga0315277, IMG submission 203695) | Sediment microbial communities from Yellowstone Lake, YNP, Wyoming, USA - YL17G05_15 | ecosystem: Environmental > Aquatic > Freshwater > Lake > Sediment | place: USA: Wyoming | collected...
GGTCGGGCTCGCGGTGGGCGAGCCTCCCACCACGAAGGGCTATCCGCCCTCGGTGTTCGCGGCGCTGCCGCGGCTGCTCGAGCGCGCGGGCACCTCTCGCCGGGGCAGCATCACGGGGCTCTACACCGTTCTGGTCGAGGGTGACGACTTCAACGAGCCGGTCGCCGATGCCGCCCGCTCGATTCTGGACGGACACATCGTGCTCACCCGAAAGCTGGCCGGCGTGAGGCACTTCCCGGCCGTGGACGTGCTCGAGAGCGTGAGCCGCGTGCGCGACGACGTGATCCCGCCCGCGCATCTGGAAACCGCCAACGCCTTCCTGCGGCTCGAGGCCGCGTATCGCTCGCACGAGGACCTGATCGCGGTGGGCGCCTACAAGGCGGGAGCCGACCCGCTCGTCGACGCGGCCATCGCGCTGCGTCCGCTCACCCAGGCCTTCCTGCGGCAGGGGGCCGCGGACCACTCGAGCCTGGATGAGGTGCGCAGCCGGCTCGCCGAACTCGCCGGCCGGGCCGCCGCGCACGGCAAGGGAGGCGCCGCGTGAAGCGCTTCGTGTTCCGGCTCGAGCGCCTGCTCCAGCTGCGCTCGCGCACCGAGCGCGAGCGGGCGCAGGAGCTGTGTCGCGCGCTGCACGAGGAGGAGAGCCGGCGCTCGGTGCTCGACGAAGCGGCCGCCCGGCTGGGTCGAGTCGGGGAGCAGCTCGCCGGAACGCCGGAGGAGGTCGCCGCGGCCGGGACGCTGCGCAACCTGGGGCTGACCGTGGAGGTGGCGGCCGGAGACATGGAGGCGGCGGCCGAGTCGCACCGCGAGGCGCTGGAGTCGGTCGCGGCCGAGCAGGCGCGCTACGGAGAGGCGCGGCGCGAGCGGCGCGTGGTCGAGAGGCTGCGCGAGAACCGCAAGGCCGTCTGGGACGGGGACGCGGTGCGCGAGGAGCAGAAGGAGCACGATGGCCTGGCACGGCACCGGCGCAGCACGGGAACGGGCGCCCCATGAAGCTCGCCCTGATCGGCATCGGCCTGTTCATCCTGGCCGCCGTGGGCGGGGCCACGCTGACCGTGGTGCGTGCTCCGCATCGGCCCCCCCGGCCCGCGCACGCCGCACCGGCCGGGGAAACGACCCAGGAGTCGCGTGCGCACCCGCCCGCCCGCGGCGACAGCAGTGTGACGCGTGACTCGACGCGGGTCGTTCCCCCTCCGGCTTCCGGCACCGGGACCCGCGAAGGTCCCACCCCGCCTCGAAGCGAGACGGTGGTGGCGGCCGCCCCGCCGCCGATGCTCTCGGCTCCCGCCGACACGCAGGCGGCAGCACTCTCGTACGGACAGGTCGCCCGCATGCTCACGAATCTCAAGCCGGCGCAGGCGGCGCAGATCATGCAGTACCTGAGCGACGACCAAGTTGAAGGCATCTTGTGTTCGCTGGCCGTACGGCAGGCGGCCACGCTGCTGGCGCAGCTCCCCAGCGAGCGTGCGGCGGCGCTGAGCCGCAGGCTCATGGCGCGCGCGCCGGGAGGGACAAAATGAACGAGATCTCGGGAGCCGTCACCCAGGCCGCCCGCGGAGTCCGGCGCGCGGTCCGCCGCCAAGAGCGCCGGGAGGACGTCGCCTTCGGGCTCGCCCTGGGGGCCGCGCTCCACGCGCAGCCCGACACCGCACCCACGAAACCCGATGCTCCGGGCACCAGGGTGCCAGGTGGAACCGCCGGGGCGCACGGTGCGGGGAACCCCGCCGCCGGCTCGAGCCCGGCGGGGAGCGCGACCCAGGCCAAGGACGGAGGCGAGGGTCGGGCTCCTGCGGAGACGCGGTTGACGGGGGCGCAGGCGGTGCTCGAGGTGCTCGGAGGGTCGGGCACGGCGCCACCGGCGGAAGACGCGGCGGGTGCCGCCTCGGGCGTGCGGTCCCGAGAGCCGGAGCCCGAGGCGCTGGTGCCTCGGGGGGTGGCCGTCGAATCCAGCGCCGATGCTGCGGGGGATGCGGGCGCGATGCAGGAAGGGCACGGCTCCGGCCCGGCGGCCGGTTCCGCCGGCGTCGAGGCCGCGCGCGGCGCCGCGAGCCGAGGCGAAGCAGACGCGGAAGGCCATGAGCGTGGCGAGCGGGGCGCGGCCTCACGGGCTCCGGCCGCCGCTTCGGCTGACGCCGCGTCCGGCGTCGAGCTGGCCCGATTCGGGGTGCCGGGCACAGTGGAGCAGAACACCTGGGCTGCGCTGGAAGCCGGAGTCTCTTCGGGCGGCGTGGACGGCGTGCGGGGCGCAGCCCCGTCCGTCCCGGCCGCGGCCCCCCGTCCGGCGTCACAGGTCACGCTGAGCTTCCAGGGTGCGGACGGAACCGCAGGGACGCTGCATGTCAGGCTGCGCGGCCCCACCCTGCATGCCACCCTGGTCGCCTCCGACCCGGCGACGGCCGAGCGCATGAGCCAAGACCTCGGCGACCTGCGCCGCGCCCTCGTCGAACAGGGCTTCGTGGAGCCGCGCGTGAGCGTGCAGACCACGGCTCGAGCCGATCCCGCCACCCCCCCGTCCGAACGCTCCGGCGAAGGTCGCACCCCGCCGGACGAGCAAGACGGCGGCGGGCGGCGTTCCCACGAGCGGGACTTCGATTCTCCGTACGGTACTCCGCGCCGGCGCGCTCCGCGCTCCGGAGCAGAAAGGTAGGCAGAAGATGATCAACTCCACGACCTCGGCCACCAGCAGCGCGGGCGCTGCGGCCGGCACCACGACGGCCAGCAGCCGGAGCTCTCTCGGCTCGATCGGCAAGGACGAGTTCCTGACCCTGCTGATCGCGCAGCTGAAGAACCAGGACCCTTTGAATCCGCTCAAGCCCCACGAGTTCGCCGCCCAGCTCGCGCAGTTCACCAGCGTCGAGCAGCTCCAGCGGCTGAACCAGGCCATGGACATGCAGCTCGTGAGCAGCCAGACCCAGTCACTGCTCGAGCAGACCAACCTCGCGGCTTCGCTGGTCGGCCGCAGCGTGGTGGCCGAGGGCAACCAGGTCTTCATCCCCGAGTCGGGCACCGCCCGGGTGCAGATCGAGGTGGGTGGGAGCGGGGGAAAGGCGACCCTCCGTCTGCTCGACTCGACCGGGATCGAGGTCGCCCGGCGCGACCTGGGCACTCTCGCGCCCGGAGAGCAGACCCTCACGCTCCCCGGCGACCTGCCGGCCGGGGCGTACAGATACGAGATCGCGGTCACGGACGCCAAGGGCGCCGCGGTCTCGGTCGTGACCTACACCACGGGGACGGTGGATTCGATCGTGTTCAAGGAAGGCCAGATCCTGCTGCGCCTCGGTCCGCTTCAGGTGCCGCTCGACACGGTGGCCGAGATCGATCGGGCCGTCGCGGGGCACGAGCCCCCCTTCGTGACCGCGCCCCCGTCCATCAAACCGCCACCCGGGAGGGTCTGACCAAGACGCGAACGGAGAGGTCAGCCACGCCGGCCCCGCCGGGCCGTCCTCAACCCATGAATGCCAGGGAGGTAATCCTCACATGATGCGCGCTCTCTTCGCTGGGGTCTCCGGACTCCGCAACCATCAGACCCGGATGGACGTGATCGGGAACAACATTGCCAACGTGAACACGGTCGGCTTCAAGGGCTCGCGGGTCACGTTCAAGGAGGCCTTCTTCCAGGTGCTGCGAAGCGCCTCGCGCGGGCAGGGCGAGCTGGGCGGCCTGAACCCGATGGAGATCGGGGCGGGGATGAACATCGGCACCATCGACACGCTCTTCACGCAGGGCAGCCTCGAGACCACGGGCCAGCCGCTCGACCTCGCAATCCAGGGGCAGGCGCTGTTCGTGCTCGGCAACGGCCAGAGTCACCTCTACACGCGGGCCGGCAACTTCCAGCTCGACGCCGATGGCAAGCTCGTCGCTCCGGCCTCGGGCTACATCGTGCAGGGCATCCTGGCCGACTCGCTGGGCACCCTCTCGACGACGGCCGCGGTCGGCGACCTCCAGATCCAGCTCGGCCAGCGCTCGCCCCCGCAACAGACTTCGCAGGCCACGCTGGTCGGGAACCTGAACTCCGCCGCGGCGGTCGGGGACGCGCACTCGATGGGCATCACGGTCTATGAGAGCTCGGGGGCAACGCATCAGCTCAGGCTGCTCTTCACCAACACCGGTCCCGGAGCCTGGTCCTGGACGGCCCAGCTCGACGGGACGGCAGTGCCGTCCACCACGCCGGGAGCCGTGACCTTCAATGCCGACGGCACGCTGGCGAGCTTCACCTATCCGGATGGCGCCGCCAGCCTCACGCTCACCGTCGCGGGCGGAGCATCCTTCCAGGTCAGCATCGATGCCGGCACGGTCGGCGGCATGAACGGCCTGGCCGGCTTCGCCAATCCTTCGAACGCGGTCGTGAGCAGCCAGGACGGCTACCAGGCCGGCGATCTGCAGAACATCGCGGTGGACTCGCGCGGCGTCATCACCGGCTACTTCAGCAACGGCGAGAGCCGCAGCCTCGCCCAGATCGCGCTCGCCAACTTCGGCAATCCGGGCGGGCTGGTTCGCCAAGGCGACAATCTCTACCTCGAGTCGCCCAACTCGGGCGCGGCGGTGATCGGCTTCGCCGGCGGCACGAACAGCTCGACCCTCACGCCTGGGGCTCTGGAGAGCTCGAACGTGGACATCTCGCAGGAGTTCATCGACATGATCATCGCCCAGCGCGGCTTCCAGGCGAACGCCCGCGTGATCACGACGGCCGACGAGATGCTCAACGACCTCGTGAACCTGAGGCGCATGTAGTCCCAAGGCAGCACCGGAAAGCGGCGCACCGCCGTCCCCCGGCGGGCGCCGCTCTCCGGAGGTTCTTGCCGCCTCGGACCGGAAGACTCTTCTGCCCCACGCGGAAGAGCGTGCCGCCGAGGCCGCGCCGGCCCCGCGACGCCGCCCGAGCGGCTTCACGCCCCTCCGCCTCAATCCACCATCCGGCAACGTGTTCCGCTTGATGGTTCCGATTCTCCCTGAAGATTCCGGCAAGCCCGGCACCGCTCGCGGGGCGGTGGTATGGCCGTTGCTGGCAGTCCTCGTGTCCCGCTGCCCCTGACCACCTCCTACCCACGGGTGACACGCATGCCGGAAGCAACGCCGGAACAGCCCGCTGCCGGGAGCCCCGAGCCCGAGGGCTCGCAGGCGAAAGCGCCGCAGGCGCAGAAGCCGAAGCCGGAGAACGCGCCGCGCTCGGGCGGCATGTCCGGCCTCTTGCTGCTGGCCGGCGTGGCCATCGGGGCGCTCGCGCTCGGGGGCCTGACCGGCGGCTTCCTCATCGGGCCTCGTCTCGTGGCCATGCGCGGCGGAGAACCGACCGGCGCGCATCAGGACGAGCAAGCCGCGGAGTCCGAGGAGCCAGGACACGCCGAGGGCGGTGCGGCACACCCGGTCGCCTTCAAGGTGGACAACATCATCGTGAACCCGGCCGGCTCGGAGGGCACGCGCTTCCTCATGGCCTCGGTGACCTTCGAGTTGCAGGACGAGAAGGCGGCGGAGCGCCTGCGCGAGCGCGACTTCGTGGTGCGCGACGCCGTGATCTCGGTGCTCGAGAACCAGACGCTCGAGGCGCTCACGCGTCCCGGCGCCCGCGACTCGCTCAAGCGCCGGCTGGCCGAGGCGGTGCACCCCTTCGTCGGCTCCCGGAAGGTGGGCGTGTTCCTGCCCCAGTTCGTCATCCAGTAGGGGGACTCATGACCGGCCCGCTCACCCAGAAAGCCGTGGATGCGCTCGTGCGCGGTGCCCCCGTGGGCACGCCTCCGGACACCGCGGCCGAAGCGCAGCCTTACGATTTCGTGCGGCCGCAACGCATCCCGCGCGAGCGCCGGGCGGCCCTCGAGCTGACGCTGGCGAGCTTCGTCCAGTCGCTCGGGACTCGGCTCTCGCCGCGCCTGCGCGAGTCACTCGATGTCACGGTGGCCGGACTCGATCAGGTCACCTTCTCCGAATACCTGCAATCGCTGGCCACGCCGTGCGCGGCCTTCGTCTTCAAGGTGGGGCGGGGCCCGGCCCGCGGTGTGGTCGACCTGGGCAACCCGGTCGCCTTCTACCTCGTGGACCGCCTGTTCGGGGGCGCCGGCCAAACCGAGGTGCCGCCGCGCGCGCTCACGGTTCTGGAGCAGTCCGCAGTGCGCGGCGTGGTCAAGGAGATGCTGGCGCTGCTGGGCGACGCCTGGCAGGGCGGGCTCGAGATCGCCGGCGACCCGCTGGCCTTCGAGTCGAGCCCGGCGGCGCTGGCGGCCATGGATCCGGGGGAGGACGCGCTGGTCGTGGAGCTCGAGCTGCGGAGCGGTCCATTGACCGGGCCGGTCACGCTGGCCCTGCCGTTTGCGGCGCTCGAGGCGTTCCTGCAGGAGCGCGACGTGACCCGGACGGAGGGAGCGGCCTCGTCGGACCGGGCCACGCCGTGCCGGCCGCGCGTCACGGCGGCCCTGCGACAAGCGCGGCTCGACCTCGCGGTCCGGCTGCCGGCGTTCCGCCTGAGCGCGCGCACCCTTGCCGGTCTGGCGTCCGGTCAGGTGCTGCACACGGGCTACGCGGCGGAGTCGGCGGTCGAGGTGCACGTGAACGAACGCCTGCGCTGGCTCGGAGTGCTGGGTCAGGCGCAGCGCTATGTCGGAGTGAGGATCACGCAGTCCGTGTCCGCGCCGGCCCACGAGCGGTCGCCGCGGCTCCGGGAAGGGAGGGTCATGTGAGCAACGGCGATTCCCCCGCGGCTCCCGCGCCGTCCGACGGTGAGACCGCCATGGCATCCATCGACATGCTGCTCGACATCTCGCTGCCGGTCGTGATCGAGATCGGGCGCACCAGTCTGACCATGCAGGAGGTCCTGCAACTCGGGCCGGGCTCCGTGGTCGCTCTCGAGCGCATGGTGGGCGAGCCCGTGGACGTCTTCGTCGGCGACCGCCGGTTCGCCCAGGGCGAGGTGGTCGTGGTGGGCGACCACTTCGGGGTGCGGATCGCGCGCCTGCTGTCGGGACCCGATAGCGAGGCGCCGGGGTGTTGATGCTCGGTGCCTTGTTGCGCCTGGCCGCGGCGCTCGCGGTCACGCTCGGGCTCCTCGCCGTGGCGTTTCGCATGCTGCGCCGCGTGCAGTCCGGTCTGGGACGGGCGGGCCGCGGGGTGCCGCTCGAGGTGCTGCAACGCGCCCCGCTCGGTCCCCGGCAGGGGGTGGCGCTGGTGCGGGTGGCCGACCGCGTGCTGGTCGTGTCGGTCGCCGAGCAGGGCGCCCGGCTCCTCACCGAGTTGACCGGTCCGGCACTCGAGGAGGCGCTGCGCCCGGCACCGGCGAGTCCGGCCGAGTGGCCGCGTCTCCGGCTGCCGTGGATGGGCTGGCCCGTGCCCCTGCGGCGCATCCTGCCGCCGGCCGCGCTGCTGCTCGCCCTGCCGTTGTTCCTCCTGCCTCCGAGCGCGGCTGCCCAGGGCGGCGTTCCCACGCCGGGACCGGCGCGCGGGGCGACCGCGGCCCCCGCCACTCCCAAGCCTCAGGCCGCCGCACCCGTCCCGCTCCCGGCCACAGCGCCCGCGCCCGCGCGCAGCCCGGCCGCGCCCGGGCCCGCCCTGTTCGGACCGGCGCCGCCCCAGGTGGACATCCGGGTGGGCGAGGGCAAGGAGGCGCTCCACCTCTCGGGCACGGTGGGCCTGGTCGTGCTCATGGGCGTCCTGACCTTGCTGCCCGCGCTGTTCCTGCTCATGACCAGCTTCACGCGGATCCTCATCGTGCTCCACTTCCTGCGCTCGGCGCTCGGCACCCAGAGCGCTCCGCCCGGGCAACTCCTGGTCGCGCTGGCGGTGCTGCTCACCGGTGTGGTCATGAACCCGGTGCTCCAGCAGACCAACCGCGACGCGCTCCAGCCGTACTTCAACGGCAAGATCGCGCAGGCCGAGGCCTACCAGCGCGCCGTGACGCCCTTCCGCGAATTCATGCTCGCCAACACCCGCGAGAAGGACCTCGCCCTGTTCACCGAGCTGTCGGGGACGGACGGCGCACGCTCGGTGGAGGAGGTGCCCACGCTCACCGTGGTGGCGGCCTTCGTCACCAGCGAGCTGCGCACCGCCTTCCAAATGGGGTTCGCGCTCTATCTGCCCTTCGTGGTCGTGGACCTGATCGTGGCCTCGGTGCTCATGAGCCTGGGCATGTTCATGCTCCCGCCCATGATGATCTCGCTGCCGTTCAAGCTGCTGCTCTTCGTGCTGGCCGACGGCTGGACGCTGGTGGTCCAGAACCTGGTCGCCAGCTTCCGGTGAAGCCGTGTCCGTCGCCCTGGCCATCGAACTCGTCCACCGTGCGGTGCTGCTCGCCCTGCTGGTGGCCGCCCCGCTGCTCGTCACCGCGCTCGTGGTGGGCGTGCTGGTGAGCCTGGTGCAGGCCATCACGCAGCTCCAGGAGCAGACGCTCACCTTCATCCCCAAGCTGCTGGCGATGGCGGCCGTGTTCGTCCTCACGCTGCCGTGGATCATCGCCCAGCTGGTCCAGTACCTGGTGGGCGTGCTGCGCAGCCTGCCCACCCTGGGGGGCTGATGGGCTTCCCGCTCGCGCTCCTCGATCCCGGGGCCTGGCCCACGTTCGTCTTCGTGACCGCCCGGCTCACCGGGCTGATGCTCACGGCGCCGCTCTGGTCGATGACCGCGATGCCGCGCACCGTGCGTGCCGCGGTCACCGTGGTCCTGGCGCTGCTGCTCACGCCGCTCGCTCCGCGCGTGACGCTGCCCGACCAACTGCTCGAGCTGCCCATGCCCCTCGCCCTGGAGCTGGTGCTCGGCATCGGGATCGGGCTCGCCGCCGCGGTGCTGGTCCAGGGCGCGAGCCTCGCCGGCGAGGTGATCTCCCTGCAGATGGGACTCTCGCTCGGTCCCGCCCTGGCGTCGGTCCCCGAGCTCGAGGTGCCGAGCGTCGGTCAGCTCCAGTCGCTGCTCGCCCTGTTCATCTATGTCGCGGTGGGCGGACACCTCGTCCTGCTGCGCGGGCTGGCCGAGAGCCTGCATACGCTCCCGCCCGCCTCCGCACTCGACCTGGCCGGTGGGGCGGACCTGGCCGCGCGGCTGGGCGGCGCCTTGTTCACCAGCGCGCTCGGCGCCGCGGCCCCGGTCATGGTCACGCTGCTCCTCGTCAACGTGGCGCTGGCGATCCTCGCGCGCGCGGTGCCGCAGCTCAACGCCATGATGGTCTCGCTGCCGCTCACGATCGGCGTCGGGCTCCTGATGTTGGGGCTCGCCCTTCCGCTGCTGGCCGCGGCCGTGGCGGGCTGGATGCACGGTCTGCCGGCGGGCGTGGCCGGCGTGATCGCCGCGTTCCGCCCGCGCCCCTGAGACCATGCACGACGAGCCCGCCACCAGCCAGGAGCGGACCGAGAGTCCGACCCCGCGCCGCCGCCAGAAGGCGCGCGAGCAGGGCCGCGTGGCCCGCAGCCAGGAGCTCTCCGCGGCCGTGGGGCTCCTGGCCGGAGCGCTGGCGCTGGCCACGGTGGGCGGCCCGCCGCTCGCCGCTTTCGCGGCGCGCGTGCTCCACGAATCGGCACGCTCCCTCTCGGCCGGCCCTCTCACCTCCATCGGCGCGGCCGCGATGGTTCGCACCACCGCCCTGGGCCTCATGCTCGCCCTGCTTCCCTTCGTGCTGAGCGTGGCCGCCGTGACCACGCTCGTGAACGTGCTGCAGGCCGGGGGCGTGGTCTCGTGGCAGCCGGTCACGCCCAAGCTCTCGCACCTGAGCCCGGCCGCGGGCCTGCGGCGGCTGTTCGGGCTGGACGGGGTGATCAACCTGGTCAAGGCCATGGCCAAGTTCGCCGTGCTGGGAGTGGTGGCCTGGCTGGCCATCGCGCGCAGCTGGCCGCAGCTCATGTCCCTGGCGGACGCCCCGCCCGCGGAGGTGGCGGCGGTGCTGCGCGCGCTGGTGCTGCGCCTCGCCGTGACCTGCGGCTTCGCGTTCCTGGCCGTGGCCCTGCTCGACTACGGCCTTCAGCTCCTGCGCCACGAACGGAGCTTGCGCATGTCCCGCCAGGAAGTGGTGCGGGAGCACCGCGAGACCGAGGGCGATCCGCTGGTCAAGGGCCGCATGCAGGCGCTGGCGCGGGCGCGCGCCCGCCGCCGCATGATGCAGGCGGTGCGAACGGCCGACGTCGTGGTCGTCAACCCGACCGAGATCGCGGTCGCGCTGCGCTACGACGTGCAGCTCGCGCCGGCGCCGCTGGTGGTGGCCATGGGTCAGCGGAAGCTCGCCCAGCGCATCCGCGCCATCGCCGTGCGCCACGAGGTGCCCGTGGTGGAGAACCGGCCGGTCGCGCGGGCGCTGCTCGTGACGGCCACCGTCGGCCGGCCCATCCCGCCCGTGCTGTATGCCGCCGTGGCCGAGATCCTGGCCTTCGTCTACCGCCGCCGCGCCGGGCGGCGGTCGCTGCCCGCCGGCCTCGGGAGGACCGCGTGAGCGCGGTCACCCTGCCCGGCACGGCCACTCCGGTGGGCGTGGCCGGCGCCCGCACCCCCGGCGCGGGGCCCGCGCTGCGCCCCGCCGCGCCGGGCCTGGTCCCCGGGGTGCGCCTGGCGTTCTCCGCCACGGCGGAGACCTGGCTCGCGATCGGGGTGGTGGCTGTGGTGGCGCTGCTCGTCATGCCGCTGCCGCCGTTCCTGCTCGACGCGTTCCTGGCGCTCTCGTTCGCGCTGTCGATCGTGGTGCTGCTGGTCACGCTCTCGACCCGCGATCCGCTCGATTTCAGCATCTACCCCAGCCTGCTGCTGCTGATCACGCTGTTCCGCCTCGGGCTCAACGTGTCGAGCACGCGCCTCATCCTCAGCACCGGGCACGCGGGCCAGGTCATCGCCGCCTTCGGCGGCTTCGTCATCGCCGGCAACTACGTGGTCGGCCTGGTGCTGTTCCTCATCCTGGTCGTCATCAACTTCATGGTGATCACCAAGGGCGCGGGGCGCATCGCGGAAGTGGCGGCCCGCTTCACCCTGGACGCCATGCCGGGGCGGCAGATGAGCATCGACGCCGACCTGGGCGCGGGCCTCATCGACGAGGCGGAGGCGCGGCGGCGCCGCGAGGAGATCAATCGTTACGCGGACTTCTACGGAGCCATGGACGGCGCGGCCAAGTTCGTGCGCGGCGACGCGGTGGCCAGCCTGGTGATCACCGCCATCAACCTGGTGGGGGGCTTCGTCATCGGCATGACCCAGCACGGCATGAGCGCCGCCGACTCGCTCACCACCTACAGCACCCTCACCGTGGGCGACGGCCTGGTGACGCAGATCCCGGCACTGGTGGTGAGCACCTCCGCCGGCTTGCTCGTCACCTACGGCTCGACGGGAACGGCGATGGCGTCCTCCCTCGCCGCCCAGCTCACCCGCAGCCCGCGCGCCATGTGGACGGCGGCGGGCCTGCTCGGAGTGTTCGCGGTCGTGCCGGGGCTGCCGGCCGCGCCCTTTCTCGCGCTCGCCGTGGGGACGGGCGCCGTGGCCTGGGTCACCGCGCGTCGGCGCAGGCGCGCGCAAGCCGCGCCCGCGGCGGGACCGAAGGCCCAGCCCACCCCGGCCGCAGCGCCGCCGCTCCTGGAGCTGCTGGCGGTGGAGCCGCTCGAGCTCGAAGTGGGCTACGCGCTGGTGCCGCTCGTGGACGAAGCCCAGCGCGGCGACCTGCTGCAGCGCGTGGGCATCATGCGCAAGCAGCTCGCCTTCGAGCTGGGGATGATCGTGCCGCCCGCGCGCGTGCGCGACAACATCCAGCTGGCGGCCGACGAGTACGTGATCAAGCTGCGCGGGGTCCAGGTGGGCGGGGGCGAGATCCTGCCCCGCCACCTGCTGGCCCTCGACA
>Ga0315277_10010407_pt1 | contig 11775 bp, 13 predicted proteins | sample YL17G05_15_MG_FD_203695 | JGI IMG/M metagenome (GOLD analysis project Ga0315277, IMG submission 203695) | Sediment microbial communities from Yellowstone Lake, YNP, Wyoming, USA - YL17G05_15 | ecosystem: Environmental > Aquatic > Freshwater > Lake > Sediment | place: USA: Wyoming | collected...
AACTATTCCTACCCTATTGTAGATACGATCCCCAATTTGTTACCGCCGGAGCAGCAAACTTAACTCAAGGGCTATACACCACGCCTGCTGTGGGCGATTCCCAGACCTCTACATTCACCAACTTTACAGGGGACCCGGGAAAACGGGCTTGGAGCGCATCATATATAGTGGCAGCAATATTCTCGCTGGATGGGCCAATCTTATCAAGGGGGGGCACATCATTCAGGCAGGTATGGTCGAATTGAGCCAGGACTTCCCTCAGGTGCTGCTTTAGCTGGGCGAAATCGTAAGCCAGGCCAGTCTCATCGAGCCTGGCTGCTTCTAAACGAGCTACTACCTTGAAGCGGTGGCCATGTAGCTTTTCACACTTACCATGATAGTTCGGGAGGTAGTGCGCAGCATCAAAGTGCTCTTCCACAAATAGCTGATACATTAATGCCTCTTGTGTATATCGCGTCCTAAACAATATCGAAGATTCAAATTCTAAACCGCTTAGCTCCTTTGGATTTTGGGCGTTTGATATTGTTTAGAGGTTAGAAATTAATATTTACCTTATCCCTTCCTATTTCTTCTTTTCCTTGTTCTGCTTGGGCTTTTTAACATTCTTTCTTCCCTTAGTTCCCATTGCTAGCCTCCTGTTTTTGGTATTCTTTGCCATCCGCAGGTATTTATGTCATCTCATATAATACCATTTTCGCACCCCTTTTTGTCCTTTAACATCGTTAGCTAATTGGGCAATATTCCTGCCCAGCTTGGGATGAACTAAGTCCGGGGCGACTTCCGCTAATGGTATAAGAACGAAAGCCCGGTCTTGCAGGCGGGGGTGCGGGATAGTTAAGTTCTGGGTTTCCATAATCTTGTTGTCATAGAACAGGATATCTATATCTATAGGGCGAGGTGAATTTATTTGCCCGCTGGGAACTCTGCCCATTCTGGTTTCGATGTCTTTAACGAGGTGGAGAAGCTCCTCGGGAGGCAAATTGGTGGTGATACGGCAGACCAAGTTGAGGAACAATGGCTGCTCCTTGTAGCCTACGGGCTCGGTTTCATAAACGGATGAGACCTCGTCAAGATTTACTTTTAGAGAAAGCAGTGTTAAAGCCTGACAGAGGTTTTCTTCCCGCTTTCCCAAGTTTGAGCCCAGACAAAGATAGGCAGTGGCCAATTCGCTTACACGCCTCTCACAATAGCATCGCTCATCTTGCACACACGCGCCATCTCCTTGACATCGTGTACTCGGATAATATCAGCGCCCTTGGCGATGCCGATGGCTATGGTGGCTGCCGTTCCTTCTAGCCGCTGGTCGCCTGGTGGAACGAATGTCACTTTATTCAATCTTTGTTCAGGAGTTAAATCGAGCACCCAGCCTATAAAAGACTTGCGTGAGCTACCCAGAAGGATAGGTCTGCCCAGCACCCTGAGTTCCTCCAGGCGTTGCAAAACCTCCAGATTTTGCTCCTGTGTCTTGCCGAAACCTATGCCCGGGTCGACGATGATATTCTCCCAGGGCACTCCTGCGCTTAACGCTTGCTTTATGGCTCTTTTCAAATCGGAAATAACCGCAGAGACGATGTCGTGGCATGGAGAGTCACGCTGATTGCTCATCAAAGCAATCGGCACACCTTTTTGAGCTGCCAACTCGGCCAGCCCGGGCCCTTTCTGCAGTCCCCAGACGTCGTTTATCATGTTAGCTCCGGCATCCAAAGCCTGGCGGGCTACTTCCAGCTTATAGGTATCGACACTTAGTGGCATCGATATCTCGTGAGACAGCTTTTCCACAACAGGAATTACCCGCCGTAATTCTTCGTCGATTGAAATCGGATTTGAGCCAGGACGAGTGGATTCCCCGCCGATGTCAATTATGTCTGCTCCTTCAGAGGCTAATCGTTTTGCCCGGAATACAGATCCTTCAACATCTGCCAGTCCATCGCCAGAGAAAGAATCCGGGGAAACATTTATCACGCCCATGACATAAGTCTGCTGGCCCCAGTAAAAGATGCTCCTGCCGCATCGGGTGGAACCTAGCGTGCTTGGTTTGTAATCAGGCATGTTATTGATTATAGCAAAAGAAAGCGATTAAAATAGTGGAGCAGAGTGGGACAATAGGGTTTTGGTATTTGAACTTGGGATTTTGGATTTGTTTAGAGCTTAGAAATTAGGATTTAGAGCTATATATGGGCAAGACATTAGCCGAGAAGATTCTGAGCCTTAAATCGCATGGCGAGGCCGAAGCTGGGGACGTCGTGATTGCGGATGTGGATTTGGCTTTTGTCCAGGATACTACTGGACCCCTCACCGTAAGACAATTCAAGGAAAGCGGTGTTAAAGCTTTGGCCAAGCCTCAACAAGCAATAATATTCCTGGACCATGCTGCTCCCAGTCCCGCTCAGCAGCTTTCTAATGACCATATCCTTCTGCGCCGCTTCGCTGAGGAAACGGGTTGTCGCATCTCCGAGATAGGTGATGGTATATGTCATCAGTTGGTCGCGGAAAATTTTGCCAATCCGGGGGATATCATTGTGGGTGCAGATTCTCATACTGTTACCGCTGGTGCTTTAGGAGCTTTTGCCACGGGCATGGGTTCCAGCGATGTTGCCGTAGCCTTAGCTCTGGGTAAAACCTGGTTTCGGGTGCCGGAAAGTTTTCTCATTGAGCTCAATGGCGTCTTCCCTCGGGGAGTTTATGCCAAGGACTTAATTCTGTATCTCATTGGGCAGATTGGCGCTGATGGTGCTAATTACAAGGCTTTGGAATTTGGTGGCGAGGCCTTGGCTCGGATGACTATGTCGCAGCGTCTCACTATCGCCAATATGGCTGTGGAGGCAGGGGCTAAGGTTGGCCTGTTTCCCGGTGATAAAATAACCAGGGACTTCCTTATAGAGCAGGGCCGGGGCGACAAATACAAGCCGCTATCTCCAGATGCTGGGGCAAATTACGAACGGGTCATACCCGTGAATCTCGACCGGCTTGAGCCAATGCTCTCTCTCCCCCACGCTGTGGATAACGTCCGTCCAGTGGCTCCAGTAAAAGGGATCAAAATCCAGCAGGCATTTATTGGCACTTGTACTAACGGACGTCTGGAAGATTTAGCTGTGGCTGCGGAGATTCTTAAGGGCAAGAAGAGGCATCCCGGTACTAGATTGCTCATAGCGCCAGCTTCGAGGCAGGTGCTCATTCGAGCTATAGAAAAAGGCTATATCCAGAGCTTAATCGAAGCTGGAGCAACTATTCTACCGCCGGGTTGCGCTGCTTGCCTCGGTCTTCACCAGGGAGTGTTGGGAGATGGCGAGGTTTGTCTTTCCACCGCCAATCGTAATTTTAAGGGAAGAATGGGCAACCCCGAGGCTATGGTATACTTGGCTAGCCCGGCCACTGCCGCCGCCTCAGCCATAAAGGGCGAGATTACTGACCCTCGGGAATTTGTGTAATGCCTGATTTGGTGCTCAAGGGTAAAGCCATTAAACTGTGGGATAATATTTCCACTGATGATATTATTCCCGGCAGGTTTGCCCATTTGAGGAGCAACTTGCCTGAACTCGCCAAACATGTCCTGGAGGATACTGCGCCTGAATTTGCCTCAAAAGTAAGGGACATGTCATTGCACGCTGGAGGCGAAGCAATCTTAGTGGCGGGCAAAAATCTTGGTCTGGGTTCCAGTCGGGAACATGCCCCGCTTGTAATCAAAATGTCGGGGGTAGGCGCTATTTTAGCCAAATCGGCAGCACACATCTTTTTCCGGAACGCCATAAACCAGGGTTTGCCTGTCCTGCTTTGCGACACTGATAAAATTGGCGACGGCGATGAACTAGAGATAAATTTGACAGGTGGTATGATTGCTAATTTGACTTCTGGTATTACATTAAGCTGTAGCAAGATGCCGCCGATAATGTCCGCCATCCTTAAAGAGGGTGGGCTTATCCCCTATATACAAAAGCATAAGGGCTTTGTCATTACAAGATAACTTTCCTCTCCCTTGATGGGAGAGGATTAAGGTGAGGGTGATGGCTATTATGAAACACAAAGTAACTTTTATCCCTGGCGATGGCATAGGTCCTGAGGTAGCTGAGGCAACACGGCGGGTGCTGGAAGCTACAGGAGTCAAGTTCCAGTGGGACACTGTTATCATAGGTAGTCAGGCTCAAGATAAGTTTGGCACGCCTCTCCCTGACCAGGCCCTCCAGTCCATAAGGAAAAACAAAGTCGCCCTTAAGGGACCGGTGACCACGCCCATAAGCGCAGGTTTCAGGAGCGTTAATGTCGCTTTGAGGCAAGCCTTAGACCTTTATGCCTGTCTCCGTCCTTATAAGGTGTACCCCGGTATAAAAACGCCGTTCCAAGGCGTGGATATAGTGGTGGTCAGGGAGAATACCGAAGACCTCTATGCCGGTATCGAATTTGCCAAAGGTGATTCAGAAACCAAGAAATTGCTGGATCTTGTACTCGAAGCCACGGGAAAAGAGATAAGGAAAGATTCAGCTGTAAGCCTGAAGGTTATATCTCAAACAGCGAGCCGGCGGATTGCCAAATTTGCCTTTGAATATGCCCGACAGAATGGCAGAAAAAAGGTTACTGCGGTTCACAAGGCTAACATAATGAAATTCTCCGACGGGCTTTTTCTGGATACTGCCCGTGAAGTAGCCAGCGAGTATAGCGACATAGAATTTAGCGATATGCTTGTGGACGCAATTTGCATGGAGCTGGTCAGGAAGCCCCGGACGTTCGATATTCTCGTACTGCCCAATCTGTACGGCGACATAATTTCCGACCTTTGTGCTGGGTTGGTTGGCGGCATGGGCGTAGCTCCGGGAGCTAACATTGGGGAGGAGGTCGCTATTTTTGAACCTACCCACGGCAGTGCCCCCAAATACGCCGGCCAAAATAAAGTCAATCCCATGGCCATGATGCTCTCCGGGGTGATGATGCTGCATTATCTGGGAGAGAAGGATAGCGCCGATAGGGTGGAAAGCGCTGTAGCTGAGGTCATAGCTGAAGGCAAGAGCGTCACCTATGATTTGAAGTTCGACCCCGCCACCGCCGTAGGCACCAGCCAGGTCGCCGACGCTGTAATAAAGAAGCTAAAGCGTTAATCCGAACCAGGCGATTATTTTGACTTCATAGGGCATTACAAGCTACCATATCAGCATGAACACAAGCAAGGCGCCTAAGCTAACTCTTTTTCCCCTCACTGCTGAGGTAAGTAAGCAAGGCCACCTCCTTATCGGCGGCTGCTGTGTTGTTGACCTGGCTAACGAATTTGGCACGCCGCTCTATCTTTTTGATGAACTCACCCTCCGCAATAAGTGCCGTGAATTTAAAGATGAGTTCTGCAAATATCATCCTGATACCCTGGTCATTTATGCCTCTAAAGCCTTCCTGAATAGGGCTTTGGCTCTCATATTTAAGGAAGAGGGTCTGGGACTCGATGTTGTCTCTGGGGGAGAACTCAGCACCGCCCATTCCGTGGATTTCCCTCTGGACAAGGTCTATTTCCACGGCAACAACAAGACGCCGGAAGAACTAAATCTGGCCCTGGATTTGGGAGTTGGCAGAATTGTGGTGGACAACTTCTATGAACTTGAGTTGCTCAACGGGCTGGCCGGGGAGAGGGGGATTAGCCAGAATATCTTGCTTCGCCTCACTCCGGGGGTTGACCCCCACACTCACCAATATACTACTACCGGGACGATAGAGAGCAAATTTGGCTTTCCCGTAGCTACCGGGCAGGCTGAGGAAGCGGTAAACCAGGCTTTATCAGCCTCCAACTTTAACCTTCTGGGCTTGCACTTTCATCTCGGCTCCCCGGTGTCCGAGATTCAGCCTTATGAGCTGGCTATGGAGCTTGTGCTACGCTTTGCCCGGGAAATGGACCGAAAATTCGACTTCGACCTTAGCGAATTCGACATCGGTGGCGGTTTTGCCGTTCCATACACACTGGATTCTAAAGTGCCCACAATAGGTGATTATGCCCGGGCTGTAACCGGCAAATTGAATGGTCTTATTTCGGAACTGGGATTGAGTCGCCCCCGGCTCATTATCGAGCCCGGAAGGGCGATTGTCGGCCAGGCCGGAGTGGCATTATACAAGGTCGGGGCGATTAAGGAGATACCCGGCATAAAGAAATATGTCTGTGTCGATGGCGGCATGAGCGACAATATCCGCCCGGCTCTCTATGGAGCTAAATATGAGGCTTTGGTGGCTAACAAAGCTTTGGAGGCAGAAAGAGACATGGTTACTATTGCTGGCAAGCTCTGCGAGTCTGGTGATATTTTAGTAAAGGATATCAATTTGGCTCCAGTACATTCCGGTGACATCATAGCCATTCCAGTTTGCGGTGCTTATTCCATCCCCATGGCGAGCAATTATAATGCCATGCCCAAGCCAGCTATAGTTATGGTAAAAGAAGGTCGAGCGCGTCTTATTCGGCGCCGGGAAACTTATCAGGATATGATGAATCTGGACCTAATTTAACATGTGGCAAGTAATAGGACAGGATAAGATTTTATCTTTGCTGGATTACGGCCTTAAAACCGATGCTATAGCCCACGCCTATCTTCTAGTAGGGCCGCGGCATGTGGGCAAAGGGACTTTAGCCATCAATTTAGCTCAAGCCCTAAATTGCGATGGCCCAGAACTGCCTTGCGGTCAATGCCGTTCCTGCCAGCGAATCCTGGAGGGCAAGCATGCTGATGTCACCCCTATTGGCTTGGATTCTAAAACGGAGATTGGCATTGATGATATTCGAGGGCTGCAACGCCTAGCCAACCTGCCACCGTATGAAGGTAAGTGCAAAGTGTTTATCATTGATGACGCTGAATATCTATCTACTGAGGCGGCTAATTCCTTGCTCAAGATATTAGAAGAGCCACCGCCCAGGATAGTTTGGCTTTTATTAGCTGCTGAGGAGGAACACCTCTTGCCGACAATTATTTCACGTTGTCAGCGGCTGGAATTGAAGCCTGTGCCATCAGAGCGAGTACAGGAGGTACTCGTCAACTCATATAACGTTGATGCTAATAAAGCGAAGCTTTTGACTCAATTGTGCCATGGTCGCCTGGGCTGGGCAGTGTCCGCTTTGGCAAATGACAATATATTAGAGCAGCGATCCCAAAGAATAGCCAAGCTAGTCTCCTTATTAACTGCCAGCTTAGAGCAACGGTTTGCCTATGCCCAAGAGCTAGCAAGCCAGTTTAGCCAGAACCGGAGAGCCGGGGCAGAAATAGTAGAGATTTGGTTCGACTGGTGGCGTGATTTGATGCTCATTAAAGGTGGTTGCCAGGAGGCCATCATCAATGTAGATTATGCGATAGCTCTTGAAGAACAAGCCGGGGGATTAAGTCTGAGCGAAATTAAAGGGTTTCTTGCTAATCTTTGCTTGCTACAGGAGGAAATCTCTAAGAATGTTAATCCCCGTTTAGCATTAGAATGGCTGATGCTCAATTTACCCAGAAAAAACTGAGTATAAAATCCTGAACAAGAATGTCATTGCCGAGTTTAGAATATAATATATCTCGATGGCTAACATAATTGGGGTTAAATTCCGCTCTAGAGGAAAATTAGTCTACTGTGACGCTGGTGAGATATCCCTGCAGGTAAACGACTATGTAGTGGTGGATACGGGTCGTGGTCTGGATGTGGCTAAAGTTATTACTCTGGAAGCCCCGTCCCACCCAGGCGAGCAATTAATGAAGGTAGTAAGCCAGGCAGAAGCAGAGGATTTAGAGGAAGCTCGGCGGAACCTGGAAAAAGAAGCCTTAAGCAAGTGCCATGAAATGGCAGTCCAACTTGGGTTAAAGATGAAGCCGCTAGCGGCTCGCTATGATTCCCAGGATGAGCACCTGACCATATTCTTCAGCGCTGAGGAGAGGGTGGACTTCCGGGACCTGGTTCGGAAATTGAGCAATGCTCTGGAAAGACGGGTGGAGTTAAGGCAAGTGGGGGCAAGGGATGAGGCTAAGCTGTTGGGTAGCATGGGCAAGTGCGGCTATCCTTTATGTTGTCAGAATTTCCTAACCAGCTTTGCCTCAGTATCTATTAAAATGGCTAAGGAACAGAGTTTGGCCTTGAATCCTATGAAGATATCGGGCATTTGTGGGAGGCTCCTTTGCTGCCTGGCATATGAAAGCAAGGAATATGCAGCTGTGAAAGAGCGGATGCCTAAGCCGAAACAAGAAATATCAACTCCCTGGGGTAAAGCCACGGTAATCAGCATTAACGTCCTAAAGGAAACGGTAACAGTACAATTGGATGATGGGGCGATGAGAGAGATAGCTCTGGCTGAATTAATTCGTCCGGAAGAGAAGTTGTAGTTTTCTTAGAAACCCGATTAAACTTAGAGCAAATTGGGGTTAAGTTAATTCAAAGAGGGCAGATATTTTTGCCATTCACCATGATTATTGAGAAGGTGATAGGGAATATAGAAACCATCATTGCGAGGAGGATGTGGCTGGTGCAACAATCTCATCCTTGCTTCATCCGGCGTACGTCCGCCTTTGTGCCTGTTGCAGGGAATACAGGCGCTGACCACATTGTCCCAGGCGTGCTTTCCACCCCGCCGCCGTGGCATAACGTGGTCTAAGGTAAGCTCCTTAGTTTGACGGCCACAATACTGACAGGTGTATTGGTCACGGGTAAATACTTCGGACCTGCTCAATTTTTTCTGATGGCGGGGACGGCTAACCATATAGACGAGTCGGATTACTGAAGGTATCTGAAATACGTGGTTAGCCGAGTGAAGCTCACCCCTGTTATTTTCCAGCACTTCAGCTTTGCCCCGAAACACTAGCACTATAGCCCGACGCGTGCGACATAAGTTAAGGGGCTCATAACTCTGATTAAGCACTAAAACAGGAGAATCTACCATATTACAACTCGGTTACCAGTTATTAAACTATTTTAGCAAGCCTTTCTGGTCAGTGCAATAATTTACCATGGCGGCACTTTCTAGGATGTGTCAGGATGACAGCTTTCGCGGAAGCTAAATGAAAAATGAAAGGGAGGAGCAGGACTAAAAAACCCAATACTATGCTAAAATTTCAGGTGATGCCATATGTCATCCGTCCTATGGAGTATGAGGATATCCCCCAGGTAGCCCAGATTGATAAAGAGGCTTTCCCTGGCGAATGGGTGTTCCGCTCTCAATCAGCATATAAGCAGGATCTTGATAATCCATCCGTCCGCTATGTAGTGGCTTGTAAGGGGAGGCATGTGCCAGAATCCGAGAGACAAGCGATGCAGAAAGTGCCTTGGTTCAAACGGCTCTTCAGCTATGCGCGTCATCTTAACACATCGGAAGACATAGTTGGCTTTTCTGGCTTCTGGATGATGGTGGGAGAGGCACATATCATTGCCATTGGTGTAAGAAATGGTTATCGTCAACTTGGCATAGGTGAAGGTTTGCTCATCGCAACCATTGAACTAGCACAGACATTGAATGCTAATGTAGTCACTTTGGAAGTGCGTGCTTCTAATAAAATAGCTCAGGAACTTTATAGAAAGTATGGCTTCCAAGTGGCGGGGAGGCGCCTGAGGTATTATTCCAGCGATGGAGAGGACGCTATAATCATGACCACGGATAATATTACATCTCTGCCATTTCAATCATCTTTTCAGCAGTTGAAAAACGACCATGTCCAGATGCACCCTGAGCTTTTTCCCCAGGTCCGCTAACTATATTTATTCAGGATGGCCTTAAAGGAATCTATAACAAACCCTAGCTGCTGCTTATCAGCAGCAAAGGTGGAGAGTTTGAAAGACCTGGCTAAACCTGGCTGTGGTCCCCAAATGCCTCTTTCCTTTAATTCTTTATAGAGGAAATATCCCTTCTCTCGAACCCGCTTGGAGATTTCATAGAGCGCAGGGGCGTCGAAGTGTAGCAAGTCATGTCTATGCGGTTTTTCCCCTAATTGTATAAAGCCTAGTTTCTCAAGCTCAGCGGAAAACCACTGTGCTTTAGATACCTGTTCATCCCAATGTTGAACTCTTTCTTGCACGTAGGGGAAGGAAGCCATGAGTGTCATCAAAGGAACCCCCCTTATACTACAGCCGATAAGCTCAATATCTTTTTTGCTATATGTCCCAGATTTTCTCAACACTGTCTCTTCCCATTTCTTCCTCATTCCCAATACCCCAGCAGGTCCGGCAGAGGCCATGCTTTTGTGCCCGCTGCCAATAATGAAATCAGCCCCTATTGCTTCCATGCTTATGGGCATTCTGCCCACAGCATATGCCCCGTTAAGGATATAAGGGATGTTGTATTCTCGAGCGATTTCTCCTAACCTTCTGGCATCAAGAAGATTTCCATAATTACCGTCGGGATAAGTTAATAAAATTAACTTGGGGGCATGTTTTTTGATGAGTGGTACGTATTCGTTAACGTCGACTCTAAATTCCGGGTGTCCGGAGTTAGGTACCCCGATTACATTAAGCCCTACCCTTTCGGCAGCGACGACCGTTGTATAATGCTTGTTGCCATCAACGATAATCGAGTCCCCCGGCTTGGCTAGGGAATGCATGACCATGAATTTGCCTTCTCGGGCTCCGTGGGTTATGGTGGCAACTTCACAGCCTAAGAATTGAGGTAGAAGCTCCTGGACGAAGTCTCGGATGGGGGGATTGGTTACATTACATAAACTACCCTCGCAAAAATCACATACAGAATATCCATCCCCAAATTCCATTAAAGCCACCCTGGCGGCATCAGTCAGAATGCCACCTGTTTGTAGAGGCATGAGGTTAATAAGTCCCTTATGTTCTCTGCGCAACTCGCTGAGCTTCTGTAGTGACTTACTGCTTTTCTGTTCCATCGTTCTCCTTTGGAGGAAATCCTAAATCATGCGCCAATTCAAAATCCAAACTCCAATTTTTAGAGTCTAAGCCAGCTGCGAAATGCTAGCATCAAAGCTAACCAATTCTAACAAGAAGTCAAACAAAAATCCAAATGTTTAACCTTGATTGTTAGGTGCTCGACAGTGGCGGCGGATGATTTCAAAAGTGTTTGAGCTGATCCAGTCAAATCAGATAGGTCATCTTAGTTGGGTTCAGGAACACTGGAGTAGTGCGAGATTATGTTAGTCTCATGATTAGCAATGCTATTCCCGAGTAGGCTGCAACGCCCACAATGAGCGAGCCCGCTAAGCCTATACGGGGCAGAAGAAAGATTACAGCAAGGACATAGAGCACCCAGGGTGGCAATAGTATTAACATGCCTTTAGCATAGGAAACAGCAGCTTGTGTTCCACTAGCAAAATATATACTGCAGATAATTACCACGCTCATAGCGGGTAAGAAAGCAATAAATGCAGCCAGCAGACTTTTTGCGTGACTTCCAAAATAGGTTGCGGCGGAGACTACAACTCCGCCAATCACAAAATATACTGGCAACATTTTAATGTCCATAGTGTTCCCTCGCCATCACAAGGTCTTGCTATTCTAGCATATTAAGTTACAGAGGCGGCACAGCGCTAAACAAACCGCCTTTTGTTCAATTTTTACCCCACTATTTTCGGTTGCTAACTAACCAAGTCAAATATTAATACAGTCTGAGATTGCTGCGTTGCTCGCAATCACATTATCCAAATTCCTAACCTCTAGGATTCAAGGCAGTTGCGAAACGCGAGAATCAAAGCTAGCCAATTCTAACAAGAAATCAGACAGAAATCCAAATGTTTAACCTTGATTGTTAAGTGCTCAACAGTGGCGGGGGATGATTCCAAAAGTGTCTGAGCTAACCCTGCTAAACAAAATGGACAACCGTTACTAGTGTTTGATAGTGATTCA
>Ga0315277_10010408_pt1 | contig 11775 bp, 10 predicted proteins | sample YL17G05_15_MG_FD_203695 | JGI IMG/M metagenome (GOLD analysis project Ga0315277, IMG submission 203695) | Sediment microbial communities from Yellowstone Lake, YNP, Wyoming, USA - YL17G05_15 | ecosystem: Environmental > Aquatic > Freshwater > Lake > Sediment | place: USA: Wyoming | collected...
TGGGTGAAGACAAAGGCGTTGGAGCGCCTGCCGTCCAGCCCGAGGTTGAAGATGCGCTCACCCGGGAGGACGGCACCGCCCTCCCTCGGGCAGCCCTTGGAGGAGAGATAGCCCGATATCCTGGGGCCGTCGACAGGGCTGAAGCCTTTCGCAACGAGGGCCTTGCCTATCTCCTGCATGAGCTTCTGTGAAGGATTCATCGCAGCCGCCATCGCAACCACCTCCACTAAAAAACGATAATTATAATATGCCCGGAAGTGTATTTAAAAACATCAGATTACAGGATTAGCGACATGAATGCGCCTGAGCGCAGATAAAAAAAAATCCGCAACTGCCTTTCGTCGGGCGGTTAAGCCCGGCGACGTCCTTCAAGCGGGGGAATGCTTTCCGGGTGAAGAAGACTTCACGCGGCAGCGCGGATAGCTGGTCGCTGTATAATATATACAAACAAACACTTTTTAAAACCATAGGATGTGATGTTTAACAACAAAACGAAGGAAGACGGTGAGTGATCACAATAGATTGAGAAAAAGGAGTATGGGCCCGAGAGGAATCTTTAGTTGCGTGTCCGGTGGCCAGTGTTCGGTTTCCCGTCAGTGTACCGTTCCGGGTGACCAGTTTCCCGATTGTAGCGAAGCCAAACCCCTTTCGGAAACAAGGCAGGTAGGCAAACAGCTAACCCGCAGGTGGCCCGAGGTCAAGGATGAAATCGCCCTTTTCGGCAGATGCATGACCAAGTGGAACCTCGTCAAGGCGATCGGCATCTTGTCAGAGGCGAGGAAAAGCCGGTTTCTGAGGCGGAAAACGCCCAAATACGGCTCCATGAACAAGGGCTTTACGGAGGAAGAGCTGGAACGCTTCCTAAGCGTCGTAAACAGCCCAAAAATGCATCTTCTGTTCAGCTACCAGGCAATCCTCGGTTTGAGGATTGGGGAGGCGGTAAGGCTGAATATCAGGGACCTGAACCTGAAGGAGAGGGAAATCCGCATCTTCACGGAGAAAAGCGGCAAGACGGACTACCTATTAATCCCTGAAAAGCTGTTTGAGGCAACCATCCAGTACATAGCCGCTTACGAGAAGGATATTTCTGCAGCCGGGGGCTTCCTGTTCTTCTCCCTGGCTGCAGGGAGAAGGAAACCCAAGACGGAGCCGCATCTGACGACTGAAACGGCAAGGTTCGCCTTCCACGATTACATCAGGAAAGCAGGACTGCAGCAAATCTACGGCTACACTGTGGGCCCTAAGCCGAAGCCGCTATACCGACTGAGCCCCCACAGCCTGCGGCATTTTGCCGTCACGAATTTCTGCCGGAAGAACGGCGGGAATGTCATGCTGGCCGGGAAGTTCGCCAGGCACACCAACCTCCAGACGACGATGACCTACATCCACACCGAGAAGGACGAGCTGTACCGGAGCATAGAGAGGGCGCAGGATGGTGAGCTGCTGGAAAGGGTGAGGAAGATGCAGGAGAAAGTTTAAGCATCTCGCAGCTTAAGCACTTTTTCTATTCTTTTGATACACTTAGCTGGATTCTTTTTGCCTTCGTGTTCCCAAAAGCGGATAACTGTCCATCCCATTTTGGAAAGGACGATTGATACCCTCTTGTCTCTTTTCATATTTCCTCGAATTTTATTTCTCCAATACCCTTTAGGAGGCACTTTTTTTAGAACAAACCAAGAATAGCCATGCCAAAAATCTCCGTCAATAAATATCGCTATGCGGGTTCTGGGAAATACTAAATCCGGCTTGCCGGGAATGTCGTAATGAAGACGATAGCCCCTTATCCCCGTCTGCCAAAGCGCTTTCCTTAAAGAAACCTCAATTTTCGTATTTTTTGAACGGATACTAGACATTATCTTGCTTCGCTTCTCTTTTGAGATTTTATCCGCCATTTATAGACCCGCGTTGTTTTATCAGGGAGTTATTGTTTCATGGCCCCAATCTTCGATTGTTTTTCGGATTTCTTCTTCTGGCATTTTCTGCGCGGTTGTTAGGTCGCTGCGGTAATGAGTCCCCGATACCCCTTGCGGTTCTGGAATTGGGAAGTGCGGAACATTCTCTATCTCATACCAAGCGAGTTGGCTATGCGCTTCCGCTTCATGGTATCTTGGCCCTTCTTCAGTCGGTTCGTCCATGTCCGCTTTGATAATCGCTCGTTCTAATCTGATGTAGTGAGGCTTCCCTTTAAGTTTGGCCTTCGCCTCGTTTATTAGCGTTCTGAGGCTAAGGCCGGTGTCTTCCCCTCTCAGCATAATAGAAACAACGGCTACCTTCTCAGATCCAATTGAGAATAGTTGCCTGTGTGAGAACTCATGAATCCGTTCTGGTTTGATTGAAGTCTTCACTTCAATCCGTTTACTGTCCATAGAGAAATCAAAGAGGCGGCTAGGGTCGCTATGCCATACTGGAATCCACTTCTCATAACCGCCATGCTGCCTCATGAAGAACAACTCGCCCCAAAGACCTTGTCTCTCTTTGCGGACATCCTGTTGCGGTGCAGTTTCAAATAGACCCACCAGAGCGTAAAAAATTGATGAGAGGGAGTGTGCCTTGAAGTCGGTGTTTGGATCGGATATAATTGACTCAATAATATCGATGAATAGCCTGGTGTCATCGGGATCATTACTGAGGCATCGTATACTGTGGAATTTGCTGACTACGCTCTGCTTGCCATTCAAATATAGTTGGTAATCAGAACTGAAATCCACCTGCAGTTTGTCAGTTTTGATCGATGGGACGGCTGGTTCGTTATCCGATTTGATGAAGATAACAACCCTGTGACCCGAGTCAGAGCCTACATACAACCCTTCTCGTTCAGGTATCTGGACTACATTGTAGGTGTGCTTCGCCTTTGTTGATTTCAATTCTTCTAGTGCTGCTCTAATATTCATAGCGACTCCTCTCTTACAATGTACGACAAGTTGAAGTTCTCATTCTCAGGTATATACAGGGCCAATGCGGTTGTCCGGACCGTCTCATCCTGTTTATTCTCAATGAAATGGACTTGGAGTTGTACTCTCTCCTTGTGGAACTCGCGGTCACCGACGTAGTTAGCGCTGTAACCGGACATCAACTGATTAATCTCGTTGTTTTCGAATGTTCGCTTCCTCCAATCTCCTTTGCTCATAAGAACTATGTCCATCTTATCGAGTTTGCCAGACTCTACAAGACGGATTAGGTACTCGATGTAATAGGAAGATTCCCAGCCAGTTCCATCTAGATTTAGTTTCCCGAGCAGGTTCTTTATTGCGTCACGAACATCGCAGTCCCTGATAAAGGTGTGTTCAACACTGCCGACCTTCTCTACTCTTGCACCGTGGCTTGAGAAGAATTGCTCTATAATCCGCTTGTTTTCTTGGACAACGGTGGGGCTTACAGGCTTGCGCTGCGTTTCCCACCCCTCGGGCTTGAACTTGCGGTAGTTTGCAACAGAAGACCTCGTGGGTGACAGCCCAAGCTCTGGGTTAAGTTTGAAGATACGCGGCCAGTTTGTTATGGGCAAGTTCTGTCTCAGGGTTCGTTTCATGGACTCCCAGAAATCGTCTTCAAATCTGAGTATCTCCTGGAAGTCTGCGATAATTTGACGTGGTAAAAATATCCTGCATAAGTCAAGGTATTCTGACTTGTACCCAAACCATCTACCGCGCTGTTCCATGGTGTCTGCGTTCGTATTGTCCGCTCGCCTCGTGATGTAAGAAACTGCGAGATCTCTTATGGTAACTCCACGGCTTAGTATGTTGCCTCCGATTACTATGTTGTTTTCATGCTGGAAAGTCGATTCTGCTATCTGAACTCCCCGAGGAAGACTGTTCACCATATGAAGTTCGTTAGACTGTAGTTCACGGAGAAGGCGACTTTCGATTGCATCCCATGAGGGTGGGCTGCTCATCTTAGCAGTCAGGTCATCATAGGCCTTCTTGAAGAGCTTTACCAAACTTATCCTGCTTGGATCTTTCGGCTTTAGAAGCAGAGTATCCGTCCATTTGCGTAATAGCGCTTGGACGTTTCCAGTTAACGTTTCATGAACCTCTTTCAGATGAGACACGTGCATGAGCATGGTGTGTTTAGCGCCTTCTGACCTGATATGACGCATTGCAGCTCCAACAAAGAAAACTGCTAGCGCTTCTCTCAGGTCATCAGTAACCTTCTTTTGGCTCTCTTCATCAGTTGGCCCCATAATCTCTCGTATGAACTCGATTGACCTGTCTCCGAAGAACAACGATCCTCCGCAATATCCGTTTCCTGGCTCTATGAATGCACAAAACTCCGGGCTTAATTGGTCTATGGTTTGGAGCAAGAGATTTGCCTGTGGAGTCGCAGTGTAAGCTATATACGAATTTAAAGGAAGGGTTTTTCGCAGATCGAGAATACTTTTGTATGTCGCGGACTGTTTTCCGCTTCGGAAATAAGTGTTCAGAGAAGCTTCGTCACCCTCGTCATCGATTATCAAGGTTGGTGCAGTAGGGAGCTCTGGGGAACTCAAGAGTTCTTTAACGTCCTGAATTCGTTTCCTGTTCTTGAGTATGACGAGAAGCACACTCTTGTTGACCGTACTGGAGTTTGCATTCCGTATCGCATCAATATTGTTGGTTGTAGGGTCCGTATAGACCAGTATCCTGCTTGTGTAAGCTGGATCAGCAATTCTCAAATCTCTCTTGAATCGTTGGGCTGTTTGGTCCCTCAATGCCTTTTTAGTCCCGGCTAAAACGATTATTCTTGAGTATCCATTTGCTGCAGCGAGCGCAATCAATGTTGTGAAAGATAGCGTCTTTCCGCTTTGCACCTTTCCGATTGCAATGCCTGTCTTTTGTCCGGTTTTTGTCTTTGGATTTGGGCATTTAGAAAGCAGGTCCGCGGCTGATCCAAGTACAGCGTTGAACTCTTCCTCCGGTATCTCAGGGTACTTATCACGGAGGTAGGCTACTTCTGGGCAGTCGACTTGTATCGTCCATTCTTCTGGACCGCGTTGCCGTGCCGGTTCAAGCCCTATTGTTTGGGTCATTTCTTAGTCTCCTCTATCCTAGATGCATATCTCAGCACTCTGTTCATATTGTTCCGGAAATCGTCTGCATGTATCCGTTCATCAGAAGTTGCTTGCCGCGCCATTTTTTCAGCCAATGCGAGCGCAAGCACGAATCTCTGCAAAAGTTCGAGCATCTTCAGATCGCCCATGTACGGCTCGAAGAATGGGTGATTAGAGTTGAGGTATATGTGAATCTCAGTATCTGTTGGATACTCTACGCTCATCCAATGGGCGTCCGTGAGTTGTCCCTGCCAAAATACCTTGAAAGTCCATTCTTCTTTACCGACTTTTAGTTTAAAGTTTATTGGGCCGTCACTCACCGTTTTTATCTTCTTCATATCTTCTGCGAACTGCTTCGGGGTCGGTGCCGGTGTCGGCATGCTTATTTCTGACGTGATGTTCGCCGAAAACGCCGGACTCTCAATCAGTTCCCTCGTTGCAACTGCAGCGGTTTGCATTTCTTCTTTCGTAATCGGTTTCGGGCGCTCCCTGTGCCCTTCGGCTTTATCCGCGTAGTCCTTTGTTTTCCTCTTGAGTTGGTCAATGAAATTCTCTTCTACTTCCCCGCTCCAATCGAAAGCATCTTTTGCCTGAGTCACCGGCCACTCGTCCATGTGGAGTTCGCCAATTAGCCTCTGAGAGCGAAACGTGTTTCCTTGCCCGAATATCTCCTCGGGCCTGTAGCCTCGATCGGGGCCACCAGTTATGACTCTCCCACGTCTGAACAAAACAAATCCTGCATCTCTTTGACGACCTGGGGATCGGATGCCTACCCAACCTTTAACGGGCAGCACGCGGTTCTCTGCTTTCCAGGTGACATCGAACGCTATGTCTTTCTTCCAAATTGTCTTTGTTCCGTTTGGCAACTTTTCTTGCATAATTGGAGATTCCGGGAATGACAATGGGACGCCATTCCACGTTATCATAATCTCTCCTGAATTCAAGTCGTGTCGATACATGCTCTGCAACTGCTCTTTTATTCGTCCGATGGTCCTTCCTGAAAGAGGTTTATAGAGATCCTCAAGTGTAATTATTGTGTAATGCTCTCCTGCCTTCGTTTTCGCAGGTTCGACTAAAATCTTCTCGTCATTCTGATGGGATAATTCTTCTACATCGACAACGACTGAATACTTCTCTTCCAAACCCAGCCTGTTTGTGTCAATCCTCCATTTACGCGCGAACCAGCAAGCCGCCGTCTTTAGCCCCATACCGAACTCGCATCGACCCGAAGGATTCGCAGGTGGGCTGTTTAGCCTTACAGCTCTAGTTAACTCTGCAAAGTCCATTCCATTTGCGTTATCTTCGATAGTCAGCCGATTCTTCTCTTGATCATATTCTATGTTGATGGCCAGGTTCGGTTTGCCTTTAACAGGATGGGCCACCAACTCGTGCTTGTGGTCGAAATAATTCTGTGTCGAATTATCTACGAATTCTGCTATTGCATACCATGGCTGGTAGCTCAAACGCCTGTAAGTAGCATAAACGCTGACCGGCGGTCTAACGTCTATCGATAGCTCGCTAGGTGCATCCCTCTTCATTTTGACACCTTGTCCACGGCATTATTGTTTGATAAAAGCGATTCGGCGACGAGTTTAACCACCTTTACATTGACAGCATTGCCAAGTGCCTTATATGCATCTTTACTAGACGGAGGGAGATGCTTTAGCGATTTCATGCTTTGAAGTGCCTTGCATTCATTCAGTGTTATATACCTACTCTCCGACGCGATGATTGGGATTTGAGACTTGTTCATTGCAACCAATGTCGGCGCAGTATTCAGCCTCTTTACCCTTACCCCTGAAGGCCGCATTTGAATGATATAAGAGGTAATTTTTCTCGGATCTCCATTGCAATTCCATTCGAGTTTCTGATAACTAGGTGGAAAACTACGTATTTTTTCTAACCAAGCGCCAAGCCTGGCCTTGTTTTTAGCATAAAACCTTCGATTTCTGCCTATCATCTCTATCTTCCATTCGGGAAAGTGATTATCCTCCCTCCGCCCATGTGACGGAAGGGATTGGTAGGCTGTTTTTTTATTAGAACCTAAGATCGGGGTGCCGAAAGAGCCTCTGTAGTGCCTGAGTCGTTTCAGGGTAATCGCATGTGGAGTTTTCCTCTTGTATGGGTATGTTGCTCCAAACTCCATAGCCCATAATGGCAAAGGAATTTTCTCCTCTTGAGGAATAATATCCAAAAACTCCTGCCAAACGCTAAGGCATTTACTAACCTGAGCTGAGATAGGCCAAGCATTCCTGGGATTTTTCTCTAGAACTTTTTGAATAGTCGTTTCCTCCAAATGGCGATTTGGCCATGTAAAGGTAGGCATTGGCGCTTTGCTTGCGACGATATACGTTCGGAATCGTATCTGAGGGATACCAAAATGATGGGGAGACAAGTCCTTAAGATGAACATCATACCCTTCTTTTGTAAGCAACCGATACATTCTGGACCAGGTTCTTCCCTCATTGTGCCTTGTAATATGGGGGACATTCTCAAGGATGACAAAGGATGGTCGATGATAGTGAATTATCCGTAAAATCTCGTGGAATAGCCCCCCGCGAACCCTATCCCTTAGCCCTTTTTGCCCTCCTGCTTTAGAGAATGGTTGGCATGGAAATCCAGCGCATAATATGTCATGGGGAGGGATATCTTTCTCATCGATTAGCCTGATGTCCCCCTGCGGACAAATCCCAAAGTTTTTTTGATACGTCTCCTGGAGATTCTCGTCTATTTCACAGGCGAAAACGCATTTATGGCCCAGCTCACTAAGCGCGAGGTGAAACCCCCCAAGACCTGCGAAGAGGTCGATAAATTTCATATTTAAACCTTTCGGGTAAGCGATATAAATTTCTATGCTTGATTGGGGATGAATCGGGTAAGATGTGGGTGTCGCTCGTTCTCCCCCTGCCGTGGCTCGCTGTACCGCCTTTTCCTCCGCTCGACGCGAAAAGCACTTAAAGCTCAAGCCCTGGCGGGTTCGGTGCTGGTGCACCGAAAGCTTTAATGTGCGTTTTCGGTCTCGCTCCGGGCTTCTGGCTCGCACGGCCTGAGCCATGCTTCTGTTCTCAGGGAGAACGAGCTTCCTGAGAAAGACCACCTCACGAAGTCGATTTTTGCCTCGCGTCATTGCTTTCCGCCCGTGGAAGAAAAAGTTGCGGGCGCCGCAATGACGCTCGCGAAAAAAATCCGGCGCATAGAGAAGCCGGGTAGGGGTTCCGCGGAAATGCACCCCGGCAAGGAATTTATAAGGCAAAAATAAGGTGAAATCATGCAGGACTTCAAGAAACTAAGGGTTTACGAAGAGGCGTTCCGGCTGTCAAAAGACATCTTCCAGTTCATGGAGGACAAGAAGATGAGCCACCGGGCCAAGGAACAGCTCCTGGCTTCGGCCTCCTCCATCTGCGCCAATCTGGCGGAGATGGGAGCGATTGATTCCATTCCGGCACAGAGGCAGAAGCTGATCTGTTGCATCGGAGAGGCAAATGAAACCGAATTCTGGCTGGACCTCTGCCACTCCTTAGGGGTGGTTCCCCAACGGGAACACCTGAATTACATGACATCACTGGTTCGCATTCGCTCGATGCTTTGCAGGCTCAAGGCATCGGTTGAAGCAAGAGGTGAGCAAAAATGAGATAACAAAGTAGTGAAACTGGATAAATCAGTTTGAAGGCTGGCAAAGCAGCCGTCAGGCAAGAATGAAGGGCGCCGAACACGGCGCTCAGCTCCTGACTGCGCTTCTGTCGGTCGGCTCCGCCCGCGCCTTTTCCGATTCGGAAGGGCTAGCGTGAGCCGGTGGTTGAAGAAAAAAGCAAAACGGAGGTCGGTTCGTATGATGGAAAACGGAGAAATTGATTTTGTCGGGGCCCAAATTCTTAGGAATTTGAAACCCCAGAAAAAGAGTGCAGAAACGGGCAGTAGAGAAGCAGAAAATAACGTCGTAGATACTGGACACCGAACACCCGACACGGAACACTTACAAAATAAATTGGGCCCGAGAGGAATCGAACCCCTAATCTATACCATGTCAAGGTAGCGTCTTACCATTCGACTACGGGCCCAGCTGTGTATTCTTACGTATTCCCATTAGTTCGGGAATTCGTTGTTTTCTGACTGTATTCTAAGGAGACGCGGACTTATGTTGTCCCAATGCCGCGTCAGCCGGTATTCCGATTTTTGGCGGGAAAGCAATATAAAACAATCAGAAAATCCTCCTTTTCCCATTCACAATTCGGTCCGTTAACTCGGTTATGTTGGCTAACCCGTCGTCTACAATCGCCTGCGCGTTCCTGCTGGCGCGCTTATACGCTTCCGGAGCGCACACGAGGGAGACCGAAGCGACTTCCGGCCTGTCTATGGGCTCGCCTATCTGGGAAAGGAGTGATATCGCTACATCCCTGACCTCCGGCTCGTCCTTCACTATCTTAAGGGCGAGCTCGTCCGCGAGCACCGAGTATATCTTGCCCACGTGGCTCACCGGGTTCTTGCCTGCCGCCGCCTCGAGAGTCATCTGGCGCATCGGGGTTATCAGGCCGTTCACGCGGTTGCCCCTGCCGACCTGCCCGTCGTCGCCCGCCTCGGCTGAAGTGCCGGTCACTGTGAGATAGACGGAGCCAGACCTCTCATCGTCAGCGGTATTCAGGAGGACCTCGACCGGAGAGCCGGCCGTTTTTGCCGCGAACTCCCTGATGTCGGAAATCATCGCGCTCTTTTTCTGGCGATAATCCCTGAGCGAGGAGACGTGCCTGGATACGAAAGCCACGGCGACGCCAAGCCTTATGCTGCCGCCCTGCCTCATGCCCATGACCTTGATGTCCTCCCCGCATTCGGGATGCTTTCTCTTGTAGGGAGGCGAGTTCAGGTACTCTTCGGTGGCGAGAACCAGGCGCTCCAGCGTGGAGAGCGGGGCGAAACCGACGCCTATGCTCGTATCGTTAGCGAAAGGGATTTTCGGGCCGCGGAGGAACAGCGCGACCAGGTCCTTTGAGCCGGGGGCGATTCTCGATTCGAACTCCGCACCATTTATGACATCGAGGTTGCGCACCGTCCTTTTCAGGTAGGACTTCGCCGCATCTATCGCGATGTCGCTTGCGGGTATTTTTTTCCCTTCTGCCTCGAAAGTCGCCCTTCCGGAGAGAAGCACGTGGATGGGCTTTATGATTTTGCCGCCGCCGAACTCCGGCTCCGTGCCCCCCGCGCATATCTGGCCCTTGTCCAGGTTGTGGTGGAGGATTTTGCCGAAGCGCGATATGTACTCCTTGCAGAGCGCCCTGCTCGCGGCCTCCACCGAGCCGTCAATGAGGGTGTCGGGATGGCCGAGCCCCTTGCGCTCCACTATCTCGATCTCGCGCGAGGAGGGGGGGATGTGCCTGCCATGCTCCACGACGATGTTCCTTTTCGCCATGCAGGGTATAACTAGGCGGGGAATAAATAGATTTTGATTCCAGAAAGCGGATAGCAGGATTATTTTCAACAAACAGAGATGTTACTTCTGGCTTTCGTGCCCCGGCTTTTCAGTTTCCGCAAGGGCGAGAACCAGCCTTTCCTGCCTGGCCAGGAGCGTTTTCCTCTCTTCGGTAAGCACGTCGAGATCGAACTCGAGACTATGCGCGATTTCAGCGTCTTCCGTATCACTATGCACCGGAGTCTTCAGAGCTTTGTCTCCCTTTCTAAGCAGCCTGTTGGCCCCGACAAAAGCAGCTCCTGCTAGGATAAGGCCTGCTCCGATTGAAAAGGACTGGGCTGCAGCCATCACTATCCCGACGCCGGCCGCAGCGGTGCCGATGAAATTGGTTATGGCGGAATACGCCCTTTCACCCTGCGGTTCCTGCGCCTTATCCGGCCTCGTTTTCCCTTTGGTAGTGGCGGACTGGTACTCAGCAAGGAGTTCTTCCGCCATCTTCTGCTCCGCCCTCATGCCTGAAAGCTTTTTCTGGAGCTCGGCGTGTCTGGCCACCAGCTCTGAATGATCTTTGTCCTGCGAAAGCACATGCTCGTATGTTTCTCCGTTTATGCGCACCACATGAGAAACTTCTTTGGACGCGAGGAACTTCTCGATTTCCTCGATTTTCTTAAGGAGGTCGGTCCCCTTCCAACTTTCAGAATGATTACCATAATCGAGCCGGCAACTGCTATTGCCATGAGCGAGCATGTTCGTGTACTCGTCTTTTAAGTCATCCAGCACATCTGAGATCACTGCCAGGTCGTCTGTCAGTTGCCGGGTCAAACTGACGATATCCGAGCGCGGATTGGTCACGACCATAGCCCATAGTTTATTTTTTGTCCGGGCTCTCTTGGAACTGATGGCGTTAAACGGTGCTTTCAATGCGTTCTTGCGGCTTATGATGGCCTCTGCTACCTGCTTCATTTCATCTTCCAGTGCCTGTATCTGCCCGTTAATCGTGTTTCTGCATTTTATCGCCTTGAGCTGGCTGGCCAATTTCCCGATTGAGCCATCCACCCGCTCAAGGTCAGCTGAAGTAACCAGGATAAGCGCCCTGAGCGAGTCCACCTTCTCGAGCGACGTGCCTCCGCACCTGGTTTCAACAAGCGGCGCGACGGAAGACTTGGGCGTGCAGACCAGTGCCGTACTGGTTCCGGTTGCAGGCGATTTCTCTTTTGGTTCAGGCATAAATATCACACTTCAGAAGCTTTAGAAGCCGAAATGCTTTTCCCAGAAGTTATCGCGGGGGGCTAATGAGGAGCGCTTGAAAACGAGGGAAACGCGGTTCCTTATGGCGGAATTGGGGTCGTGC
>Ga0315277_10010410_pt1 | contig 11774 bp, 5 predicted proteins | sample YL17G05_15_MG_FD_203695 | JGI IMG/M metagenome (GOLD analysis project Ga0315277, IMG submission 203695) | Sediment microbial communities from Yellowstone Lake, YNP, Wyoming, USA - YL17G05_15 | ecosystem: Environmental > Aquatic > Freshwater > Lake > Sediment | place: USA: Wyoming | collected...
GAAGATGAAATCCTATCTGATCGCCCGGCCCGAGATGCTTGCGAGCGTCGGCCTCGTGGTGGCCGACGAAATCCAGACCCTTGGCGAACCCGGGCGCGGCGGCACCATTGACCTCCTCCTCACCAAGATCAGCAGCGCGCCGCGAAAGCCCCAGTTCATCGGCCTGTCCGCCGTCCTGGGAGAGGACGCCGCGCGCCTCGCCGCATGGCTGGGGTGCGATCTCATGGTCTACCGCGAGCGCCCCCTCGAGCTGCGCGAGGGCGTGTTCGACTGCTCGCGCAACCTCTTCCACTACCGCTGTTTCAACACGGGCGAAACCGGCGAGGAGACCCTTTCGGATAGGAGGATAGCGTTTCCTCCCGACGACGGCGCGGAGGAGGAGCCACCCGATTTCCGGCGAGAAGCGATCTTCTCCCTGGCGACGGCCCTCGCCGCCGAACGACATGAACAGGTTCTCATTTTCGTGCCGACCCGTTACGTTTCCCGAAACTGGGCCCACCATCTCGCGTCGCGGCTCGACCTGCCCCCGGCCGCGGAGGCCCTCGAAGAGATCGCGCGTTACGAGGATACCTGCTCCCGCAATCTCCTTTCCGAGACCCTCCGCCAAGGAGTCGCTTTCCACAACGCGGATCTTTCATGGGATCTTCGGGAGCTCATCGAGCGCCACTTCAACGCGGGCGCCATCCGGGTTCTGGTTTCAACCTCCACTTTAGGCCAGGGCGTTAACCTTTCCGGCCGCAACGTCCTGCATGTGCCCCTCATGATCACCACGGACCGATGGACCCAGCGCCACTCCACCGTGGCCCTCACCCGAAACCGCTTCCACAACCAGGGGGGACGCAGCGCCCGCTTCAGCCGCGAACTCCAGTTCGGACGCTCCATCCTCCTCGCCGCCAACCCCACGGAATGCCAGCGCCTCATGCGCGACTACATCGAGGGCGACCTCGAAAACCTCGAACCCCAGATCGCGGTGGACGCTCTGGACGTCCACGTGCTGGATCTCGCCGCGTCCCGCGTCGCGGTCACCCGCCAGGCGCTCTCAGACTTTTTCCATAATACCTTCTCCGGCAGAATTGCCTGGCCGGCCGATTCCGCCCCTGTGGCCCGGCAGGTGGACCTGACCGTCCAATCCCTCATCCACCGCAAACTCCTGGCGGAGGACGAAACCGGCGCCCTTTTCGCAACCGGCTTGGGGGAGACCGCCGCGGCCACCGGCCTTCTGCCGCTCACTGTCGAGAGAATCGCCGCGTGGCTCCGAGAAGGCCCGCGCACCCTGCGCCGGGACCCCATCGAGGCCCTTGTCGTCCTCGCCTCCACGCCCGACGCGCGCGAGTTCCCCCTCGGCGGCGCCGGCATGGAAGGGGAGAGCGCGGAATGGGTCGAGGCGCTCCGCGAACGCCTCCCGGGCCGCGCCGAAGAGGGTGAGAAGGGCGAGAAGAATGAGAAGGGTGGGAAGGGCGAGAAGAGCGAGAAGAATGAGAAGGGTGAGAAGGGTGGGAAGGGTGAGAAGAGTGAGAAGGGCGAGAAGGGTGGAGTGGCGCCCGCCGTCGAGGCCCTCCTTTTCCCGTCGGGCGGATTCACGCGGGACACCCTTCAGGATATGCGCAAAGTGCTCCTGCTCGATGCCTGGATCGGCCCCGGAGAAACCCGCGATATCGAAGAACGCTTCCACGTTTTCAGCGGCACCATCGCCAACCTTGCCTCGCATTTCGCGTGGCTCGCGCAGGGAGCGGCGGCCCTGGCCAAAGCGCTTGCGTTGGACGCCGATTGCCGCAAGGCGCTCGAGAACCTGGCCGAAAAACTCGTGCTGGGATGCGACCTGGCGGGCCTGCGGGCCGTGCGCGTCCAGGGCCTCTCCCGCGCCTACGTCCAGACGCTGCTCCGCGAGGGATACACCACCCTGCAGGCAATCCGCGACGCGGGCGAGGAGACACTTGGGCGCCTGATCCCGCCGCGCGTGGTCCAGGACCTTGTCGAAGAAGCCGCCCGCCTTCTTCAGCCCACGGAACGCCGTTCCAAAACCTCAGCCAAGCGCCCAACACCCCCACCCCCTGCGCCGGTCTCAACCACAACCCTGACCACTGTGTCCACCGAGTCCACAAAGCCCACTGTGTCCACCGAGCCCACAAAGCCCACTGCGTCCACCGAGTCCACAAAGCCCACTGTGTCCACCGAGCCCACAAAGTCCACTGCGTCCACCGAGTCCACTAAGTCCACTGCGTCCACCGAGTCCACTAAGTCCACTCAGCCCCCAGAAACCCAGGAGGTTGTCCTCGAAGTGGATCTGCGCGGGACGGGACGCGCGGTTTTCCAGGGACGCGACCTCGACCTGCCCCCGCTCGCGTTCCGCCTCCTCACCATCCTGGCGCGGCGCCCCGAACTCGGAGTCAGCTACGAGGACATCGAGCGCTACGTCTGGCCCGACGCCGTGGTCGAGCGGCAGCAAGTGGGTTTCCACCGCGCGCGCATCATCAAGAAACTCTCCACCATCATCCCCAAGAAGGAAGCGAAGGCTCTCATCCAGGTCAAACCCGGCCGCGGCCTGCGCCTCACGCTTCCGCCCCATCAGATTCGGCTTCTCGAACCCGGCGCATAGACCCTCCCTTGCCGGCGCGCCGCCGAGTGGTTCGCCTTTGGTTATCCGGGACAATCTGTCGGCGCCGGTTGCCTACATTGACCTGAGCGGGAACCTTTACGTCAAGGGCCGGATCTTCATGGGCCATGACCCGGACCGCCGGAGCAGCCAGCGGAAATAAAGTAGCGCAGGCGTCTCGCCTGCGAACTCTGTTCGTAGTGCAGGCTTCAGGGCGCTTTGAGTTGATTCGTATCCGCCTGACGCCCTTTGGGAAAGAGTTCGTAGTGAGCCCCGTAAGGGGCGTTTTCCGCGGTTCTTTTCCATTCCGCGGTCCACAAACGCCCCTTACGGGGCTCACTACGAACGGGGCGGGGCTTCAGGCGCAATCCCAAAGCCTTTTAACGCTACTGGCGGGAAACTTCTGTACAAAGAAGTTATTCAAGAGAAAAGGGGATACGTAATTTCACAAAATACTGTAGCCTGTCTTTTCCTACGGCCTAACCCGGACAAGCCGGAACCAAAAAGGCGAAGGAAACGCCCGTCACAGGGCTAACTACGAACTGACCGATCCGTTCGGACTAAGCCCAATCGGATACAAGGGCACTCAATCGCCCCGGTATGGATGGCGCGAAGAGGAAGCGAGTCGGGTTCCGGTAACACGAAAAACCTGAAATGTCGGACAGTCCATAGGGTTGGAGTCTTCTTCATCCCCTTCAAGGCCGCGCCGCTGCCTTACTTCGCGCCTCATGCCGCCATCCCGCTCACGGGGCGCGTCTCACTTTCTTGTAGAAGCCGCCCCCGCCGACTCTAAAGTCGGTGGAGCGGTGGTTTTGCTCCAGAATCGGCGGGAATATCCCACGCCCCCGCCGGTTTTATACCGGTGGAGCGATGGTTGAAGACCTTGATGTTTCTCGGCGATTCTTGATGTGTTCCCTCTTTCCCCTAACGGGACGGATTTGGTTTCTGCGGGAAGAACAATCATCGCTCCACCGACCTGAAGTCGGCGGGGGCGCAGGAACAAGAAAGGGCGTTACTGGAGCAGAATCACGGCTCCACCGACGTAAAGTCGGCGGGGGGCCGGAATTCCTCTCCCTGCAAGAAACTGAGATAGGCACCCGCTCACGCCTCCCATCCTGCCTTGGCCTCAAGTGCCCGCCGAAGGACGGGAGATCCGAATGCGCGCGGTGCCCTGGGTGCTGTTGGCGCCACCGGTGGGCCGCACGTCCATCGCCTGGAACCGCCAGTCTTCCACGAATTTCGGCAGACCGCCCTCCTCCAGAGTAATGGTCATGCTCTGCGTGTCGGTGTTGACAATCAGCTCGCATGTGTCGTCCCGGTCATTCCTAGCGTCATTCCCGTTGACACGGCGCAAACGCAAGCTAAGCGGTCCCAAGTTCTTCATATCCCTGCTGCTGGTGTTTAGGGTGACCTCCATCCCGCCTGGGGGTATCAAATCACTACCCGTGCCCGTATCTTGGCCCCGTGCGCCCGCGGGGACATATTTTATGCGGATGCGCGCCGTGCCTTCGCCGCTCTTCGTGCCGCTGGTGGGCTGCACGTCTATCGCCTGGAACCGCCAGTCTTCCACGAATTGCGTCGCGCCACTCTCATCTAAGGTAATGGTCATGCTCTGCGTATCCGTGTTGGCGATCAGCTCGCATGTGTCGTCCCGGTTATTCTTCGGGTCATTGGCGTTGACACGGCGCAAACGCAAGCTCAGCGGTCCCACTTTTTTCATATCCCTGCTGCTGGTGTTTAGGGCAACCTCTTGGTCGCCTTGGGGCATGCTGGCGGGATCCACCGGCGCCTTCTTCTTGACTTGGCCCCCGACGGGCGGCCGAGCATGGAAGATCCGAATACGCGCGGTGCCTTCACCGTTCTTCGCGCCGCTGGTGGGCCGCACGTCTGTCGCCTGGAATCGCCAGTCCTCGACGAACTGCGCCGGGCCACCTTCGTCCAAAGCTACAGTTGCCGTGCCCCCGGTGGACGTGGTCACGTCCAGCACGCACGTGTCATCCCTGTCATTCTGGGCATCATTGGCACTGACCTCCCTCAGCGACAAAACAAGCGGTCCCACCTTCCTGTAAGGAAGCCCGGTTTTCAGGGTGACTTCCTGCTCGCCTTCGGGCATCTGCCCAAACTGAATGGGCGCGATATCGTGGAGCTGGACAACCAGAATGAGCGCCTCGCTGAGATTGGTGATCCCCTCGGCCGAGGGCTTTCCGGGTTCGAGATAGACGGTGTTCTCGATGACCGGCTTTGCCGCGCCGCCGGACGCCGCGGGGCTCTGCAGACGGGCGCGAGCGATCAGGTAAGGGCTCCGAAAGTCCTGGTACTGCAACTCGCACTGGTATTGAGGAGTCAGGTTGACCACGGCCCGGCCCGTTTCCCCCTTGTCGCCGGAGAGACTGAGCACGCCCCGGCCCATCTCGCTGAGGGACTTCGCGCCCAGGAGTTGCATATCCTCCGCGCTGATCCCGTAGCGCTCGGCCAGGGTGGGTTCCTTTTTCTCCGGCTTCTTCTCTACGACTTTTTCCGGGTTCTTGGCCTCTTTTCCGGGCTTTTCCGCTTTATCGGCACTCGGCGCGGCGGGAATAAGCGTAACCACAAGATCGCCACTTTGAATGGGCAGCCCTGGCCGCAATCTTCCCGCCGCGTAGTTGACTATGCCGTCCGATGGGGATTGTAGAGTGTAATGCCCCATCTGATCCTGAAGGTTCTCCATCTCGATTTCATTCCGGGCCAGAGCGTATTGCGCTTCTTTGGCGGCCATTTCCGCGTCCATAAGCTGCGCCCCCTCTGTGACCCCCGCCTTTTCCCTTGCCTTCGCTATATCCAGTTTGCGCAGTTCGGTTTCGTACCGGCTTTTGTTCTTATCACCCTCCAACTTGAGCGTCTCGTATTTGCTTCTGATATCCGAAGCGTCCAAGCGGGCAATCACGTCGCCGGTTTTGACTTGGGCTCCCGGCCGGACACTTATCTCCGTAATTATGCCGTTGACCTGAAACGAGAGGGGTATTCCTTCGGCGACTTCGGCGGAATCCTTGCGGCCCCGGAGCAGAACCACCTCGACCCGGAAGCGCAGGATGGGGCCGGCCGCGGCCCGCGTGTCAATCATCTGGTCGAGTTGGCTAAGGAGGTCGCTGATCCTTGCCTGCGTCTGGGGAATGGTGCTGACGATCAGGCTGTTCGAGCGCTCATCCACCAGGACGGATTCGGTTACCTGGGCTTTCAGATTCCCCATGAGGAGAGTCCTCAGAGGCTCCTCTAAAGAGCGTTGTTTCAACTCCTCAACCGGTACTGAGGTGACAAAATGATACTTGCCCTTTTCCAGGAGTGGCAGACGCGCGTCCCGAGGATAGAACTCATTGGCGGCAAGATCAGTATAGTAGCAGTCGTGAAACAGATAGTAGCTTCGTGGAAACTGGAACTCGGATCGCAAGTATTCCGCTGCTGTTTTGGCGCCGAGTCCTCCAAGCACGTATGTTTTCGCGAGGAGGTTGTATTTCTGGTGGAATGAGGCCTTGAGTTTCTCCAGTTCCTGGGATGTCTCGGCCTGGATGCGTTCTTCCTCGGCTTGCGCTGCCTCTTTTGCCTTCTTCTCTTCGGCAACCCTAGCATAATCCGCCGCCCAGACGCGTAGGTGGGTGGCGTCCCGCCATTCGTGTGCCAAAGGGGTTTGTGCATCCGTGAAGTACTGTTTGAGCATGTTGCCGAGTACGCCAACGTTCCGATTACTCGGGTAACCCCGACGAGGGGTTGTGTTCTTCGCAAATTCAACGGATTCCGGCTGGTTTTCCGGATAAGGAACCCATTCGATCTCAAAGCCGTACTTCTGAGTCAAGCTGTTCAGAAACTCCCCATACTTCATCATCTGGGGAAATGTGATTTCCGCATAAGCATCCCGGCCGCGGATCGAGAGGTCTTTTTCGGCGCTAAGTCTGATTACGACAGTGCGAGTCTCCGGGTACAGTTCACCGATCTGAAAGGTAAAACGGCCCGCTTTTTTCAGCGCGCCGCTCGTCGCGGGGATCATCACTTTCTCGCCCGTTTCCGTGTTGCGGGCGGTAATCTGGAAGAACTCCGACCCGTCGGGATACCGCACCGGTTTCTCAGATAAGGTAAGCTCCCACTGGTTCAGCCGGACCGGGCAAAGGTAGGAGAGATAGACTTCCAAGCTCTCGTTGAAGGCCGCATCGAAGTGGTTCTCCTTCTCCTGAAAGCGCATCAACGTGACAGCGCGAGAACCCCCTTGCTCTAGCTTTCCATCAACCCAAACCAGAACCTCGTCCAAGTAGAGTCCGATCATTCGCCTGTCCCAAGATGGCCTCCTGCCGGGTTTCCCGGGCTCCCCAATATACGTAACCTGAAACGGCAAAGGCACGCTATCCAGTTTGGCTGTGGGTCCCACGAATTTCAGGTGGCCCGTTGGGGTGGTGATCCCGGTATCGCTCTTGGGGCGTTGTTCCCCGGGCTCGACCACCCAGGTGACCGAGACGCCCTGATAGGTCAGGGTCTCGCCGGGGAATAGGGTTGCCGTCATAGGGTCCGGCGGTTTTGGCTTTGATTCCTCGGCCGCCGACGCCTGAAACGCGCAGATTGCCCATGCCACAAGGATCAGAAGGATGTTTCGCAGGTTGTTCATGGTCGTTCTCCTTTTTAGTTTCCTCAAAAGAATTCGTGGGTGGATTCCGGCTCGGGTAAAGTGCCGAGCGTATGATACAACGCCACTTGTAGCATTTTGAACGTCTGAAACCCATACGTTTTCCTGGGGCCGGTTTCCCTTCGTTGTTTTGTCCCTCCCCCATGCCGAGAAAAAGCCCCTCACCCTACCCTCTCCCCCAGGAGAGGGAATTCCTCTTCCCTTTGCTTTCTGGTCTTGCGCTGCCCTTTCCTGGGAGATCGGCCTCTTCTTTCCTCTCCTGGGGGAGAGGGTAGGGTGAGGGGCTTTTTAGAATCCGTGTCTTGGTTGAAAAGCGGAAAACTCATCCCTAGTTTTACCCACAGATTCTTTGGAAGATCTCCTTTTAAGGATGAAGGCGGAAAGATGAAGGATGAATAACAGAATTCTTTCTCCCTGCCTCCGTGTCTCTGCTCTGAAAATGTCCGAAAAAAAGAACCTCACGCAGAGACGCGGAGACGCAGAGAGAAAACAGGGCATGTTGTTCTCCGCGCCTCTGCGTCTCTGCGTGAGACTTAACGAGACATGCATTTTCATGCTTTGGGGTGAGTCGAAGAGTCATGAAAGACTGTGGTGATTCCTTCTTCGTAGTTTTAGACTCCTCCGGCCTTGTTTTCGGCCAGCCGGAACGAGCCGTCCACCACCCACGTGGCGCGCCCGCCGGAGCCCTCCAACGTGCTTTCGAGCACGAGGCGCTCCCCCCCGCTTTCCACCACGCGAAGCGGCGAGACCCCGCGCGCGTAGGGGGTTCCGGCGGCAGTGGAAGACTCGCCCCCGCTCGAAGCTCCCCCGCCAACGGTGGAGGCAGCCGCTTCTTCCTTGGGCGCATTCCGGCCCGCGTCGGCAAGAGCCGGCCGGGACGCGACGGGAACCTGCGGCGGGATCACCTGTTTCTCGGGCGCGGGCGTCGCGGAGGGTTGTCGCGACGGATCGGTGCTGACGCCGCCGGGCGCAGCTCTCTCCGCCGAACCCCCCGGCGCGGGTTTTTCCGCGGACAGGAGGGATGAGGGCATCCCCTGCGGCGCGCCCGGCGGCGTTTCGCGCGGCAACATGGCGCCCACCAGGATACCCGCGGCAAACAGGGCCGCCGCGGCCAGGTAACGCACAAAGGCGGAACGTACTCTTCGTTCGGCGTTGGAGAAAGACGACCCGGTGACTGGCAAGTCCACCTCGGTAGCTGGGCGCACTCTTCCCTCGGCGTTGGAGAAAGACGACCCGGCGACTGGCAAGTCCACCTCGGTAGCTGGGCGCACTTCTCGTCCGGCGTTCAAGGAAGACTCACGGGCGGGACGCCCGTGCCACCCTAGATGGGGTATCTTGAGCCGCGCGGCCCGCTCTTGGGCGTTGGGGGCCTCGGCGGCGGCCCACTGCCTCGCGGCGTCGAGGGCCTCGCGTGCCAGGCGCACCTCGCGTTCGAGCTCCGCGTCTTCCCGAAGAAGGCGCTCGAAACGCCGGGCCTCCTCCGGCGGCATCGTGCCGCTGAGATACGCGTTGATTTGCTCGTTGCGTTCGGGGTTCATTTCTCGCGCTCCATTTCCCAGAATTTCAAGTTCTCAGCACTCAGTCCTCAGCACTCAGTCCTCTCTTCTCAGTCCTCAGCACTCAGTCCTCTCTTCTCAGTCCTCTCTTCTCAGTCCTCAGCACTCAGTCCTCCTCTTCTCAGTCCTCAGTCCTCAGCACTCAGTCCTCTCTTCTCAGTCCTCAGCACTCAGTCCTCTCTTCTCAGTCCTCTCTTCTCAGTCCTCAGTCCTCAGCACTCAGTCCTCTCTTCTCAGTCCTCAGTCCTCAGCACTCAGTCCTCCTCTTCTCAGTCCTCAGTCCTCAGCACTCAGTCCTCTCTTCTCAGTCCTCCTCTTTCCCGGCTCATCCATCTCCGCCGCCACGGCCTCCCGGATCCGCCGGACCGCGCGGTGGAGTTGCGACCGCACCTGGCGCGCCGGGAGATCGAGTTGCTCGGCGATGGCCGCGGGGAGCATTTCCTCGTGGAAGCGCAGGAGGAAGATCGCCCGCTGCTGGATAGAAAGGCCCTCGACGGCTCTTTCGACCATTTCTTTCCTCTGGGCCGCTTCGAGTCCCGCCCATGGTTTGGCCTCCGCGCGACAGCTCCGGCTATCCGCGATCTCCTCCAGGCAGGAGGGTTCCATGGCCATCTCGGCGCGGCGGCTCGGACGGCGCAGGTAACCCATCGCCTCGCGGGCGGTCAATGTGGCAAGCCACGCCCGGAAAGGTCCCCGGTTACTGAAAAGGCCGATCTTTTCCACCAGTCGCAGCAAAACGTTCTGCGCAATGTCGAGCGCGTCGTCCTCGTTCAGCGCGATCCTCCACGCGATGGTGTAAATGTAGGCGCGGTATCGCTCCACAAGCAAGGTGAAGGCGCTCTGATCTCCGTTCGCCGCCGCGGCCGCCAGGGTCGAGTCGTCCAAGGTGAAGGCTCCTGGTTCTGGGATCCGCTTCCTGCCTTCAAGTATATAGACGCCCGGTCCGGCGGGAAAGCTCAAAGGCTTTCTTCGGTTTTCGCACAAGGGGGGAGTCTCATTGTTTTGAAAACACCTTGTGATACCCATATGCATTCAAAGTGACACAATATGGAAGAACTCACCACAGAGCCGCAGAGGCACAGAGAAACAACCACTCCCGCCGCAGGCTGGAATCTGTGCGGCGTTGTTTTGGATAGGGGTAGGGAGAGCGTGTAATCTGTGCGGCGTTGTTTTGGATAGGGGTAGGGAGAGCGTGTCAGGGAGAGCGTGTCAGGCTCCCCCTTCCCCCAAACCGGATTCTCCCGCGCGATACGACGCCGTGATGGCGGAAAGGCCGTGCTTCTTGAGCCGCACGTAGAGCCGTGCGCGGGAGAGCCCCGAGATCCGCGCGGCTTGCATCACGTTGCCTTGGGTACGGCTGAGAAGCTCCTGGAGATATTGCTTCTCCCCAACGTCGAGCCAGTCTTTGAGTCTGGGGAAGCCCTTCGCTCCGGCGGCGACCCCGATGGATTGCGGTTCGGAAGGATCCGGGCGAACGGGAGCCGCATCGGGAGGAAGATCGCTCGGGGACGAGAAACCGATCTCGGAGTCCGGCGCGGCAGCCCCAGGCGATTCGGGCAATCCAGGCAATTCAGGCGATTCGGGCAATCCAGGCAATTCAAGCGATTCGCCAGAGGCGAACTCCCCAGCCATCTGGCTTTCGACCATTCGGACCCGAATCTCCGTGGGCAGATGGCGGGGATAGAGGCAGGGCTCATGCCGCGCGCCGCTCATGGCCTTTTCCAGGGCGTTGATGAGTTCGCGGACGTTGCCCGGCCAGTCATGGCACATGAGTGCGCCAAGGAACTCCGGCGAGAAACGCTTGGGCGCCACGCCATATTGCCTGCTCAGCCGGTTGACGTGATACTCCGTGATCGCGGGGATGTCCTCGCGGCGCTCCCGAAGCGGCGGAACCACGATCACCAGCGACCGCAGCCGGAAAAGCAGGTCTTTGCGGAACTCCCCCGACTGGGCCAGCAGATCGAGGTTGCGGTTGCTGGCCGCCACCACTCGGAAGTCGCTGGCCACTTCCTTGCGGGAGCCGATGGGGCGGAAGCGGTGTTCCTGCAGGATACGGAGAAACGCTTTCTGCCGCGAAGGCGCCAGCTCGCCCACCTCATCCAGGAAGAGAGTGCCTCCGTCGGCCTGTTTGAAAAGACCTTCCTGCTGCTGGAACGCGCCGGTGAAGGCTCCCCTTTCGTATCCAAAGAGCATGCTTTCGATGAGCGTTTCCGGAAGGGAGGTGCAATCCACCACCACAAAAGCGCCCTTGGCGCGGGCGCTGTTGGCATGAACCGCTTCGGCGATGAGCTCCTTGCCGGTGCCGGTTTCCCCCGTGATCAGGACGTTTGCGTCGGTGCTGGCGGCCTCGGCGATCTGGTCCAGGCAGGTAAGCAGGGGACGGCTGCTCCCCACGATCTTCTCGCGTTTGAGCTCGGAAGGAGGTTTGCGGGCGCGTTTTTCCTCGCGGTACTCCAGCGCCGCGCCCAGCGACACCAGAATCTGATCCGTCGAGACACCCTTCTCGAGATAGTCCCACGCGCCGCTCCTGATGGCGTCCTTGGCTCCTTCCAGGTCGCCCGCGCCCGTGAAGACAATCACCTCCGGAGCGGAAGGCGCGCCGTGAATGGCGGGCAGAGCCTCCAGACCATCGCCATCCGGCAGCCGCGCGGCCAGAAGAACCAGGTCCCACTGCTCCTCGCGCACGACCCGCAGGGCGTCCCCCAGGGTCAGCACGTAGCGGACGTAGTGCCCGGCCCGCCCGGTTTTGCGGGTCAGAACGTTCGTCATCATTTCATCGTCGTCCACGATCAGGATGTTGGCCATAGCTCCCCGGTCTCCCAATTGGATTCGCTAGACATGGGCAAGACTCCGCACCTCGGGGGCGAGTGCGCAAGCCATATTTGCAGTCGGACTGCAAATATGGCAACCCCCTATTGGCACTGCTCCGGTCGGGCCAGGCGATGACTTCGGGGTTGAGACTGTGGTCGCTATCATGACT
>Ga0315277_10010412_pt1 | contig 11773 bp, 10 predicted proteins | sample YL17G05_15_MG_FD_203695 | JGI IMG/M metagenome (GOLD analysis project Ga0315277, IMG submission 203695) | Sediment microbial communities from Yellowstone Lake, YNP, Wyoming, USA - YL17G05_15 | ecosystem: Environmental > Aquatic > Freshwater > Lake > Sediment | place: USA: Wyoming | collected...
TGCGGCGGCGCGATGGAGCTGGTCCAGGCTGGTTTTGAGACCCTGGTGGACGCGGGTTACCAGCCCGAAATCGCGTACTTCGAGTGCCTGCACGAACTCAAGCTGATCGTGGACCTGATGTACGAGGGCGGTATCGCCAACATGCGCCACTCGATCAGCAACACGGCGGAATACGGCGACCTGACGCGCGGGCAGGTGGTCATTGACCAGGGCACGCGCCAGCGGATGCGCGAGATCCTGCGCGATATCCAGACGGGCTCGTTCGCGCGGGAATGGATCCTCGAGAACCAGGCCGGACTGCCCGTGATGAACCGTCTGCGGACCCAGCAACGCGCGAAGCTGATCGAGCAGGTGGGCGCCAAGCTGCGCGGGATGATGACGTATCTCCCCAAGAAGTGATGTCGTGAGGCTTTAGGCTGGAGGCTTTAGGCTGGAGGCTTTAGGCTGGAGGCTTTAGGCTGGAGGCTTCAGGCTGGAGACTGGAGACTGGAGTGAGTCTCTGTGTCCTTTAGGTCCTTGATGTCTTTTGGGTCCCTTGGGGAAACAGAACAAGAGAAAGGGTGCGAACATGAAAACACGGATCTACCTCACCTCGGCCCTTGGGGTCCTCGTTGCCCTCTTTGGGTTCAGTCCCTCAACTCACGCTGCGGAGGAAACAAACGTGCTTTCCATCGTACCCAATCCCGTCTCCGTCGAAAGGCAAAAGGGGGAATTCGTGCTGGACCCGGAAACCAGAATTCTCCTCGATTCCGATGACGCGGAGATGAAGGACATTGCGGGCTGTCTGCGCGACGTCCTCAAGGCGCAGGCGGGGATTCTGATCGCGATCAGCCCCGACCCGTCCTTTAAGCCGGAGAGCAACTCCTTCTGGCTCACCACGAAAGCCTCCGATCCCGCTCTGGGCCCGGAGGGTTACAGCCTCGAGATCGCCATGGACTTCGTGGTCCTTCGCGCCCCCAAACCCGCGGGACTCTTCTACGGCGTCCAGACACTCCGCCAGCTGATACCCGTCGCGGCGCCCGGCCAGACCCTCAAGGACGAGCAGAAGCGGGTCCTTCCCTGCGTCCGCATCCTGGATCACCCCCAATACGCCTGGCGTGGCTTGCTGCTTGACGTGAGCCGCCACTTCCTTCCCAAACCTTTCATCAAGCAGTACATTGACTACCTCGCGATGAACAAACTCAACACCTTCCACTGGCACCTGACCGACAGCCAGGGCTGGCGCATCGAGATCAAGAAGTATCCCAAGCTCACCGAGGTCGGGGCCTGGCGCGCCGATCGCTCCGGCGTCGCCTGGGGACAAAAGAAGCCTGAGCAAGCCGGAGAGGCCCGGCGCTACGGCGGCTTCTACACCCAGGACGATATCCGCGAGATCGTCGCGTATGCCAGGAGCCGCTACGTCACCATCGTCCCCGAAATCGAGATGCCGGGCCACACCATGGCCGCGCTGGTGGCCTATCCGCAGTTCTCCTGCGAAGGCGGGCCGTACCCGATGCCCGCAGGCAAGGACGGCGCCTACTACCACAACTACTGCGCGGGCAACGACGCCACGTTCGCTTTCCTGGAGGACGTGCTTACCGAAGTGATGGCGCTGTTCCCCTCGGAGTTCATCCACGTCGGCGGCGACGAGGTGGACAAAGCCGCGTGGAAGAAATGCTCGAAGTGCCAGGCGAGAATCCGGGACGAGGGTCTCAAGGGTGAGGCGGAACTCCAGTCTTATTTCATCAAGCGGATGGAGAAATTCCTGGCCTCGAAGGGGAAGCGGCTCGTCGGATGGGACGAAATCCTCGAGGGCGGCATCGCGCCCGGGGCGGTCGTGATGTCCTGGCGCGGTATCGAGGGCGGCGTCACGGCGGCCAAATCCGGCCACGACGTCATCATGTCCCCCAACAGCTTCTTCTACCTGGACCTCTATCAATCCAAGGACAAGGAGCAGGAGCCTCCCACCTACGGCTTGCTGCCTCTCGCGCAAGTGTACAAGTACGATTCGGATGCCCTGAATCTCTCACCGGAGGAGTCCAGGCACATCCTGGGCCTGCACGGCTGCCTGTGGACCGAATCAGTCGAAACCCCCAAGCAGGCCGAATACATGCTGTTCCCGCGCCTGTTTGCCCTGGCGGAGAAGGCCTGGAGCCCCAAGGTGCGGGGCAGCGACTACAGCGACTTCCTCAACCGCCTGATCACTCAGTACGACCGCCTCGACGCGATGGGGATCCACTACCGCGACCCGGACCTCCGCGAGGTCAAGGGCCTCTCGGTCTTCACCACGGAGCGAGTGGTGGAGATCATCCCAGCGCGCAGAAACTCCGAGATCCATTGCACGCTCGACGGCACCGAGCCCATGCGGACTTCGCCCAAGTACACCGGCCCGATCTTCCTTCGGGAATCCGCCGTGCTCCGGGTCCGGGAGATTCTGCCCACCGGGCGCATGAGCAAGGTCCAGCGGTTTGTCTTTGAGAGGAAACCTGCGAAATAGCGGGGCGCGAGATAACCATCCGGGGGCGAGACGCCCGGTGAGTCTTGAAGTCTGAGGCCGGAAGAGGAAGGGAATGTCACGCAGAGACGCGGAGGCGCGGAGAAAGGCGTAGCGGAACTGCTCTCTGCGCGAGTTTCCGCTTTCCCCGTCCCCCACAATGTCGCTCATCCACTATTGCGATTCTTTTGGCCCGAACCTTTCTCCAGATTTGCTCTGCGCATGTAATCGAGATGCTTCCGGAAGGCGATTGTCCCGGAAGCCAGGAAGAAGAGGCCGGCGATCATTCCCAGCCACCACGCTGCACTAGCCAGAGTAAGGCTCAGAGCAAAGGCCAGATAGCCATACACGAGCATCGCAAAAAGAGTGGCTATCACCTGGAACGGTGAAATGTCCAGCCTGAGGGCCGTCTTTTCGTCGGCAACGGACCCGCCATTTTCGCGATCCTCCGGAGTCAGAGGATTCAGCAGGTGGGCAAGCAAAATCACCACGGTGCCAACAAGCCAGAACAGCGCAAAAAACAGAATGGCGCCCTGCCGCAACAGATCAAGAGGAGATTCTCCGTATTCTTCCCAGGGCATGCCGATCAGGTACGGAAAGCCAGCCACAGCCATCGGAACCACAATGAACATGCCCAGGGTCCAGACAAGCATCTGCCACAGGAACATGCGTCGTCGTTTTGCCGTGAAGTTCCAAATCATCGCAATGCGCCTCCTCTTCCTCACCAATCCAACCAATCCCGCTCCAGAAACCATTGGCGAAACTTAGCGAGTCAATGGCGTGTTCAATTTCTTCAACCTTTGTCATCTTCATGCCTCCATTCCCCTTGTGGGGTTTGCCTCTCCCTCTATTCTGAATACTACGGAATGCGTCTTGGGTTGTCAAGGGTCAACGGCGACAGGGGCAATGGCGCGAGAGAGGGGTTTCGAGTACACGCTTCAGCGTGCCTTCGCTGGCCGCATCCCGCATACGGAGCACGCTGAAGCGTCTCCTCCAGGATCTTCTGAAAGTGGGCCACCGCTTCTTGGAGTGCTGGAGCCATGCTCCAGCCTTCGCGGCAGGAAGTCACGCTTTCCCTGGCCGCATCCCGCATACGGAGCACGCTCAAGCGAGTACTCCAGGATCTTCTGAAAGTGGGCCACCGCTTCTTGGAGTGCTGGAGCCATGCTCCAGTCTTCGCGGCAGGAAGTCACGCTTTCCGTTCCTGCGCCAGCATGGCTGGCGGAGAGCAAGGCGCAAGCATGGCTTGCGCACTCCAAAACGAGACCTTTAGAAATCCCTGGCGAGGACTCTGAACGTTGGGGATTTCGCTTGCCCGCCGGGCGGGCCCTCGCTTATCGTTTCTCTAGCCTTTGGGCGAAGGAGAATCGCCATGAGCCGGGCAAGAGTTTGTAGTGCGGGCTTCAGCCCGTTTCTTCCTAGCGCGGGCTTCAGCCCGTTTCTTCCTAGCGCGGACTTCACCCCATCTTCTCAAGGAGGCCGCCCATGAGCCGGACAAAAGTCGTCGCGACCTACGGACCCGCCTGCGAGAGCGACCGCGTCCTCGTGGCCATGATGCGCGCTGGGATGGACGTGCTGCGCCTCAACGTCTCGCACCTCGACCCCGGGAACCTCGTCGCCGTCACGCGCCGCATCCGCGCCCTGGCAGCCTCCGCCGGCATCCCCCTCGCGATCCTCGCCGACATGCCCGGCCCCAAGATCCGCTGCACCGCGTGCAATCCCGAGCATTTCGATCTTCGCGATGGCCAGCGAGTGGACCTGGCGCCCGGCTCGGCCCTCAGCACGCCGCAATGCATCCGCATCCCCTACCGGCGCCTGCTCGATGACGTGGCGGTCCGCCACGAAGTCGCGATCAACGACGGCCTGGTGCTTCTGCGCGTGGAGAAGGTGGACCGGAAAGCGGGCGCGCTGCGCTGCGTGGTGCTGCGCGGGGGTCCCGTCTCCTCGCGCAAGGGCGTCAGCTTCCTCCACAGTACCTTGCGGATCACGGGTCTCACCCCTCGCGACCGCCAGGGACTCAAGGCCGCCGCCGAGGCGCCCGTCGACTTCATCGCGCTCAGCTTCGTCCGGTCCGGCCGGGACATTCGCGCGGCCCGCCGCGTCCTGAAGCGGGCGGGGGCGCCCGGCATCCCCCTCGTGGCCAAGATCGAGCAGCACGAGGCTCTGGATAATATCGCCGGGATTCTGCGCGAGACCGACGGCGTGATGGTGGCGCGCGGCGACATGGGGATCGAGAAGCCCCTCGAGCAGGTCCCGCTCCTCCAGAAGGACCTCATCCGCCGATGCAACGAAACCGGAAGGTTTGTCATCACCGCCACCCAGATGCTCGAATCCATGACCGAGCACGCCCGCCCCACCCGCGCCGAGGTCTCCGACGTCGCCAACGCCATCCTCGACGGCACCGACGCCGTGATGCTCAGCGGCGAAACCGCCGCCGGAAAGTACCCCGCCGCCGCCGTCGAGACCATGGCCCGCGTTGCCCTGGCCGCCGAGCAGCGCATTGACCCCAACGAGCGACTCCTGCGCCTGGCGCCCTCCCCTCGGATGGCGCCGGGCGGCGTTCCCAGCCTCGACGACGCGCTGGCCCACGCGGCCTGCCGCCTCGCCATCACCGCCCAGCTCGATGCGCTGCTCTGCCTGTCGTTCTACGGCTCCACGGCGCGCCGGATCGCCCGCTATCGGCCCCGATGCCCGATCTACGTTCTGAGCCCCTACGAAGAGCACTCCCGCCGCCTCGCCATCACCTGGGGCGTGGAGGTCTTCGCCTTTCCCGAGGCCAAGCCGGGCCGCGCGGGCAAAACGCCTTCACCGGGAGAGCTCATCGCGCCCGCGATCGCCGTGTTGCGCCGCGCCAAACGTCTCAGATCGGCGCACCGCATCGCGATCCTGGCCGGCATCCCGCTCGACTCGCCCGGCGGAACCAATTGGCTAAGGGTGGTTGAGATCTGACCGCGCGCGGCACACGAGGAGAAAGTGTTAGGTCGACCGCAGAACGTTAAGAAGCGCCATAACATCACGGTAAAACTTAGCAAACGAGTCGGCTTGTCTTGCGGTATGGATGTCGAAAAGCGCCGTTAGGGCGGGTTGATCTAAGGTTTCCACATAGGGCCGCCCCTTTGGCATATGCTCCGAAAGCCAACCCTTTGCGCCCCTGATTTCTTCCGGTTGGGGATCTGACACCAAATCGTCCGGCAATCCCCTGTGCCCTCGCAGAGATTCCGCAGCCGCAATAAACCAAGCCTCATACTCTTTTTTTGCCAGGACCACGGCGATGGGCAAATCGGGGCGGGCCTCGCGTGCGCGAGCCAACAAAGGCGGCCCATCCTTGGCCGGACACCCGTCATCACAATCCAACAAAATAAGGATGGCGCCTTTCCCCTCCAGTTTGCGCGCCGCAATCTTCACGCACCGTTCGAGTTCTCCCGTCTTTAACAGCAGTGACACCGGGACTCGAAAAATCTCCATCCGCAGGACAAGCCCCGGATCCAATTCCGCCGCTATGCGTCGAATCAAAATCGGAACCGCTTCCATCTCTCCATGGCCTTCGACAATGGCGGCGAGACGGAGTACTGTCACGGCATTTCCTCGAATAAATCCGGTGTAGAGCTCTGTAAGTCTGGCTCCAACTTGTTCATTCGAAGGAGTTCTCCCGCTGTGCACAAGCGTTCCCGGATCATAGACCGGTCCTCTTCTTTCAAAGGTCCGATTCTAGTCTCTCCGTTCACATTTAACACAGCGAGAATGCTATCTCCGTTGATAGACTTGTTGTCCAACAAGTCTGGACTGTGGCTTGTTACAACAACTTGCGTCCTCTCCGCAGCCGTGCTTAATGCATCCCACAGAACCCCTGCGGCTCCCGGGTGCACGGCCATTTCCGGTTCCTCAATTCCCACCAGAGGAACTCTCTTAGCCCCTCCATTGGCGGACTGGAAAAGAGCCGTCAGGACGGCCAGGGCCCGTAAAGTGCCATCAGACATATTCTCGGCTGTGAACCGCCACGGTGTCTCACTAGGCTTGACCATTTGATGGAATTCAAGGGTCTCTTTTTTTCCAACGTGTTTGACCGTGACGTCTTGGACGCCCGGAACAACCTTGGACAGGAATTCCACCACGCGTTGGCGTGAAATCTTATTCTCCTTCTTCATCAGATCCAGCACACTCGCCAGATTGCCGCCGTCTCTTCGTAACAACTCGCCCGCATCCGAAGGTTGCAGCTCTCGGATCTTGTCTGGGTTCAGGTTATAGAATCCCATGTGGAACAAAGCATCATATATGGGACGGAAATCCGGTAGCCCCGCGGCGGCAACCAGGTAAAGACGGTCATCGCTTGTTGGAGGCATTACCGAAGTTTCTGAGGTCTTCGAATCTACAACGCGTCCTGATTCCACCTTGAAAAAGCTCTCTTTAAGGGCTTGTTTATAGACATGACATTCTTCTTCCTGTACTTCAAAACCTCCCTTTTTTTTCGAACCCACGCGGAACACATACAGCCCTTTCGTATCATCCGGGAGACAGAATTTGAGGGAGATCGTGAAGCGCGTCGGGTGACCCGAACGCCCCGAAGTACGTCGGCGGACTTCGGCAATGCCCCCGCGCTCTCGCAAGGCATGATCCAGGGATGAATTCAGCGATTCGCTAACAAATCGCAAGGCATCCAAAAAATTGCTTTTCCCCGCACCATTCGGCCCGACCAGGAAGTTTAATGGGCCAAGGTTAACTGAGCAGCCTGCAATGCTCTTGTAGTTTTTCAGAATAACTCGCGTTAAGAATCCAGGGTTGCTCATGACATGTTCCCGCCTTCCTCAAAGAAGAGCATTAACGCCATCCTAAGGGTTGTGAGTCTGTCCTGTCAACATCTTCAGTGTTTCTTCGGCGGGGGCCCGGGAAATTCCAATCAGAAAAGCGTGTAGATGAAAGGCAGCAACGCCGGGGTGCCAACGGCCACGAGCAACATGATCAAAAGGATCCCGATGATAATCGGCAGCTCCCACCACTTCTTGTTTTCCATCAGGTATTCCCAGAAGTCGGCGATCAGGCCGCGGCGCTTGAACGGGGCTTGATCAGCACCGGCGCCGGTGCTTGTTACTCCCGCCGGTGTTTCGCCTGTTGGTTCGATGGGTTTTTGAGCCTGGCTCATTAGAACTGCCTTTCATATGAAGAAGGCGTAGTGCGGTGTTGTAGAGGATGCCAGAAGGTTGTGCGAGCGGCTTTTTTCCGCTGCATCGAGTCCCGACCCAGAAGCCGCGCTCCAAGCCCTATTGGCGTCACCACTAGAAAGTAGAATACCCCAATCACCAGAGGTGCTATCACCTTACCGAGGACCAACGCGAGGCCCATCCATACCTTATAGAGCCACAAGCCTAACGTTGTCTCCAGGAAAACACTTGACAACAGAATCCCAACTCCCGTGCCGCTGAAAACCTCGAGTATTCGCCAATCGGCCTTTCCTGTCTTGTGGTAACTCATCCATGCAAGAACCGAGCCTGTAAGGGTCAGCACTGCTAGCATTGTCCATCCAAAACTTCGCATATCCCATCGGCTTGGATGCCACTTGATCTCAACAAACATGGTCGATTCTCCTTACCCATATGCCTCGAATAGATAAGACGATAAGCTAGCAAGATGTCAAGAACCTTTCTTTGAGAAACGGGAGGGTTTTGGATTGTGGAGAATCTGTGCAGAAAAGAGTATTCCGTAATTTGCCTCTTCTATCCCATTTATTCTCAGTTATCTACATTGCCGAAGTTTCTCTGTCTTCTGGAATTGCCTGTGAATAAGTCTGTGCACAAAAAAATATGGTTTCTTGCCCGTTCTTTGAGAAGAGAGAAACAGAAACGACTGATTCCACATATCTTTCATCTCTCTAGAACTTTTCCACAGACCTGGTCTCTTCTGTGTACAGAAGATTCTTCTCTTCTATCCTTGCTCTTTTTTTTCTCTTTCTGTTGAGAAAACAAGAAGAACACCACCTTGCTTTCCACAGAGCATTCTCTCATATCCACTTGTCTTTTCTTTGCTTATGAACAGTCTACACAGCACTCCTTCTACTCCTCTTTCATACTTCCAGAACTTAATATGAGAAAGAAACACCGTTTTGAAATTGCAGACCTGGGGTAATTCTCCTAAAGTAGAGATGGTGTATCGGATCTCGGGGAAGAGTATTCTTCTGAGATATGTCGTATTGTGCCCGAGTGGTGGAATTGGCAGACACAAGGGACTTAAAATCCCTCGATCGTGAGATCGTGCCGGTCCGAGTCCGGCCTCGGGCATAGAGAAGCTTGGTTGATGTAAGAGAGAAGAAGATGTAGTGGAAAACGAAACGAAAAAACGTCTTTTTGGTCTACTTCGAGTGATGAGCCTGAAGGAAATGACGGCCTTTCTACAACAGGAGGGAGAACCATCTTTTCGCGCAAAGCAGCTTTTCAAGTGGGTATATGAGAAAGGAGCCCGGTGTTTCTCCGAGATGACGAATCTCTCAAAAGAACTACGACAAAGCCTAGAAGAGAAAGTATTTCTTGGCGGTCTGCGAGAGACTACGATAAGTGGACATTTCACAGAGACACAGAAGATCACGTTCAAAACAGATGATGATGAGTTTATCGAGAGTGTTTTGATGCGGGATGATTTTGTGGATGGGATGGACGAGGAGGAAGAGGAACAACAAGGAAGTACCATCCCCCAGAAAAAGGTGAGTATCTGTGTTTCATCGCAAATTGGCTGTGCGCTTCGTTGTGCTTTTTGCATGACAGGATATGGCGGCTTCCGACGGAATCTTCGTGTGGATGAGGTTATTGACCAAATATTAGTCGCGCGAGAAAAGGTCCAGAAGAACGAGAGAATCACCAACATTGTTTTCATGGGGATGGGCGAACCTCTTCTCAACTTACAGGCGCTCGTTCCTTCACTGAGACTTCTTACAGATCCGCAAGGCATGCAGTTCTCAACGCGGCGGATCACCGTTTCAACGGCGGGCGTGATACAGGGACTCGAGGATTTTGCCCGTGCGGACACAGGAGTGAACCTTGCCGTCTCGCTAAACGCTACGACTCAGAAAACACGCGATCAGATTATGCCGGGTTGCAGGAGTTGGCCGCTCAATGATCTTCTCGACGTTTGCCGACGCTTCCCCTTAACCAAGCGCCGGCGCATCACGTTTGAATATGTTCTTCTGAAAGGCGTCAACGACACGCGCGCCGACGTCAAACGACTCAAGGAAATGCTGCGTAACCTCCCGTGCAAGATCAACCTTATTGTCTACAATCCGAGTGAGAAACTGAGATTTGAAGCAACGGGAGAAAAGGAGGCCGAAGCGTTTCGTGAGGATCTTCTAGCGGCGCATTACAGAGTCAGCCTTCGCCGAAGCAAGGGCCGCCGCTACAATGCGGCCTGCGGACAACTCGCGGGACACTTACGAAGAAAGGACAAAACATGCCCAATCTAGCCCGGCCCGAAAGCCTCTTCGCGACCAGCGCAGGGATCAAAGTGACGGAGGCTTCGGCGGAACGCGCGATTGCGGTTCTGGAACTGACGGAGCGGCACTGCAACACCCAGGGCACGATCCACGGCGGCGTCATTTTTACATTGGCGGACCAGGCGTTCGGCGCAGCGGAAAACGCCGCGGCCCGCGGTTTTGTCGCCATGGAAATGCACATCCGCTTCCTGCGGCCCGCCATGCCCGGGCACCGGCTGACGGCCACGAGCCACCGCCTGCATCAGGGCCGCAATACGGCGTTTTATGAGATCGAGGTGCGCGATGAAATGGATCGGCTGATTGCCTTCGTAACGGCTACGGGTCATGCAGCCGGTGCGGCGCCGGCAAGCTGAGGCTCCAGCAGGAACAGACGGAGAAGACAGCAACGGGCTGAAGCCCGCACTACAAACAAGGATCGAAGGAATGACGGGCTGAGGCCCGCACTACGAACAAGGATCGAAGGAATGACGGGCTGAAGCCCGCACTACAAACAAGGATCGAAGGAATGACGGGCTGAGGCCCGCACTACGAACAAGGATCGAAGGAATGACGGGCTGAAGCCCGCACTACAAACAAGGATCGAAAGAATAACGGGCTGAGGCCCGCACTTAGGAACTGGGAGGACATGACGATGGGAAAGAAAAGTTTGCTCTTTCTGGTGGTGGTTCTTCTTGGGGTGGGCGGATGGTGGTTGTATCCGCGGCTCCGGCCGAATATCACGAACGCAAACCCAAGCGGGCAGACCATCATTGCGCTTGGGGACAGTCTGACCGCCGGCTATGGGGTATCTCCGCAGGATAGCTACGTGCGGCGGCTCGAGAAGGAGTTCGGAATCTCTATTCTCAACGCAGGGGTTGTGGGCGACACAACGGAGCAGGGACTGGTGCGGCTGAACGGCTCGGTGCTGAGCAGAAAGCCCAAGGTGGTGATCGTCTTCCTGGGCGGAAACGACATCCTGCAACAGACGTACGCCGAAAAGACGATAGACCGCGTTATTGAGAACCTGGACGCGATCGTCACCGCAATCCAGGCGAAGGGCGCCGCGGTGATCCTGGTGGGGATTTCGGATCCCGCCGGGCGGGGAAGCCTGCCCTCGCGGATTCAGAGCCTGGCCAGGAAGCGCGGCACAGGCTGTGTGCCGAACGCGCTCAAGGGTGTGCTTAACGACCGCAATCTGATGCTGCCGGACCAGATTCACCCCAACGGTGAAGGCCAGAGGATCATTGCGGAGCGCATAGCGAAGGAGTTGCGGCGGTGCCTGCCGGCGGTCTTCAAGTAAGCGGGCCGGCGCCAGGCAGACATAGAGGCAAGGGGCTGAAGCCGGCACTACGAACGGGGACCGAAAAAATGACGGGCTGAAGCCCGCACTACGAACGGGGACCGAAAAAATGACGGGCTAAAGCCCGCACTACGAACAAGAAGCAACGGGCTGAAGCCCGCACTACGAACGGGGACCGAAAAAATGACGGGCTAAAGCCCGCACTACGAACAAGAAGCAACGGGCTGAAGCCCGCACTACGAACAACGAGAAATCCGCACGACGAACGGAGAGGAGGAAAATGCCGAGGAAACCACAGAAACGGAAACCGACGGCAACCCTGGGTAGAAAGCCCAGCCTGTTCTGGCTGTTCCTGCGGGAACTCGTTGGCGGACTCAAGCGCAACAGGGGCGGCTTGCTTCTTGCGGCGGTGCTGATTCAGCTCATGACCTTTCTAGTGTTGATGGCCTCGTTTATCAATTTTCAGACGGACGGCGACATGGTGTTTGGCAAGCAAACAACATCCAAACCTATCGCGCCCGCCAAACCCGGCAACGAAACGAAAGAAAAG